>Ga0335069_10014105_pt1 | contig 11205 bp, 9 predicted proteins | sample Lox_Sample_11_FD_206714 | JGI IMG/M metagenome (GOLD analysis project Ga0335069, IMG submission 206714) | Soil microbial communities from Loxahatchee National Wildlife Refuge, Florida, United States - Lox_Sample_1.1 | ecosystem: Environmental > Terrestrial > Soil > Wetlands | place: USA: Florida... | reverse complement strand
ACACGCCGTCTACCAGGCTCAGGCGGATGCGCCCCCCTGCCATTCCTGCGGCAGTATCATGGTCCGGAGCGGCACATGCTACAAATGCGTCAACTGCGGAGAGACCTCGGGTTGTTCCTGACCCCGCTTCTGCCGCGGCCCACAGTTCTTTGCACAGCAGTGTCGATCGGCATGGCCGGGGCAACCCGTCATGCCGATCGTCGTTTGGATCATGTTCGATCCCCGGAGATCCAGTCATGACAACGTCGCATCACCGCTTTGCCGGCATCCTTTTCACGGGCATTCTCCTCGTCGTCATCCTCGCAGGCTGTGAAACCGATGCCAAGCGCGCCCTCCATATGTCCAAATCCACCTTCGAGAAAATCTGCCGGAACGATCAGTCGGCGGCGGACAACATCGACTGGTCCGTTCTCCTCGTGAACGGCGAAGAGGTCGGCAGGGGATTCGTCCAGCTCACTTCCGATTTTGAAAAATCGGAATACAGGGCCGCCCTCATCTCACGCCTCAACAACGAGTTCGGCGGCAGAAAATGGAACGTCATGACGGTGAAAAACTGGCGCATCGAATCGCAGGGCGTCGAAAGCGTCATCATCGCCGCCGATGCCCCGAACGGCGGCCTGATCAGTATGACCTTTCAGAAAAACGGGCTCGAAAAGAAAATCTCCAAGATCGATTATCATTGACCGATCCTGCGGGATCGGACCTCTATTCAGCGATCCGTCGGCGTTCTTCCTGACGCACCGACCATGAACCGGAAACCGGTCATCGCACTCTGCATGGCTGTCATGGGGTGTGCCGCACCCCAGACGGTTTTCTCTCCCCCTCCCGCCGTTCCGGCGCCATCCCGGCTCGCTCCATCACCCGTCGTTCCGATTCCCGGAACCGTCGCATATGAAACCGAATCGGTCGGACCATGGACGCCGAAGTACATCCGGACAGGCTTCTCCACCGGCCTGATGCTGGAATGCGTGAACCTTCTGCACACTCCCCGTCTGCGGCGGAGAGCCATCATCGATGTCTGGTCGTATGAACCCGCCGGGAGCTCCGGACCAACCGGCCGGGATACATCGCCCGAATCCACCGGAACGACGCTCTTCCGGCGCATGGCATCCTCCGTCAACGGGCTGGGTCAGGCGTTTTTCGCCCTCCCGCCGGGGTCGTACATGCTTCGTCAGCTCTCGCCGTGGGGGGAGCAATTCACCCTCACCGGACTGCTCGTGAAGGAAGGCGCTTACTCGGTTGTGATGGTTCAGGCCGTCGGGGAGGATGCTGAATCGGACGAAATGAGGAGATGAGTAGTTCAAATAGTGTTGTTTATTATGAATTTAAACATATTTCACCGTTCTCAAAGCGGGCTGATTTGCCTATTTCCGGGGGATCAAAATTTAATTCGTCCATCTCTTGAATTTCTCGTGCAACTGTCGTAATTTTTTTTAAGGAAGGGGAAGTCTATCCCCCTCCTGAATCGCCACGGCGATGAAACCATTACTCTTCATATTCCTCCTGTCCCTCGCAGTTCTGTCGCTCTCCTGTACCACGGCACTTCTGATGGACGCCTCGGCTCTTCGCGAAGAACTCGGCCTCGATAAAATGCCGACGGCGGAGGATTACCCTGAAGTCGACGGCGTCGTTCTCCTGGACAGACAGCAGATCGAAATGGACCTCGACCGGAACACCGATCTCTTCACCTATAACAAGGTCCATAAAATTCAAAAACTCTTCCGGAATCTCGAGGCGCACGCAACGATCGAAATCCCCCTCTACGAAGGGGAATCGCTCACCGAACTCCGCGCCCGGACGATCAAACCGAACGGGACCAACATCTCCCTGAAGGACCAGGATTTCTACACCATCACCGGCGAGGTCAAAGGCTCCACACTATACGCGGACACGAAACTGATCCGATTCACTTTCCCCGCCGTGGAGAAGGGATGCATCATCGATTATCAGTATACCAAGAAGACACAGCGGGCCTTCTGGTACGACGTCTGGAAAATTCAGAATTATCTCCCGACGCTCAAAAGCGAATACGTGCTGACGGTGCCGGTCATTCTGATGGACAAGGAGCGGGGACTCGGCTGGACCTGGCGCTACAAGAGCTACAATTACGCCGCCCTCCCGCCGCCGGTCCAGACGCCGATGAATCTGTTCGAACGGATGGCGAACAGCAACAAGGTGTCGTTCGCGTGGACTCTGCACGACATACCGGCCTTCATCGAAGAGCCGAACATGCCGCCCCCCTCGCTCAACATGTCGTACGTCCGTTTTTCCCTCGCCGACTGGTCGAACTGGGACGCGATCTCCGGGTGGTACTACAAGAAGCTGTTCGAACCCCAGCTGGCGGTCACCGACATGATCCACAACCTCGCCCTCGATCTCACCGCCGGGGCGAAGACCGACGCTGAAAAGATCCTCCGGATCACGAATTACGTCCACGCGATCAGATACATCTCCGTCGACCTCGGCAGCAGCACCCTTCAGCCTGCCCTCCCCCAGGTGGTCATCGACAGGCGGTACGGCGACTGCAAGGATAAGGCGGCTCTCCTGATCAGCATGCTCCGCGATCTCAACATCGCGGCATCGCCCGTTCTCATGCTGACCGCCTCGGAGGGGCTCCTCGATCCCGAGTTCCCCACCTGGTCGTTCAACCATATGATCGTGAAATCGTCCTCCCGCGACGGACAGACCTACTGGATCGACCCGACGGTCAATTACTGCCAGCAGGGCCGGCTCCCGTGGCAGGATGAGGGGATCGACGTTCTGGTCATTCACGACGACGGATCCTCCGCGATCGAACGGACCCCGACCGCCTCGTGCGACCAGAACGTGACCGACATCGACGTCAAGGTCTATGTCGGCACCGAAACCGACACCAAATTCTCCGTGGACATCACCTACAGCGGGGAAAAGAATTTCCGGAGCAGGGCCTTCTTCAGCGACTATACCGACCGGGAACTGAAGGAATTCTGCAAGGAACTGATCATCGACAATTACCTCGACGCGGTCATCCAGCACTGTTCGCTGACGAACTTCGATACCCTTTCCTGCGATCTCAAGCTGGCGTTCGATTTTTCCGTGCCGAACGCCCTGAAGAAACAGGGCGACCTCTTCCTTCTGAACATCGATCCGTTCAAGCTCTTCACCGACCTCTCCTGGCTCGCCCGGGATACGCGGATCTATCCGATCGACCTCGAATATCCCTATACGATCAAGAAACGGATCAAGGTGTTCTATCCGGAGGAAAAATATGTGGTGAGAAACCTCCCGGAAAAAATCCAGTTCAAGAACGACAACATCGTCTATCTGAACGGCTTTTCCTCATCCGAACCGCACCAGCTGGTGGAAGAGGAGAGCTTCGCCGTCGAACAGCCCTACATCCCCGCCCACCGGTATGCGGAACTGCGGAAACTGTTCGAGGTCGTGAAGAGCCGGTCTGTCGAACAGCTCATCTTCACCCATCGCTGATCTCCCCCCCGGCCTTATTCCCATTCGATCGTCGACGGCGGTTTTGAACTGATGTCGTAGACGACTCTGTTGATCCCCCTCACCTCGTTCACGATCCGGCTGGCGGCCCGCGCCAGTACTTCGGGGGGAAACGGATACCAGTCGGCTGTCATTCCGTCCACGCTCGATACGGCGCGCAGTGCAATTACCGAATCGTACGTCCGCTGGTCGCCCATGACGCCCACGGTCTGAACGGGCAGGAACACCGCAAAGGCCTGCCAGACATGTTCGTAGAGACCGGCCCGCCGGATCTCCTCGATGAAAACGGCGTCGGCTTCCCTGAGCATCGACAGTTTTTCCGCCGTGACGGCGCCGATGATCCTGACAGCGAGTCCGGGACCGGGAAACGGATGTCTCATGATGAGCTCATCGGGCAGTCCGAGAAGCCGCCCGACAGCCCTCACCTCGTCCTTGAACAGCTCCCGGAACGGCTCCAGCAGTTTCAGCTTCATCCGGTCCGGCAGTCCGCCGACATTGTGATGCGACTTTATCGTGTGCGAGGGCCCGCGGTACGAGACCGATTCGATGACGTCCGGATAGAGCGTTCCCTGGGCGAGAAAATCCGCCGACCCCGCCGATGCCGCCTCCTTCTCGAATACCTCGATGAACGTCTTCCCAATGATCTTGCGTTTCTGCTCGGGATCCGCGACGCCGGCCAACCGCGTCAGGAAGAGCTCCCGTGCATCGACGGAGCGGAGATCGAAACGGTAATGATCCCTGTACAGGCGGACAATGGCGGCGCTCTCATCCTTCCGCATGAGGCCGGTGTCGATGTGCACGCAGGTGAGCCGGTCTCCGATCGCCCGGTGAATCAGCACGGCCAGGACCGACGAGTCGACGCCGCCGCTGAGCGCGCAGAGCACGCGGCCGTCGCCGACGACTGCGCGGATCTCCCCGACGGCGCGTTCGACATAAAACCCCGCGCTCCACCCGCCGCGACAGCCGCAGATACCGTACACAAAATTCCTGAGGAGGTCTGTTCCGTGAACGGAATGCACCACTTCAGGATGAAACTGAACGCCGTAGATCCTCTTCCCGCGGTGGCGGACGGCGCAGATGGGGGAATTGTCGGAATGCGCGATCGCCTCGAAACCGGGGGGCAGTCCGGTCAGTGCGTCGCCATGGCTCATCCACACGCGGGTCGTCTCTGCCGGCGGGGTGCCGAGATCCCGAAAGAGATCGGTGCGGTCATCGAGGCGGACGTCCGCAGGCCCGAACTCCCGTTTCGCGGATCGGTTGACTTCCCCGCCGAAGGTCTGCGCGATCAGCTGAAGCCCGTAACAGATGCCGAGAATGGGCACACCCATGTTATAGACTGCGGGATCGGGATGAGGGGCGTCGGGGTCGTAGACGCTTGCCGGTCCGCCGGAAAAGACGATACCAGCAGGCTGTTTTGCCCGAAGCTCGCCCGCCGGTGCCGTGCCGGGAAGAAGTTCGGCGTACACGCCCAGTTCGCGGATGCGCCGGGCGATGAGTTGGGAATACTGGGCGCCGAAATCGAGGACAACGACAAGTTCAGGATGCTTCATGAAGGTTCCGGAAAAAGTGGAGGCTGGTCCGATCCATCTTACAATTTTTTTCGGCAACCGGCAAGCGGGGATAAAAACAAGCCGCCCCATTCACGGAATGGGGCGGCGGGAGAGTGAACCGGTGCATGGGGGAATTACTTCATTCCCTTGTCGGCATCGGCCGGTACGGTTTTCATCATCGCGCGGACATCCTTCGCGGTGATCTTTTTGTTGTGCGCCTTCTGTGCGTGTTTGATCGTCGCGTCGATGATTTCCTTCTCATCGTGGCTCCGCATCATGAATCCGCAGGAAGGATCGCACTGAACTTCCTTCAGCTCTTTTGACATCTCTTTCGGAGACGCCTTCATTTCGCTTTTCTGCATCGCATTGCCCTGCATCGCGTCCTGGCGCGGTGCGGCAAAGCCTGCGCAGGTCAGCGCAAGAACTGCCACAAGAATCGATCCAACAAGCCGCTTCAGCATAGCGGTACTCCTTTCGAGTGGTATGTGATGTATGAACTGCCGCCCTGATCCGGGCGGATCTAAGGTACCAACCGGAGTCTTCAATTCCAAACGCTCTCCGCAACCGCTCCGGGACGGTTCACGCTATCCCTGCCGCACGGTTTCGTCCTCGTATGCCGTAACCGGGGGACAGGAACAGACAAGGTTTTTATCGCCGTACGCACTGTTGATGCGCCCGACCGGGGGCCAGAACTTGCGGCTTCGCACCCAAGGGGCCGGATAAACCGCCTTCTCGCGCGAATAGGGATATTTCCATTCCCCGGCGGCAATCATGTCGGCGGTATGCGGTGCGTTCTTCAGAACGTTGTTGTCCTTCGGATATTTCCCCTGCTCGATCTCCTCAATTTCCCGCCGGATCGAAATCAGCGCTTCGCAGTACCGGTCAAGCTCCGCCCGCGATTCGCTCTCCGTCGGCTCGATCATCAGCGTTCCGGGCACCGGAAACGACGTCGTCGGAGCATGGAACCCGTAATCCATCAGTCGTTTCGCCACGTCCTCCACCTCGATCCCGGCGCTTTCCTTCACGGGACGGAGATCGATGATAAACTCGTGCGCAACCCGCCCGTTCGCGCCTTTGTAGACGATCGGAAAGAACGGTTCGAGTCTGGCGGCCATGTAGTTTGCATTCAGGATCGCCATGCGGGTCGCCTCCGTAAGGCCGGCAGTCCCCATCATCCGGATGTACATCCAGGAGATCGGGAGAATGCTCGGGCTCCCCCACGGCGCGGACGCCACAGGGCCAATCGCATCCTGTCCGGCACCGGACGAAACCACCGGATGACCCGGCAGGAACGGTTTCAGACGCTCCACGACGCCGATCGGGCCCATGCCCGGACCGCCGCCGCCGTGCGGGATGCAGAAGGTCTTGTGCAGGTTGAGATGGCAGACGTCGGCGCCGATCTCCGCCGGGCGGCAGAGACCGACCTGGGCGTTCAGATTGGCACCGTCCATGTAGACGAGTCCGCCATGTTCATGAATCACGCGGCAGATCTCCCGGATGGTTTCCTCGAACACCCCGTGGGTGGAGGGATAGGTGACCATCAGCGCGGCGAGGCGGTCGCGGTGAGCCGCCGCCTTTTCCTTCAGATCGGCGACGTCGATCGATCCGTCCTGGAGGGAACGGACGACGACCACTTCCATTCCCGCCATGACGGCGCTGGCGGGATTCGTTCCATGCGCCGAGGAGGGAATAAGGCAGATATTCCGATGGTTCTGTCCCTGCTTTTCATGATATGCCCTGATCACGAGGAGACCGGTATATTCCCCCTGCGCACCGGAATTCGGCTGAAACGAGATCGCGGAGAAACCTGTCAGGTCTTTCAGCATCTCCTCAAGCTGGGAGATCATAGTCCGGTAACCGGCGGTTTGATCGGCAGGCGCGAAGGGATGCATCTGCGCAAATTCCCTCCATGTGACCGGCAGAAGTTCGGATGTGGCATTCAGCTTCATGGTGCACGAACCGAGCGGGATCATGCTGAAGGTGAGCGAGAGATCCTTCTCCTGCAGGGTATGGATGTACCGGAGCAGTTCGGTCTCCGAGCGATGGGATGAGAAGACCGGATGGGTCAGGTACGGTGACGTGCGGGCAAGTGAAGCGGGGATGCGTCCCGCCGCGGCATCGGCCGGCGTCCGGGGAGTACTCCGGCCGCCTGCGAGGACTGCCAGCAGGCTGTCGACTTCGTCCCCCGTCGTCAGTTCATCGAGGGAGATGCCGATCGACGAGTCGGAAAAAACGCGGACGTTGATATTCTTCGCGGCGAACGCCGCAACGGCGGCGTCGGAGACGGATTTGTCCAGATCGATGCGGATCGTGTCAAAAAACAGTTCATGGCGGATTTTAAGACCGAGCTTGCGGATGCCGGCGGCGAGGAGTGCGGTGTGGGCATGAATACGCTCCGCGATCCGCCGGATACCGTCGGGGCCGTGATAGACCGCGTAGAAGCCGGCCATGATGGCAAGGAGAACCTGGGCCGTGCAGATATTGGAGGTGGCCTTTTCCCGGCGAATGTGCTGTTCCCGGGTCTGGAGGGCCATCCGGAGAGCCGGCTCACCGCGCGAGTCGACGGATACCCCGATGATCCTTCCCGGCATGATTCGTTTGAATGCTTCCGTCGTAGCAAGAAATGCCGCATGGGGGCCGCCGAAGCCGAGGGGAACACCGAAGCGCTGGCTGTTGCCGACCGCCGCATCGGCGCCGAACTCCGCGGGGGGCACGAGAAGCGCCAGGCTGAGCAGATCGGCGGCGACGACCACCCGAGCACCCGAGGCGTGCGCCCGGGTGCAGAAATCCCGGTAGTCGCAGACAAGGCCGTCGGTGGCCGGATATTGGAGCAGGGCTCCGAACACCTTATTGTCGAACTGAAAAGTGTTGTGATCGCCGACCCGGATACGGATACCGAGGTGCCGTGCGCGGGTGGAGACGACCGCGATCGTCTGCGGATGGCAATCGGCCGAAACGAAGAAGACGCCGTTTTCCGGACGGCTGTGCGACCCGAAAAACATTCCCATCGCCTCCGCCGCGGCGGTTCCCTCGTCGAGCAGTGACGCGTTCGCGATGGGAAATCCGGTAAGGTCGATCACCATGGTCTGAAAATTGAGGAGCGCTTCGAGACGCCCCTGTGCGATCTCGGCCTGATACGGGGTGTACTGGGTGTACCATCCGGGATTTTCGAGAATATTCCGCTGGATGACTGCAGGAGTGATGGTATCGCTGTACCCCATGCCGATGAGCGATCGGGCGACACGGTTCTGATCGGCGAGAGAGCGGAGTTCGGCCAACGCATCGCGTTCCGAAAGGGGCGGTGCAAGCCTGTACGGTTCCGAGGTTCTGATCTGCTCGGGGATCACGCGTTTGATAAAGGTTTCCATGCTGTCGCTGCCGACCGCGGCGAGCATCGCCCGGAGATCGGCATCGTGCGGACCAATGTGTCTCTGCTGGAACGGGAGTTCATTCTGTTCGGTTTTCATAGGAGCGTCTGCATGTCAAAGGTGAACGTGGGGAAATCGTCTTTGGAGCGGGGGCAGTGCCGGCACGGAGGCGGGCCGCGGGGCGGGAAGAAATCCAGCGGGCGGCATCCGTCGTGCTCCGGCCCTCCGGTCTGTGCGGATGCCTATTTTCCGATCAGTGCGCGATACCGTCCGGCATCGAGGAGGGCATCGAGTTCCCTGGGATCGGAGAGTTTGATCCTGATCATCCAGCCCGACTCGTACGGATCCTTATTGACCGATTCGGAGCGCTTATCGAGCTGATCATTGACCGCCACCACCTCGCCGCCGACCGGGGCATAGAGATCGGAAACGGCCTTCACCGCTTCGATGGTTCCGAACGATTCGCCTTTCTTGACCTTCCGGCCGATCTTGGGGAGATCGACGAAGACGATATCGCCCAGTTCACCCTGGGCATAATCGGTAATGCCGACGGTGCCGACGCCTGCTTCGGCGCGGATCCATTCGTGGTCGTTGGTGTATTTCAGATTGTCGGGAAAATTCATTGGGGGAGTCCTTTATGAGCGGCGTTCGTCCTCACCGGTGCGGTAATGTTGTTCGACGAAACCGGTGTCAAAATGTCCGCTGCGGAAATGTTCGTTCGTCATGACCCAGCGGTGAAACGGTATCGTGGTATGAATTCCTTCGATGGTAAACTCATCGAGCGCCCCGGCCATCTTGTCGATCGCCTCCTCGCGGGTCGGTGCGAGGACGATCAGCTTGGCGATCATGGAGTCGTAGTACGGGGGAACGCGGTATCCGGTATAGCAGTGGGTATCGACGCGGACGCCGAACCCGCCCGGCATGTGGAAGCTGGTCACCTCGCCCGGGGACGGGCGGAAATCGTGATCGGGATCTTCCGCATTGATCCTGCATTCGATGGCATGCCCCGACGGTTTGTAATCCTTCCGGCGGAGTTTCTCGCCTGCGGCCATCCGGAGCTGGAGTTTGATCAGGTCGAGGCCGGTGACCTCCTCGGTGATCGGATGCTCGACCTGGATGCGGGTGTTCATTTCCATGAAATAAAAATTTCTTTCCTTGTCGACCAGAAACTCAATCGTCCCGGCGCCGCAGTAATGGACGCTTTTCGCCCCCTTGATCGCCGCGGCTCCCATCTTTTCGCGGAGGTCGGCATCGACGGCAGGCGAGGGGGATTCCTCGATCAGTTTCTGGTGCCGGCGCTGGACCGAACAATCCCGCTCGTTCAGATGAACGACGTTCCCGAAGGAATCGCCGAACACCTGGATCTCCACATGGCGGGGCTCGTCGACGAATTTTTCGATATAGACGTCCGCATTGCCGAACGCGGCGCTCGCCTCGTGGCTCGCCATCTGAAACGCCTTCTCGAACTCGGCCGGTTCCCGCACGATCCTCATTCCCTTGCCGCCGCCGCCGGCGGAGGCCTTGATCATCACGGGATACCCGACAGCCGCCGCAATCTCGAGCCCATCCTTCAGTTCCTTGATGATGCCCTCGCTTCCCGGCACGACCGGGACTCCCGCCTTCTTCATCGTGTCCTTCGCAAGGGATTTGTCCCCCATCGCCTGGATCGCTTCGGGCGAGGGGCCGATGAAAATGAGCCCCTGGGAGGCGCAAATCTCGGAAAACTGGGCGTTCTCGGCCAGAAAGCCGTATCCCGGGTGAATCGCGTCGGCGCCGGTGATCTCGGCGGCGGAAATGATGCGCGGGATATGAAGGTAGCTTTCCTTGCTGGCCGGAGGGCCGATGCAGATCGCTTCATCCGCGAACTTCACATGGAGCGCATAACGGTCCGCTTCGGAATAGACTGCGACCGTCTTGATGCCGAGCTCCCGGCAGACCCGGATGATCCGGAGCGCAATCTCGCCTCTGTTCGCGATTAGGATTTTTTTAAACACGATACGTCACTTCGATGGTGGTTTGGCAACAGCTCCGCCGGAGAGGCGGATTCACACCGGTTCGATGAGAAAAAGCGGCTGGTTATATTCAACCGGCTGACCGTTCTCGACGAGGATCTTTGCGACCTTGCCGGCGACATCCGATTCAATCTCGTTCATCAGTTTCATCGCTTCGATGATGCACAGAACGGTCTTGTCCTGAACTTCCTGTCCGATCTGAACGTAGGGATCGGCATCCGGGGCGGGGGCTCGGTAGAATGTTCCGACAATGGGGGATTTGATCTCGTGATATTTGGGTTCATGGACTGCGGAAGGAGCCTGCGCCGCCGGAACGGCGGCGGGAGAATGGGCGGACGGTACCGCCGCGGCGGGAACAGCCGCCGTCTGTCCGGCCGCAGGAACCGGAACCATCTGGGGATTCCGCGCAACGCGGACCCTCAGTCCCTCCTCTTCGATCTCGATTTCATCAACCTTACTCTGTTCAACAATCCTGACGAGCTTCTTTAAGTAGGATAAATCCATGTTTTCTCCGGTTGTTGGTAAAAACGGAAAACCCTGCCGTCCGGTAACCGATTCAGGCAGCCTTGACCCGCTCGATGTAACTGCCTGTCCGCGTATCGACCCGGATTTTATCCCCTTCGTTGATGAACAGCGGCACATTCACGCTTGCGCCGGTTTCCACAACCGCAGGCTTCTGGGCCCCGGTGGCGGTGTCACCCCGGACGCCGGGCGGCGTTTCGACCACTTTCAGCTCGACGGTGATCGGAATCTGAATCGAGACGATGTCCGTGCCGTTGAAGGCGATTTCCA
>Ga0335069_10014104_pt1 | contig 11206 bp, 7 predicted proteins | sample Lox_Sample_11_FD_206714 | JGI IMG/M metagenome (GOLD analysis project Ga0335069, IMG submission 206714) | Soil microbial communities from Loxahatchee National Wildlife Refuge, Florida, United States - Lox_Sample_1.1 | ecosystem: Environmental > Terrestrial > Soil > Wetlands | place: USA: Florida... | reverse complement strand
CGTCACCACCGAGGGGCTCCCTTTAAGCCGCGTGGACGCGGTCACGGTTTGGGTGGGAGCCTCCCCCACGCCTTTTTCCGAACGCCAATGGCAGGCCTCCGCCAAGCGGGAAGAGGTCCCACCCGCCGCGCCTGGTGCATTCAACTACATGCTTCCCGCCCAGGACTGGATCGGGAAGGAGATCGTGCTGGGCGTTCGCGCCACCGGCCCCAAAGGCAAAGCCTCGGACTGGTCGAATCTGGTCTCGCTGACCATCGGCCAGCCGCTCGCGACCCCCACCATGCTTAAGGCCGAAAACGCGCCGCAAGGCGTGCGTCTCACATGGCAAGGCTCCGGCCCGCGCTATCGCATCTTCCGTGTGGTGGGAAGCATGCCTCCCGATCGCCTGTCCGATTCCGATCAACCGGATTACCTGGACTCCACCGCCTCCTACGGCCAGAAATACAGCTACATGGTGCAGGCCCTGGCCGGCGAGCTGCGACAGAGCGAAGTCTCCCCACGCGTCGAAATTACTCCGGAGGACACCTTCCCTCCCGCCGTTCCACGCGGGCTTTCCGCCGTCCCGGGAAGCGGAACCATCGAACTCGCCTGGGAGCGCAACACCGAAGACGATTTTCAGAGCTACACCCTGTATCGATCCGTGGATGGCGGCCCGTTGGAGGCGCTCGCGCCGATGCTCCAGACTCCCGCTTACAGTGACCGTCAGGTGGATCCCGGCAAGCGCTATCGCTACACCGTTTCCGCCACCGACAATCGCGGCAATGAAAGCGCGCAATCCATGCCGGTGGAAGCCGTCGCCCAGTAGCGCGGCCTTTAGCCCCGCGGCGTTTAGCCCAAAAAGCCCAGATTCGATGAGCTGAAATTCGCCAGGTTCGGGAACACCGTGGCCAGCGCGCTTTGCGGCACTCCGAACCAGGTGCTCAGTGTGGCTCCGTACTGATCCACGGAGGTGGTGGGAATCCAGCGCCCGCGCGTATCCGTATCGTCCGGTCCGCCCAGTTCGAACATCGGAAACTTTCCGAAAATCTGCCCGCCTTGCACCGCGCCGCCCATCACCAGGTGATGGCTGCCCCAAGCGTGATCGCTTCCGTTTCCGGAGGTCGGCTGGAACGTGCGGCTGAAATCCGATTCCGTGAACGTAGTCACATCGTTCGCCGCGCCCAGTTCCTGCGTCGCTTCAAAAAACGCCGCCAGCGCCGGGCTAAGCTGCGCGTACAGCGTATTGTGAGTATTCAGCTCGTTGGTGTGGGTATCGAACCCTCCCAGCGACGCGAAGAATATCTGCCGCGTCATCCCCAGATCGCTCGCCACCTGGATCACCTGCGCGATCTGCTTCAGTTGTGCCCCAATACTGGTGGTGGGAAACGTGGTTTTGAGCGCCGTTCCCTTGGCCAGCGCGGCGGAGAGCGCATTCGCGTCCGCGATGCTGTCCGCCATGATTCCATTCGCCGCCTGCGCCAGCGACGCTCCGGTATGGAGCGTCAGCAGGCTTTCGAGCGATTGCAGCCGCGCCTGCGATGCCGCCGAACTGTTGAATCCCGCCAGTTGCAGCGATCCGCCCGGTGAAATCGCCACCGGCTGCGTGCTGGCTCCGGTGCCGATCAACGAGTTCCCGGCCACCGAGAAGAAGCTCGGAAATTTGGACGAATTGAGATTCTGCGATGCGATGTAATCCGCCACTCGTCCCGCCCACCCCGTCGGGCTGTGGCCCTGCGCGATGGAGCTTTGCCATGCCAGCTGTTGATCGGCGTGCGAAAACAGATTCGACGGCAGCGGCGAATTTTGCGCCTGATACTGCGCTCGCGTCACCGGCGCAACCAGCGGCCCCGTGTTCGCCACCACCGCCAGAGCTTTGCTCGAAAACAGCGACGAAACTTCCGTCAGCTTGGCGTGGAACGCGTACGGATTCCCGTTCACGTCCTGCACCGTCGGCGTCAGATCCGTTCCGGAAAGCGCCAGCGCGCCGCGAATCGAGGTGTACGCCTGGTAGTTGGCCGAATCCATTGGAATCACGGTGTTGTTCGAATCGTTGCCGCCGAACAGGAACACACAAACTAACGCTCGATAAGACGGACCGCTCTGCGCCAGCGCCGGCAGCACGCCGAATGGACGCAGCGCCAGCGTTCCGGCAGTCGCGGCTCCGAGCCGGATCAGTTTGCGGCGGGAAAGTTTGGGAGGAACGTACATGCGATTTCCTTACTGGATCACTTGATATTCGTTGGAGGTCAGCACCACGTATAAAGCCGCCTGCACTTGCGCCAGCTTGCTGGTCTGCGCGGAAGCCGCGTTGTAGGCCGCCTGGTACAGCGATGTGGACATGGAATCGTGCAGCAGCGTGATGCTGATAGTGTTCAGCAGAGTTTCGAGACTGGTATTGAACGTCTCGTAAAAACTCAAGTCGATCGTGGTGCCCTTGTCGAGCTTCCCGTACAGCGCCGCATTGATGACGTCGGCGCGCTCCGCCGCCGTCTGCGTCGTATAGATTTGGAACTCCGGACCCAGCAACCCGCCCTGCGTCCGGTAGGAAGGCGAAAAGTAGCTGAACACGCTCGGCGGATTGAACAGATCCTGGCCCATCAGAGCCGTGTCGTTGTAGATCGCGCTGGTGTCGGTCAGCGTGGCATTCAACGCACGCAGCAGGTTAGGCATGAACAGCACCGGTTCGCGTAGATGGCCGATGTTCGGATTCGCCGCTGCATTCGGATCGTCTCCCGCGCGAGCCTCCGGATCGGTCAAAATCGCCGTGATCACGGCTTTCATGTCGCCGGCCACGCGCTGGCCGTTATCGCCGAACACCTTCGAAACACGCTGCACGTACGCCGGGCTGGGATTGCTGGTCACCAGATGCTCGATCAGTTGCTGCGAAATAAATGGAGCCATGGTGGGCTGTGCCATCAGCGCTTGAATCACGCTCGTCAGATCCTGTTCCGCCGTCTGCCCCGGAGGAATCGTGATGCCGTTGAAGATCGGCTTCGCGCTGGTGTCGTGCAGGCTCTCCACCGCGAACATCTGGCCGATGAAATACTGCGGATTCGTGTTCTTGGCCGTCGCCCCCGCAGCGGTAGGGTAGGTCCAGCCGGTGAAAGCCCGGGCGAGATTCGTCACCACGGTCTGGTCGTAAGTCGGCACCGGATTGTGATTCGAATCCAGCGCCGGAGTCCCGTCCGGATTGAGCTGCGTCAGCCCCAGCGTGAAGAGCTGCATCAATTCGCGCGAATAGTTTTCGTTCGCCGCTGTGCCTTTGGTAGGATTCGCCTTGACGTTGTTCGCCATGTTCAGATAGGCGCCCATCCCCGGATTCAGCGTCACCGCCTTGATGATGTCCGCATAGTTGCCGAACGCGTGATCGCGGAAAATGCGCCAGTACGGCGGAAACGCGTACGCCGGACCGATGCTGGTATGCGAAATCACCCAGATCTGCGATAAAGCAAAGGCCACCCGCTGCCGGAGTTGATCCGGTTCCGTCACCGTGTTCGCGAAAAAAGCCGCCGTAACGGGACGCAGGTTCGTATTGGTCTTCCCCGTCGCCGGATCCAGCAGCGGCTGATCCGGGAGATCGGACGTGTTCAGCGAAAACTGCCAGTTCAGCCAGTTCTCCAAACCCATGCGCTGTAGTTGTGTGACTGACAGCGGCGTCGGACCCCAGGTGGCCTGATCCAATACCCGCGAGGCCGCCCGCACCGTCATCTGCGGAATCGCCTCCGTGCTCTGGGCCGCTGCCGCGATCCCCGCCAGCGCCAGTGCGGCGATAATTTTGCCGGAATTGCTCATGAATGCGCCTTTGACTACTGCTTACCAACACAGCCTTTCGGAGAAAGTATCGGTGCTAGGGTAAATTCCCGTTTACGAGCCCTGCCCCAACGCCGGGCGAGCCGGCTGCAGCGACTCCGGACCCAGAATCGTGTGCTGCCCCACTCGATCCACATTCAGCACCATGTCCCCCGCTTCGTCGATCTCGAACGTCGGCCGGAATTTCGCGCCCCAGGAGATTTCGTCGTAGCGATACGAGTAGCGCGTGTGCACGATTTGGCTGAAGGTATCGTCGAAGCCTTTGATCAGAATCAGAAACTCGGCCTGCAGACGCTCCAGATCCTCTTGCGTCTTCCCGTACAGCGGGCTGGTCTCGTCGATCGGATGCACGATGGTCCAGGCTAAGGCCAGAAAATAGATGCTGTTCCGTTCCAGCTTCAGCGCCTCGAACTTGCGCTGCAAGACGCCCGAGCCCCCATCCACCGTCATCAAGATCAGCGTGGCTTCGGTCTCCACCAGAATGTTCGGCCGCAGATTCAGAATCCGGAACTGCACGCTGCTGCTCTCCTGATATGGCGCGATCAGGATCCTTTCGCTGAAGCTCAGCCGCGCCGAAGGCCGTGAAAATCGCCCGAACAGCAGACCGGTGGCCAGCGCGATCACCAGCAATCCCGTCAGCGCCTCCAGCGACGCCAAGGTATTGCCTTCCGTGGAACTCGGATAGATGTTGCCGTAGCCTACCGTGGTCAGCGTGTGCGCGCTAAAGAAAAAGTCTTTCAGGAAGCGCGTTCCGGCATCGGGACTATCCGCGCCCTGCAAATGCCCCGGCCCCATCAGGAAGTACAGCGCCGCGAACAACGTGTTCACAATCACGTACACCAGGAACACCACGCCGAAGAAACTGGGCCATCCCATATTGAGCATGTGCAAATAGGGATGGATGTCGCGCCAGCTTCCGCCCCTCCGGGCCACGTTGAAGCTGCCGTCTTTGTTGATGGCGCGCCGCAGGACTCCGGCGTACTGCTGGGTCAGGCCAGGATCGAAGGTTGTCGGCTTGGTCATATCTTTCCCGATGGTAGTCGACGGCAAGTGTATACTGCCGGAGTGAAACTCGTTTTTCGATTCCAGCTCGCGGCCCTGTTGCTGCTGCTTCCGCTGGCCGGCCGCGGCGCCACCCAGCTCGTGTTCTTGGGAACCGGAACTCCCTTGCCCGATCCGGATCGCTCCGGCCCATGCACCGCGGTGGTGGTCAACGGAACGCCCTATCTGGTGGATGCCGGGCCGGGCTTAGTCCGCCGCGCCTCGGCAGCCGTTCGAAAAGGCGTTCCCGCCCTCGATCCCGTCAATCTCAAGATCGCCTTCATTACCCATCTGCATTCGGATCACACTACCGGCCTGCCGGATTTGATCCTCACTCCCTGGGTGATGGGCCGCAAAGCGCCGCTCGAATTATACGGACCCAAGGGGCTCAGCTCCATGGCGGATCATCTCTTGAAGGCCTATGACGAAGACATCCGCCTGCGCATCTCCGGTCTCGAACACGCCAACCAGACCGGCTACAAAGTCAACCCGCACGAAATTCAGCCCGGCGTAATCTACAAAGATTCAAATGTTACGGTGAAAGCCTTCCCGGTCCTGCACGGCGCATGGCCCCAGGCCTTCGGCTACCGTTTCGAAACTCCGGATCGCGTCATCGTCATCGCCGGCGACGATCGCCCCAGCCCCGCGCTGCTCGAAAACTGCAATCGCTGCGACATCCTGGTCCACGAAGTCTATACCGAAGGTTCCACCGCCAAAGTCTCCGAGGAGTGGCGCAAATACCGCCGCAGCTATCACACCAGCTCCAAGGAATTGGGCGAAATCGCCGCCAAAGCGAAACCTGGCCTGCTGATCCTGTATCATCGCGCCAATCCCGGTTGCGACCAGGTCGGTTCCCACTGCGGCTCCTCCGGCAGCGAGGCGGAATTGCTGCAGGAAATCGGACAAGTGTATAAAGGGAAAGTAGTTGCGGCGCACGATCTGGATCTGTTCTAGACCGGGAGAGTAACCTCTGGTGCGGTGCCCGCGTCTTACGTCCATCGTCGTGACGTATTTTCCGCCAGCTCGGGATAGCTTTCCTCGCCTTTCGGCGGGCTGGCGCGTGTTTCTTCTCTTCGTTTTAGCCGCGTTCCTGGTGGCCCAGGCCCCCGGCGCTGAAGAGTTTCATCTGCATTCCCACACCGGAATGCACACGCATTACTGCCCCAATTGCCATGCCGGGCCCGCCCCGGTCTTGGAATCCAGTGCCGTTCCGGTCGTTGCTCCTACCCGTTCCGAATGGCATACCGCGTCCGAAGAGCATTCCTTCTCTCCCGGCCGGATCTATTCGCCCACTTCTTCACGCGCTCCTCCGGTTTAGCCTCTTCCCGACGGCGATTCCTCCGGCTGCTTCCCGCTGCAACTCTGCGGGAAAGGAGCCGGGACTTCTTTTTGTCAACGAGAGAGTGAGGAGAAAGACTTCATGAGTTTTGGGGAGAAATCCATTTGCCCGGGCATTCGGGCGATATTGCGCCCGCGCCGTTCCACATTGGCCGCGTGCGCGCTTCTTGGTGTCGTCTGCGCTTCACCGGCATTCAGCCAGTCTGCCAGCGCCAGTTCCGGAACTGTATCCGGATCCGTTCTTGATCCCTCCGGCGCGGCGATCGTCGGCGCCATGGTCCAGATTCAAAACGCCGTTTCGCATTACACACAAACCGCCGTCACCGATAGCCAAGGCAAGTATCAGCTTTCCAACGTTCCGTTTAATAACTACCATCTGAGCGCCGCCGCCCCCGGATTCCAAACCGGCATGGAAGACGTGCAGGTCAGATCCTCCGTGCCGGTCGTCGCCATGACGTTCAGCCTCAAGCTCGGCACCTCCACTACCTCCGTCACCGTCGAAACTTCAGCCGACTTGATCGAAACCGAATCCACCACCCACACCGATATCGATCGCGGCCTGTTCGACAAGCTTCCTGTGGAGAGCCAATCGTCCTCGCTCAGCTCACTGGTCACCCTCGCCTCGCCCGGAATCTCCGCCGATTCCAACGGCCTGTTCCATGGCCTGGGCGACCACGCATCCAACTCCTTCTCCGTGGACGGCCAGCCCATCACTGATCAGCAAAGCAAAGTCTTCTCCAATCAAATTCCTCTGGACGCCGTGCAATCCATGGAAGTGATCGAAGGTGCGCCTCCAGCCGAATACGGCGACAAAACCAGCGTGGTGATCAACGTCACCACTCGCTCCGGCCTCGGCGTTTCCCCCGCGCATGGCGATATCACCGCGTCTTTCGGCAACTTCGGAACCTACAATGCCGGATTGAACCTCGCCTACGGAGGACCGAACTGGGGAAATTTTGTTTCCATCAACGGCATGAACACGGAACGCTTCCTGGACGGCCCCGAATTCGCGGTGATGCACGATCACGGCAATCAGGAAAATATTTTCGATCGCTTGGATTTGAAGCTTTCCGGCCGCGATACCATCACCCTCAACGTCGGCTACACGCGCTCCTGGTTCCAGAACCCCAATTCCTTCGATTCTCAAAGCGCGACCGCTTGGTCCGGTGTGATCGCAGACAACGGCGGCCTCGGCCCCAACGGCTTGCCGGTCGGTCCAACCGATCAACGCTCCAAGATCCGCACCTACAACATCGCGCCCACCTGGTCCCATCTGCTCGGCTCCAGCTCTCTGTTCACCTTTGGCGGCTTCGCTCGCCAGGATCAATACAATTACTACCCCAGCAACAACCCCTTCGCCGATTTCGTGCCGGACCTGCAGAACGAAAGTATCGGCCAGCACCGCACCCTCACCAACCTCGGCCTTCGCACCAGCCTTTCCTACGTCAAAGGCATCCATAACCTGAAAGCCGGTGCGACCTACGAAGACACCCTCATCACCGAGCGCGACAGCCTGGGCATTGTCGATCCAACCTTGAACGCAGTCTGCCTGAACTCCGATGGCAGCCCGTTCACCGGCGCCGGCATCACCACCGCCAGCCAATGCGCCGGTTCTCTTGCCCCGAATCCGGACTTCAACCCGGTGCTGGGTTGCATCGATCTCACCCGCACCGCATCATTGCCCGTTTCCGACGGCTGCCCCAACTCCACCAGCGCCGCCTATCGCTTTAACGGCCACGCCAATATCCGCGAAATCGCGCTGTACCTCCAGGACACCATCACCGTCAGGAACTGGTCCTTCAATCTCGGCATTCGCGGCGATATCTATAGCGGTATTACCAAAGCCAGCCAGGCCGAGCCGCGCATGGGCATCGCCTACAACATCAAGCGCACCGGCACGGTCTTGCGCGTCTCCTACGCCCGAACCTTTGAGACTCCATTCAATGAAAACCTGGTGCTCTCCAGCCTCGGCTGCAACGATTCTGTGATCAATGCGCTGATGTCCACAGTGCAGGGGTATCCCTGCATCACCACGCCTCTTAGCCCCGGCTGGCGCAACGAATTTCACGCCGGATTCCAGCAAGCCTTCGGCCGTTACCTGGTGATCGACGCCGAATACATCTGGAAATACACCCATGGCGCTTACGACTTCAGCGTGCTGGGCAACACCCCCATCACCTTCCCCATCGAGTGGCACAACTCCAAAATCCCCGGCTATGCGATTCGAGCCAGCGTCCCGAACATTCACGGCTTCTCCGCTTTCGTAGTGATGTCCAGCGTGGCCGCCCGCTTTTTCACGCCGCAGATCAGCGGAATCGGCGCCGTGCCCGCGGGCAGCAGCGTCTTTCGCATCGATCACGATGAGATCTTCAATTCCACCGCGCATTTGCAGTATCAGCCCAAACCCACCCTGCCCTGGATCGGTTTTAACTGGCGTTTCGATAGCGGCTTGGTCGCCGGAGCGGTTCCCTGCGCCGGAGGAAACTGCGCCAACGGCCCCAACGGCACGGACAGCATCGTGGACGTCTCTGGATTGACGCCCGATCAGCAGTACGAAGCCGGTCTGTATTGCGGATCCGTGCACGCCACTCCGTCCATCCCCATTAGCCCTACCGGCCTGTGCGCCGCCTCGCAATATGGATCCACGCTTTTAAAGATTCCCGCCGCGGGCACCGAAGATGACGATCACAATCCGCCGCGCATCGCCTCCCGCAACTTGTTCGATGTCTCGGTGGGCGACGACAATCTGTTCCACAAGGACAAACACAAGTGGAGCCTCCGGTTCACTATCGTGAACCTGACCAATAAGGTTGCCTTGTACAACTTCCTTTCCACTTTCAGCGGAACCCACTTCGTAAGCCCCCGAACTTATACCGCGACGCTCGGGTATCACTTCTAAACAGAGGACAGGGGGCAGGCGCCCAGCGGCAGAACTTAGAGGACCGTTCTGTCCCCTGCCGTCTGTCCCCTGTCCCCTGCATGTCGTAACCTGAAAACTCATGGCAGAATCTCCCATCACAGCCCGCAGCCAGGACTTTGCTGCGTGGTATCAGGACGTGGTCCTTTCCGGCGATATGGCGGAACCCGCCGAAATCGTCAAGGGCTGCATGGTCATCAAACCCAACGGTTACGCCGTCTGGGAACTGATCCAGCGCGAGTTCGACGATCGCTTTAAAGCCACCGGCCATCAGAACGCCTATTTCCCCCTGCTGATCCCGCAAAGCTTCCTGCAAAAGGAGGCCGAACACGTGGAGGGCTTCTCGCCGGAACTGGCCGTCGTCACCATCGCCGGCGGCAAGCAACTCGAAGAACCCTACGTCATTCGCCCGACTTCCGAAACCATCATTGGCCACTTCTTCGCGCGCTGGATTCAAAGCTGGCGCGATCTGCCGGTGCTGATCAACCAGTGGGCCAACGTGCTTCGCTGGGAGCTGCGCACCCGCATGTTCCTGCGTACCACCGAGTTTCTTTGGCAGGAGGGCCACACCGCCCACGCGACCCACGAAGAGTCGCTCGAAGAAGTCCTCCGCATGCTCCACATCTACGCCGACGTAGCGGAGCAGGTCATGGCCATGCCCGTGATCCGCGGTTTGAAGACCAAATCGGAAAAGTTCGCCGGCGCGCTCTCCAGCTACTCCATCGAAGCCATGATGCAGAATGGCCTTGCCCTCCAGGCCGGCACCAGCCACGATCTGGGCCAGAACTTCGGCCGCGCCTTCGACGTCAAATTCCAGAACAAGGAAGGCCAGCTCGATTACGTCTGGCAGACCAGTTGGGGCGTGAGCACCCGCTTAATCGGCGGCCTGATCATGAGCCATTCCGACGATAAAGGCCTGGTTTTGCCTCCCAAGCTCGCGCCCGTGAAAAGCGTCCTGGTGCCGATCTACCGCAAGGACGAAGAACGCGCCTCCGTGCTCGAAGCCGCGCAGCGCATCGCCAAAGAGACCGGATCCAAGCTCGACGATCGCGAAGGCCAGACGCCTGGCGCGAAGTTCTATCACTGGGAGCGCCGCGGCGTTCCCGTGGTCCTGGAACTCGGCCCACGCGACGTAGCTTCCGGAAATATCGTCCTCAAGCGCCGCGACACCGGAACCAAGCAGGTTCTGCCGCAATCCGAGATCGCCGCCAAGCTTCCCGCTGTGCTGGACCAGATCCAGAATGATCTCTACACCGCTGCGAAGCAGCGGCTCAAAGACAATACTGTGCTCGCCAACTCCATCGGCGAGGTGGAAGAAATCCTCACTAAGGTCACCGCCGAAAAGGGTGGAGGCAAATTCGTCATGGCCCACATGAAGGATGACGCCCGCTGCGACGCTCGCGTGAAGGAGTTCAAAGCCACCATCCGCTGCATACCCCTCGTCGACGAGTTTGACGGCCCCGGCAACTGCATCGTCACCGGCGAAAAAGTGAATCAGCGCGTGGTCATCGCGAAGGCGTACTGAAAATTTCCGCCGCCACACGCAATACTTCCGCGACGCTCCAGGCCTGCGCGATGCAGCCCCTCGGCGCGTGCGGCGCATCTCCGTCCGCGATCTCGCAGATTTGACCGAGGCCCGCCGTTTTCAGGTGTTCCTGGAATGGCTCCAGCCACGCGCGCGCCTGCTCCATCGCCTCCGCGCTGCGGCCATGAACATGCAGATAAGCCGTCAGAAACGGGCCCATCAACCATGGCCAGACGGTGCCTTGATGGTATGCCGAGTCGCGCTCCCGAACCCCGCCTTCGCACCGCCCGCGATACGCCGGATCGCGCGACGACAGCGACCGCAGCCCCAGCGGCGTCAACAACTCGCGCTGGACCACGCCGGCGATGGCGAGTTCCTGCTCCGCCGTCAACATCCGATGCCGCAGACTCACCGCAAAGATCTGATTCGGCCGGATCGAAGCATCGCGTTGTTCCCCTTCGATCACGTCGTACAAGCATCCGGCTTCGCGATTCCAGAACTTCTGCGGGAAACTCTCGCGCGCACGTCCCGCGATTTCTTCGCACTCCTTCCCCGTTTGCGCATCGCCCGCCTGCCGCGCCAGCTCTTCCATTACC
>Ga0335069_10014103_pt1 | contig 11206 bp, 9 predicted proteins | sample Lox_Sample_11_FD_206714 | JGI IMG/M metagenome (GOLD analysis project Ga0335069, IMG submission 206714) | Soil microbial communities from Loxahatchee National Wildlife Refuge, Florida, United States - Lox_Sample_1.1 | ecosystem: Environmental > Terrestrial > Soil > Wetlands | place: USA: Florida... | reverse complement strand
AGCCAGTCCGCACCGGTCCCGGCCGCCCCCGCCGTCCGGCCCCCGGCCTCACTTTCGCCGGCCGAGCGCGAGTTCTGGGGGAAGGCCCCGCCGGAGATCCAGCGAGCCTTCGTGCGGCGCGAGACCGAACTCCGGACCAAGCTGAACGAGCACGCCAGTCTCCGGAAGCTGGGCGAGGACGTACAGCATGCCGTGGCCCCGTACGAGGCCTTCCTTCGAGCCGGCGGGTCGAACCCTCTCCGGGCCCTGGAATCGGCCCTGGCGACCGCCTACACGCTCAGAACGTCCGATCCGGTGACCAAAGCCAGGGCGGTGGCCGACCTGATCCGCGCCCATTCCATCCCGGTGGAGGCCTTGGCGGCGGCCCTGGATGGCACACCCGCTCCCACATCGGCGCCGCAGCCATACCAGGACCCTCGGGTGGACAAAGTCCTGCAACTCCTCCAACAGCAACAGCAGACGCAGCAGCAGGCGCTCGCGGCGTCGGCGGACCGGCAGATCCAGAACTTCGCGAATGACCCGAAAAACGAGTTCTTCGAGGACGTCAAGGAGTCGATGGGGAAGATCATCGACGCAGGCCTTGCCTCGGATCTCGAAACCGCCTACGATGTGGCTTGTAACGCGCATCCGGAGATCCGCAAGATCGTCCAGCAGCGTCGGAGCGCGGAGCAGGCCACGGCAGCAAACTCGAACGTGGCCCAAGCAGCGGCCGCCGGCTCTTCGGTGAGACCGAACCCGACGGCAAGAACAGGCTCGGCGGATCCATCGGATCTCCGGGCGGTGTTGGAGCAGGCGTACAGCAGTTCGATGCGCCGGTAAGCTCGCCCCGCGAAGTGCGGCTCGCGAGAAGCACGGAAGGCCCCGATTTCGGTCCGCCTTGACGAAGTTGTGATCTTTCCCTTTCTGCTTCTCGTGAGGCCCCAATGGCTTTCCCTGGAACTTTTGCTCAGGGTGGTTCGATCACGGATGTGCTCGCCACCACCATCGAGCGTCGATCTCCCACGGTCTCTGACAACGTCACCAAGAACAACGCGGTCCTGAACTGGATCAAGAAGAAGGGCGGCGCCAAGACGTTCGGGGGCGGCTCTCAGATCCTCGAGCCGCTCTCCTTCGCCGAGAACGGGAACTTCGCCTGGTACTCGGGCTATGACCTGCTGCCCGTGCAGGCGTCCGATGTCATCAGCGCCGCGCAGTTCCCCATCAAGCAGGCGGCGGTCGCGGTCATCGCCAGCGGCCTGGAGCTCCTCCAGAACTCCGGACCCGAGCAGCGGATCGATCTGCTCGAGAGCCGGATCAAGGTCGCCGAGTCCACCCTCCGGAACAACATGTGCGCGGCCATCTACTCCGATGGCACGGGCTACGGCGGCAAGCAGATCACCGGCCTGCTCTCGCTCGTCTCCTCGTCTCCGACCTCCGGCATCGTCGGCGGCATCGACCGCTCAGTCTGGGCGTTCGCGCGCAACTACGCGGCGACCGGTCTGACGGCGGTTACCGCTGCGAACATCATGGGGTACTTCAACACGGCGTGGGCGAACCTCGTGCGCGGCGGCGACAAGCCGAACCTGATCGTGGTGGACGCGATCTGGTGGAGCGCCTATCAGGCTGCCCAGCAGCCGCTCCAGCGGTTCTACGACGCGAAGGAGGCCGACGCCGGGTTCAGCGTCATCAAGTACCAGACGGCGGACGTGGTCCTCGACGGCGGCATCGGCGGCTTCTGCCCGACGAAGTACTGCTACTTCCTCAACACGGACTACCTCTACTTCAAGTCCCACAAGGAGCGGAACTTCGTCCCCATCACGCCCAACAAGCGCTACTCGATCAACCAGGACGCCGAGGTGGTGATCGAGGGCTGGGCGGGCAACATGACCATCTCCAACTTCATGCTTCAAGGCGTGCTCGTCAGCAACTAACGGGCGCCAGGAAAGGGAAAACGCATGCCTGCTATCAACTACCAGCTCGTTGACTCGGGACAGATTGGCGCGCCAGGTCCGGGCCCAACTCGGCTTCCGATCGTCGGCGTCAAGCAGTGGGCGGTCAGCCAGACGTGGGCGGCCGGGGACAAGGTCCAGTGTGGGGCCTTCCTGTTCTCGACCGTCGCTGGTGGCGCGGGTGCGGCCACTGGCAATGGGCCCTCGCCGCAGTACCTCACCGACAACGCCTGTACCTGGGTTCTCGTCGGCGGGATCTCGAATCTCACGGTCTCGGATGCCGTGCAGGCGATGGATCTCGGCACCATCCTGGTCGGTTCCGATCCGAACTACGGACGTGGCGAGTTCATGTACGTGAAGTTCACCGGCAGCACTGCGATCGTGGCGGGTGACTGGATCGCGGTTGAACGGTACTCCATGACCGGGACCCAGGCGACGACAACCACGCGCGCGTCAGTCGGGATCGCGATGGGGAGCCACGCCCTGAACGTCGCCACCCCGACCTATGGCTGGGTCATGCTGCGCGGTGTCCACACGAACGGCAAGGCCAACGCGACGTGCGCGATCAACTCCACGCTGTACATGCTGGCTGCAGGCGCTGCTACCACGACCTCGGCCGCAGGCACCGGCATCAACAGCGCCATCTGCAAGGTGGCGGTGGCGAACGGTCAGGCGACGTTCGACTTGTACTGGCCGATGATGAACGGCACGGTGGCGTAGTCGTTTCACCCCTGGGCGCCCGGGAAGTCCCCGCCCCGCCCTCGCAGCGGTTCCGGGCGCCCAGGGTCCTTTCTCGGCGGGGGTGCGAGGGTGCATGAGCCTCCAAGCTGACTACGGCAGCTTCACCGACCTGGCGGATCCGAACAACCAGGAAGCCCAGATGGACCGGGTCCTCAACGTCACGTTTCGCATGCAGCCAGTGAAGGACGAAGAGGAGTCCGCCAAGGCCGGGCGCCCCATCTTCAAGCCGGTGGAGTTCGTCCGCATCATTGCGCCAGGGGACCGTGACATGGTGGACCGGCCGGTGTGGGATGGCGACCGGCGTCGGTTCGCAGCCCGGTACGCGAAGTTCAAGGAGTGCGGCGAGAACGCGACGGTGGGGACCCCGCTCTCCGCATGGCCCACCATCTCCGCGGCTCAGATCGAAGAGCTCAAGTTCTTTTCCGTCCACACGGTGGAGCAACTCGCCGACATGCCAGACGGGAATGCCCAGAAGATCGGCCCGCTCTCCGACCTCCGGGCAAAAGCTCGTCTCTTCCTCGAGGCGGCGAAGTCCAACGCCCCGATGGAGCGCCTGCAATCCGAGCTCAAGAAGCGGGACGCGGAAGCCGAGAACATGCGGGAGCGCATGAAGCAGATGGAGGCTGCTCTCGCGCAGCGAAACTCCGACCCCGAGGGACTACGCGAGCGGGTCAAGCAGCTCGAGGGGATCCTGGCCAAGCGGGAGAAGTAGCCCATGGGGACCTACTGGACGGCGGGGCAGATCATCCAGCAAGCACAGCGAGAGATCGGTCTCGCCGTCTCGTCGGACCCATTCGTCTCGCAGATGAAGGAGGATCAGAAGTTCGTGGCGATGCTCGGCTCCATTGGAACGGATCTCGCGATGGAGCACCAGTGGCCGCAGTTGATCAGGGAGTTCTCGGTCACGACGGCGGCAAGCGTTTCGGACTACGCCCTTCCGTCCGACTTCCTGGAAATGGTCGATCAGTCCGGCTGGAACCGCTCCACTCGGTTCCCCATTGGTGGACCGCTGTCGCCACAGGAATGGCAGTTCCTGAAGGCCTCCGGGGTCGGCGTGGTGTTCAATGTCGTATTTCGGAATGGGGCTGTTCAGGGAGTAGGCGGAGCCTACGTCGATGCCTTCAGGATATTCCCGGCGCCGGCGGCCGGGACAGTGATCGCGTTCGAGTATAGATCTCGGGCTTGGGCCCAGAAGAACTTCGTGGACCCCGCCGGCTACCTGGTGAGCTTCTCGGGGACCGGCGTGGCATCAATGACGGTCTCGAAGTATGGGTCCGGACCGGCATCATCCCTCGACCTCGAAATCTCCGCCACTGCGTCCGTGTCGGATCCAAACAACCCGGTGTATGTCTCGATTTCTCATGCAGGATCGTTGTTCGGCAACACTTACCTATACAGGAATACTCCTGGACCTATTCTTCTTGGGGCTTCTCAGACGGGTACGGCTGCGACACTCTCTCCGGGAGCCGTAGTCGCTGGGGATACGTGGTCGTACTCGATCTACCAGACCCAGAACTTCGGACCAACTACTCAGGTCGATCTTCCTACCGCTTCTTCGGACCAAGTCCTATTCGACCACCTTCTGGTAGTCCGGGCGCTCAAGCTTGCCTGGAAGAAGGACGCCGGCTTCGATACCGCATCGGCACAGGAGGACTACGACAAGACCCTCGAGCGCGTGAAGGGTAACCTCTCTTCTGCGCCGCGCCTGTCCATCGTGAGCCGCGTCATCCGAGATCGCCTCATCGACGGCAGCAACCTGCCCATCACCGGCTTCGGAGGGGCCCGCTAGGTGCTCAAGCGATCCGCCGCCCGCGCCAGACCGGAGCGCATCCATAGCATCCATCTCGCGCCGCCCGAGGGGATCAACGTCGCCGACAAGGTGACCGACCTCACCAAGGACGACGCGATGGTGATGGAGAACCTGCTCAGAGGGGAGTTCGGGCTGGTTCCACGGCATGGCTGGAAAGAGGTTGTCGCCGGCATCGGCGGCGGAGTCGGGATCCGGCAGATCATCCCGTACATGGGGAGCAAGGCGGACGGCTCGAAGGACCGTCTCTTCGCGACCACCACCGTGGGGATCTACTCCATAACTACGGTGGCCACCCTCGTCTACTCGTTCGGGACGCAGTCATCGAAGAGCGGGTACGGGACCTTCGTCACCACCACCACGCCGGCCGACAAGTTCATCGCCTACACGGACGAGGAGAATGGATACATCCTCTACGACGAGAACGCGGACACATGGGCCGCAGTGGTCCAGGGTACCGGGGCGGGGCAGCTCAAGGGCGTCAACCCGGCGCTCCTCTGCCACGTCTGTGCTTGGAAGAACCGGCTCTTTTTCACCGAGAAGGACTCCACTAGGTCCTGGTATCTCCCGGTGGGAGTTCCGACCGACAACTCCACCGGGGCCACGATGTTCGATTTTGGCCCCAAGTTTCGGTACGGCGGCTATCTCGTCGGGATCTGGGACTGGACGATGTCCGCCGGGTTCGGACCGGATTCGTGCGTGGTGGCCATCTCGAGCGCGGGTGACGTGCTCATCTACCAGGGCTCGGACCCTTCCTACGTCTCCTCGTTTGCCATCTCGGGGACCTGGTACGTGGGCCAGGTTCCGACCGGGGTTCGCCACATCGCGACGGATGTTGGCGGGGACCTTCTCATCCTCTCGTCGCTGGGGCTTCTCCCGCTCTCTCACCTCATCCATGGCGGGGAGAAGCTGGACCCGTCGCTGTACGCCTCCAGGAAGATCGCCCCGCTGCTCAACGTGGCGCTCTCGGGGTACTCGACACAACGCGGTTGGGACGTGCGAGTCAACCCCGTCGACGCCTGCCTGATGATCCTACAGCCGTCTGGGCTCGGTTTTCACTGGGCGATGTCTCTTCACGGGGCCAAGGGTTGGAGCCGTATCACGAACTTCCCAGCAACGTGCGCTGAGTCCTGGAAGGGTGGCTTCTACTTCGGGACCTCGGATGGCAGGGTGTGCCAGTCGATCAACTACGTTGACGGGATGCATTCGGACGGGTCGGGGGCGTCGCCCGTGGCCTGGAAGTACATCAGCGCCTTCTCGGAGATGGATTCTTCGCGCCGGAAAATCGTCAGGCTCATCTCGCCCGACTTCATGACCCAGGGAGACGCGCCGTCCTACGGGGTTGACGCGGTCTACAACTTCGACATCTCGGACGCCACCCTGTCGGAGTACCAGCAGATCTCGTCTGGCTCCTTCTGGGACTCCGGGAAGTGGGATACCGCCACCTGGGGCTCCGGTGTCGGCATCGCGGGCGACAACCTGGGCACTGCGGGAGTGGGCAGCCACATCGCGATCCGGATGTCGGGGCACAGCCAGTCCAGAACCGTCATCGCCGGGGCTCAGGTCTTCTGGGAGACCGGAGGAGTGCTCTGATGGGCTTCAATCTCGACACCTACAACAAGTACGCTCAGCAATACGGACTGTCTCCGATCCAGGGAGAGGTCCTCAGCGATACGGCTCAGAACCAGGCCCAGAACGATCTGAACCAGCGGTACACGTCCGGGCAGATGTCGTATTCGGACTACCAGAAGGCCACTTCTACGCTCGGCCTTCAGACGATTCCGCAGACGTACGAAGATCAGCAAAAGTTGGCCCAGCAGCAGGCCCAGCAAAATACGCTGGTCAACCGGCCGAACATCAACACGCCATTTGGAAGCGAGACGTGGACCGCAGGCCCTGACGGCCAGTGGACCATGAACGTCGGGTTGTCGCCCGATTCTCAGGCGGCTCTCCAGGCTCAACAGCAGTTGGGGATGCAACGCTCACAGTTTGCCTCGGGGCTAATGGGGCAGGCACAGCAGCAGTATCAGAACCCCTTCGACTACTCGTCCCTACCAGCGCTTCCCGATGCGAATGCCACCAGGAACCAGGCCATCAACGCGGCCTACGGACAGTCCACTTCCCGGCTCGATCCGCAGTGGCAGCAGGCGGCAGACCAGCAGCGGGACCAACTCTACTCGATGGGGTTCCGGGAGGGAGATAAGGGCTACCAGAACGCAATGGATGCGTTCAATCGGCAGAAGACGGACGCCTACCAGACAGCGATGAACAACGCCATCGGGTCTGGCGCGCAGGCGGCTCAGCAGCTTTATGGAATGGGGATGGGGACCCGCCAGGAGGCCCTTCAGGAGGCGATGCAGCAGCGCAACATGCCTCTGAACGAGATGAACGCCCTCCTCACCGGCCAGCAGGTTGGGATGCCGTCCACGCCTTCCTTCAACACGGGATCCCCAGTCAATCTCACCGGCGCGGCCAACAACGTCTACCAGCAGGGCCTTGACCAGTTCTCGATCCAGCAGGCCCAGCAGCAGAGCCAGAACAACGGGGCGTGGGGCAGCTTGAGCACCGGACTCGGGTACGCCGCCCCGCTTCTCTTCGGGATGATGGGATGAGGTGAACCGTGGCAGATGACCTATACAGCGAACTGACCCCTGAAGAGTGGGATGCGATCCAGCAGTCGTCGGTCGTCCCTCAGAAGCTGAAGCAACTCCTGATGCAGCAGCAGGAGTCCGCCGGCCTACGCCACCGGGCCACCCAGGTGCCGGAGGGCCGCACCGTTCGGAACGGGATCTTCGTCGCGAGTACGCCTTCCGAGTATATGCCGGGCGTCCTGTCGGGGCTGCTGGGAGGCATCCGGGGAGGCCTCGAGCAGCGCCAGGCAAACCAGATGATCGGGCAGGAGCCGGCAGGCACCTCGGCGCTCCTGAAGGCCTACATGAGGCTCCAGGGCAGCCGGGGCGGCTCTCCGGGGCCCGCTCCCGACTACACGCCGCCCCCGCCGCCACAGACCCCGCCGACGCCGCCCGGAGTCGGCGACCAGCCGCCGGGCGGATCGCAGTTCGTGGACCAGTCGGAAGACGGCATCATGTCGATGCTGGGCCCCGAAGGGCAGCAATCGACCGGCGCCGGGGCCGGGCAGGAGGGTGACTTCCTGACTGACGGCGTGGTCGACCCGATGGCCCGAGCGGCAGCACAGGCGCGCATCAAGGCTCTGCGAGACCGGTTGCTCCAGTTCAACCAGATGGACGACGACCTCGTCTGGGGAAAGTAGCCATGGCAGATGACCCGACCCAGGATCCGGATGCCTACCTTCGCCAGGCCTACATGGCGCGCATGCTCGGCGTGGACCCGGGCGCCATCCTGCCAGACGAACAGGCCAAGGCGCTCGCCGACCGCCTGAAGGCCCATCAGGATCTGGCGATGATCGGGGGCGCATTCTCGGGCAACCCTGGGATCGCCAACATGGGCCAGGTCGCGAACCAGCAGGCCAACACGGAGGAGCGGGGGCTGCTTCAGAACCTCGTGGCGCAGCAGCGAGCCAAGGCGATGATGGCGGGGATTGGTGCTCGGCATCAGGGTCGCCTTGAGGAGATCGGCGCGCAGCAGGAGGGGGCGGGGCAGAGGGCGGACCTCCGAGCTCAGACCGCGAAGGACATCGCGGGGGCTCGGAACAACGCCGCCCTGAACGTGGCAGGTATCCGGACCGGCCGAGGCCTCTTGGCCCCCACCGGAAACCTCGCGCCGCAGGCTCCTGGGACAGCACCGGCGCTGGCCGCTACGGCATGGACGCCGAGCACTCCCACCGAAGACAACCCGCTCGCCGACGTTCCTCCAGACCCCGACGTGAGGGCGGATCCGAAGCGCGGCCAGCAGGTCCACAAGATGATGATGGACCTCAACAAGGTTCTCAGTCCTTGGCTTCAGGTCCGGTCCGCCTACGGCCAGGCCGCGAACACGCTGCGCGGCGTTCTGTCCGCGAAGCCACTCCTTGAGGGCGGCAACAACCTGAGCCAACTCCAGACGAACGAGCTCGCGAACGTCCTCAACCGGATCCTGACCGGCGGCTCGGGGATCACCCTGGAGCAGATCCACAATCTGACCCCTCAGTCGTACAAGGGGAAGCTGAACGAATGGATCGGGAAGGTCATCAACGAGCCGAAGGGCCTGGAGCAGGAGGCCTTCATCGCGCAGTTGGCGAACCTGGTGGACCGAGAAGGCAAGGTCCAGATGGACGCGATCACCCAGCAGCAGAAGAAGATGCTGCCGTCGTTCCAGGTGCTCTACAACACGGCGCCGCACATGTCCTACAACGCAATCGCTGCGAGCGCCGGGCCGGATGTCGCGAACGAGATCTTCGGGGTCAAGAAGAAGCTGGCCGCCGTCCAAGGCGCGCAGACTCCGGCGGCTCCCCCCTCGGCCGGCGCACCGGGACAGGGCGCTGCGCTGCCGCAGGGCCCCGCAACGCCGCCAGCGCCGGCCATCCGAGACTTCACGGGACTTGACGGCAAGAAGCGCCGAACCGCCAACGGAGAGACGCGCGTGTGGACCGGCAAGGCATGGGTGAAGGAGTGAGCCATGGCTGATCCCTGGGCCACACCTCCGGCTGATGACCCCTGGGCCACGCCTCCAGAGGAGGTGGCGCCCAAGACTTTCTCGACGGGAGCCGCCGCATGGCGCGGCGTGGAGAAGGGAGCGACCGCCGGGTGGCGCGACAAGATCGCTGCTCTCGCGGGGGCGGCCGGCCACATGTCCACGGGGCTTCGCCACGATGTCCCGGATGCCGATGTCTACACCTACCAGCTGAAGCATCCGGAACTGAGCGAAGGAGACGCGAAACAAGCCCTCATCAGGGAGCGGTTCGGCGACCCGACGCTCGGGGACGTGTACCGAGAGGCGCTCGACCTCAACCGAAAGGAGACCGAGGCGGCGAAGACCCAGCACCCATGGGCCTATGGCGGCGGGAACGTGGCGGGTGGGGTCCTCTTGACGGCAACTCCCGGGCTTGGTCTGTCCGGCGGGACTGGCAAGAACCTGGGGGCGCGAGTACTCTCAGGCGGAGCTGCTGGAGCGAAGTTCGGGGCGCTGGCTGGTGCTGGGGAATCGAGGGCTGATGATCTTCGCGGGACCGCGGCAGATGCACTGGGCGGCGCTGCTGTCGGCACAGCGGCCGGCGGAGCAGGACAACTCCTCGGGGAGGGCATCAAGGCTGCGGCCGCCCCAGTGGCGACGTGGCTTCGAGACAGCATCGGCCTCAATGCGATGCGGGCTCTCGGGCTCACGAAGGGCGAGATCCGAAGTGCGCTGAGTGGAAGGGGGATCGTCGGCGGTGTCGACCGAGTCGCTTCAGCTGGCAATGACTTGCGTGATCTCGGGGTTGCTAGTCCCCTGGTTACGCCGGCTAAAGGTCTTGAGCGAATTCAAGACCTCAAGCATGGAGCCGCCCAGCAGATCCTCGAGAAGGCCCACCCCGACCTCGCCGCGATCCCCGGGCAAAACGTCGGCGAGAAGCTAGGATCGGTTCTCCCACAACTCGATCAGCAACTCTCCGCTGCCGGCCGGTCGGCGGACCCTCGAGTCAACTTCAACGTCCAGGACGTATGGGGGCGCATCTCGCCTCTGCTCGCCTACCTGAATCGGTTCCGAGGAGTATCTCGGGAACTAGGTCCAGTGGCGGACGACTTGGAGACGAGGGCCCTCAATCTCCTTCAGCACTCGGACGCACAAGGAAACGTGCCGTTCTCGGCCGCCCACGAGATCAGGCAGGCGGTGGATGAACCCTTGTTCCGAATGGGCAAGAATCCGAACACCGCATTCGCGTCCGGTTACGTCAAGAAGTTCCGGGACGCGCTATCCGACGAGATCGAGAACAAGGTGGATGCGGCCTCGCAGGCGGTCGGATCTGGGACCGAGGGAGCGGCTTGGCAGAAGCTCAATCGCCTCTACTCCTCGTTGAGCATCGGGGAGCGGGTCGCCACGTCGGGGAAGATCGCCAATGCCGGAAATAACGTGCTCGATCTGCGCACTGCCATGGCGGCAATGACTGGCCACTTCCCTTTGGCTGCAGCAATGAAGGTCGGTCGGCACTTCGGGTCCGGTCTGGCGATGGGTGCCCAGGGGATGGCTCAGTCTGCGGCAGAGGCGGCGCCGGAACTGGCGACCTTCCTGCGAGCTGCCGTCCCCATCGCGATGCAATCCGGGGCCCCTGTCACAGCATCTGCTGCGCTTGCTGCTGCGCTTCTCCGAAAGAAGCGATCCAAGGAAGAGGAACCCACCTATGCCCCGTGACTCAAACGGCAACTGGACCCCGCCATCCGGGAACCCTGTCACCAGCGGGACGACCATCACGGCATCGTGGTGGAACGCGATGCTGTCGGACATCCAGACCGAGATCTCCAACTCGCTCGCCCGGCAGGGAAACGGCGCTGGCCTCATGCTCGCGGCGCTCAAGCAGATCTCAGGGAGCGTCGGGGCGCCCTCCTACTCCTTCACGGCCGACAACACCACCGGCTGGTTCCTGAACGCTGCGGGGGACCTTCAGTTCACCATCTCCGGCCAGGTGATGTTCAAACTGACCAACGCCCTGGCGGCCCGAATCTTGGGGCTCGGGTCCTCTGGGTCCAGCGCGGCCGGGCTTGCGGTGGATACCCAGTTCGGGATCTCCACCTCGACCCCGATCCAGACCTGGGCGCAGAACGGGGTTCAGCAGGCCGCGTTGCTGGGGGACGGGTCG
>Ga0335069_10014102_pt1 | contig 11206 bp, 15 predicted proteins | sample Lox_Sample_11_FD_206714 | JGI IMG/M metagenome (GOLD analysis project Ga0335069, IMG submission 206714) | Soil microbial communities from Loxahatchee National Wildlife Refuge, Florida, United States - Lox_Sample_1.1 | ecosystem: Environmental > Terrestrial > Soil > Wetlands | place: USA... | reverse complement strand
CTGTATGCTTCAAGGGCGCTGAATAGGAGCGGAGACCAAACTTTCAGATTTAGCGCATCTAGGTTCTCATCCAGCCATTTTTGAATTTCCGCTAACCGAAGGTTGACGGCATCTTCCGCAGTCTTTCGATCTTCTTCGATCCGCGCTCTCATTTGCGCGTTCTGCCGGTGTTCAAGTGCAACCTGCACTTCGTCGAAGGTGGAACAAAGCAGCGAGGATCCCTCCGCCAGGGCCCACGCTTCGAGTTCGTCCCTCCTCTGGCGAAACACGCCATCCTTTGAAACGAAAACTGCGGATAGGGCAGGAGAAGCGTGCTTCAGGTCCTCGACGACTGACAAGAAAATTAGAGTATCCTTAAATCCCTTATCGTTGTCCTCGAAAGCAAGCTCGTATCCAGCAGCTTTCGCGACTAAATCAGCCATATTTATTGTTGGCAGACCACAGACTGTGAATTCCTGTTTGAGGCCCTCAACAATATCGCAGTACCCATTTAGGGCGGCCGTTAGTACGTCAGGCACCTCTTGAACTGCCGAGGGATCGACATTCAGCTCAGACAACTGGGCTCGCAGATTTCGAACTTTCGAGGCAGCCTGCTGCTGCTCGCTGATGTAATCCCTCCTGCGGCAAGCCGCCAGCTCTGCGTAGACGACTTCGGGTATGTGGAGCGTCACGCCCAGTCCTTTGGAGAAAGACAAGACGTTGGCAAGTCGACTTGATAGCGATGGCCAGCCATTTTCGAGGAGCACATTAGTGTCGAAATAAATCCGACGGAATGGCCAATGCAGAAGGCGATTGGACTCCGGCTCGATTGATTTCTCTTTTGCCGAGCGTTTTTTGTCGTCTTGCCGCTTCATGGGACGTCAGTTCACGATTCTATGTATCCCGGGAATCTCACCGCTCGTTAAGTCGCAGAACAGATCTTTGAGACTCTCCTCCAGGTCCTCGAGGCCTTGACCTTGGGTCATGTAGTCCGGGTACTCCTCAAGATACCCCAGCCATTGCCCTCCATCTTGCCAATGAACGTACCTGACCGTACTCATGTCTCTAGTTTAGCTACTGTAATCCGTATCGCTACAATGGTCACAAAGACGCGCAGATGAGAATTACCACGGTTCGACAGTTTCGGGCCAACGCCGCCGGGCTACTGAGATCGGAAGATCATATACTTGTGACCCAGCGTGGGCGACTCGTGGGTGTGTTCTTTTCGCGGCCCGCAGACAGTTTGCCGACCGAGTTCAAGCGTGAGCTGTTTTCGGTGCTGAGCTCTGAAGTCGCGCGCGAGCTGAATAAGCGGCGAACATCTGGAAAGGATGTTATTCGCGACTTCAAGTCGTGGCGCAAGAATCGCCGTAAACCTCGTGATTGAGTCGGCGATAGCGTCACACCTTTCTTCCAATCTCTCCCACGACTCCTTCCACAGCCGCAAGATAATCCTTCGGTGCCAGCAGTATCTGCGTCCCCCGCACGCCCGCCGAGACCGAGATCACATCGAACAGTTCGGCGGTCTCGTCGAGGTAGACGGGAAAGTTGCGCTTGGCTGCGAGGGCTGTCACGCCGCCGCGGATGTAGCCGGTCAGGGGCTGCACTTCTTTGAGTGGGACCAGTTCCACTTTGCGGTCGCCGGTGAGGCGGGCGAGGGCTTTCTCGTCGAGTTGGGCGTCGGCGGGAACCACGGCGAAGCAGACGCCGTTGCTGTCGCCGCGGGCTACCAGGGTTTTGAACACCTGCTCGGCGGGCAGACCGATTTTAGAGGCGACAGTGCGGGCGTCGAGATCGTCGGGGTCGACTTCGTAATCGCGAAGCTCGTGGCGGATGCCGAGTTTATCGAGGAGCCGGACGGCGTTGGTTTTCATCGGCCGATGGGTTTAGTCTAGCGGCAATCGCAGAGCGAGGCATGCCTCGCCCCTACACGAAGCGGTAGCGGAATGTGGCACGATTCTTACATGATTTCTCGTCGAGGGTTACTTACTGGAGCGGCATTGGCTGCGACGGCACGGGCGGCGCCTAAAGGGAAGATCAAGGTGATCGTGGCGGGCGGGCATCCGGGAGATCCGGAATACGGATGCGGGGGCACGGTCGCGCGATATACGGAGCTGGGGCACGAGGTGGTCCTGCTCTACTTGAATCGCGGCGATTCGGGTTTTATGGAGAAGCCGCCGGCGGAGGATGCGGCGCCCATGCGCATGGCGGAGGCGGCAAAGGCTTGCGAGATTTTGGGAGCGCGGCCGTTGTCGGCGGGACAAATGAACGGCAAGGCCGTGGTGGATGGCGCGCATTACGAGGCGTTCCAGAAGATTCTGGAAGCGGAGAAGCCGGATGTGATCATTACGCAATGGCCGATTGACGGGCATCGGGACCATAGGGCGATCTCGGCGCTGGCTTACGATGGCTGGCTGCGCATGGGGAAGAAATGCGCGTTCTACTACTACGAGGTCTCGGATGGCGAGGATACCCTGATGTTTACGCCCACGCATTACGTGGACATCACGGCAGTCGAACCGAAGAAGCGGGCGGCGTGCTATGCCCATGCGTCGCAGACGCCGGACCGGTACTACGCGTTGCAGTCACAGGTCGCGAAGTTCCGCGGCGTGGAAAGCGGCTATGGGCAGGCGGAAGCGTACATACGGCACGCACAGAGCCCGTACCATGCGCTGCCGGGGGATGTGTAGGGGAGCGGCGATTTTAGGCGAAAGAAGTAACGCCGTCCAAGTCGAGCGCGACCAGCAGAGCGTAGTTCAGTTCGTCCATCTTTGCGTCGTTCAAGCGACCGATATAGTGCGTTAGAAGCGTCTTGGGCAGGCTCACCAGTTCGTCGCAGTGTATGCTGGAGTCGCGCTTAAGTCCCTCGTCAATTCCAACCCGCACTTGGGTGCTGAGGCCGTCATGACGGGAATAAACAGGAGCACAAATCGCGCTCGAAAACCGGGTGTTGAGGAGAGCCTGACGGCTCACTAAAACAAAAACTCGCTGGCGACGCGGGTCCTGCGAGCCGGGCTTCCGCACCAAGTAGAGTTCTCCGCGTCTCACCGCAAACCCTGATAGTCGAGAACGTCCGCCGCCTCCTTATTCAACCTTTCCGCATTGGCGTTAATGATCTCGACGTCCTTGGCTTCGCGCTCGGCTTTTCGCATGCGCGCCAGGTAGGAACGCGACGCCCGCTCGATGAAAGCGGATCGATTGGAATCGGCCTGATCGATCGACTTCAGCAAGTCCGATGGCAGTGTGATCGATGTCTTTACTCGCACAAGACAATTATACTCCCTAAGGTAGGATATTACCCCCTCCAGGCGTATTGACGTGTGGGCTCAGGTCAACAACGCCGGATAATGGTCGTGCGATTTACTTGTAGGCGGAATCGTGGTCCGGATGGAGCGAGAGGAAGCGCAGAAAGTCGCCTTGGCGGTAGGCAACGGCTCGTACGCGCTTGGTGACGCGCAGGCTGTATAGCCGCTGCCCGGCGGGACTGGGGCGCGATAGGATGGCTTCCCAGCGAAGGCCGCGGTCGGCGTACAGTTCATTCCAGTCCAGTCGCAGGATTTTGCGCAGCGTGGCCAGAACGGTTAAGGCCTCGTCACGCTCCAGAGCGAACCAATCGCGTTGGAATTCGGGATTGTTGAGGTCGAGCGCGATACGGGCCACGGAGGAGCGCGTCGACTACTTTCGACGGGTCAGTTTGCGGGCCAGACGCTCGATGTTCGTAGCGCGTGGCGGATGCTGGGCGGCCCACGCGATGGCGCTGTCGAGCTTATCTTTGGCGGGCGATTGGTGCAGCCACAGCTCGTTCTCAGGGATAACGCGAGCGGCTTTGATGACCCATACGCCGTCGTCCACTTCTTCGACGGTCACCGTTCTACCGGCGTGTTGCTTGCCGATCGAGATCTGGCCGCTGGCGCCGATGGTTTTCACTTCAATGGGCATTCATGCAGCTCTGTTTGCATGATAGCACGATGGCACGATTCATCCCGGTGGGGACACGGGCTATAAACTAGTCCCATGAAGAACAGCGGCAAGGGCGGATTCTTCGATCCGCATGGGACGGCGCGGATGGGGGCGCTGGCGGGCGCGCCGTTGGCTACGTTCAAACGGCGCCTGGCGGCCTTTGCTATTGATATCTTTCTGGTTTTCGGAACCTATCTTCCGGCTATGATCGGGTTGCGTTATCTGATCGAGGAGCGGCTGCACTGGAACGAAGATCTCTACCGGTCCAGCCACGTACAAGTGCGGTTCGACTTCCATGGACTACTGGAAGTGGCGTGGACGGTTTGGCTGGTGCTCTATTTTGGACTGTTCGTTTGGGGGACGAACGGGCAGACGCCGGGCAAGCGGCTGCTGCGCATCCGTATCGTCTCGCTCACGCAGGCAAAAATCACGTTATGGCAGGCGATGGAAAGGGCGCTAGGGTACGGTGCATCCGCGCTGGAAGCTGGATTCGGATTTCTCCAGTACTTTCTGCAACCCAACCGGCGCTGTGTGCATGACCGGATCGCGGAGACGATCGTGGTGAGCGAACGCGGCTGATTCCTCGCAGTTGCTAACGAAAGCAAACCCCTGGCGGGCGTGGGGTGAAAACCCACAATGTTATAATTTTCCTCAGCGACAGGAGTCACTGGATGAAGATTTTTCTCGATACTGCTAACCTCGACGAGCTGAAAAAGGGCGCCGCGTGGGGCGTTGTGGACGGCGTCACGACCAACCCGTCGTTGATTGCCAAAGAGGGCCGGCCGATGGCTGAGCAGGTGCGCATGATTTGCGACATCGTGGACGGCGACATCAGCGCGGAGGTGGTGGCCACCGAAACCAAGGAAATGGTGCGGGAAGGGCGGGAGCTGGCGCGCATCCACAAGAATATCGTGGTGAAGTGCCCACTGACGCGCGATGGAATTCGCGCCACTAAGGCGCTGAGCAGCGAAGGGCTGCGGGTAAACGTGACATTGTGCTTTACGGCGGGACAGGCGCTGCTGGCGGCGAAAGCCGGAGCATACATCATCAGCCCGTTTGTGGGGCGCCTGGATGACATCGGGTGGACGGGTATGGACCTGATCCGCAGCATCACCACGATCTATAAGAATTACGGGTACAAGACACAGGTGCTGGCGGCGTCGCTCAGATCGCCGACGCACGTGATCGACTCGGCCACGGCGGGCGCACAGATTGGAACCATGCCGTTCAAAGTGCTCGACATGCTGTTCAATCACCCACTGACCGACAAGGGACTCGAGCAATTTCTGAAAGACTACAACAAGGTATTCCAGGAGAGCCCCGTCGCTGGTTAGGCACTAACTCCCGAAAGATATGAAAATGGCGCTGGCGAATATGCTTTCGTCCGGCGGGACGATGTTAACGCTGGGCGGCGGTGCGGCTGTTGCAGGTTTGGGTGCCTGGGGAATCTACCGGTACATCAAGAGCCGGCCGAGCGCGGCGGAACTGGAACGTCGGCGGCGAGCGGACCTGCGCGCGCGCGGCAAGATGGGCGACGCCAACCTGCTCGAATTCCGGGATGAGATGGTGGTTTACTCGTACGCGATCGGCGGCGTCGAATACATGGCCAGCCAGGATCTTTCCGATTTGCAACCGCAGTTGCCGGCGGACCGATGGAGCACCATCGGGCCGGTGTCCATCAAATATGATCCGCGCAATCCTGCGAATTCCATCGTACTCAGCGAGGAATGGAGCGGGCTGCGCACGGCGCATCGGGTAGAATAAACAGTTCTACCAATCCACTCAGGAGATCCATCGATGAATCGAAGCAGAGTCATGAAGGCCACTTTGTCCGTGGCGGTTGCCCTCGGGCTATTCGGCGCGGGCGTGTTGACCGGAAAGAACACGTTTCACCAGCCGAGCACGATCATCCACTTGGTGACGGTTCAGTGGACGGACGATTCAACTCCGGCGCAGCAGCAAGCGGCAATCGACGGCGTCAAAACCATGGCGGGCGAGATCCCGGGAATCAAGAACATCTGGGTCAAGCCCATTCGCGTGCAGCCGCGAGAATACAACGCCGTATTTGCCATCGAGTTCGAAAACAAGGCAGCGGCCGACGCGTATGCGGATCATCCTGCGCATCAGGCTTGGTCGAAAATTTACCAGCCGATCCACAAGGAGAGCCGGTCGCAGGAAGTCACGAACTAGGCGCTACACCCAGACCTTTTCCAGTTTGACGCCGCGCCGGCACAGATCACAGTTTTCGGCGTTGGAATAATAACTGGCTTCCAGCTTGGCCAGGTAATAGAGCGGCAGTGAGCCGAAGTCCTTGGTATTTGGATTGGGCTGATAGATGATCACGGCAAGCCCAAGCACCTGGGCGCCACGAGATTCGAGCAGTGTCTGCATCTCGCGCAGCTTGCTTCCGGAGCGGAGGATGTCGTCAACCAGCACGACCTGCTCACCGGGATGCTGTTCCAGATATTGGCGAAAGCGCATGGGCTTGTTTTCGTCGTCGCGCTCGGCCCAGTAGACCTGCTTGGCACGCAGCGCTTCGCAGACGCCGTAGGCCACGGGTAAGCCGCCCGTAGCCGGCGCAACGATAGAAAGCTCCGGCACTAACGCGCGGATCTCAGGGTTAGCACGCAACAAGCGGCTCAGGCCGACACTGAGCGTGCGTGCGTGCTGGTAGTAGCGCATGGCCAGCGGCACTTGTAAATACTCGTTCGAATGCAAGCCATTCGGATACACGAAATGGCCGTCGCGCAGCGCGCCGGTCTCGCGCAGCACGCGCACGACTTCTTCAGCGGTTGGGAGAAGATGCATTGCGTCTAGTGGGCTCCTTTGCCGGAGAGAACTTTGGGGATTGTGAGCAGCAGAATTTTCCAGTCGAGACCCAGCGACCAGTTGTCGATGTATTGCATATCCATGCGCATCCAGGTTTCGAAATCAACACTGTCGCGCCCGGCGAGCGCCCAAAGACAAGTCAGCCCAGGGCGCATACGCAGGCGGCGCCGCTGCCAGCGTTGATATTGCTCGACCTCTTCGGGAATGGCGGGACGTGGGCCAACCAGCGACATGTCGCCGCGGAGAACATTCCAAAGTTGCGGCCATTCATCGATCGAGAATTTTCGCAGGTAGCGGCCGATCGTCGTGAGCCGCGGGTCATCGGGAATCTTGGTGGCGGTGGACCGCACGCTCAAGTGGGCCACGGCATCGAACATCGAGTCGGCATTCTGGCACATGGAGCGGAACTTATAGAAGACGAACTGGCGCCCGTTCAGGCCGCAGCGCACCTGGCGAAACACGGCCGGGCCGGGGGAAGTCAGCCGGATGGCCAGCGCGACAATGAGCATGAAGGGAGCCAGCACGATCAAAGCGGCGCCCGCGACGGCGCAGTCGATGACGCGTTTGGCAAGCAGGCGGATCTCATCGTGCGGAGCAGCGGAGAATGTCAGCAAGGGCGTAAACGCGAGGCGCTCCAAATAGACTTCGCTATTAATGTGCGGAAAAAAGTCGACGGCTACACGTGTGCGCACACCTTCTTCGTCACAAAGCAGGAAGACTTCTTCGAGTTCGCTGAGGCGGGCGCTATCTACCGCGAAGATAATCTCGTCAATCACCTGCTGGCGGAGCAAAAGGGCAAGGTCGCTAATTGGGAACACGGGATATGTGGACGCCAGGCAAATCTCGGTGAGTGAAGATGGGATATCGGCGAGGAAGCCCTTCAGGCGGATGCCGTGTTGCGCAGAACGCTCCAGGGCCTGGCCCAAGCGCTGCGCACGCTCGCCCAAACCGACCAGCATCACATAATGCAAAGCACCGAACTCACGGCGGACCAAACCCACCAGGCGGCCAGCGGTGAGGCGAAATACAAGAATGAGGACCCAGCTATATGCGCCCAGCAGCGCCAGAAAAGGGCGGCTGACGTCCAACCGCAGCAGATACTCAAACAACACCAGAAAGATGACCCCATAACCGCACTGGCGCGAGCTATCACGCAGGATCACGCGGGGATCGGCGGAATCGAGCCGGTCGTAGATGCCGAGCCACAGGCCGGCAACCACCCAAGCCATGAGAGACACCCCGAGAAGAAGCGCTTTTTCAGGAACGGTGAAGTAAAAGGCGCGGTCGAGATGCAGCAGGAGGCGCGTCTGGTAGGCGGCCTCGAAAGCGAGCGCGGTGAGCAGCACATCGGACACGCCAAACAGGACTTTGGCTTTCCGATGCTGACGGCTGAACATCCGGAAGACAGAATAGCATGGGGGGCGGCGCAGGCCGTAAGCGAGCTACCGGGGGTTAGCTGGCTGTAATACCCTCGTTGCGTGAACTCCAATCAACCGTGCGCCACTACCCAATCCTATTGAACTGCACGGACCGCCGTTTTTGATGCCGTCAAGCTGATCGCCAACGACGTTGATGTTCCAACATTCATCATCGACGTCCATCCGGTACGTTGACTGATCAGGCGAAGTATCGGAGATTTTGAAGATTTTGACTTTCTGGCGACGATGCGAATCCAAATCCTGATAGGTCCCAACGATTTTGCCTTCGCGATCGGCAAAAGTCAGATGGAAGCGCCCAGACACGTGCTTATCTGGTCCATTGGAGTATCCCCACGATCCGTCCCATGAGCCCACGACAGGGGGCGTTGCGGCCGCTAACGAGGGAAGGCACAAAAGAGCAACTAGAACGATAGACTTCACGCCCTCGATCATAGCGCCAGGAAGAGAACGCGACAAGGGTCGCTCTAGCTTCCTCTCTTCTCTCACGCAGAGGGAACGGAGGATCGAAGCACTAGCCCACTCGCAGATCTCTACCCGTCATTTCTTTGGGCTGCCGTTCACCGAGGACCCCGAGAATCGTCGGGGCGATGTCCTGGAGGGCCCCGTCGGTGCGGAGTTTCACATGGCCGTCGTCGGTCACCAGGATAAAGGGCACGGGATTGGTGGTGTGATACGTATGGGGCCCGTGCGTGACCGGGTCGATCATGGTCTCGGCGTTGCCGTGGTCGGCGCTGATGACCCACGCACCTTTCCGGGCGCGCAGGGCCTGGTATATGCGGGCGAGACAGGCATCAACGGTTTCGACGGCACGGACGGTTGGCTCCATTTTGCCGGAGTGGCCCACCATATCGGCGTTGGCGAAGTTCATGACAATCACGTCGAAGTTGCCGCCTTCGATGGCTTTCACAACCACGTCGGCAACCCCGTTGGCGCTCATTTCCGGCTTTAGATCGTAGGTCGCGACCTTGGGCGACGGCACCAGCTCACGCTCTTCGCCCGGATATGGCTTCTCGTTGCCGCCGTTGAAGAAATAAGTAACGTGGGCGTATTTCTCGGTTTCGGCCACCCGAAGATTCTTCCAGTTGAGCTGCGCCATGACATTCGCCAGGATGTTGTGCGGGTGCTCGCGGGGCAGCACATAAGGAAGGGTGAACGTCTTGTCGTACTGGGTCATCGTGACGTAGTGCAGGTTTTTGGGCGCGAGCGATCGCGAGGGACGCTCGAGCGTGGCATCGGTGAGCGCCATGGTGGTCTCACGCGCGCGGTCGGCCCGGAAGTTAAAGAAGACGACGGAATCGTCGTCACGGATCCGGCCCACGGGATCGCCGCGATCATCCACAATCGTGACCGGCTCGACGAACTCATCGGTTACACCCTTTTCGTAAGAGCGCTGCATCACGGCGATGGGATCGGTGGACTTCTCGCCGTTACCCAGTACCATGGCGCCGAAAGCGCGCTCGATGCGCTCCCAGCGCTTGTCGCGATCCATGGCGTAATAGCGCCCGGATACCGAAGCGATGCGGCCCACGCCGATGGTGCGCATTTCTTTTTCGAGCTCGCGCAGATAGCCGGCGCCGCTTTCCGGAGGCGTATCGCGGCCATCCATGAAAGCGTGTACGAACACCTTTTCAACGCCTTCCTGCTTGGCGAGGCGCAGGAGCGCGTAAAGGTGCGTGAGGTAGGAATGCACACCGCCGTCGCTGCACAATCCGAGGAAATGCAGTTGATGCGTTCTGGCGTTCTTCATCGCATCCAGCAGCACGGGATTGCGAAAGAACTCGCCCGAGGCGATCATGGCGTCGATGCGCGTCACGTCCATCTGGACGATGCGGCCGGCGCCGATGTTCAGGTGGCCGACTTCGCTATTTCCCATCTGGCCCTCGGGCAACCCGACGTATGGGCCGGAGGTGTGGATCAGCGTGTTCGGATATTCGCGCAGCAGCTTGTCATAGGTCGGCTTGCGAGCGGCGGCGATGGCGTTACCCTCAACGGCCGGGGAGAAGCCCCAGCCGTCGAGGATGGTCAGGATGAGAGGTCTGGGCCGCGGCATTACTGGCGGAACGCCTTCCTGCCGGGGAAGCGCGCGGAATCGCCCAGCGCTTGCTCGATACGCAGCAGCTGGTTGTATTTCGCAATGCGATCCGTGCGGCTGGCCGAACCAGTTTTGATTTGCCCCGCACCTGTGGCCACCACGAGATCGGCGATGAACGGATCCTCCGTTTCGCCGGAGCGGTGCGACACGACCGAAGTGTAGTTGGCGACCGATGCCATCTGCATGGTTTCCAGCGTTTCGGTCAGCGTGCCGATCTGGTTCACCTTCACCAGAATCGAATTCGCGATTCCCTGATCGATTCCTTTGCGGAAGATCGCCGGGTTGGTAACGAAAATATCGTCCCCCACGAGTTGGATCTTGCTCCCAAGAGTCTTCGTGAGCAATTGCCAACCGGGCCAGTCCTCTTCCGACATGCCGTCTTCCAGCGAAATAATGGCGGGAAACTGGCGCACCCAGTTGGCCCAGAATTCGACCATCTGCTCGGAGGTGCGCTGGCTCTTGTCCGACTTCTTAAACACGTACTTACCGTCGATATAGAACTCGCTGGACGCCGGATCGAGCGCAATGCCGATCTGCTCACCGGGCTTGTAGCCGGCCTGCGTGATGGCTTCGAGCACCACTTCCAGGGCTTCGTCGTTGGATTTGAGATTCGGCGCAAAGCCGCCTTCGTCGCCGACGGCCGTGGAGTAGTTTCGCTTCTTCAGGACTTTTTTCAACGTATGGAAGACTTCCACGCCCATGCGCAGCGCTTCCGAGAATTTCGTCGCGCCGTAAGGAGCGATCATGAATTCCTGGACATCCACGGAATTGTCGGCATGCGCGCCGCCGTTCAGGATGTTCATCAGCGGCACGGGCAGAATGCATGCGCCGACGCCGCCCAGGTAACGATAGAGCGGTGTCCGTTCCGACACAGCCGAGGCGCGAGCCGCGGCCATCGAAACCGCCA
>Ga0335069_10014101_pt1 | contig 11206 bp, 8 predicted proteins | sample Lox_Sample_11_FD_206714 | JGI IMG/M metagenome (GOLD analysis project Ga0335069, IMG submission 206714) | Soil microbial communities from Loxahatchee National Wildlife Refuge, Florida, United States - Lox_Sample_1.1 | ecosystem: Environmental > Terrestrial > Soil > Wetlands | place: USA: Florida... | reverse complement strand
GGCAACGCTACCCTGTGCCTCAGCGTGAGCCAGTTGTCCCAAGTTGCGCCGGGAAGCCCCACCTGCGGCCCGTTCAGCGAAGGCGGCGCGTTCACCAAGGCCGACGGTGAGGTCGTTCTGGTGCGCGAACCTTTCAGTCCTCAATTCGATGCCATCAGCTACCAGAAAACCATCGGCAGCTCCAACTACAACGCGCTGGAAGTGAATGTGCGCCACCAAGGAAGAACTTCGGAATTTCTCGCTGGCTACACCTACAGCAAGTCGCTGGATGACTCGTCGAGCCTTTCCGAAGAGATCAATCCCATCAATCCGAACCTCAGCCGTGGGCTATCCGCCTTCGATCTGCGCCACAATTTCGTGGTGTCTTACACCTACCGCCTGCCGGAATCCATGTTCGGCCACAAGAATCGCTGGACCGAGGGATGGACCATTTCCGGCGTCACGCGCGCAAGCACGGGCCTTCCGGTCACGCTCTACAATAACAATGACACCTCGCTGATCGGCAGCATTCCCAACGGCATCAACAACAACGGCCTGGACACGCCGAATTTCACCCCCGGAAATTTGCAGCTCAACAACAATCCCCGCAATGGCCAGCCGGCGTTCAATACGTCACTGTTCTCCCTGCCTGCGCTCGGGGAAATTGGCACCGCCGCCCGCCGCTTCTTTTCTGGCCCTGGAATGTTCAATTTCGATATGGCTTTGCAGAAAGACCTGCGGCTGACGGAATCCAAGTCCCTACAATTCCGCATGGAGTCATTCAACACTTTCAATCATTCGCAGTTTTTCGGCGCGTCCAGTGTGGATGGCAACATCAGTGACGCAACGTTTGGCCGCACCGTCAGCAGCATGCCGCCGAGGATCATGCAACTCGCGGCAAAGTTCACGTTCTAAATCGCAATTGCCAGAAGATGAGCTCTTCGCAAGCCACCAGCTTGTTCAGGCTGGTTTCTTGCCTGCTGGTTTGCCAGCGCCGGCGGGGATGCCCTTGAGTTTGTCCAAGGCCGGTTGCTTATATGGACTGTCCACAGAAGCGGCGTCCGCAAAAGCCTGGCGCGCTTCGGCGGCTTTCTTCAAGTTCAAATACGCGAAGCCCAGTCGGTACTGATTGCGCGCATACCCGGTATTGTTGCCTTTCAGCAGCGGAGCCGCCTTTTTCAAGCTGTCCACCGCTCCCGCGTTGTCCTTCTTCTGCAGGCCAATCTGCCCCAGAGCGCTCAGCGCAAGCCCTTTCTGCAATGTGATCTGCTTCTGCCAATCCGCATCCGCCACTCCCTCCGGCTTCTTCGCCGTGTCGCAGAGCTGCGCGGCCTTTTTTGCATAGGCCTCGGCCTTGTCGAGGTTCTCTCCCTTTTCGCTGTAGTCGTCCGCCAGCAGCAACAACATGCCGAGATTATCTGGATCCTTCTCGAGCACGGTGTTGGCGGTTTCCAGCATCTTCGGACGATTCTGGGCTTGCTGATAAAGGAGCGCGGCGGAATCGAGCGCTTGAATGGAGCGCGGCGAATCCGGGAACGCCTTCGCATAGCGCACCAGCAGCGCGGCTTGCGATGCGGCATCCTTCTGGTGGTAAGCCGCATTCGCCAGTGACTCTTCGATGTATTCCTGGTTGTCCTTGATGGCGTCGAGCTTCTGTTGCATCTCGACATTCCAGTTGCCGGGATCCGTTCCGGCCGGCGCGGGTTGCGCTTTGAAGCGCTGGAGGATTGCTCCAGCCTTTTCCCCTTCGGCAAAAAGACGGTTCGTGTCGCCCTGTTCGTTGGCGGCGCGGACCATGTTCACCGCATTCGAAAAATTGTCCGGATCGAGGGCGTAGAGCTTCGCGCCATAGTCATAGACCTTGTCGTACTGTTTGGCGTTCAGGTAATAGAGCACATACTGTTCGTCCGCGAGGATCTGGTAGTCTCCCTCGGCATGCGCCGCGGCGAAGGCATTAATTAGCTTCAGTTTTTGCGCCGGATCGGTGGCATTGCTGATTTCGTTGAGCTGGTGGTCCGCATCAGAGCCGGCAGGAACCAGGATGGTCTTGCCCAGTTGCGCGTGGAGCGGAGAAACGAAGCAAGCGAAGAAGGCCAGCAGGACAGCAAGGTTTCGAATGCGAAGCATGCGCGCACCTCCAGTAAATAACTTCTCGAGGAGCGAACCGTGACTTACCTCGCATCTTAGTGCGAGCAGGGGTGGAGTGCAATGCTCCCCTAGCTGGAGAGAAGACTCTATGTCCACAGCGGGTGTTTCCGCGCAGGCTTCGAGAGTGCGCTGCGTAGTTACATCGAACGCATTCGGAATTTCGCTTTCCACATCGATCGTGCCGACAACCTGTTTCCGGTCATGATCCAAAACCGGGACAATAATCTCGGATCGCGTGCTGCCGAACGCAGTCAGATAGCGCGAATCGGCCGCCACATCGCTGACATTCACGGTTTTGCGGCCAGCAATGTCGCTGCCGGTAAGCCCTTTGCTGATGGGAAATGTGAGGAATTCGGGAGCGCCAGGCCCGCTGTAGACAATATTTTTTACTTCCTCGTGCTCATGGTCCACGTCGTAGAGGCCCACCCAGCGGTATCCGCCTGTCCGTCGCAATGCGTCGGCCGCTGCTTGCAGCGCCAGGCTACGTTCGCCGCCGGCGTTGAAAATTGCGCGCAACTCCGCCAGCAGCCTCTCGCGTTCCGGATGCTTCTCGCCAGTCATCCCCCTTCAGCCGCCTCTACGGGAGTTTCGCGGCGCGCGGCTGCGTGCCCGGCTTCTTTGTCCCGGCTTTGCCGCTCCTCTCCACGCGCAACTTCCAGGCCGCGTGCAGCGCCCCATGCAGCACATTCTCGCTGGACGCCGCCAGACGAATATGCGTCATCCCCATCCTGCCCCAGCCGCCGGGGATCGGCAGAAACACTTCAGGCATCTCCTCGACGAAGACCTTTTGTTGCTCCAGGCTGAGCTTCAGATTTCCGTAACCTTGTTTCGCCGAAGCCAGCGTCGCAAAAATCCGTCCGCCCACGCGAAAATCCGCGTGCCCCAGGTGCGATCCTTCCTCCGTCCCCGGAAAACTCAGCGCAATCCTTCGGAAATCTCCAACCTTCATGACAGCTCTCCGGAACCAACCACTATTTAAGATCCGCGGTATCGCAGCCCAGACGAAAAGAGATTGTAAAAGGAATGCTCGCGTCAGAGCCATGGCTGACTTTGAACTTCCACGTCCGTACCGTAGAGAGAGCCGCGTCGGCTAGCTTGTCATTCGGGGCATCCGTCACGCGGGCTCCAATCACTTCGCCAGTGGAAGTAACCGTGAGGAACAGCTTCACGTCTCCTTCGATCCCAGCTTCGCGCGCTTCTTCCGGATAGTGCGGAGCAGGATTGTAAGGATCATCGAGGATTTTCAGCTCGCCGGGATGCCCCGTGCTGATCGGGAACTTTTCGCTCCAAGAGACCGTCGCTAAATGAGCCTTTGCACCGGCTGGGCAGGGCACAGGGCTAAGGTTGTACGTCATTTCCACCGTGGCAGTGACGGGGGCCTTCGCGGGCGGCTTGAATTGAAACTGCTTCGCCGCCTCTTCCGAGGCGCGGGCTAACTGACCCGGGCCGTTGATCGCTTTTGCGTCAGAAACAGCTCCGTGCTTGTCTACAGTAATCCGGACGTCAACGGTTCCGTAGATGCCCTTTCGGGCGGCCTCTGGCGGGTAGGATGGAATCACACTCTTGATAATTTTCAACTGCGCAGCCTGATCGGCTTCTTGTGTCGCCTGTTCGAATTTCTTGACCAGACGCTCGCCCGCGCTGTTGAACCCAGTGAGCAGGCCGCCCCAACGATGGGAATCGCTCCAAACGACGTTTCCCGTGCGCGCGTCGGTGGCCTGCAAAAATGCATAGCTGACCGGCGCGGCCTTGTTAAAGGTCGGAACTGGATCTTCGTGGATGCCCCCACTATCGACCGAGCCCGTCTGGCCGCCCGCCAGAATGAGGTCGCCGGCTTGGTGCGGATCTCGAACCAACAGAACAATCAAATCTGCCTCCGAGCGGTTCCGGACGATCTGAAATCTGCCCCATTTGGCGAGCTCCTGGAGGGCTTTTGCGCCGACCGCATCCACGCCCGATTTGTCTTCGAAGTAGATCGTTTTGGCGGCAGCAAGGGGCGAAGGATGGACGGCAGCGATTTGCGCGGCCGCGGGGCACGAGAAGAGGAGAATCGTGAGTCCGCAGGCGAGGAAGGTAAAGCAATTCCGCATGGCTACCACCAAAGCACTTGGCGTGATTTTATACCTCTGCCAAGCAGTTTCTCAATCGCTGCTTCCGGGCCCGGATGTGCGAAAACACCGACTTCGTTCTTGCAACCGGGGAATTGACGCGAAAATGCCGTTCGCGAGAACATAAAGGATTGGGCCAGGAGGCCTGCAATGGACTTAGGGTTGCGCGGACGCGTGGCCATCGTGGCGGCCGCCAGCAAAGGCTTGGGACGCGCCGTAGCCGAGGAACTTGCGCGCGAAGGTGCGGAAATTGCCATCTGCGCGCGCACCGCTGCGGACCTGGAAAAGGTGGCGGAGCAAATCCAGACTGCCGGGGGCCGCAAGGTGTTCTGGCAGGCCGTGGACGTCGGTAAGCCCGATGAAGTCGCGCGGTTCGTCGGCGACGTGGAACAGCGGTTTGGCCGGGTGGATATCTGTGTTACCAACACCGGCGGCCCGCCGTCTAAATTATTCAGCGCCACAACCAACGAAGACTGGCGCGTCTGGACGGATCAATTGCTGATGAGCACGGTGTATTTTGCGCAGGAAACGCTGCCCCGCATGCAGAAAAACCAGTGGGGGCGGTTTTTGACCATCACTTCGTATTCCGTCAAGCAGCCGGTGGAAGGTCTGCTGCTTTCGAATTCGCTTCGCGCCGGCGTCACCGGCCTGGTGCGCACGCTTGCGAATGAATATGCGGCCCACGGCATCACTGTGAACAATGTCTGCCCCGGCTACACGCGCACGGACCGTCTCGACGACCTTGCCGGAATGATGGCTGCGCGTACGGGAGCCACTGCGGAAGAAGTGTTCGCCGGCTGGAAGAAGTTGATCCCCGCCGGACGACTTGGAAGGCCCGACGAATTTGCAGCCGTGGTCGCGTTCCTGGCCTCGGAAAAAGCCAGCTACGTGAATGGGGTTTCGCTGACGATTGATGGCGGCACCACCAGGAGCCTGCTCTAGCGCCACATGCCGCCAACCAGCCGCACTCTGACCCTTTCCGTGACTGATGGATTGTTCGCGATCGTGAAGCTATCCCCTGAATCTCCCATTCCGGACTGGGCGATGAAAGGCCCCTTTTCCTCAGTGACGCGCACTGCGGAGGAACTTTCGCTGGTCGTACCCGAGGCCAACGTGCCGTCGGCGATTGACGCCGCGCGTGGCTGGCGCATGTTCAAGGTGCAAGGCCCATTTGCCTTTAATGAAGTCGGAGTTCTGGCGGCACTGACGAATCCCCTGGCACGCATTGGCGTGGGAATTTTCGTTATCTCTACGTTTGACACGGATTACCTTTTGGTTCAGCAGGACGAAGTTCCTGCGGCAATCGAAGCTTTGGAGCACTCGGGCCACCGTATTTCGAATTTGGAATTACTGACTTCCTAGAGATGAGAAGGAGCGAGAATGATCGGTCAGAGTACCCTAGGTGTGCCGAAGTCATGGCGAAAACTCGCGATGCTTTGGGCTGTTGTGTTGCTCGCGAGCACGTCAAGCCTCCGCGCCGACGAACCGTATGCACGCAGCAGGAATTATGACTTGGAGCATTCCAAGGTCGCGCTGCGCTTCGAACCGCAACAAAAGAAAGTCATCGGTGACGTTACGCATACACTGACTCTATTGCGCGATGATTTGGACAAAATCTCGTTTGATTCCGTTGGGCTCCAGATCGAAAGCGTGCGGATCAATCGGGCTGACGCGAAATTTGAAACCACGGACACTAAGCTTCTGGTTACCCTGCCCAGGGGCGCAAAGTCCGGCGCGAAATACGAAGTCGAAATCAAGTATCACGGCGCGCCCACCAAAGGCCTCTATTTCATCCTGCCCAACAAGGACTATCCCAGCCGTCCACTGCAAATCTGGACCCAAGGCGAATCGGAAGACACGCGCTACTATCTGCCCACCTACGACTATCCCAACGATCGCCTGACCACCGAGACCATTCTCACCGTTCCCGCAAGCTGGATCACCATTTCCAACGGCAAGCTCGCCAGCGTCGCCGACACGAGCAGCGGAATGAAGACTTGGACCTGGCGCGAATCGCAACCGAGCTCCACGTATCTCTTCACCGTGGTGGCCGGGGAATTCGTCGAAGTGAAAGACTCCTGGCGGAACATGCCGGTCACCTACTACGCGCCCAAGGATCGCGGCGACCGCCTGAATCCCAACTATTCGCGCACGCCAGCGATGATTGAACTTTTCAGCAAAACCCTCGGCGTAGACTATCCCTGGGAGAAATATTCGCAGGCCATGGTGGATGACTTCGTTGCCGGCGGTATGGAAAACTCCAGCGCCACCACGAACACTGCCGAATCGCTGCGCCATCCGAAACTCGTTCCAGAATACGAAGAGGACGAAGACCCTCTGATTTCCCATGAACTCGGCCATCAATGGTTTGGCGACCTAGTAACCACCAAAGACTGGGCCAATATCTGGTTGAACGAGGGTTTCGCCACGTTCATGGAAACGGCGTGGGCGGAATCGCATTACGGGAAAGACGCGGCCGACTACGAACGCTGGCAGGGTGCTCGCGAGTGGTTTGCTCTTCGTTCGCTGTATGACAAGCCGATCGTTCGCTATGACTTTGATGAGACCGAGGAATTCGACGGCAACGCCTATGGCAAAGGCGGATGGGTTCTCTACATGCTGCGCCGGCAACTTGGCGAGCAAGCATTCTACGCCGGACTGAAACACTATCTGGAAGTAAATCGCGGCAAGAACGTGGTAACCGCGGATCTGACGAAAGCCATCGAAGAAGCCACACATACCAACGTCGACCGGTTTTTCCAGCAATGGGTCTACGGGGCGGGCGCCCCGAAATTCGAAGTCAGCTACACCTATGACGAGACCAAAAAGCAGGTGGCCATGACGGTGAAGCAGACGCAGAAGCGCGAAGGGTGCGTGGGCCTGTTCGATGTTCCCGTCGACGTGGAAATCACCACCGCCAGCGGGCCGAGACTTTATCCCATCCATATCACCCAGGAGTCGGAGGTTTTCACCTTCCCGGCAGATTCTGCGCCGCTGATGATCCTTTTCGATAAGGGAGCGCAAATTCTCAAATCGATGGAGTTCAAAAAAGACAAGAAGGAACTCATCTACCAACTAAAGAACGCCAGCGAAGTGGCGGACCGCGCCGATGCTGCGGAGGAGCTTGCGAAGATCAAGGGGGACGAAGTAGTCGCGGCATTGGGTGAGGCCCTGAAAAACGACAAAAACACGGGTGCGCGCAGGACCGTAGCCGAAGCGCTGGGAGAGATTGGCGGCGCCGCGGCTTCTAAACAATTGCTAGACGCACTCAACGCCGAAAAGGTGCCGATCGTGCGCGCGACTATCGTGCAATCGCTGGAGAATTTCAAGGATGACCTGGCGATTGTCACTCGACTCCAGAGCGTCGCTCGCGAAGACGTCTCCTACCGTGCACGCGGTACTGCGCTGCGCGCCCTTGGCCGGCTGAAGGGCGCGGGGACGTATGACACGTTGGTCGCGGCGGTCAACGGCGACTCGCCCGATGGATACTTGCGTGACGCCGCTTTGAATGGCCTCGGCTCCTTTGGCGACAACAAGGCCGTGCCCCTGCTGAAGGAATGGGCCGCACCGGGCAAGGACTTGAACTCAAGAGAGGCCGCGATGTCCAGCCTGGCCCGCCTCGATAAGGACAACAAGGACCTCACTCAATTGCTTTCCGGCTATCTGCAAGACCCGGACTTCTCCATCCGCAGAACGGCCATCTTTTCCCTCGGAATGCGCGGCGACGCCTCGGCGATCCCAGCACTCGAAGCCATGCTGCAAAGCAAAAGCCTGAGTATTGAAATGGAACCCATGATCAAGGAACAGATCGAACGCCTGAAAAACCCGGTGGCCCGTGGCGGCGGCCATCACGGGATGGCCCACGGTGAAGCCAATGCGGAGGCGAAACCAAACGAAGATGAACGGTTAGGGCGTCTGGAAAAGCTTGTGGAAGAAATGAACGACCGCTTGAAGGAGATCGAGAAGCGCTTGCCGCCCGCGCCCAAGCAGTAGCTGTTACGGTTCCGCCAGAAGAATGCGCAAATCCCGCAGGTTATTGCCGGTGGGACCTGTGACGATGGCATCGCCAAGTCTATCGAAAAACGTATACGCGTCACTTCGCTGAAAATAGTCGCTGCACTCCATGCCGAGTTGGCGCGCGCGTTTCAGAGTTTCGCCATCTGCCACGGCGCCGGCTGCGGGACTATTTCCATCCATACCATCCGTTCCGGTGCTGAGGACAGTCACTTTGCGATTGGCTATTTTCTCGACGCAGGCCAGCACGAAGGTCGAGTTTCTTCCTCCCCGGCCGCTTCCCGTCACCGGCGAACTCAGTTCGCCATCACCGATGAGCGCTACGCGCTGACCTGGGTTTTCCGTTTGCCACTCCTCCAGCTTTTGCAGAAGTGCTTCGGCAGCTTTTCCCACGGGCCAATCATCGGTCGAATTGTCGCAGCAGGTTACGTAGCCGTGCGACTCCGCGGCATGGTGGGCCGCATGGAAAAGGTCGTGCATGCCGAGCAGTAACTCGAAATGCGCGTTTCGAAAGGCAGAATCGCCAGGCTTTGGCGTCTCCGGCATCCTGCCTTCGTCCAGCCAGCGCACGACGCTTTCCGGAAACCTTTCGCGCAATCCATATTCATCCAAAATCCGATATACATCCGCAACCGTGGACGGGTCGGGAACCGTGGGACCTGATGCCAGGGCATGCTCCTTGCCCACAGGCACGTCGGTAATTGCCAAGGTGACTTTTGGCGCCGATGCCGCAGCGGCCGCCAGTCGCCCGCCCTTGATTGCTGAAAAATGCCGCCGCACCGTGTTCATGGCTTCAATGGGAGCGCCGCAGGTGACCAGCGCGTGATTCACTGCTTGCAAATCCTCAAGCTTCATTCCCTGTATCAACGGAAGTTCCGCTAGCGCCGAGCCTCCACCCGAAAGAAGAAAAAAGACCAGGCTTCGTTCATCGGCTTGGCGGAGCAAGTTGAGGATTGCTTCAGCAGCCCGCCAACTTCCTTGGTTGGGATTGGGATGCCCTGCGACGAAATATTCCAATCCATCTGCCGCTGAAGGAGACGGGGTTGGTGCGGCGACAACGCCGCAAAATTTGTGCTTCTCCGGAAGTAGATCACGAAGGCCAGTAACCATGGCGTGTGCCGCCTTGCCGATGGCCACAACAAACAACGGCTTTCGGTCCGGCAACGAAACAGCTCCGCCTTCCAGAAGAAGTGAATTTTGACCGAGCGTGAGTTTCCTCTGCATCACACCAGGGATATCCAGCGCTGCCAATGTCTCCAGAAAAATCCGGCGCGCAATCTGCTTCCCGGAATGCATGGAATACGGAATCAATCCTTTGTTCAGGATTTTTTTAGCACCGAATCGTTCAACATGTTCGGCGGCATCTGTCCCTTGAACAACGCCGCAACGTTGTTTGCGGCCATGACCGCCATTTTCGTGCGCGTCTCCGTGGATGCCGAGGCAAGATGCGGCGCCAGCACGACGTTTGGCCGCTTCAAACCCGGATGAATGAACGGCTCATTTTCGTAAACGTCGAGCGCCGCTCCCGCAATTTTCTTGGCTTCCAGCGCTGCGACCAGCGCAGCTTCATCCACCACCGGCCCGCGCGACGTATTGATCAGGAATGCTGTCGGCTTCATACGGTAAAACTTCGGTGCGTCAAACAACCCCCGCGTCTCCGGTATCAGCGGTACGTGCAGGCTGATGAAATCCGATTCCGCCAGCAGCGAGTTCATGTCGCGATATTCTGCGTTCAAGGATTGCGCGACGTCGGCCGGGACTTTCACGGCATCGGTGTAAATCACCTTCATATTGAAGCCCATCGCGCGACGAGCCATCGCGCGTCCGATCCGCCCGAAGCCAACAATGCCCAGCGTTTTGCCCCATACGTCCGTGCCCACCAATTGATCGAGATTCCAGCCTTTCCAGTTGCCCGATCGCGCCAATTGCTCGCCTTCGGCCAGGCGCCGCGCCACCGCCATCATCAGTGTCCACGCAAAATCCGCGGTCGTTTCATCTAACACTCCAGGCGTATTCGTGGCTACGACACCGCGTCTTGTGCAAGCGTCCACATCAATATTGTCATACCCAACGGCGACATTCGCCGCGATCCACAGCTTGGGCGCGGCTCGCAGTAGTTCATCGTTCACTTTCTCGGTCAGCAGGCAGATCAGGCCTTCTTTGTCTTTCACTCGTCGAAGCACTTCTTCGCGCGGCGGGCGCTCCTCATTCGCCCAGTATTCCACATCGCAGGCGGCCTCCAGGATTTGTCTTGCTTCTTCGAATAGCTGGTGAGTCGCATACACTTTCGGTTTCGGCATTCGCTCCTCGTAGGGGCGGGTTCTTGGACTCCTACACTAGCACAGCGCATAGGCAGAGCGGGGCGTGGCATTGCCAGTCCGCGGCGTGACTGACTATAGTGGAAGTCACACTGTTGAACATCATGGACCCCGCGCTGATTCGCGAACTGAAAACACTCCTCGGTTCCCCCAATGTCCTTACCCAAACCGAAGATTTGATGCTCTACGAATTCGACGGTTCGGTCGAAAAAGGCCGCCCTGAAGTTGTCGCCTTTCCACATTCGACGGAAGACGTTTCGCGCATCATGAAACTCGCGAATAAATTTCAGGTGCCGGTCGTCGGGCGCGGTGCAGGTACCGGGCTCTCCGGTGGGGCGCTTGCACGTAGCGGCGGAATTATGGTGGTCTTCGCGCGCATGAATCGCATCTTGGAACTCGATTTGGAGAACTGCCGAGCGGTGGTGCAGCCCGGGGTGGTCAATCTGGACATCACCCGCGCCGTCGAGCACGCAGGCTTGTACTTCGCCCCGGATCCTTCCAGTCAGAAATCATCAACTATCGGTGGCAATGTGGCGGAAAATTCCGGTGGCCCGCACACACTGTCCTGCGGACTGACGACAAATCATGTGACGGCGCTCGAGCTGGTTATGCCTGATGGGAAAATCATCCGCGCAGGCA
>Ga0335069_10014100_pt1 | contig 11206 bp, 10 predicted proteins | sample Lox_Sample_11_FD_206714 | JGI IMG/M metagenome (GOLD analysis project Ga0335069, IMG submission 206714) | Soil microbial communities from Loxahatchee National Wildlife Refuge, Florida, United States - Lox_Sample_1.1 | ecosystem: Environmental > Terrestrial > Soil > Wetlands | place: USA... | reverse complement strand
CACGCCGAACGCCGCACTTGACGGGTTGGCGGCCTTGCCGGGAAACGATCGAAGCCGGAAGAAAAGCGCGAACCAGATCAAGCCGAATACGGCGAAGGCCCCGAGCCACAGATAGAGAAAACCCCAGCCGGAGATCGGAAGCCAGCCGCAGCGAGCCGCCCAGTCGACAAAGCACGTGGCACCGAATACGAGCCCCGCCGCCACCAGGAATGTTCCGCCGAGGATCGGCCCGCTGCGTCCCTTTTCGGCAAGCTGGCGCATGTAAGAGATGTCTTCCCGCATGGAATCCGGATTGCTCATGTCTCGTTCACTCCGTTCTTGCATTCTAGAATTCACGCGCGTCCGGCGATCACGCGCCAAGGGCTTGTCGGGGAAAGCGGCTTGCGGGCGCCCCCGCCGAGCAGCACGAACACGGCGAGGAAACCGTACACCAATTCGGACGAGCCGACCTCGACGAGATGCATCTGGCGCACGTCCCAGGGCATCATGGCGTTGGGATAAAGCAACTGGATCGCGGTCACCACGGCGAACAGACCGGCCACGACGAAGGCACGGCTTGCGAGCGAGCCCTTCATGCGCGTCACGATGAACAGCGAAATCAGCGCCCACAGGAAGCCCCGGAAAAGCTGCAACCCGACGGTCGGCAGGAAGGGGATGTTCATGGTGCTGTAATAGGCGCGCACCGCCGCGCTCTGCCAGGCGATGAAGAAGCCGGCCGTGTAGTAGAGCACGACATAGATCAGCGTCAGCCACACCAGCCGCCAGAAGACGTTCGCGGGAACGGGCGCTGCCGGGGCGTCGCCCGGACGAAAGAGCAGCGCGCCGGCGATGCCGGTGACGGCCGCGGTGATCACCCCCACCGCGCCCCAGGCCCACAGCTCATCCATCGGCATTTTCACGGCGTCGTTGAAGTACAGCGCCTCGATCATCATCATGCCGACCGAGAGGCAGAAGAAGGCGACGAACAACACCAGCGCCATCTCCGCCCAGCGCACCCGCAGGCGCGAAGCCAGCAGCGACAACACCAGCGCGATGCCGCCGTTGGCGGCAAACACGGACTGCATGGTGGTGAGCGGTCCATCCTGGCGCGGCGATGGCGGCAGGTGGCCCACCAGCTTTGCGGCGACGGCGGAAGCCACGATGATCGTCGCCCACAGGGCCAGGGTTTTCAGAAGCCAAAGGCCGAAGGCGACCGGCGGGCGGCGCGACGTGCCGGACAGGCCGGGCTCCTGCATGACGGTTGCGGTGCTCATTTCAAATGTCCTCGCAAAGCTGATTGGTTGCATTCAGGCGCGGCCGGCGATCAGCCGCCACGCACTGCCGCCGGACAGCGGGCGGCGCGCCGCTCCGCCAAGCAGGAGGAAGGTGGCGACGACGCCGTAGACGAACTCGGACGTACCCACTTCGATCAGGTGAACCTGGCGGACGGCCCACGGAACCATCGGGTTGGGGTAAAGCAGCTGGCCCGCGGTCAGCACCACGAACAGCACGGCCATCACGGCGGCGCGGCGCGCCAGCGAACCCTTCAGGCCGGTCACGACGAAGAGCGAGATCAGCGCGAACATCGCGCCGCGGACGAGCTGGACCGCGATGGTGGGCAGCATCGCGATATGCGCGGCGTTGCCGTAATAGGCGCGCACGACCGGGCTCTGCCAGGCGATGAAGAACCCCGCCGCATAGTAAAGCGCGACATACGACACCGACAGCAACGCGACGCGCGCAAACACGTCGGCGGGCACGGGGTGCGGAGCCTCGTCCGCCGGATGGAACAGCAGGGCGCCCATCGCGCACGCGATCAGCGCGACGATGGTCTGCTGTGCGCCGACGCCGAGGACCACTTCGGCGGGCATCTTGATGCTCTCGTTGAAGTAGAAGATCTCGATCTGCATGACCGCGGTCTGGATGCCGAACAGGGCCACGAACAACAGCCCTGCCAACCGGGCCCAGCGCACGCGCGCATTCGCCGCCAGCAGCGAAAGCGAAATCGCCGTCAGTCCGTTCACGGCAAGAAGCGCCTGCTGGATCGAAAGCGGGCCATCCGGCTTGGGGAGCGGCACGTTCAGCGGCACGAGCTTGGTGGCGACGACTGTCGAAACGAGGAGCGTGAGCCACATCCCCACGGTCTTGAGCCCCCAGAGCAGCGCATTCGTGGCGGCGCCTTGCTCGCGCGCGGCGGTTCGGTCTGCGGCGAAGACGGCGGTGCTCACGGCAATCCCCGCTGTAAGGACGCCGCGAAGGTGCATGAAGTGCTTCATGTTGTAAAGTACTTCACTGTCGCACCCAATTGTGGGCCGACTGCCGCATGCCAAGGATTTGAAGGAAAAAGGTCTTTCCCCACCCGTGTGGCGTGGCACTCTCCCGCCAAAGAACAACAGCGGGGTTCGTCGTGAGCAGCGATGTGAAGCGCGTGGCCGAACTGACGGTTCGAGGCGTCATCCTCGGCATCCTGATCACCTTCGTGTTCACCGCCGCCAACGTCTACCTGGGGCTGAAGGTGGGGCTGACCTTCGCCACGTCGATCCCCGCCGCGGTGATCTCGATGGCCGTGCTGTCGGCGTTCAAGGACAGCTCCATCCTCGAAAACAACATCGTTCAGACGGTGGCATCCGCCGCAGGCACGCTTTCGGCGATCATCTTCGTGCTGCCGGGACTGGTGATCGTCGGCTGGTGGACGGGCTTTCCGTTCTGGACCTCGTTCTGGATCTGCGCCGCGGGCGGCATTCTGGGCGTGCTGTTCACCATCCCGCTGCGCCGGGCCATGGTGACGACCTCCGACCTGCCCTACCCCGAAGGCGTTGCCGCAGCCGAAGTGCTGGTGGTCGGCGAGCAGGCGCGACAGGCCGCCAAGGGCAAGACCTCGCCTGAGACCAAGGAAGGACTGCTCGCGGTGATCTACGGCTCGATCGCCTCGCTGTTCATGGCCGCGTTCGCCGCCACCAACATCGCCGCGGGCGGGCAGACCGGCTATTTCAAGCTCGGCCGCAACGCCGCCGGCGGCTACGACATGGCGTTTTCGCTGGCGCTGTTCGGCGCCGGCTACCTCGTGGGCTTGTCGGTCGGCGTGGCGATGGGGTTTGGCCTGGTGATCGCCTGGGGCGCGGCCGTGCCGATCCTCACCATGATGACGCCGCAAGGCTCGACCGCACTTCCCGACTATGTCCACGACATCTGGCTGCACAAGGTCCGCTTCATCGGCGCGGGCACCATCGCGGTGGCCGCCATCTGGACGCTGACCAAGCTGGCGGGCCCGGTCGTGCGCGGCACCATCGCCACGATGGCCGCTTCGCGCGGCAAAAAGTCAGGCCTCACCGACCGGCGCGACGTCGACATGTCGCCGCTGTGGATCGGCATCCTGACCATCGCATGCCTTGCGGTGATCGCCTGGCTGCTGCAGACGTTCCTGGCCACGACGCCGCTGGCGGGCAAGACGCACGATCTCGTCATCACCGCCATGCCGTTCATCTTCTTCGGCGGATTCCTGGTGGCCGCGATCTGCGGCTACATGGCGGGGCTGATCGGCGCCTCGAACAGTCCGCTGTCCGGGGTCGGAATCCTGGCCATCATCTGCTGCGCCGTGATCCTGATCGCGGTGGCCCATCCCGCCGCCGGAGAGCGCAGCGCACTCGTCGCCTACGCGTTGTTCGCGACGGCCGTCGTGTTCGCCATCGCCACGATCTCGAACAACAACCTGCAGGACCTGAAAACCGGCCAGCTCGTCGGCGCCACACCGCGCGCACAGCAGTGGGCGCTGGTCATCGGTTGCATCGCGGGCGCCGCAGTGATTCCGCCGGTGCTCAACCTGTTGAACCAGGCCTACGGATTCGCCGGCGCGCCGCGGCTGGCGAGCGCGGTGGCGCAGCCGCTGGGAGCCCCACAAGCCGGACTGATTTCCGCGCTGGCGCAGGGCGTCATCGAGCAGAAGCTCGATCTCGGCATGATCGGGGTAGGCGCCCTTCTCGGCGTCGCGACCATCGTCCTCGACGAGTTCCTCGGCGCGCGCAAGTGGCTCCGCCTGCCGCCCTTGTGCATCGGCATCGGCATCTATCTGCCGATGTCGGCGACGCTGCCGGTGGTGATGGGCGCCGTCGTCGGTCACCTTTACGACCGCTGGGCGGAGCGCGGAAAATCGCCCGAACACGCCAAGCGGCTCGGCGTGCTGGTGGCTTCCGGCATGATCGTGGGCGAAAGCCTGTTCGGCGTCCTGCTTGCCGGCCTCATCGTGGCCACATCGAAGGACGCGCCCCTCGGATTGGTGCCGGACAACTTCGCGCCCGCGCCGATGATCGGCTGGATCGCGTTCGGCGCACTCGTCGCCGTGCTCTACGGCTGGAAGATGCGCCGAGCGCGCAAAGCGGCTGGCTAGTTCCTGCGGCCGAGAGAATCAGCCCCGCCGCCGAACGCGGGCCGATTCGCAGCGCAGCGCGACAACACGTCTGACCCACCGGGCGGCCCGGCGGGGCCGCCGGAGTGCATAATCAGCGCCGGGACGGGATCGGCGTGCGGGCGGGCGCGGATTCCAACTGTTTGATTTGGCTCCGTCTCAACTATACTACGACATCCGAATTCGGGCTTGGACCACATGGCGAACATCGCACTCGTCGACGACGACAAAAACATCCTGGCCTCCGTCCAGATGCTGCTGGAGCAGGAGGGCTACCACGTCCGGACCTTCACCGACGGCGCCTCCGCGCTGACGGCGCTCTCCGCAACGCCGCCGGACCTCGCCATCCTCGACATCAAGATGCCGCGCATGGACGGCCTGGAACTGCTGCGCCGACTGCGTCAGGTGCAGGAAAACATGCCGGTGATCTTCCTCACCTCCAAGGACGAGGAGATCGACGAGCTCATGGGGCTCAACGCCGGTGCCGACGACTACATCCGCAAGCCGTTCTCGCAGCGGCTTCTGCTCGAGCGCGTCAAGGCCGTGCTGCGCCGCGCCGAGGCACACAAGGCGACACCCCCGGGCAGCCCCGAAGCCAAGAAGGAAGCACTGGTGCGCGGCAAGCTCGCGCTCGATCCGCAGCGCCACGAATGCACCTGGGACGGCAAGCCCGTCCGCCTCACCGTCACAGAGTTCCTCATCCTGCAGTGCCTGGCGCAGCGCCCCGGCTTCGTGAAGAGCCGCGACAGCCTGATGGACGCCGCCTACGACGATCAGGTCTACGTCGACGACCGCACCATCGACAGCCACATCAAGCGGCTGCGCAAGAAGTTCAAGCAGGTCGACGACGACTTCGAAGCCATCGAAACGCTCTATGGAGTGGGTTACCGGTATCGTGAGATGTAGTTCGCACGGCCGGCGGGCTTCCGCGCATGAACATTCTTAGACGCGCGCGCGACGGGCGCCGCTCCGTTCTCAGGTGGCGGATCATCCTGCTCAACACCTTCGTGTTCGCGGTCCTGGTCGCGGGCGTCACCTGGGTGCAGACGTCGCGTTTCGGGCTGGTCGACGAGCGCATGACCGGTGTCGAGGAAGAAGCCAAGATCATCGCCTCCACGCTGGCCGAATATGCCACCGTCACCGACAGCCGCGCGCTCAATCCCAAGAGCTCCGAGGAACTGCTGCGCGACCTCGTGGCGCCGACGCGCCTGCGTGCCCGGCTCTACGACGTGGACGGGCAACTCGTGACCGACACGCGCTATCTGCTGGCGCGCAACGTCGTTCAGGTCAGCGAGCTGCCGCCGATCGACTCCTGGAGCCGGTTCACGCGCATGATCCGGGGGGTCTACGACCAGATCATCGGCGTGCGGCCGTACCAATCGCTCGAACCCTATTTCGAGGCGGGACAGAACGGGCGCGTCTATCACGAGGTGAACGACGCCCTGAAAGGGGACATCTCCGTCACCGAGCGCGTGGACGAGCAGAACAAGCTGGTGCTCTCCGCGGCTGCGCCGGTCCAGCGCTTCAAGATGATCTACGGCGTGCTGTTCGTCTCGACCGAAGGCGGCGACATCGACGACATCCTGCAGATGGAACGCACCAAGCTGATCGAGGTCTATCTGATCGCCACCGTGCTGATGATCGGCGCCTCGCTTTACCTGTCGTGGAACATCGCCGAACCGATGCGCGGCCTGGCTAGGGCCGCCGACCGCGTGCGGCGCGGCCGCAGCGGGCGCGAGACACTGCCCGACATGAGCGGGCGCAGCGACGAAATCGGCGATCTGGCCGCCAGCATGAGCGCGATGACCCGCGCCCTCTATGACCGCATCGACGCCATCGAGAGCTTCGCGGCGGACGTGGCGCACGAACTGAAGAACCCCCTCACCTCGTTGCGCAGCGCGGTCGACATGTTCTCGCGCGCCAGGGACGACGAATCCCGCACCCGCCTGATGGCGATCGTCAAAACCGACGTCAAGCGCATCGACCGGCTGATCACCGACATCTCGGACGCCTCGCGTCTGGACGCCGAACTCAGCCGCGAAGCGTCGAGTCCGGTCGACATCGCCCGCCTGCTCGAAACCATCGTCGAAATCTACCGCATGATGGAGCTGCCGCGCGGCGTGAAGGTGGACCTGAACCTCGATCTGCCGCCCGATGCGCGCGTGATCGGCCGCGACGAACGTCTGGGTCAGATCGTCCGCAATCTGGTCGACAATGCCGTTTCGTTCAGTCCGAAGGACGGCACGGTCACCATCTCCGCGGCGACGGAAGACGGCAAGGTGCGCGTCACGGTGGACGACGAGGGTCCCGGCATCCCGCCGGACAACCTCGAAACCATCTTCAAGCGCTTTTACACGGAGCGGCCGCAGGACCACGATTTCGGCAAGAACTCCGGTCTGGGCCTTTCGATCGCGCGCCAGATCGCCAACGGCGTCGGCGGCAGGATCTGGGCCGAGAACCGGCCCGAAGGCGGCGCCCGCTTCGTCGTGCTGCTGCCGCTGGCGGGACTGGCATGGCAGGCGTGAGCGTGAACATCCATGCCACCTGCCTCAGGCTTGCCGCAGCGGGCCGGCCGTTCGGGGCGCCACCCGATTGCGGCGTTCTTCTGCTGGGCCCGAGCGGCAGCGGCAAGTCCGATCTTGCCTTGCGCCTGATCGCGGCAGGGGCGGTGCTGGTGGCCGACGACCGCACGGACCTGTTCGTCCGGCGCGGCCGGCTCTACGGGCGCGCCCCGGCGCGGCTGGCGGGATTGTTCGAGATCCGGGGGCTCGGCATCGTCGCGCTGGCCCACGCGCGGGAGGCGAGAATAGCGCTGGTGGTCAAAATGGGACGCTGCGGCCAACGGCTGCCGGCCCATCGCCGCTACGCCCCCCCTGCGGCGCTCGGCCCCCTCGCAAAAGCCGCACCGCCCATTATCACCCTGTCGCCGTTCGAAGCGTCCGCCCCCGCAAAACTGGCAGCCGCCACGGCAGCTTACGCCCGGGGCTTGCATCGCGAGGATGCGAACCCGATTTAACAGCACACACAGGCTTGCTATCGTTCGGCCTGCAAACGGAAACAGTCATGATCGGTATCGTTCTGGTTACCCACGGCCGGCTGGCACACGAATTCATCTCGGCAATGGAACACATGATAGGCCCGCAGAGCCATCTGCGCGCCGTCTGCATCGGCCCCGAGGACGACATCGAGCGCCGTCAGCGCGAAATCGCGGCGGCGGTGAAGAGCGTGGACCTGGGCGATGGCGTGGTGATCGCCACCGACATGTTCGGCGGGACGCCCTGCAACCTGGCCCTCACGCTGCTCGAAAAGGACAAGATCGAAGTGCTGGCGGGCGTCAACCTGCCCAGCCTGATCAAGCTCTGCGATGCGCGCACCAAGATGCCGCTCGAGATCGCCGTGCAGGACGCCATCGATGCCGGCCGCAAGTACATGCGGGCCGGATCGGCGGACCTCTTCGGCGGGAATTCCTGATGTCGCGCTTCTCGTCCGGATGCCGCTTCGCACTTTTCGGGAAGCGCGCCTCATGAGTCCGATGGCGCGCTTCCAGGCGACCGCAAAAATCCTCAACAAGCGCGGACTCCATGCCAGGGCCTCCGCCAAGCTGGTCGAGGCGGCCTCGCGCTTCCATTCGCACGTCACGGTGGGCAAGGACGGCCAATGCGTCGACGCGCGCTCGATCATGGGCCTGATGCTGCTCGCCGCCCCGTGCGGCACCGAGGTGGAAATCTCCGCCGCCGGCGACGACGCCCGCGAGGCGCTGACCGCGATCCTCGCCCTCATCGAGGCGAAGTTCGGGGAGGAATGACCCCGCCTTTCCGCGGGCCCCGCCGGTTCGAGCGCCGGAACCGTCAAGAGACAGTTTAAGTCCCTGAAGCGGGCGTTCCGGCGTTAGCCCGTTGTTAGCCAAAACCAGAGCAATCTTCGCCGTTCCGAGGGAGCAGGGGGATTCTCCATGAGCACGCCGTTGACGGCAGACGCCACCGCTGTGCGCGCAAGCAATGGGCGGCGACTGCTGCCTCTGGCAGCCGTGACGGGACTGTTCGTGATCTGGGGGCTAGCCCAGTGGAACTATAACGTCGTGTTCCCCCAGCTCGCGACGTACCTTCAGTTCAACGCGCGGGAAACGACCTGGACGCAGGCGCTCCTCAACATCACCTACTGCGTGTTGGCCGTTCCCGCCGCCCTGTTCCACAGGCGCTTCGGTTACAAGCTCGGCGTGATGTTCGCGCTGACCATCTGCTCCCTGGGGCCGTTCCTGCTCTATCCGGCGGGCGCGTTCCACAACCCGGCGTTCTTCTTCGGCTCAGTCGTTCTGATGGGAACCGGGTGGACGCTGCTGGAAACCAGCCTCAATCCGCTGGCCGCGGAATTGGGACAGCCGAAATCCGCCGCACGGCGATTGAACTTCGCGCAGGCCTTCTATCCCATCGGCCTCGTCGCCGGAGCGCTCATCGCGCAGCATCTGTTGCAGCCGGACTCCTCGCTTTCGACAAGCCGGATCGCGCAGATGGCGGTGTCGCCCTATATCGTCGTGGGGATCGCCGTGCTTCTGCTCGCGTTCGTCGTCGACAAGATCCGCTTCCCCGAACTGGCGACCGGCCGTGCGGAGCGCAGCGCCAGCGCCGCGGGCGATCTACGCGCCCTCCTCGGCCGCCGCGAATTCAGGTTCGCGTGCCTGGCCTTGTTCTGCGCGATTTTCGCCCAGGCGACCACCTGGGGTTCGACCTTCGTCTACGTCCCCCAGGAGGTACCCCAGAGCGTCGCTCAGGCGCTCGACATGTTCCTCCTGAGCTGCATTCTGTGCGGCGTCGGCCGGTTCACCGGCACGGCGCTCATGGGACGAATCGAGCCGGCGCGATTGCTCACTTTGTGCATCGCGATCAGCGCGGCGTTGATCGTTCCGGTCGTCTGGCTGGGCGGCGCGACCGGTGTCGCGTGCCTCGTCTCGACCAGCCTTTTCATGTCGATCGCCTACCCTACGATCTTCGCCAGCGCCATTCGCGGTCTTGGCCCGCAGACGAAAATCGCTTCGGGCCTGCTGGTGACCGCGGCCGGCATCGCTTCCGCGGCATTTCCCTTCATCCTGGAACGTGTCGACGGCGCGTGGGGAAACCGGGCGATGCTGTTCCTGACGATCCCCTGCTTCGCCGTGCTCGTCGCGTATCTGCGAACCGTGCGGCGCGACGCATAGCTGGTCCGGCGGACGCTACTCCGCAATTTCGAGTCTGCGCGCCAGCCACGGCGTGAAAGGCGGCGCCAGGACGAGCGTCAGCAGGAACACCCACATCCCGATTTCGACCAGCCCTTCGACCGGCACGGTGACGCGCGCCACCGCGGTGACGAGGAGCACCGCCGGAATCGCGCCGGTTTCGCGGACGAAGGAGATGAACAGCAATTCCCGCAGGTTCAGTCCGCGCTCGCTGCCGCGAATGAACCAGTAGCCGCCGAGCATGAAGAAGACCATCGCCGGGCGCAGGACGAACATGAACACCAGCGCCACTGCGATGCCCACCGGCGCGTAGGCGATGAGCGCATTGACATCCACCAGCGCCCCCAAGAGCACGAAGATCACCGGCTTGGCGATTCCGTCGATGACCTGGAACAGGAAGCGCTCGGTCGCCGCCATGTGTTCCTGGGCATGGAACAAGAGCCCGGCCACGAACGCGGCCAGGAACCCGCTGCCCTCGAACAGCGAGGCGCCTACGAAGACGAGGATCGGTGTGGCGACGAAATAAACGTGGTCCGCTCCGAAACTCTCGTTATGGCGGCGCTTCATCCGGCTCAGGAGCCACAGCATGGCGTAGCCGAATACGCCGAACAGTGCGCCGTAGGCCGACTGGGTGCCGAGGAATTGCAGCGTCTCCCGCGACGCCAGGCTCTGGTAGGCCGCGACCAGCGCGATCGTTGCGAGCGGCAACTTCAGGAACGTCGTGGTGAGCAGCGTGCCCACGACGTCGTTCAACGCGCTTTCGGCGATCACGATGTCCTTGGCGGCGCGCCGCCTGAAGCGGACCTGCTGAAGCAGCGGAATGATCGCCGCCGGATCGGTCGACGCCAGGATCGCGCCCAACAGCACGACGGTGGCCGTGGGCACCGCGAAACCCATTGCGCCGGTCGCGGTACCGACAACCCAGGACAGCGCCAGGCCGGTGATGACCACGCCCGGAACGGCCAGCAAGGCGATCTTGACGAAAAGCCGGATGAAGCTGCGCAGCGGCATCTCGAGGCCGCCCCCGAACAGGATCACTGCGGCGCTTCCGGTCACCAGAGCAGCGAGCACGTTCGAGTCGGCCACAATCGGTGCGAACAGGGCCTTCCCGGCAATCCCGAGCGCAATGGCCACGACGAACGAGGGAATGGGCGTCTTCCACGCCGCGTAAAAGCTGGTGAAGCTGCAATACCCGAACAGGACAAGCGCGGCGAGCGTCGGTGCGGTCGGAGCATCGTCGAGTTCGGAAAGCCGGTGCAGGATTTCCGTGCCCCAGATATTCGAAGCCGCCGCCAGCACCCCCACCGAAACGACAAGCCAGACATACGGCGCCACGCGCCGGCCCGTTGTCTGCTCAGACCTGTCCTCTTCGACCTTCGTGTGTGGCATGTCTCTCCCCCGCATCCGGCCCCGGAATTTGCCAAACACCGGCGGGTTACGCCAGTGGCGGCATGCGCCTCAGCGATGCGAGGCCGGCGTCCGGCTGCGCATATCCGCGAGGTAGTCGCGCAAGAGCACGAAGCGATAACCCCTTGCCTCAAGCCCCTCGACCACGCGCGGCAACGCTTCCGCCGAGTGCCAGCCGCGTCCGTTGATGTGGTAGATCAGGATGTCGC
>Ga0335069_10014099_pt1 | contig 11206 bp, 8 predicted proteins | sample Lox_Sample_11_FD_206714 | JGI IMG/M metagenome (GOLD analysis project Ga0335069, IMG submission 206714) | Soil microbial communities from Loxahatchee National Wildlife Refuge, Florida, United States - Lox_Sample_1.1 | ecosystem: Environmental > Terrestrial > Soil > Wetlands | place: USA: Florida... | reverse complement strand
CGGTACGTCTGAACGGAGGGCGAGTGACCTCCCTGCATCGTCCGGGGCAGCGCTGAGCGTCGCGATCCATCGCAACCCGCAGCGCATCGGTGCGCTCCACGACGCGGCGCTGGCCTGGTACGACGTGCATGCCCGGGACCTTCCGTGGCGGCGGCCGGAGTGCTCGCCCTGGGGAGTCCTGGTCAGTGAGATCATGCTCCAGCAGACGCCCGTCGTCCGGGTGCTGCCGGCGTGGGAACGGTGGATGCGGCGCTGGCCCACACCCGCGGACCTCGCGGCGGAGCCCGTGGCCGAGGCGATCCGGATGTGGGACCGCCTCGGCTACCCCCGGCGTGCCCTCCGGCTGCACGCGACGGCGGCCGTGATCGTGGAGCGCCACGCGGGCCTCGTCCCCGCCCCGCATGCCGAGCTCCTCGCGCTGCCCGGCGTCGGCTCCTACACCGCCGCCGCCGTCGCCTCGTTCGCCTTCGGCGGCCGGCACGCGGTCCTGGACACCAACGTCCGGCGCGTCCAGGCCCGGGTCGTGACCGGGGCGCCGTATCCCGCGCGCAGCCTCACCGCCGCGGAGGTGGCGCTCGGGGAGCGCTTGGTGCCCGCCGATCCGGCGCGGGTGGCGCGTTGGGCCGTCGCGGCCATGGAGCTGGGCGCACTGGTCTGCACCGCCCGTCGTCCACGGTGCGCGAACTGCCCCCTGGCGGCGATGTGCCGATGGCGGCTCGACGGCTCTCCCGACAACGAGGACGGCCCGCGGCGCGGGCAGGCTTACGCGGGAACCGACCGGCAGGTCCGCGGGCTCTTGCTGGGAGCGCTGCGCTCGGCCGAGGCGCCGCTCCTGCACGCCGCCCTCGCGGCGGCCGCCCCCGACCGCGTGCTGCGGGATCCGGGCCAGCGGGAACGGGCCCTCGACGGCCTTGTGGCCGACGGCCTCGTCGAACCCCTCGCCGGGGGCCGCTATGGCCTCCCCACCTGAGGGTCCTTGCTCGGCAAGCGACCGGACCTCCGGGGCCGTCCTCGTCAGTCCCCGGACAACACCCGCAGCATCCGCGTGTTGCCGAGAGTGTTCGGCTTCACCCGCGCCAGGTCGAGGAACTCGGCGACCCCCTCGTCCAGCGAACGCAGTAGCTGGGCGTACACCTCGGGTGCGACCGGCGTCCCGTCGATGACGGAGAAACCGTGCCGAGTGAAGAAGGGGACCTCGAACGTGAGGCAGAACAGGCGCCCGACGCCGAGTTCGACCGCCTGATCGACGAGCGCCGCGAGCAGCCCGGACCCCACCCCGTGCCCCCGCCACCGGGCGTCGACGGCGAGGGTGCGCACCTCGGCGAGGTCCTCCCACATCACATGCAGGGCGCCGCAGCCGACGACCGAGCCGCCGACCTGCGCGACCCGGAACTCCTGCACATCCTCGTACAGGGTCACCCGCTCCTTCGCGAGCAGGATGCGGTCGGTCGCGTAGCGGTCGACGAGGTCGGCGATCGCCCGGACGTCGCCGGTGCGGGCTCGCCTGATCGTCAGTGGAGGGACCGGCGTCGAGGCGGCGGCGGTGCTCGTCACGTGCCGATGCTGCCAGCCCGGCGGCGGGCGGCGCTCGGCGGGGAAGGTCGGGCTTTCCGCCGATACAGTCCTGCCCGTGAGCCAGCGCCCGGGGCACCGGTTCCGCCGAGAGGCGTTCTCGGTGCCGAGCCGGACGCTCGGTGCCGGCGTGGCCGGCGAGGTGTGGACCGCGCTCGGAGTGGCCGGAGAGGCGCCGGCGCCGATGCTCCTCGTGCACGACGGGCCGTCGTACGACGCGGAGGCCGACCTCACGACCCATCTCCAGGCTCTGGTCGACCGGGGCGCACTCCCGCCAGTGCGAGCGGCGCTGCTGCGGGCGGACCGGCGCGACGTCTGGTTCTCCGCCAACCCCGCCTACGCGACGGCGATTGCCCAAGACGTCCAGCCCTACCTGCAGTCACGGTGGTCGGCGACCCGATCGGTCGGCGTCGGGACGAGCCTGGGCGCGTTGGCGTGGCTGCACGCCCAGTCCTCGTACCCGCAGGTCGTCGACGGGCTGTTCCTGCAGTCCGGCAGCTACTTCCGCCCGGAGACGGACCCGCAGGAGAGCGGGTTCAGCGAGTTCCCCGCGATCGTCGGGTTCGTCGCGTCCGTCCGGCGCGGGAACCGCCCCATCCGGCCGGTGCCCACTGTCCTCACCTGTGGAGCGGAGGAGGAGAACCTCGCCAACAACCGCCGCATGGCGCGGGTCCTGGCCAGGCTCGGGTACCCGGTCCGCTTCGCCGTCGTCCAGGGCGGGCACGACTACGTGTCGTGGCGGGGGGCGTTCGATCCCCATCTGCCGGAGCTCGTCCGGGCCGTGCTGGCGCCCGCTCTCGACCCACCCGCCGCACGTCCCCGCTCGGGCACCGGCTGACCCCGGGTCCCCGGGGCCGCGTCCGGCCTGCCGCTGATCGCCAGCCCTCGCGCCGGACGGACGGCATGCCTAAGGTTCGCCCAGGCGGATCGCGGCGGTGAGCCGCGGCATGCGGGACGGCGGGCCCGGGGAGGCTTCATGTCAGACGTCAGGCACCTCATCGGCTTGCTTCTCGGCACCGAGAACGACTGGCCGACGGCCTTCGAGGCGCTGGTCCGCCGGCTCGGCTCCGTGCCGGGCCCGTCGGGGTGGCACGGCTTCGACGTCGAGCGCGTCACGATCGAGCCGTTCTCCCTGCGCCAACCGGCACGTCACGACCTCGTCATCGACCGGCTCGCGTACTGGTACTACCACCCGCGGGAGTGGCTGAAGAAGGTCGCCGTGATGAACGACGTGTACCTGCTCAACAGCCCGTATACGTTCCAGTCGATGGAGAAGCACGCGGCCTATTGCGTGATGATCCGGCTGGGCCTCAAGATCCCGGAGACGGTGCTCGTGCCGTACAAGGAACCGCTCGACGACGAGAAGTACGCGTACACGGCGAGTCACTACAACCAGCCGTTCGACCTGGGCGCCATCGCCGAGGAGCTGGGCTACCCGCTGTTCATGAAGCCCTTCGACGGCGGCGGCTGGCGCGGCGTCTCGATGGTCCGGGACGTCGACGAGCTGACCGCGGCCTACGACGCGTCCGGCCGGATGCTCATGCACCTGCAGGCGGCCGTCCAGGACTACGACGTCTTCGCCAGGTCGCTCTCGATCGGTCCGGAGACGATGGTCATGCGGTACGACGCGAGCCAGCCGATGCATGGTCGGTACACGATCGACCACGACTTCCTGACGCCGGCCGTGGGGGAGGAGGTGGTGACCATCGGCCGTACGGTCAACGCGCTCTTCCGCTGGGAGTTCAACTCCTGCGAGACCCTGGTCCGGGGCGACGACGTCCTGCCGATCGACTACGCCAACGCATGCCCGGACGTCGCCCTCACATCGCTGCACTATTACTTCCCCTGGGCGATGAAGGCCCTCGTGCGGTGGTGCGTGTTCTGCACGGTGACCGGCCGGCGCACGTTGCCGTTCGCCGATCCCTATCCCTGGTTCGCGGTGGCCGACCGGGACGACCTGTCGTACGGGGAGAAACTCGCGGCGTACCGGCGGTTGGCCGACGATCACTTCGACGCCGAGCTCTACGCCGAGTTCTGCGCCGAGCGGATGGCTGGTTTCGACGAGGCGGTGCTCGAGTACGTCGAGGGCGCGGACTTCGACCGGCTCCTCCTCGAGACCGTCACCTCGACGTTCCCTCCGCACGAGCACGACCGTTTCGTCCCGCACTATCGCGGCCTCCTGGCGGCGTGGGCCCGGGACGAGCGGAACAGGCTCGCCGCCGTCGGCTGACCCGCCCGGGTTGCTCAGCTGCTGCGTTGCTCGGCCCGTGCGGCGTCTCCACGCGACAGCACGGATCCGATGAGAAGCCCCGCACCGGCTGGCATCGGGTTCGGCTCGGCTAGCCTCGCGAGCCATGGACACGCAGAGTTCCCCGGGCGGGGATCCCTTCGCCGTCGTCCTCGGTGCCGGCCCCGGTGTCGGGGCGGCCTTCGCCCGTCAGCTCGGTCGTCGGGGATACCGCGTCGCCCTGGTGGCCCGGGACGCCGGCCGGCTGTCGGCCCTTGCCGAGCAGGTGCGAGCCGGCGGGATCGACGTCCGCACCGCGACCGCGGATGCGGCCGACGGCGACGGGTTGGCTGCGGTCGTCGACGAGCTGGCGAAGGGTGCCGGCCGGCTCGACGTGCTGCACTACAACCCCTCGCGCTTCCGCGCGGGCGGGGTCCGCGACGTGACGCCCCAGGACCTTCTCGACGACCTCGCCCTCGGGGCGGTCGGCCTGCTCGCCGCCGTGCGCGGCGGGCTGGAGCACCTGCTGGTGCGTGGCGGCACGGTCGTGGCGACCGGCGGCGGCGCCGCGGACCGCGCGATGCCCGGCGGGCTCACGCTGCCGGTCGAGAAGGGCGCGCTGCGCAGCCTGGTGATCGCGCTGGCCGCGGAGCTCCTGCCCCAGGGCATCCACGTCGCGACAGTGACCGTGCGCGGCACGATCAAGCCCGGCACCCCGTTCGCACCGGACGTCGTCGCCGCCGCGCTGGCCGGCCTCGTCGAGGAGACGGCCGGACCCCGTGAGAGCTGGCGCACGGTGGTCGACCTGACGCGTGACGGCCTGCGCTGACCGCGGGCATCGCCATCGTGCAATGACCACCCCCTCCGGACACCGCGCATGGACCGCAGGCGCCGACCAGAGCGCCTGTGCCGAAACCCGCCGTGGGCCGCCACCCCGAAAGGATGGCGGCCCACGGTGTCGGCGGGCTGGCGCCGATCAGGCGTACCCGATCACGAGGCGGCCGTGCTGCCGTCCTCGGCCTTGCCGGCGGCGGTCTCGACCGGGGGCATATCCGGCAGTTCCGCCTTCTGGGCGCCCCGGAAGGTGAACACCGCCCGATCGCCCTCACCCTCGACGTCGACGACCACGATCTCGCCGGGCTTCAGCTCGCCGTAGAGGATCTTCTCGGAGAGCTGGTCCTCGATGTCCCGCTGGATCGTGCGGCGTAGCGGGCGGGCGCCGAGCACGGGATCGTAACCCTTGGTGGCGAGCAGGACCTTGGCCGCGGGCCGGAGCTCGATGCCCATGTCCTTGTCCTTGAGCCGCTCGTCGACTTTGGCGATCATCAGGTCGACGATCTCGACGATCTCGTCCTGGGACAGCTGAGGGAAGACGATCGTGTCGTCCACACGGTTGAGGAACTCGGGTCGGAAGTGCTGCTTGAGCTCGTCCGTGACCTTGTTCTTCATGCGCTCGTAGCCGGTCTTGGTGTCGTTGCCGGCCTGGAAGCCGATCTGCTGGCCCTTGGAGATGTCCCGCGTGCCGAGGTTGGTCGTCATGATGATGACGGTGTTCTTGAAGTCGACCTGGCGGCCCTGGCTGTCGGTCAGCCGACCGTCCTCCAGAATCTGCAGCAGCGAGTTGAAGATGTCCGGGTGCGCCTTCTCGACCTCGTCGAACAGGACCACCGAGAACGGCTTGCGCCGCACCTTCTCGGTCAGCTGGCCGCCCTCCTCGTAGCCGACGTAGCCGGGCGGGGAGCCGAACAGCCGCGACACGGTGTGCTTCTCGGAGAACTCGCTCATGTCGAGCTGGATGAGCGCGTCCTCGTCGCCGAACAGGAACTCGGCGAGCGCCTTCGCCAGCTCGGTCTTCCCCACCCCGGTGGGGCCGGCGAAGATGAAGGAACCGCCCGGACGCTTCGGGTCCTTGAGGCCGGCCCGGGTGCGCCGGATGGCCTGGGACAGGGCCTTGATGGCGTCGTTCTGACCGATGATCCGCTTGTGGAGCTCGTCCTCCATCCGCAGCAGCCGCGAGGACTCCTCCTCGGTCAGCTTGAACACCGGGATGCCGGTCGCCGTCGCGAGCACCTCTGCGATGAGCTCCTCGTCGACCTCGGCGACGACGTCCATGTCGCCGGCCTTCCACTGCTTCTCCCGCTCGGCCTTGGCCGCGAGCAGCTTCTTCTCGGTGTCGCGCAGGGCCGCGGCCTTCTCGAAGTCCTGCGCGTCGATCGCGCTCTCCTTCTCGCGCCTGGTCTGGGCGATCTTCTCGTCGAACTCGCGCAGGTCCGGCGGAGCCGTCATCCGACGGATGCGGAGCCGGGCGCCGGCCTCGTCGATGAGGTCGATCGCCTTGTCGGGGAGGAACCGGTCGTTGACGTACCGGTCCGCCAGCGTGGCGGCCGCGACGAGCGCCGAGTCCGTGATCGAGACCCGGTGGTGCGCCTCGTACCGGTCGCGCAGGCCCTTGAGGATCTCGATGGTGTGCGCCAGCGAGGGCTCCTGGACCTGGATCGGCTGGAAGCGTCGCTCCAGCGCCGGATCCTTCTCGACGTGCTTGCGGTACTCGTCGAGCGTGGTCGCGCCGATCGTCTGCAGCTCGCCCCGGGCCAGCATCGGCTTGAGGATGCTCGCGGCGTCGATGGCGCCCTCGGCAGCACCCGCACCCACGAGCGTGTGCAGCTCGTCGATGAACAGGATGATGTCGCCGCGGGTGCGGATCTCCTTGAGGACCTTCTTCAGGCGCTCCTCGAAGTCACCGCGGTAGCGCGAGCCGGCCACCAGGGCGCCCAGGTCGAGCGTGTACAGCTGCTTGTCCTTGAGCGTCTCGGGCACTTCGCCCTTGACGATGGCCTGCGACAGGCCCTCGACGACGGCGGTCTTGCCGACGCCGGGCTCGCCGATGAGGACCGGGTTGTTCTTGGTCCGGCGGGACAGCACCTGCATGACCCGCTCGATCTCCTTCTCGCGCCCGATGACCGGGTCGAGCTTGCCCTCCCGCGCGGCCTGTGTGAGGTTTCGGCCGAACTGGTCGAGCACGAGCGAGCCGGACGGGGTGCCCTCCTGCGGGCCGCCGGCGGAGGCCTTCTCCTGCCCGGTCTGGTAGCCGGACAGCAGTTGGATGACCTGCTGGCGGACGCGGTTCAAGTCCGCGCCGAGCTTGATCAGGACCTGGGCGGCCACGCCCTCGCCCTCGCGGATCAGGCCGAGCAGGATGTGCTCGGTGCCGATGTAGTTGTGGCCGAGCTGCAGCGCCTCGCGCAGGGACAGCTCGAGCACCTTCTTCGCCCGCGGCGTGAAGGGGATGTGACCGGACGGGGCCTGCTGGCCCTGCCCGATGATCTCCTGGACCTGCTCCCGAACCGCTTCGAGCGAGATGCCGAGCGACTCCAGGGCCTTGGCCGCGACGCCCTCACCCTCATGGATCAGCCCGAGCAGGATGTGCTCGGTGCCGATGTAGTTGTGGTTGAGCATCCTGGCCTCCTCTTGGGCCAGGACGACGACACGGCGGGCGCGGTCGGTGAACCTCTCGAACATCAGCGCTCCTCGCGTGCGGTCGGGCCGGAGGACGGGGAGTCGACCGGCTGACCTGTCGATGCTATCCGCGGGTACCGACGGAGTCCCTCCTCAGCGGCGAGGCGAGCTCCGAGCGATATCCGTGTCTCGGCCAACGGTGCCCGGGACTTGCGTGTTCCGTGCGGCGCCGTTGCCGGCACGACGTTCGCTGTCGGCTGAACGTACCCGATCAGTATCGAGAAGTACACAAAGAGTGGGCCAGTGCTACACGTTCCGTCAACAGTCTGGCCTGAGGAGACGATGTGACGATATGACGGGGTGAGAAGGGTCACCGTCGGCGTCCACGGCCGTGGCACGGGCCGCCCGTGGCTGCGCCCCGCGGGATCCGTCTCCGGCTCGGAGGTCTCGAGCGAGTCGTCGACACACCTCGTGCCGCGCTCTTTGCCACACTCGTGCCCGACGTCCACCAGAGGACGAGGGGATCGACCATGAGCGCCGAGCAGGACTTCGACGGTCTCGTCGCCGCCGTCACCGGCGGCGCCTCCGGCATCGGGCTCGCGGCCGCCCGACTCCTGCGTGACCGGGGCGCCCGGGTCGCCGTGCTCGACCTCGGCAAGGCCCCGGACGCCGACCTGTTGTCGGTGCCCTGCGACGTGGCCGACGACGGCCGGGTTCGCGCCGCGGTCACCCACGTCGCCGGCGGACTCGGCCGGCTCGACGTGCTGGTCGCCAACGCCGGCGTGAGCGCCGTCGGAACCGTCGAGGACAACGACGACGCCGAGTGGGCCCGGGTCCTCGACGTCAACGTGACCGGCGTCGTCCGGGTCGTCCGCGCGGCCCTGCCCCACCTGCGCACCTCACCGGCGGCGGCGGTCGTCCTCACCTGCTCGGTCGCCGCCCAGGCGGGGCTGCCGCAGCGGGCCCTGTACTCGGCCAGTAAGGGCGCCCTCTCCGCCCTCACCCTGGCGATGGCCGCCGACCACGTCCGGGAGGGGATCCGGGTCAATGCCGTCGCGCCGGGCACGGCGGACACGCCCTGGGTCGAGCGACTGCTGGCCCGGGCGGCTGACCCCCGGGCCGAGCGCGCGGCACTCGAGGCACGCCAGCCGATGGGCCGCCTCGTCACGCCCGACGAGGTCGCGCACGCGATCGCCTACCTCGCCTCGCCGCTGTCCGGCTCGACGACGGGCACGGTCCTCGCCGTCGACGGCGGGATGTCCGGCTTGCGCCTGCCACGCTGACCACCGCACCGCGCCGACGTCCCGGTGCAGCCGAGGCGCCGACGTCCGACGCACCCGTCGTCACTCCGGCATGCACCTGTTGTGCGGGGATGCACGCGCTGTGCCGATTCCCAGGGCTCGCCGAGCGTCACAACGCGTGCAACGAGGAACGACGCGTGCAACGAGGAACGACGCGTGCCGACGCAGACCAGCGGCGTGGGGAGTCGCGGCGCGCGGACTCAGACGCCGGCCAGGGTCACGATGGCGTCGGTGGCGAACCCGGCCAGCAGGCCGACCAGCACGCCCAGCGCGAGCATCTCCGGCCGGCGCGACTTCGCCGCCACCGGGACCAGCATGAGGATCACATAGAGGATCGACCCCGCCGCGAGGGAGAGGAAGGCCACACTGAGCGGCTCGCTCACGAACTGGTGGCCGAGGACGGACCCGACGACCGTCGGGCCGCCGCCGATGAGACCGAGCAGCCCGAGCAACGCCCAGGAGGGACGGTCGGCATCGGTGTCGGCCGCCAGCGGGGCGACGATGCCGAAGCCCTCGGTGGCGTTGTGCAGGCCGAAGCCGATGACGAGCACCGTGGCCAGCGCCAGCTCGCCGCTCGCGGCGGACTGGCCGATCGCCAGGCCCTCGGCGAAGTTGTGCAGCCCGATGCCGATGGCGATCAGCAGCGCGAGCTGGCGCGCGGGCGACCAGCCGGCGATCCCGCCACGACGGGCCGCGACCTCGTTGGCCGCCATCGCCCCCGGGCCGTAGGTCGCGGCACTCGCACGCCGGAAGGTCGCGGCCCGGGCCGTCATCCAACGCTCGTAGCCCACCAGCCCGAGCAGGCCGACGGCGATGCCGCCGGCGAACAGCGCGCCGTAGCCGAGGACGCCGCCGAGCCCTCCGGTGCGCTCGTGCACCGCGGCGAGACCGGCGTCGATCGGCTCCCACGCGGCGGACAGGACGTCCCAGACGAGGAACAGCAGGACGCCGACGGCGGCGGCGTTGAGGAAGACGCGCATCCCCACCGCCGGGCTGCGCAACCGGCCCAGCGGCAGGCCGAGCAGGATCGTCCCCCCGGCGAGAAGGCCGAGGAGCAGGGTCTGGGGCAGGGACACGGCGGCTCCTAGTAGGTAAGGCATACCTAAGTTCCCAGGTTGAGGAGACCACGGCAAGTCGCGGGCGTGTCGCTCGGCGCATGCTCGCGCTTGCGGGGTGCCCCCAGAGGGCCGTGCGATCCATGATGCTGCCGTGGAGCACGGCGGCGATGCCCGGGCGACCGACGCGGATCGGGCCCGCAGCGGGGGTCAGCCCGGACACGTCGGGGACGTGCTCGACCTCGGCCTCCTGGACCCACCCGGAACCGTCGACACCCCGGGCGTCGAGACCCTGGACGCCGACCCCCGCCGCACCAGTCCGGTGTCCCGCCGACGGCTGCTCGCTGGTGCCGTGGGGCTGGCGGCGTCCGGCGCGCTGGCCATCGTCGCCACCCGTGTGGCGTCCTCACGAGGCCATCCGTCCACCGCCGTCCCGGTCGCCGGGCGGGCTCGGTCGTCGGCCGCCGGCACCGGCCGCGCCGCCGGGCCGGTCACCGTCGTCGAGACCGGGCACCCCCTGCTCGACGCCCGCTCGGAGTGGGACGTGTTCGCTCTCGGCCATGGCCGGCTGGTGCGGGTCCACCCCGCCTCGGGCCACGTCACGGTGACCGCGCTGCCCACGCTCGGCGACGCGAGCGCGTCCCTGGTGCCGGCGAGGCGCCGCGTGCTCGTGCACCCCGCGGACTACCGGGAGGGATACGTGGTGCCGGACGATCGGCCCGCGGCCGACCTGCCGCTCACCCTCAACGGGAGCGGTCCGCTCCTGCCCGGTCCGGACCAGGGCCACGTCTGGGTCGCCGCGGACAACATGCCGTTCCCTACCCTGGCGCTGCTCACGGTGGACGGCGCCTGGTCGGGTGTCACGGCCCCGCCCCCGCCGTACCCGATCGGCGGCCCGTTCGCGGACGGCGCCGGATACGTTCTGTACGCGTGCGCGGGCGGGGTCTATCGGGCCGGGCAGGGTCCGCCGCGCCGGATCAGCCAGGGAGCCCTCCTGGCCGTCGGGGCACCGGGATGGGTGACCGTCGAGTGCGACGACGTCGCCGCGTGCGCCGTCGTCCTGCGCCGGCGGGCCGGCGGCAGCTCCGTGGTCCCGGTCAGGATCGGGCTGCTCGAGCGGCGTGGCGTGCTCGCACCCGACGGCCGTCGCATGGCCTTGTCGGTGCCCGGAACCGTCGGCTCGCCCGGCCTCGTGCTCGTCGACCTGACGTCCGGCGCGCAGCTCGACGTCCCCCTCCCCCTCGCCGACACCGACGCCGAGGCAGCCCTGGCCTGGTCACCGGACGGCCGCCGGCTCCTCGCCGCCGACGCCTCGGGACAGATCCAGGTCGTCGATCCGGGCACCGGGGAGACGGAACCTTTGGTGCCCGGGCTACCGGCCGTGGTCCAGCTGGCCGTCCGGGGCGCCTGACGGCTCAGCGCGCTCCCCGCACCACGGTCGCCGCCCGCTGAGCCGGTACGGTCCATCGATGACGTTGTTGCGCTGCGACTTCTTCTCCGAAACGCTCGGCCTCAGCACGTCGATGACGGTGATCCTCCCGCAGCCGACGACGACGCAGATCGGGCTCGCCGGCGACGTCCGGGACGGTCCACCT
>Ga0335069_10014098_pt1 | contig 11208 bp, 4 predicted proteins | sample Lox_Sample_11_FD_206714 | JGI IMG/M metagenome (GOLD analysis project Ga0335069, IMG submission 206714) | Soil microbial communities from Loxahatchee National Wildlife Refuge, Florida, United States - Lox_Sample_1.1 | ecosystem: Environmental > Terrestrial > Soil > Wetlands | place: USA: Florida... | reverse complement strand
TGAACTACAGCCTCGGCCGATGGCGGGCGCTGACGCGCTACCTGGACGACGGGACACTACCGGCGGACAACAACTACATCGAGAATCGAATCCGGCCCGTCGCCATCGGCAGAAACAACTGGCTGTTCGCTGGGTCGCTACGCGCCGGCCAGCGCGCCGCCGCGATCATGAGCCTGATCCAATCGGCCCGCTTGAACGACATCGATCCGTACCTGTATCTCGAGGACGTCTTCGCGCGCCTGCCGACGCTGCCGGCGCGACGGATCGAAGAACTGCTGCCGCACCGCTGGACCCCAGCCGCCGTCGACTGACCGCTCAACCCGAAGGCGTCGACCGTCAGCCCGACCGCGGTCAAGACGGGATCAGCGGGCGCATACGGCGCTGCGAACCTTAGCGGACACGATCCCCCACGCTATCGACCGAACACTTCAAGATGGGATGGCCGGGCGCTTGCGTCGGCGTCATCGACGAGCCTCGCGCATATCGCCGCGGTCGTCGATGGCAGTGGCCAGGCCATGATCGGAACGGTCCAACCGGTCAACGGCGTCGCCGTCGCCCACGACGGCAAGTCGACCCTTGATCTCGTCGACCAAGGGTCGACGAGATCAACGATCCTGACGCCGACGTCACCTACGCCTTCTGATCACCCGGCTGCTCTGGCGTCGATACGGTCCTGAGGGGGCCGTTACCGTGCTCCGAAGGTTCGCCTTCGTGATCTGTCATCAATTATCAATCGTGAAGCGACTGGCAATTCGTTGATGCCGCTGTGCGTTTCGGACAAGCGTCATGAGCTTTGGCGCATTTTTGTTCATCCAGCCCCTCACCGCCATGGCCGCACAGGGTCATCGGTCCATGGCTGGCGCCTGAAGCGGGAATTGGGTCCATCGTCAAATCGATCTGTATGGTCCCGGTTGAAGCTTTCTGCGCGGACGTCTGCGCGAGATAGAGCGACGGCCAGTTCGTGAAGGTGGCGGGCAAGACGGCGAGGACGCCTTCCTGGGCGACATTGACCGTGTAGTTCGACAAGAGCGTCGCACCATTGGCAACGAGGCCAAGCTTGTCGGTGTAGGTACCCGCGTTGGTGCCCTGAGCATAGCCGGTGATCGTGAAGCTGTCGCTGCCCTGGACGCCGGTCAGGCTCGCGCCAGCGTTGGTCTGCAGCGTGCCGTTGTACGTGGCGCCGGTGTTGGCACCCGTCAGCGTCAGCGTGGCCTTGCCGATTGCCAGGCTGCCGTTCTGGTAGGTGATCGCATAGTTCGACAGGCCGGTGCCCGAAGCATTCGACAGGTTGTCGCTGTAGGTACCGGCGTTGGTGCCCGATGCGACCCCCGATACCCCGGTGATCGCATCGCTGCCATAGAGCTGGCCCGAGGTGATGCTGTAGTTGTTCGACTGCGCACCGCCGGTGTAGGTCGTGGTGGTGTTCGCGCCGGTAATGGTGAGCGCGGCCTTGTTCACGGTCAGCAGGCCCGGCGAGGCCAAGGCTATGGCATAGCCATCAAGTGCCGTCAGCGAACCCTGATGGACGGTTATGGCATAAGGCCCGCCGGCAACGGTGGCGGCCGCTGCCGATCCCGCCGAGGTGAGAACGGGCGCCCCGGAATAGACGCCGGCTGCGGTATCACCCAGGAAGGCTCCGGCAACACCCTGCTGGATGCCGGTAACCGCATAGTCGTTGGCAACGGTGGACGTGGCATCGGTCCCATAGGTCTTGCTGTCATTGACCGAGGTAAAGGTGAGCGTTGGCTGATAGGCAAAGACATAGCGGTTGCCGCTGGCACCGACTGGCGCGTCGGCAGCGGTATTCCATACGGCGGCGTTGGCGCTGTCGAGGTTTCCGAACGTGTCGTTGGTCGGCGCGGCGGAATAGACCAGCCAGCGGCCGTTTGGCGCTGAAAGCGCGCCGGCGCCGGCGTTGTTGACAAAGGCACCGCCGGCCGCCAGCGTAATGGCCGTGCCGCTTGCAGACGAACTGAGTACTGCGCCCGGTTCCAGCGTCAGGTTCGACTGTGCGCCGTTGGCGTCGATCACGATGGAGCCATTGGAATTGATCGAACCGACACCGAGCGATCGCGTGCTGTCGAGCACGAAGGTACCGACCGGACCGGAAGTGGACACCGCGCTGATCGCATTCGCGCCGCCAAGACTGAGCGTTCCCGGCCCGCTGTCGGCCAACATGGCAGCGGTGATGGCGCCCGTACCGGTCAGCGTCGCGCCCATGGCAACCGATGTTGTCGCGATGCCGGAGCCCACGTTCCATGAACCGGTCAGATCGAGCGCACCATTCGAGACCGTCGTGCTGCCGGTATAGATGTTGGCGCCCGAAAGCACGGTTGTGCCGCTGCCGGCCTGGACCACAGCACCCGCGCCAGAGATATTTCCCGAAACGGCCAGGCTGCCCGCCTGGGCGAACGACACCGTACCGGCATTGGCGATGGCTTTGGTAAATGTCGCCCCGTCGACTTCGTCGAACGACAGGGTCGCGCCGCTGGCCACAATGACGGGGCTCGATGTGGCGATCGACCCGGACGTACCGTTGCCGATTTGCAAAGTACCCGCATTGACGACGGTCTGGCCGGAATAGGTGTTGTTTCCGGCCACGGTAAGGATGCCCTGGCCTGTGCTGGCCAGTCCGCCGGATCCTGAGATTGCGCCGGACACCAGGCCGGTTGATGCGGCATTGACGGTCAGCATGCCGCCGCCCATCGTGATATCGGATGCCAGATTGATCGTCTGTCCGGAGAGACTGATGCCCGCGCCGGATAGGCCCATGACCGCCCCATGATCGAGGCTGATGCCGCCGCTTGCCGAGATTGCGATGTCGGCGCTCGCGCCCTGCCCGGTGAAATTGATGACACCAGAGCCAGCGTCAGCCGTGGCGAAATTCGTGGAATTCGAGAAATTTATGCCAACGCCCGAGGTGCTGCTGCCCGTGACGTTCACCGTGCCGCTGCCAACGGTGTTGATTGTTATTGATTCAGTCGGCGTCAATGATCCGATGCCGACACCTGCGCCCATTCCGGACTGCCCGGAAATACTTAGATTCCCGTACGATGTCAATGTGGGACTGTTGACGAAGCTCACACCGGCATCGCGTACATCCGTTCCGTTGTCGTTCCCTATGATGGATACAGCCCCGGTTGTGGTTCCGCCAGAGATATTGACGCCGTAGGCCCCGTTCCCGACGATCCGAATGCCATTGCCGGCGCCATTGAAGGTCCCCCCTGCCTTCATGACAACACCGGTTCCCGCGGACGCCCCGATAACGCCCTGCGTGTCAGTGCCGATGAAGGACAAGGTCCCTGCGCTGTTCGTGACGGTATTGTTGCCCGCGAACTGCAGGCCCTGGCTGCCGCCGGAAGCACCGTTGAAGCTGATCGTCCCAGATGCGATCAGCGTGGGCGCCACGATATCGACACCAATCCCCGTCGTGGAACCCGTCCCGGTGAAGGTGATCGCCCCTGGGCCGGCAGCATAAAGGCTCTCCGTTCCGCTGGCGAGATTGATGGCTGTGCCTGTGGTTGTCGTGGCCTTGATGGTCGCGTTGCCCGTGCCGACGTCGATCGTGGCACCTGACATCGTGATGCCGTCGGCGGTTCCCGCCGACGTGGCGGAGAGAGACAGGGCGCCGCCGGACGTCTGGATCGTGCCATTGTCCACGATCGAGCGAGAGGATGTCAGGCTGATCGACGCGCCCGATGTCGATAGAACGCTGCCTGTGCCGACGGTGATGTCCGAGGCGGCGCCGGAAGTGGTCACCGCGATCGCGCCGGTGGCCGCCATGGAACCGACGGTGATGGCCTCGGCATTGGCCAGCGTGATGGAGCCAATGGCGCCGCTTGTGGAAATGGCACCGATTTGATTGGCGCCCGAAAGATTGATCGTCCCCGAACCGCTGACGGACAAGTCGGAAGCCGTGATGGTGCCTGTACCGGAAAGCGTCGCACCCGATGCAACAGATGTGGTCGCGGTGCCCGTGCCGACATTGAGGCCGCCCGACAGGACCAGCGTGCCCGAGTTCACCGTCGTATTGCCAGTGTAGGTGTCCGTGCCGGTCAGCGTCAGCGTGCCGCTGCCGACCTTGGTCAGCGCGACCGACGTGCCGTTGGCGCCGGACCCATGATCGGCGACCACCCCGGAAAACGTCGTGTTCGTGTTCAGGTTGCCGACCTGGTACACCACCGCGCTGCTGCCGTTGGCCATCAGCGAGCCGGAGCCGCTCAGGCTGCCCATTGCGAACGTGCCGCTGACTTCGCCGGTGACCGTGCCATTGACCGCCCACGCAGCCCCTGCCGCACCGGCGTTCGTCGTCTCGAGCCGGATTTGCTGGTTGGTGCCCGTCCCGGCATTGATCGTTCCGGAAAACGCCGAAAGATCGCCGAAGACATAGACGCTGGTCGCGGCGGGAACAGAGCTGAGCGTGGCCGTCCCGGTGCCGGTAATGGCATTGTTTACGTTGATGTTGCTCCCAGAAGCGGACGCCAGCATGGTGCCCGCCGAACCGATCGCCACGCTGCCGGTGCCAAAGCCGTTGGTCACCGACGTCGAAATGGTCCCGCTGTTGACGGTGGACCCGCCGGTATAGGTGTTCGTCCCGGTCAAGGTCAGCGTCGAGGTGGCGGTGTCCTTGGTCAGCGTGCCCGCGCCCGAGATCACCCCCGACAGCGTCTGCGCCGCGGACGAGGAATATTCGAACGTCGCCCCGCTCGCGATCGACAGTGCCCCGGCATAGCTCCCCGAACCGAGGCTTCCCGAACCGCCGATCTGCAGAACCCCTCCGCTGATCGTGGTCGCGCCGGTGTAGGTGTTGGCGTTCGACAGCGTCAACGTGCCACTGCCGACCTTGGTCAGTGACGTGTTGTCGCAGCAATTGCCGATGATGCCGGAAAAAGTTGTCGACTTGTCATTACCGCCAATGACCAGGACCGAGCTCGTCGCGCCGCCACCGACGCTGAGCTTTCCCGCGCCCGACAGCGAGCCCAGATTGAACGTTGCCCCATTCACCTGTTCGACAAGAAGCCCGTTCACCACGAAATCGGCCGCAGCACTGCCCGAAGATGCTGCCTGCAAGTTCAGTCGCGCGCCCGAGTCGACTTGAATTGTTCCGGAAAAGGCCGAATCGTCGCCGGAGAGTCGTATTTGGCTCGTGCTCTGGCCTCCGGCAATTTCGACCAGCCCCGCACCGGTCAGCGCGCCACCCAGCGTCGTCCCGCTCTGATAGCCGGTGGTGTTGAAATGGAGGCTGCTCCCAGATGCCACAGCCACATTGCCCGTGCCCAATATCCCCGAGCCAGTGACTTGCAACGAGCCAGTGGACACCGTCGTTGCGCCCGAATAGGTGTTGGCGCCCGACAGCGTCAGCGTTCCGCTGCCATTGTGGGTCAGCCCGCCCGCACCGGAGATGACGCCCAAGACGGCTGATGAGGTATCGGTGTTGGCGAGGGCGAGGCCACCGTTGACGCTGTAGCGGCCGGCCAGCGTGATGTCGGGCGCCGTGAGCGTAAGCACGCCGCTGCCGGTTGATGTGAGAGCGACATTGGCGGTGTCGTTGATCTTGACCGAGGCGCTGAGCGAGACGTTGGCGGAGGACAGCGCCGAGGCGAGGGTCGTGTCGAGCAGATAGTCGGTGTCGGTGGTCGAGGCATCGCCGGCAATGGTCGACAGGCTGACCGCGCCCGAACAGCCGGCATCGCCCGCATGACAGATCGTAATCGTCCCCGGGTCGAGCGTCAGCGTGCCGGTCTCGCCGTGGGCGGCCAGAAGATTGGTCGTGCCCAGATAGGCGAGCTTGCCGCCCGAAACCTCGGCATTGCCGCCGTCGCCGCTGGCACCCAGCGCTCGGGCGGTGATCGTGCCCTCAAATATCGTCTGGTCCTTCGACCACACCGTCACCTGTCCGCCATTGCCGGATGCGAGAGCATCGGCGCGGATGGTGGTATCGGCATCGATCGACACCGTGCCGGCGGTGGTCAGCCCGGGCACCGCCGCACCGTGGGTGCGGCCGCGGATCGCGACCGTGCCGCCGCCGGTCGCCCCGCTCGCATCGATCGTCGCCCCGTTCAGCGCGATGTTGGCCCCGCCAACGTTGACAGTACCGCCCTTGCCCGTGGGCGAGGAGACGTCGAGCGTGCCGGAGACCGACGTGGTGCCCTCGCCACCCCCGAGGATGAGGGTATCGCCGCTCACCCGGGCCGAAGTCGCCACGACATCCTGCGGGATGTGAACCATGCTGCGCACTGCCCCGACCACTGCTGCGGGGCTCATCAGCATGCGCGTGCCGGCAGGCGCCACACTCGGCAGGCTGGCGGTCGGCATGACCATCTGCATGAACCCGTCGCCGGTCAGATCGAGCGTGGCCGCTTCGCCGGCGTTGAGCGCGATCCGGCCCTGTGGCACGGTGATCGTTCCGCTGGTTGCGACATTGCCACCCAAAAGCGCCGCAAACCCGCCGCTGCCGATCGAGATCGAACCGGCGTTGGAGACCAGTGCGGAACGCCCGGTGCCCTTGAACGTGAGCTCGCCAGCCATGAAATCGGCATCGGCGATGTCGAGCGTTGAGGCGACAAAGCCGCCGCCCACTTGGACCGACCCCGTCGCGGTGATGGCAATCCCGTTGGGGTTGATCAGATAGACCTGGCCATTGCCGGTGATCTGGCCGGCGATGGTCGATGTCGTATTGCCGGTGACCTTGTTGAGGATCGCCGCTTGCGCGTCGGGCTGCACAAAGCGCACCGCATCACCCTGCCCGACGGAAAAGCTGGTCCAGTCGACAATCGCGCGGTTGCTGGTCTGGGTCACGGTCGTGACGTTGGTGCTGGTGGGGGTGATCACCACGCTGCCGTCCACCGCCTTGCCGCCTTGCGGCAGGACCGCCTGCGCCTCGGCCGCCTGGGCGGCGAGCAGTGCCGCACTCGCCAGCAGCGACTTCATCAAACCGTGGCGTCCGGACTTGCCGCTCTTCAGGCGCGCGTTGAACTCGGCCGCCTCGCGGGAAGCGTCGATCCGCAGGATTTTGGCGGGCAGCGGACGGGCCATCGCGTCAGAACCTGAAGCCTGCGGTCAGACTGGCCCGATTCCCGTTGTGGCGCGCAGGCAAGTTGCTGAACTGATGCCCGATTTCGACGCCGATCGAGGCATCGGTCGCCTTGAGCCATGGCGTGCCGTCAAGACTGATCCGGCTACCCATACCGGCCGAGGCGGCCGAGACAAAGCCTTGCTCGACCGCGGTCGGGTTGACCTGCCATCCCCAGCCATGGGCACCGAACACATAGGGCGCCAGCATCAGCGATCGTCCAATGGCCATCGGGGGATCGCGCAATTCGGTGCGCAGCGTTGCGCCGGAATCGACATTGAAGCTGCCACCGGGAAACGAAGAGACCGCACCCGGCGCATCCAGCGCGAATTGCTCCGACAGGAACAGCGGCCTGCCGAAGCCGGTCTTGCCCCGACCGGTCAAGGCGAGCGCAAAGCCCGAAGGGCCGGGCAGTGTGACTTGGCCGGTCAGCTCGAACGCGTGGAAGTCGGCATTGGCGCCGCGGCGCGAGGTTGGCAGTGCCGCGCTCGAATCGCGTCCGCCAAGGCCTTGCGAAAAGGTTGCGCGCAAGCCTGCCGGAATGGTGCGGAAGGTGCGCTGCCAATCGAGCCCGAGCCGGCAGGCCAGGTAGTGGTCACGACTGATCTCGGCGTCGAACTGGGGCAGCTTGACTGCCTGCGTGATCAGTTCGTAGGAGTTGGACAGGTTCAGCTCCTGCTCGCGGGTTCGCAACAGCGCCGCATGCAGCCGCAGCATCACACGGGTGTAGTTGGCGACGCTGAGCGGAACGCCCGGTTGCGGCGCAGGCTGGGTGCGCGAGGTCAGGTATTCGCCGGTCAGCGTCGTGCCGTCGTAGTCGAGCGGCAGCACATTGCCCGCGCCGATCATCCCCATCGCGGATTTGGGAAAGCCATAGCGGCCGATCGCAGCCTGCGAGCCGGCCGAGACATAGAACTGGTCGCCAATCCCGAGCGGGCCGTTGAGGGCCATATTGCCGCTGAACTCCCATTGCCCCAGCGAAGCCGGCAGGCTGTTGTCGGCGCCAAGCGCGCCTTCAGCACGGGCAAAGCTGCCTTCGACCACCAGACGCACCCCGCCCGGCGCATGACCCGGACCGATCGCGCTGCGCAGCCGGGCGCCGGCCAGATCGCCGGCCAGCAGCAGGGACCGCTCGATCTGGTCCTGCATGACATGGTGGCGACCGACCAGCGGGCGCAATCGCGCCACGACCGCCGACCGGATCGGCGCTGCGACGTGCGTTGTGTCGAGCTCTTCGACAAAGCCGTCAATCACCACGACCCGGACCGGAGCACCGGGTGCCAAGCGTTGCGGCGGCACGCTCACGCGCACGAGGATGTACCCATTGCGGGCATAGGCCTGTTCGAGTTGGCGCGCAGCGCCGATCAACTGAGCCAGCGTCACATGGCGATGAGCCATCGCGGCGACGAACGCCGCATCGGCATCGGCCATCTCGTCGAAGGCGCCATCGACAATCGCATCGCCCGCATTGCCGCGCGACATTCAGGATGAGAGCGGCGCGACAATCAGGATGAGAAGGACCGCGGGGCCGGAAGGGGCCCGGGCGTAGCCCGGGCCCCTTCCGGCCCCGCGCGCGCCAGGCGGGCGCCCTTGTGGGCCCTCGTCGGTGGTCGCGGCGTAGATCGGGTATGGGAGCGGTTTTCGTGCAACGAGACCTGCCCCGTGCCCGGACGCCACGTCAACGACCACCAGATGAGGCTGTACATGAAGCTGAGGTTGTCCGAAGGGCCGGCAACGGCCGCCGCTCGCGCCGGGTTCAGCACCGCTACGGCGTACCGCATCGAGCAGGACAGGCGGCTGCCGTCGCAGAAGAAGGAACCGAGGGGCCGCCGCCGGCCGGATCCGCTGGCCGCGTTCTTCGAGTCGGAAGTTGTCCCGCTGCTGAAGGCTGCGCCCGGCGTGCGGCCGATCGCGATCTTCGAGGAGATGACGCGCCGGCATCCCGACCTGGCGCCGGGCGTGCGCCGGACGCTGGAGCGGCGCATCCGCGCCTGGCGAGCACTGCATGGGGAGGAGCGCGACGTCGTCTTCCGCCAAGTCCAGGAGCCGGGGCGGATGGGTCTGTCCGACTTCACCGACATGGCTGCGCTCGGCGTCACGATCGCCGGCGCCGCGCTGGATCACCGGCTGTACCACTTCCGGCTGGCCTGCTCGGGCTTCGAGCACGCGCACGTCATCCTCGGCGGCGAGAGCTACGTCGCGCTGGCCGAGGGGCTGCAAAACGCGCTGTGGGCGCTCGGCGGGGCGCCGCGCGAGCACCGCAGCGACAGCCTGTCGGCGGCGTTCCGCAACCTCGACCGGCAGGCGCGCGAGGACCTGACGCGGCGCTACGACGCGCTGTGCGCCCACTACGGGATGGAGCCGTCGCGCAACAACCGCGGCATCGCCCACGAGAACGGGGCCATCGAGAGCCCGCATGGGCACCTGAAGGCGGCTGTGCGTGACGCGCTGCTGCTGCGTGGCAGCAGCGACTTCGCTGACCTGCTCGACTACCGCCGCTTCGTCGACGAGATCGTCAGCCGGCACAACGCCCGGCATGCCAAGCGCATCGACGCCGAGCGCCGGTCGCTGCAGCCGCTGCCGGCAAGCCGCACCTGCGACTACGAGGAGACGCACGTGTACGTGACCTCCTGCGGCGGCTTCACGCTGCGCAAGGTGTTCTACACCGTGCCGTCGCGCTTGATCGGGCACCGGTTGCGGGCGCGGCTGTACGACGATCGGCTGGAACTGTTCATCGGCGGCACCGCGCTGATGACGATCCCCCGCGGCCGCGCCGGTGCCAACGGCAAGCACGGTCACGTCGTCGACTATCGGCACGTCATCCACGCGCTGCGCCGCAAGCCGATGGCGCTGCTGAACCTGTCCTACCGCGACCAGCTCTTCCCGCGCGAGGCGTACCGCCGCACCTTCGAGCGCCTGAGCGAACTGCTGCCGGCGCGCGTGGCGTGCAGGACCATGGTCGAGCTGCTGCGCCTGGCTCACGAGCGCGGCTGCGAAGCGCAGCTCGGCGAGCTGCTCGCCGCCGACCTCGAGGCGCGGCGCCTGCCCGACGTCCAGGCCCTGTGGGCGCGCTTCGCCCCGGATCCCGGTCGCCTTCCGGAGGTCACCGTCAAGCTCGCGCCGCTGAGCGACTACGAGGCCCTGATCGACATCGCCGCGGGAGTCGAAGCATGAGCGACGGCATCGACGCTACGCGCCTGACGCTGTTGCTCAACGAGCTGCGGCTGCCCGCGATCAAGCACGTCTGGCCGACCTTCGCGGAGCGCTCCGACAAGGAGGGCTGGCCCGCGGCTCGGCTGCTCGCCGCCCTGGCCGAGCACGAGATCGCCGAGCGCGATCGCCGCCGCATCGAGCGCCACCTCGGCGAGGCGAAGCTGCTGCCGGGCAAGACGCTGGACAACTTCGACTTCGACGCCGTGCCAATGATCTCCAAGGCGCAGGTCGCGGCGCTCACCGCCGGCGACGGCTGGCTGCGCAACGGAGCCAACCTGATCCTGATGGGACCTCCCGGCGGAGGCAAATCGCACCTGTCGTCGGCCATCGGCCTGGCGCTGCTGGAGAAGGGCTGGCGCGTGCTGTTCGCGCGCACCTCCGACCTGGTGCAGCGGCTGCAGGTCGCGCGGCGCGAACTCGTCCTGGAATCGGCCATCGCGCGGCTGGACCGCTTCGACCTGCTCATCCTCGACGATCTGGCCTACGTCACCAAGGACCAGGCCGAGACCTCCGTGCTCTTCGAGCTGATCAGCGCTCGCTACGAGCGCCGCTCGCTGCTGATCACGGCCAACCAGCCCTTCGGCGAGTGGAACAAGGTCTTCCCGGATCCGGCCATGACGCTGGCTGCCGTCGACCGTCTCGTACATCACTCGACGATCTTCGAGCTCAACGTCGAGAGCTACCGGCGGCGCACGGCCATGGAGCGACGGCACGGGCCCGGCAGACCGGCGAGCTTCGCGACACCGAAGAACGTCCGCGTCCCCGCGCCGCGCGACAATCAACCGCCGGCCTGATGCTTGCCAGCGACAATCAACCTCGGCATCATCCAACCGCCGCGACACTTCCTCTCATCTTGTTTGTCGCGCGCGTCTCATCCAGATCGTCGCGCCACATGCTGTCATCGCGTGGACTGCCCAAGCGCC
>Ga0335069_10014097_pt1 | contig 11208 bp, 8 predicted proteins | sample Lox_Sample_11_FD_206714 | JGI IMG/M metagenome (GOLD analysis project Ga0335069, IMG submission 206714) | Soil microbial communities from Loxahatchee National Wildlife Refuge, Florida, United States - Lox_Sample_1.1 | ecosystem: Environmental > Terrestrial > Soil > Wetlands | place: USA: Florida... | reverse complement strand
CGTCAGGGTTTCCCCCATTGCGCAAAATTCCCCACTGCTGCCTCCCGTAGGAGTCTGGACCGTGTTTCAGTTCCAGTGTGTCCGTGCGCCCTCTCAGGCCGGATACCGATCTTCGCCTTGGTGAGCCATTACCTCACCAACTAGCTAATCAGCCGCGACCCCCTCTTCCAGCGCATTGCTGCTTTGATCTTGCGATGTTATGCGGTATTAGCTCCGGTTTCCCGGAGTTATCCCCCACTCGAAGGTAGGTAGTCACGTGTTACTCACCCGGTCGCCACTTTACTCAGGGATTGCTCCCCTTTCTCGTTCGACTTGCATGTGTTAGGCACGCCGCCAGCGTTGATTCTGAGCCAGGATCAAACTCTCGTTTGAAACCTGAAATTTGTTCGGAATGAACAAATTCGCCGTCAGCCGGTCAGGCCGACAGCTATTCTTGTGAGTACGTTCAGACTTGAGCCCGAACATTACCTATCACAACTGGCACGTTCAACCTTTTGTCAAAGACCGAATCGCCAGACCGCCTGAGCGGAGCGAATTCAGTCCATACGAATGTCGCGTCACAGACACGGATCCGTATGTCCTCGAAACCTTTCAAACCTATCGTTTCGGCGCTGGCGCTGTCAACCCAATGCAATCACAGGATTTCCACCTGATTTGCACAACGGGGAAGCAGCCCCCTGGCCGGCAGATTCGCGGCCTCGCGGGCCTTCTCTGGCACGCAACGAAACGCTTCTTCCGCTTGAAAAGGCACGACCTATCGGCACGCGCCGAAGCGGAAGACGGTCAGATCATCAAAGATCGCATGGAGGTTCTGCTTTTCGCGAAACCCTTCAGGGACCTTGTCCCCGAATGCGGACCCCGAGAATCGGAGTCAATTTGGAGGCTTTCAGAATTGGATGCCACTGGCCGTCCGCAGGATGCAGACAGGCCTAGACACACAGTCACTGTCCTCGACCTGAAAACTCTACCAGAACTCCCCGGACTGTGCAAGGGGAGAATCAAGAAAGTCACTTGCAGGGCATGACGAAGGCCGGAACCAATAGGGCCGCCACGATGTCACGCTTCGCGAGAATCGCATGTCCCCCCCCCTTTACGCGGGTTTTTCAAGCAGGGAGCGCGATGAATCGCTGAAGTGGAGGAAACTCGGGACTCGTTACAAGCGTAACTTTTGCGGGAGCGGTTCATCGCAGTTTCGGAGGCGGAATGGAAGCTGGTGCCACGACCATCTCAACGACGCGGGCTGGAGGGTCGCGGCCCGTTTTCTTTGTGCTCGGCTACCTAGCGATCTATTGCGCATTGCTGTTTTCGATGCGTCGGTTTGAGGGCTTCGATCTAAGCGAGCCATTGCTTGTGTTGGCTTTGATGGGTTTTGGCTTCACGGCGTTGGCGTGGTTGGTGACGCGAAATTCGACTCCGTTGCCTTTTGTCGTAGCGAAGGCAGGACGCGAGAGTGCTCTACTCCTGGTTTACACGGTGCCGCTCGTCGTTTACCTGACGTGGGGACGAAAGGTGCTGGCGCTTTCGACAATTCCTGAACCACGGCAGTCGGTGGTGATTTTGCTCATCAAACTACTGCTATTCGTCGCGATTCCGGTCGCGATACTTGGGCTCGCCTCTGGTTGCCGGTGGCGAGACTTATTCGTGTTTGACGGTTCGCGACGCCATGTGTGGCCTGCGCTCGGGATGAGCCTGGCGATGATTGCGTTTCAATGCGTGCTGGGAACAGGGCTCTCGGGGATCCGGCACTCTGGTTCTAGGTGGTCGACGCTGGCCGTGGCGGCACCTTTTCTTTACCTGTTCCTACTGCTCGAAGTCGGACTGGTCGAAGAATTCTTTTTCGCGTGCTCGTACAGTCGCGGCTTGCGGTGTGGCTCAAGTCGGAGCTCGGAGGCTTGGTCTGTATGTCGCTACTCTTCGGCCTTGCGCACGCTCCTGGGCTTTACTACCAGCCAGCGGCGATGCAGGAGGCAGTCGGCGCGCATCCGTCGTGGTTGATGGCCATCGGATATTCGGTTGTGATCACGTCGGTTGCCGGGTTCTTCCTGGGCGTGCTCTGGATGCGCACGCGCAACCTGCTACTGCTCATGGCGGTACATGCGGCGGGAGATCTGGTGCCAAACTTCGTACCGATGCTGAAAAACTGGATATAGGAACCAGCCCGCCGCATCTACAATCTAGCGATGATCTCCGTTGTGCAGCTTGGGACAATCAGCTATGCAGATGGCCTACGTCTGCAGCAAAGACTGGTCGAGTTGCGCAAGGTCGGCCAGATCGGCGATGTCTTGCTGTTGCTCGAGCACGCGCCGGTCATCACTCTCGGACGCAATGCCAAGGCTGCAAATGTGCTCTTGCCGGCAGAGCAGTTGGCATTGCGCGGCGTGGAAGTCTTCGAAACCAATCGCGGTGGCGACGTCACGTTTCATGGGCCGGGACAGTTGGTGGGGTATCCGATCTTTGATTTGCGGGGAATTAGCCGTCAGCCGTCAGCTATCAGCCATCAGCTAGAGGAATCCAGACCATCGGCCGTGCATCAGGGGTTAGGTGCAGTGGATTATGTGCGACGCCTTGAGGAAGTATTGATCCGGACGTGCGGAGATTTTGGAATCCCGACAAAACGGTTGGCTGGGCTAACTGGGGCGTGGACGGAGAAAGAGCCGGAAGCGAAGGTTGCTGCCATTGGCGTCCACATCTCTCGCGGGGTAACGTCGCATGGATTCGCCCTCAACGTGAATACGGATCTCAGCTACTTCGATCTCATCGTGCCGTGCGGGATTGCGTCGAAGGCGGTGACGTCGATGCAGAGGGAACTCGGCCACGATGTTGATTTCAATGCAGTGGCTGAGGCGGTCTCGCGGAATTTCGGAACCGTGTTTGCCAGCCAGATGCTGTGGGTGGAGACGGTGGAAGCGCTGCTGGGGAACGCGGTGGGAGTGCCGGTGAAAGCACCTGAGGCACTTCGCACGTTGCACGAGGAAGAAGAAACGTACAGGGCCTAAACTCGGGAAATCGGACCCGCTAATCCTCAGCGACTTCTCTGTGGCCGCACTTCCACAGGTATAAACACTTACTTGACCTGAATCTGACCAGTGTTGCCCTAGGATCGCATATGCACGAGGGTGTGGCAGAGATTACCACACGTCCGGGCGATTGCGTAATCGCGGCCTGATCGGAGTCCAAACGTTCGCAATGAGGGCCAAAATGACATCCCTCGCGTATCTCGAAATCGTAGACTAATGAGTAAATGCTGACGGCCTGAACGCAATTCGCGCAAATAAATTCCGATTTTCGAGTGCTTTCCATGGCCGCCTGCACCAGCATAGGATGACCCGCGACAAGATCGGCTGACGTTAGGGTCCCATCCTGCCGAAGGCGAACCTCAATCCGAACTTCTCCCGAGATGCGAGCCTGCCGCGCCAGGGGCGGATAAACCGGAGGAAAGAGTTTTACGATCTCCGCTTTTGGGAACTTCTCCGTTGAAGGTTGCGTTTGCGCATGAGAAGGGATGGCACCTACCAAAACGGCAATTGAAATGATCGCCGCTGCGCGAATCCGGTTCATGCCGACAGTCTAATCCAAGGTGATTGGCCGACCAAGGATCGACCCCCTAGCACTTGCGTCTCGACTCGCGCTACGATCAAGTTTCTGCCTTCAATGAATCTCTATGGCGGCGAAAAAGAAACCAAAGCGCAGAACAGGCCGCACTAAGCCTGGAATTAGAGAGCAGTCCGCAAATCGCGAACGTCGAACGACGAACAGCGACGTGCGTGTCTACTCCATCTTCGACTACCGCCTTGAAAAACCCGATTTCGTCCTCCGCCAAGTCCGCTCCGGTGACTCCGTCCGCTACGAAGTCGAGAGCGGCGATCTCTCTGCGCCGGTGCCGCCGATTCGCGAGTCAAAATATCTTTCCAAGCAGCAGGTGATCGAAATCTATCGCTGGATGCTGCTCAATCGGCGGATGGAAGCGGCGCTCGAGAATCTCTACAAGCAGGGCAAGGTTGTTGGTGGAGTGTATTTCGGGCTCGGACAGGAGGCCTGCTCGTGCGCGTCGGCTTATGCACTGAAGGCGGATGAATGGCTCGGCCCGATGATCCGCAATCAGGGGTCGCTCCTGGTGCGAGGCTTCTCGCCGCGGGACATCATGATGCAGTACATGGCCAAGGCGGGCTCGCCGACGAAGGGGCGGGATGCCTCGTCGCATTTCGGAGATCATCAGACGCGCAACGTGGTCGCACCGATCTCGACGCTAGGAGACTTGATTCCGGTTCTGGCCGGTGTGGCGCTAGGCGCGCGGCTGCAGGGGAAGAACATCGCCGTGATGACCTACATTGGCGATGGTGGGCAGTCGACGGGCGTCACGTATGAAGGTCTGAATTTCGCCGCCGTGCAGAATCTCGGACTCGTGCTGCTGGTCGAGAACAATCTCTGGGGGTACTCAACTCCCGCCGACATGCAATTCCGCGTGAAAGACCTGGCGGAACGGGCGATTGCCTACGGGATTCCCGGGGTGATCGTGGACGGCACCGACGCCTGCCAGGTCTACGACGCCTGCCACGAAGCCTGCGAGAGGGCACGCCGCGTGGAAGGGCCGACGCTGATCGAAGCGAAGATGATGCGCATGAAGGGACACGCCATTCATGATGCGGCGGAGTATGTCCCAAAGCCGTTGTTTGAGTACTGGACGAAGCGCGATCCGATCGCACGGCTGGAGAATTATCTGGTCAAGACGAAGAAGTGGATGACTCCGGACGAAAATCAGAAACTGATTGCCGATGTAGAACAGCAGCTTGAAGCCGATCGCGAGTTCGCGGTGAATTCCCCGATGCCCGAGCCGGAATCAGCGGCAGGAGGAGTGTACTGCGAAGACGGCTGTCATGAGATCAAGCCGAAGTATGGGACGCCGAAAGTGCGCGGAGGAAAAAGTCCAGGCCCACGAAATACAAATGCGATCCCGCACTTAAAGTAGAGAACCTGCAACCACAAAGGTCGCAGATGCTCCGGCGGAATCGAAGCGGACTATCCTGGGCGTGCTAGACTGCCGCCATGCTTGGCGTTCGAACTCTGCTTTTCGTCACCATCCTCTCGGTATTTTCGGCGGCTCAAACTTCAACCTTCCAATACTTCCGCATCGGCAACGCGCAGGATGTCACCACCAAGGCTACCGCAGGCTATGCGCTGATGGGTGGCGGCAGCGATCTCGACGAAGCCTTTCGTTTTCTGTGTGAGAAGGGCAAGGGCGGTGATTTCCTGGTGCTGCGGGCGGCGGGAGACGACGACTACAACTCCTACGTCAACGGACTTTGCAAGGCGAACTCGGTTGCCACGCTGATTATTCCCAGCCGCGAGGCAGCGGGCGATCCGAAAGTTGTGGAGATCATCCAGCATGCCGAGGCGGTATTCATCGCCGGCGGCGACCAGGCGCGCTATATCAACTGGTGGATGGGGACATCGGTGCAGGATGCTTTGAAGGCGCACATTTCCGCGGGTAGGGCGATCGGGGGAACCAGTGCCGGGCTGGCGGTGCTGGGGCAGTACATTTACTCGGCGCAGGGCGATGCCCCCGATGATGATGACCTGGCGTCGAGCCAGACGCTGGCGAATCCCTACTTTGCGCGGGTCACGGTGCGGCGCGACTTCCTCAACATCGATCTGCTGCAAAACACCCTGACCGACACTCATTTTGCGAAGCGTGATCGCATGGGACGCTCGCTGACGTTTCTGGCACGCATCATGAAAGATGGCTGGTCGCCGGGCCCGCGCGAGATTGCGGTCGACGAGAAGAGCGCCGTGCTGGTGGAACCGAACGGCAAGGCGCGCGTGATCGGAGCAGGCAAGGGCGCTTATTTCATCTCCGTGCGGATCGGGCCGGACGTCTGTCAGCCGAACACGCCGCTGACTTTTCGGGATATCACGGTATACCGGGGGCCGACGGGAGCGGAATTCAACCTGCGAGACTGGAGCGGGAAGCGCGGCGCCTCCTACAAATTGTCGGTGGTGGAGGGCAAAATCCAAAGCACGCAGGCGGACGAGAAAGTGTACTGAACGATCAGCAGAATCAATGGCGCAGGGCGAGGATAATTCTTGACGCGCGGGGGCGGCTCTGACAAACTTGCCCGCTATCTGGGGAATCCAGGTTCAGCATGTCTGGCGAAGCCAAGTCGGCCCACTGTTCTTCCTACTCCTCTCCCCTGATTGACGTGGGCAAGCTGGCTTCCGGGCTGTGATCCTGCCCGGCCCGACCGGGCCGGTTGCCGTCAGGCGTAGAAAACGAATTTAAGACCGACCGCCTTATCCCTGTTAAAGGAGGCTTTCATGAGTTCTCGCCGCTGCTCCCGCCGTCTTACACGAATCGCCGTATGGGCAAGCTTGTGTCTGCTTGTCTTGGTAGCCAATCTTGGGCTGGCTCAAACCCAGGGGCGTATTACTGGACGCGTGACGGATGCCAGCGGCGCGGTGATTGTGAGCGCTCAGGTCACGATTCAGAATGTCGGGAAAGGCGTGAAACGGGTTCTCGAGACCAACAGTACCGGCGACTACGTTGCCCCGAATCTTGAACCCGGCTTCTATACGATGTCGGTGGAAGCGCCGAACTTCAAGAAGGCGGTACGGGACCGCGTCCAGATCGAGGTCGGCAAGGATCTCAAGATCGACTTCCAACTGACACCAGGCGCCACCAGCGAGATCGTGGACGTGAAGGACGAAGCTCCACTCGTGGATGCCACAACCACCACGCTCCAGGGCGTACTGTCGAACAAGGCCATTAACGAACTACCCTTGCAGGGGCGCGATTTTCAGAATCTGCTGGCGCTTCATCCCGGAGTTCAGCGCGACCCCGGCGGAGGATTTCACTCCGTAACTTCCAATGGACTTCGCCCGGATGACAACAACTTCGTCATCGACGGAGCCACCGACAACGATGCCTACTGGGGGGAGACGGTAGTCAACGACGCCGGGATTTCGGGTACGCCTGCGAGTAATTTGCCGCTCGACGCCATTCAGGAATTCAACACTCAGGAAGACCCACAGGCCGATTTCGGAGAAAAGCCCGGGGTGATCGTAAACATCGGAATCAAGTCGGGCACGGATCAGCTTCACGGCACGGCGTACTACTTTCACCGCAACGCCGCCACCGACGCCCGGAACTACTTCAATCCAAGCCCGCAACCGGTGGCCGACTTGCTGCTGCACCAGTTTGGCGGTTCGATCGGTGGCCCGATCCTGAAGCAGAAATGGTTTTACTTCGCAAACTATGAAGGTGTGCGGTCGAAGGTGGGCAATCCCTATAACGCGTACACGCCCGTGACGGTGCACCTGCCGGAAGGCTTCGATTTTGACGATCCCTGGCGGATGAGCATTCCCGACGCGCTCACCGATCTCGGGTGCGATACCGATCCTTCCAACTGCAGTCAGCTCAGCCTCGGCCTTCTCCAGTACTTTCCCGACAATCCGGGCTTCACGGCCGATCCTAACGACCCCACGATCATCAACTTCAACTTCAATAACGTAAACCGTGCCGACAACCTGGTTTTCAAGAGCGACTATCACCTCAGCGAGCATCACGTTCTTACGGGCAGGTTCATTTATGCGAACACGACTGAAGTCGAGGAAGACGCGGTCCCGGTGAGAAAGGAGTGGCTGTCAACAGCATCTCCTGTCACGCAAGTGTTCGGAGTGGATTGGGTGTGGACTCCAAACTCACGCTGGATCAATACGACCCGCTTCAGTTTCAACCGCTTCAACGAAAGCATCACGTCGGTGGACGGGAACGTCAATCCGACGCAATATGGCCTGCAAACGGGAATCACGGACCCGCGACTGTTTGGCTTCCCGAGAATTAACGCGAGTACATCTTATTTCGACTACCTCGGTGGAAATTCGAGCTGGCCGACAGCCACTTCGCCCAGCCACACGGAAAACTACTCCGACACTGTCGCTTACACCGTAGGAAAGCACGCCCTGCGCTTTGGCGGCGACTTCAGCCATGGCGGTGTGGACTACTACCGGGCCGGCAACGGGCGCGGACGCATCGACTTTCACTACCTGGAAGACTTCCTTCAGGGTAATGTGCGGGCATGGCGCCTGTTGTATGGAGACCCTTCACGGAATCTGGCACAGAATTCATTCGGCTTATTTGTCCAGGACGACTTCCGCGCAACCCAGCGCCTGACGCTGAATCTCGGTTTGAGGTACGACGTGACGCGTCCGATTACCGATTCGCATAATCGGCTGGCGAACTATGTGCCGTCACAGGGAATTGTGCAAGTTGGCTATGGCATCAGCGAGCCTTACCAGACGAACCTGAAGAACTTTTCGCCGCGTTTGGGTGTGGCATGGGATGTTTTCGGCAAGGGCAAAACGATCCTGCGGTCGGGCTTCGGAATGATCTACGTTCAACCCTCGATTCGCACCTTCGCTTTCAGCGGCGGCGGCCTCAACCTGAACCCAAGCGCTCTGATCCCAGGGGGCAAGGGGACAATGAACGCATTCCTGGTGAGTCCTGGCACGAACAATCTGACGGATTTGATCGACTGGAGTCCGGATCCGGAAAGTGGAGCTATCTTCCCCATTCACGATTCGACGCTCTCGAGCTGCGATGCATCAAGTCCTTGTGACTTCTTTGCCGTGGATCAGCACCTGAAAACGCCGTACGTGTTGAACTGGAATCTGAATGTGCAGCAGGAGATCATGCGAGATACCATGCTGCAGGTCGCGTATGTCGCGAACCATGGAGTCCGCCTCTACAGCACGATTGACCTGAACCAGGTAGACACCTCAATCGACGATGGCTCGGAGCAGTTGGGGCGGCCGATGACGGCGAGCTGTCCGGAGCCCGTTGGGCTCGGGATCGGCAACGCTCCTTGCTATCCGTACATTTCCTTCCTGAATTATCTGGGAAACAAGTCAACCTCCACCTATCACAGCTTGCAGACCACGCTCACGCATCGCTATTCCAACGGGCTGTATCTCCTTGCGGGATATACCTACGGGCACGCGATCGATACCGCGGGAAACACAAACAATCTGGGGTACGTCCCCCAGAACAGCTTGGATTATGCTGCGGAAAAGGCCAGCGGGGACTACGATATCCGCCACCGGTTTACTCTCTCCGCAACTTACGATTTGCCTTCCCGCAAAGGCTGGGGGCAGATGCTGGAGGGCTGGCAGGTCACCAGTATCGTGCAATGGCAGACTGGTTATCCGATCCTTCTTTACGACAACAGTAACGATCTGACCGGAACCAACGAAGGCCCCGGTAATGGAAACAATGATCGCTGGAATATCCAGGGAAATCCCAACAACTTGAGATGGTCCGCCAAAGCGCCGATTCCATACTATGAAGTGGAGTACGACGACGACGGAAATGTCATCTCTCGACCCGATGTCTGTACCTCGGTTGCGCCGCCTGGGCCCCTGCAAGATGCGCTGGACTACGTGGGCGGCTGCTATGCGCAGAACGGGGTAATTATCTACCCGAACGCCTTTTACACCTTTGGAAACATGGGGAGGAACATTTTACGTGGCCCCGGCTTTGTGAATTGGGACGCTTCGGTCAGCAAAGTGTGGCGCTTGACGGAAAGACTCAAGCTGCAGCTCCGCGGCGAAATGTTCAATGTGGCCAACCACGCGAACTTCGCTTCGGGTTCCGTGGGAGGAGATCTGACCTCGCCGGATAGTTTCGGACGCGCCAATGCTACTCCCGACGTACAGGTTGCGAATCCCGTGATCGGTTCCGGCGGCTCCCGCCACATCCAGGTAGGTGTGAAAATCATCTGGTAATACGCGTCTTCCTGTAAAAGGGCTCTCCGGGAAGAGGTTTGCTAGAATTTAGAAGCGGATGGCAGCCTCTTCCCAACTTGTTCAAATTGCGCTCGGACCGCTTCCGCGTGTTCCCAAGCCGGACTGGCTCAAAGCCAAGGCGCCGGTTGGCGATAACTTCCACAATTTGAAGAAACTGGCGCGCGAGCTCGGGCTGCATACTGTCTGCGAGTCGGCGCAATGTCCGAACATCGGCGAATGCTGGAACCACCGCACGGCAACGTTCATGCTGCTGGGGGACATCTGCACGCGGCGCTGCGGTTTTTGCGCCGTACCGAAGGGGCGTCCGGAGCCAATCGATTGGGACGAGCCACGGCGGGTTGCCGAGGCAGTTGCTACGCTTGGGATCAAACATGCGGTCGTCACCAGCGTGAACCGCGATGATGACAACGTGGGCGGCGCGCAAATCTTTGCCGACACCATTCGCCTGATTCGCGAGCTTGTGCCGGATTGCCGAGTGGAAGTTCTGATCCCCGACTTCCAGGGACTGGAAGAACCGTTACGCATTGTCCTTGAAGCCAAGCCCGACGTGCTCAATCACAATACTGAAACCGTGCCACGGCTCTATCGCGCTGTGCGTTCAGGAGCGCGCTACCAACGCACCCTCGATCTGCTCGAAAATTCGAAGAAGTGGGATCCGGCGACGGTTACGAAGAGCGGAGTGATGGTCGGTTTAGGAGAAACGGTGGAGGAATTGGTCGACGTTTTCCGCGACTTGGGTTCGCGCGGTGTGGATATTCTTACCGTCGGCCAATATCTGCGGCCGTCGCGCGATCACTTACCCATGACTCGCTTCTATACTCCTGCGGAATTTTCCTTCCTGAAAGACGAAGCCCTGAAGTTTGGATTCAAGCACGTCGAGTCGGGGCCGCTGGTGAGGTCCAGTTATCACGCGCACGAGCAAGCGGATGTTGCGGCGCGATAGTGGGTTGTCGGGCAATCGTGGTGGGCCGTCTGTTCTTCATCCTTCTCATTGCTTTTCTGGAGTCTGCAACCGGGCGGACAGGCATGTCTGCTCTACACAGACAGGGGTTGAATGAATAATCTCGAGTTCAGCCTGCTGGTCGGAGCCTGCTCTCTCGTCGCGGGGTTTCTCGGCGCTCTCACGGGTTTGGGCGGTGGCGTTGTACTGGTTCCCCTTTTGACGGTTTTGTTTCACGTCGACATCCGCTATGCGATTGGAGCCTCCCTCGTATCCGTGATCGCGACGTCTTCCGGTGCGGCAGCCGCTTATGTCAAAGAAGGCTTCACCAACATTCGAATAGGGATGTTCCTTGAGATCGCAACTACTTTGGGCGCTCTCCTCGGAGCCTATGTGGCACTCATGGTCCCGACGCCCGCGATCGCGATCATTTTCGGGATGATGATGTTGTATTCGGCGTATCTGTCGGG
>Ga0335069_10014096_pt1 | contig 11210 bp, 9 predicted proteins | sample Lox_Sample_11_FD_206714 | JGI IMG/M metagenome (GOLD analysis project Ga0335069, IMG submission 206714) | Soil microbial communities from Loxahatchee National Wildlife Refuge, Florida, United States - Lox_Sample_1.1 | ecosystem: Environmental > Terrestrial > Soil > Wetlands | place: USA: Florida... | reverse complement strand
GCGCAAGCTGCGGATGCAGGCTGAATTGTTGGCGCAGACGCAAGTACCAGTGCTGATCGTCGGCGAAGGCGGCAGCGGAAAGACAAGCGCGGCACAACTGATCCACGGGCTTTCGGTTCGCTCGGGACTGAAGATGGTGAAGGTCAACTGCGCAGCGCTCCCTGGGCGTCTCTTGGAAGAAGAGCTTTTCGGGTCCGATCGAGAGGCAGAGAATGGACACGGCCGTGCTCGCATGGGCAAACTCGAGTGGTGCGAGCAGGGAACACTTCTGCTTGACGAAATCGTCGAGATGCCGTCGGACCTGCAGCTGACACTCTTGCGGGCCCTCCAGAGCAAACAGTTCGTCCGCGGCGGCAAGAGCAAGCCAGTTGATCTCGACGTCCGGATATTGGCGACGACGAGCGCGAATATCGAGCAAGCGGTGGCAGCAAAGAAATTTCGGGAAGATCTGTACTACTGCTTGAGTGCGTTCACACTCCATGTCCCGCCGCTTCGGCAGCGGAAGGAAGAGATTCCGCTCCTGATGCACCACTTCATGCAGCAACTGGCAAAGCACTACGATCTACCAGCGCGCGAGTTCACGCCAGCCGTGCTCGCGGCATGTCAGCAGTATGCGTGGCCGGGAAACCTGAGCGAGTTGGAACGGTTTGTGAAGCGGTATCTAGTGATGCCGGATCAGGAGTTCGCGTTGGGTTTGGCATCTTCGCCGCCGGGAGTCGCTGCGGCAGGTTCGCCTTTGTCACCGCCGATGCTTCCGACGACGACGGCTCTGCCCGATCAGGGCTCTGTTCCGGATTCGCTCAAGTCGCTGGTGCAAAGCGTGAGAGTCGAAGCTGAAAGGAACGCGATTGTCGCGGCTCTGCAAAAGACCGGGTGGAATCGGAAGGCCGCGGCACGAATGATCAAAGTGAGCTACCGGACACTGCTTTATAAGATCGACCAGTATCATCTGAAGCCGAATGGCGGCGCGCAATTCTCCGACGACCATGATTCGAACGGAAACGGTAACGGCTTCAGAGGAAACGGCACCATTAATTAATGAGCAGTTTGGGCCCAGATGGATGTAAGTCATCAGGAGAGCCTATGAACAGAACAAAGATTGGGCATTCACACCGAATTTTGACCTTGCTGGGTTGTTTGCTGGTCGCGGGTTCTCTCGCGGCGCAGACCCCGGCACAGAATGAGCAAGGAAAAGAGAGCAAGGAAACAAAGCTGGTCCAGCCTGCCCAGGCTGCCTCGAGCGGGGATGCGGCGACGAAGCCGCACGATGACAGTTTCGTGATTGGCAACGATGATGTGCTGGCGATCACGGTGTGGAAGGAACCGGATGTCTCACGGCCATCGATCCCGGTGCGTTCTGACGGGCGAATCTCACTGCCTCTAGCCGGAGAAATTCAGGCCGCAGGCAAGACGCCTCTGGCACTTGAAAAGGAGATCGCAAGCAAACTGCAAAGCTTCATCTCTGAGCCTGAAGTTACGGTGATGGTGCAGCAGATCAACAGTCAGAAGTTCAATATTTTGGGACAAGTGACGAAGCCGGGTGCTTATTCGCTTACGAATTCAGTCACGGTATTGGACGCGATTGCGCTGGCTGGTGGGTTTCGCGATTTCGCCAAAAAGAAATCGATCTATGTGCTGCGGCAGAACGCAGATGGGACCCAGGCGCGAATTCCTTTTAACTACAAAGAAGTGCTCAAGGGAGAGAATCCCGCGCAGAATATCAGGCTCCAACCGCACGATACGATTGTCGTCCCGTGAAGGTGATTTATGTTTAGACAAGCATGCTTGACCCTAGCATTGCTGATTGCGGTACCCGCCCTCGCTCAGACCGATGCGGGGGGAACCCAGCCTGCCAGCCCGTTTGAAGAACCAACGATGCTAACGCCGCCGCCGGTCAGCGGCCAGTCATATCCGACGGCAGTGGGATCGGAAGAGAGAGCTAACTACCTGCGATACGGAATTAGCTTTACTTCCGCATACAGCGACAATGTATTGGGTGGTTCGACTCCCGTGAGTGATGTGAGTTATTCAATCTGGCCGACGATCGCACTGGATCAGAAGACATCTACCCTGCATACCGTTCTAAGCTATGCCCCTGGGTTTACCTTCTATCAGCGAACGGGCTCTCGCGACGAGGCAGACCAGAACTTCTCGATCAACGTTACGGATCGTTTGAGTCCGCATGTGACTCTGACCGCACGCGATGGTTTGCAAAAGAGTTCGAGCGTGTTCAACCAGCTCGACTACGGATCCGGAGGCGTGTCGGGCGGAGCGGGGGGAGGGAATTCCCCGATCATCGCACCCGTCTCGCCAATGCTAAATAACAATGCAAACGTTGGGATCTCCTACCAGTTTGCGTTGAACGGAATGATCGGTGCCAGCGGAACATTCACAAACCTCCACTACCTTGATTCATCGCAGGTGTCGGGACTGGCCGACGGAACGACGCAGAGCGGATCCATCTTCTATTCCTACCGGCCTTCGCGGATGCATTACATTGGAGTGAATTATCAATTTCAGCGGTTGGTATCGTCATCGTCGACAATTGGCGAGAGCGAGACACAGACGCACGCGATACAGTTCTTCTACACTTTGTATCCCACATCGAGATTGTCTTTGTCGGTCTTCGGAGGACCGCAGCACTCGAACACAGCGCAAGGAGCACTCGGAGGGTTACCGCTGCCCCCTGCAATTGCCTGGAACCCATCGGTGGGGGGGAGCATCGCGTGGCAGGGGAATTCGACCAACGTCGCCTTCAGCTATTCGCACGCCATTTCCGGAGGCGGCGGTCTGTCCGGTGCCGCGAAATCGGACAATGCGAATGCATCTCTACAACAGCGGATTACCCGGACTCTTAATGGATCTTTGTCGGGGTATTATGCCCGAAACCAGGTGCTAGGTTCTCCTCTCTTTGGCGGGAGCAACAACGGACACAGCATCTCGTTTACCGGTTCTCTTTCCAAACAACTCGGGGAATACCTTAATTTGCAGCTCGGCTACAGCCGAGTTCACCAGGTTTATAGCGACGTACCGGTTCTAGCGGCAACGCCAACCGTGAATCGTGAATTCATCAACGTGGCCTATACATTTTCAAGACCGCTGGGAAGATAGACGATGCCTGACGAAATCGACGAGATAGCAACAGAGAGTTTCGACACGGAGCGATGGCTGGGCGCGGCTAAACGGCGGCACCTGTATTTCCTGATACCACTGTTCTTTGGCTGGGTTGTTGTCTGGGGAGCGAGCTGGGTCATTCCGTCTGTGTATCGGTCAGGAACACTGATTCTGGTCGAGCAACCCACCATGCCAAAGGAATATGTCAAGCCAAACGTGAGCGATGATTTGCAGGAGCGGCTACAAAGCATCACGCAGCAAATCTTGAGTCGCACGCGACTGTTGCAGATCATTGATCAGGGCAAACTCTATGGCCAACTAAAGACGCCCGACGATAAGGTAGAGCGGATGCGTAAGGACATCGAGATTGAACTGGTGCGCGACGCTCACAATAACATCACTTCGTTTAACATCTATTACTCCGCACGCGATCCCCATCTCGCGCAGCAGGTGACGAGTCAGCTTACCAATCTTTTTATTAACGAGAACGTGGAAGTGCGCCAGCAGCTGTCAGAGGATACGACGGCGTTTCTTCAGACACAGCTAGAGACAGCGCAACAGGAAGAGAAGATCCGTGAGTTCAAGGGCCAACACATCGGCGAAATGCCGACCCAACAACAGAGCAATCTGGCGATTCTCGGCGGACTACAGACGCAACTGCAAAGTGCGGAGGATGGGCTAAATACGGCGAAACAGCAGCGGCTTTATCTTCAGACTCTTGTCAATCAATACAAGACGTTGCAGGGCACTGTCTCGACGGGTGGAGACGTTCCCGAAAGCTTGCCCGCGATCGACAAAGAGCTAGAGAGATTGAAGTCGCAACTTGCCGAGTTGAGGTCACGTTATACCGAGCGTCATCCGGATATCCGAAAGCTGAAGGAGCAGATCGCCCAAACAGAAAAAACGCGGGGATCGCTACTCGCCGATTTAAGCGCAAAAAATGCAGCAGCGTCGACGGATGACCCAAAGACGCATAATCCAACCGATTTCTCGCCGAATTCGCCGCTCATGCAACTGCAAAGTCAGTTACATGCAAATCAGCTCGAGATTGATAATCGCGAACGCGCGATTGCCGGATTAAAGATCAGCATTGGGGAGTACCAGGCACGGCTGAATCAAGAGCCGGTGCGAGAACAACAACTGGCGGATCTTACGCGCGGGTATGATCAATCGAAGGCGAACTACGACGAACTTCTCAAGAAGAAGAACGAATCGGAGATGGCAACCAGCATGGAGCGCTTGCAACAGGGCGAGCGTTTTCGAGTACTCGACCCAGCGGGTCTGCCCCTAAAGCCCAATTATCCCAACAGGCTGAAGTTCTGCGGGATGGGATTAGGAGTCGGCTTGATGTTAGGTCTGGTGGTCGCTGGCGGATTTGAGTTCATGGACGACCGCCTGCACAGTGAGAAGGAGATCAAAGACCTGTTGCCCGTCGGGATCATGGTGGAGATTCCTGAAGTGTTGAACTTCTCAGATCAGGAGAAAGCCAAGAAGAAAGTCTGGCTCGGTTGGGCGACAGCTGCGGTTGTGGCAATAACGATTTTGGCAGGATCGGCATTCAGCTACCTTCGCGGTTAGACGACCTAAATAAATGTACAAGCGCTTCTTCAACCTCACGCGGAATCCGTTCGAGCTAACCCCGGATCCCGAGTTCTTATTCGCGACCAAACGCCACAATGAGGCGTTGGCCGCTCTTTATTATGGCGTGAGACGCCATAAAGGATTTGTCGTGCTGACAGGCGAGGTTGGCACGGGTAAGACGTTGTTGCTGCGCTGTCTTCTTCAGCTTTTTAAGCAGAGCAAAGATATTGCTTACGCGTATGTATTCAACAGTCTCTTGTCGTCGAATGAGTTTCTGCAATACATCCTGAGCGACCTCGGGCTTAATGCATCCGGCAAAAACAAAGGCGAAATGTTGCTCGAACTGGGGCAATATTTGATTTCACGTAACGCAAAGAAGCAGACCACAGTGCTTATCGTGGATGAGGCTCACCACCTCTCGCCAGAGATCCTGGAAGAGGTTCGCTTGCTGACAAACCTCGAGACGACAGACGAGAAGCTGTTGCAGATTCTCCTTGTCGGTCAGCCCGAACTGGATGAGAAACTTGATTCGGTGGGGCTGCGACAGCTCAAGCAGAGAGTTGCCTTGCGCGCACATTTAGATCCTCTAGACGCCGAGGAAACGCGCGGATACATCGAGCGTCGGCTGCAAGTCGCTGGCGCGAACTCACATGTCGGAACACTGTTTCCGGCGGCAACGGTGGCCGCGGTGCATCGGCATTCGCGGGGTTTCCCCAGGTTGATCAATACAATCTGTGAAAATGCACTGGTCACGGGCTATGCAAAGCAAGTGAACAGCATTACACCAGAGATCATTCACGGGATCGCAGACGACTTTCGTCTTAATGTCGTGAAGCATCAACCGGCGGAAGGTGGCGAGGCCGTTGGTGAAATCGATGTTCGCCGGGCTGCTAAGACCCTGCTTGAGATGTTTGCGACGCTTCAGAAAGCGGCGCCGCCAGAACAGGAGTTGAGAGTACCTCTGGAAGTCCGGAGGCGCGAGATATGAGTTACATTTTCGACGCACTGCAAAAATCAGAAGCTGAACGCTCCGGGGTTAACCGTGAGGCCTTAGCTGCCGCGACAGAAGTACTGCAAGTGGCCGAACGTCAGGCGGCTGAGGAGCGCGAGGTGGCACTGAAGAAGGCTACCCTCAGGGGATCGGAGGCTGTTGGGAACGGTCAAGCTAAACAAAAACCCTTAGGTGAAACTGCCAGTGTCACTGATATTGAAACGGAAGCTGCGGCAGAAGAGCCGACCGAAGCTGACGCTCAGATCGACCAGTTCAGGCAGTTTCAGTCGCTGCGCGTCATGGTTTCCCCGCAGAGTCACCTGGTTTCTGTGACGGACAAAGACAGTCTGGCCGCGGAGAAGTTCCGTTTTCTTGCGGTGCGGCTGCGGCAAATGCGACAAGTGCGCAATCTCAAGAAAGTATTGATCACAAGCTCAGTGCCACAGGAAGGGAAGAGCACGGTCGCCGCAAACGTAGCTTGTGCGCTTGGTCGAAGGATACGGCAAAGAACGCTGCTCATCGATGGAGACCTGCGGCGGCCTTCGTTGTCGAACCTATTCAGCCTGGGTAAGATCCCAGGTCTGTGTGAATGGCTGCAAGGAGATAGCGGACCAGCGGAGAGCATATATCACCTCGAAGATGTGGGAATTTGGATTCTCCCCGCCGGCAGCACACCACGTAATCCCCTTGAACTAATGCAGTCGGGCAAACTCTCATTACTACTTGGTCAGCTAAGCGCCTGGTTTGATTGGATCATCATCGATTCGCCTCCGGTGCTTCCCCTTGCCGATACGAGTGTATGGGCGCGCCTTGCTGACGGCGTCGTGCTGGTCACTCGTCAGGGGACGAGTGAAAAGCGGCAACTTCAGCGGGGTCTTGAAGTTATTGAAAAAACCAAGTTGATTGGAGCGCTTTTGAACAGTTCGTCGAATGCAGCGCACAGTCATTACTACTATCACTATAAGCCCCAGCCCGGTGCGACGCCGGAAAGCAATCCCGAGAAGTAACCCAAGAAAAGTTCCCAAAACCTCTCCCGCAGAAACTGATCAATCCCAGGAACGTTCAATACTCGCAGTACTGAGCTGCAAAGAGGAGAAATACAGTGACTTTGCGAAACTCGGTTCCCGAAACTAGTCGCCGTTCATTTGCGGAGCGGTCTAGTGCGGAGAGCGACCGCACTGTTCTCAACGAAGAGAGCTTTCAGCGGATGATTTCGATCGAGCGCAAACGGACAGAGCGCTCGCGAAAGCCTTTCCTGTTGATGTTGCTGGACCGTGGACATCAGAACGGTTCCAAGAAGAGCGCAAAGGCGCTTAATGACCTCGTATCGGCTCTCGTCGCGTTCACCAGAGAGACCGACATAATCGGTTGGTATGAGCATGGGACAACCGTGGGTGTGATGTTCACTGATCTTGTTTTCGATGACAAGAGCGCGATTTTGAGTACTATCCTCACGAGAGTGAGCACAACACTACGCGACCATCTGACGTTCGAGCAATTCAATCAAGTGCGCATCTCGTTCCACTTTTTCCCGGACGAATGGGATCACGATGGAGACGAGCGTCCCAGCAATCCGACTCTGTATCCCGATATCTCGCGTCATAACAACAATCGACGTCTTCTGTCGACGATCAAGCGCACGATCGATATCGTTGGCAGCGTTCTGGCGCTAATCCTATTTGCGCCGATCTTCCTGATCATCGCGCTGGCGGTCAAAGCAACATCAAAGGGCCCAATTCTGTTCAAACAGAAGAGGGTCGGCCAGTACGGAAAGCAATTCACCTTCTTGAAATTCCGGTCGATGCGGGTCAACAACGATGCGACGGTTCACGAACAATACGTTAAGAAACTGATCGCAGGCGAGGCTGAAAAGAACCCGTCGAATGGCAATGGAGCAGGGGTTTACAAGCTAACCGATGACAATCGAATCACAAGAGTCGGGTCGTTCTTGCGACGAACAAGTCTCGACGAGATGCCCCAGTTCCTTAATGTGCTCAAGGGCGAGATGTCGTTAGTTGGCCCCCGACCAGCGATTCCCTATGAAGTACAGGCATATCAGACCTGGCATCGTCGCCGAGTCCTTCAGGTCAAACCTGGCATAACAGGTTTGTGGCAAGTAAGCGGCCGTAGCCGCGTGACCTTTGATGAGATGGTTCGACTCGACATCCGCTACGCGAAGGTCTGGTCCCCCTGGATGGACATCAAAATTCTCATGCTTACTCCGCGTGCCGTATTGCTCGGCGAAGGCGCGCATTAACCAACGCTGCAACCCCCACCCCAGCCCACCCTCTCCTCACATTTTAAGTAGAAAAGAGGTTTAAAATGGCTACTTATCTCGAAAGCCCGAAGAGCATTTCGACGCAACCATCAAAAAATAACATCATAAAATTTGGCGTCATCGGCTATGGATATTGGGGACCAAATATTGTTCGCAACCTCGATCAGTTGGATGGATCCAAAGTCGTTGCGGTGAGCGACAAGAGTGAAAGGTCTCTCAAGAGGGCCGCGAAAGCGTTTCCGCACGTGTCCGTTTTAGAGAATGCAAACGAAGTCATTTCTTCCCCAGACATCGATGCTGTAGCTGTGGTCACACCAGTATGGACCCACTACGAACTGACGAAGAAAGCCCTCGAAAACGGAAAGCACGTCTTCGTGGAAAAGCCGTTCACTAGCAACTCCGCCCAGGCGGAGGAGTTGATCAATCTGGCGGCCCGAAAGAATCTCAGACTGATGGTTGACCACACGTTCCTGTTCACTGGCGCAGTCAAGAAGATCGCCCAGTTGGTCGATGAAGGGGCACTGGGAAAGATCTATTACTACGATTCGACAAGGGTCAACCTTGGGTTGTTTCAGCATGACGTTAACGTAGTCTGGGACCTGGCTCCGCATGACCTTTCCATCATCGATTATCTGATCAAAGAAGCACCGGAAGCGATCTCCGCCACGGGGCAAACCCACCTAAACGGCCACGAAGATGTTGCGTTTATTACCCTCTACTTCCCGGACAAGATCATTGCTCATATCAATGTCAACTGGCTATCACCGGTAAAAGTACGGACGACTTTGATCGGCGGCGAGAAGAGGATGTTGGTATGGAACGATCTGGAGGCTGACGAGAAGCTGAAGATCTACGACAAAGGCGTCGACGTCAAGAATCAAGAAGGTCTATATAACCTGCTTGTCAGCTATCGATCGGGAGATATGTGGTCGCCCCAAGTCAATAGGGTCGAAGCCTTGACCGACGAACTCACGTATTTCAACGATTGTGTACTGCACAGCAAAACGCCACACAACGATGGCGCGGCAGGTCTACGGGTCGTGAAAATGCTGGAGGCTTCTACAGAGTCCATCCGTAATCGCGGCTCCCTCGTGTATCTCTGATCTGCTCTGAGAACTTCAATTAAGGAACAACAAATAATGGAATCCTATTTGTGCATTGGAGCTGACGTAAAGCTCGGGAAGAATGTGAAGCTTTCGAAGTTTATCAATCTCTACGGGTGCGAGATTGGAGATGAAACGAAGATTGGCGCGTTCGTCGAGATTCAGAAGAACGCGCGGGTCGGCAAGAACTGCAAGATATCGAGCCACACCTTCATTTGCGAGGGCGTGGATATTGAAGATAACGTTTTTGTTGGTCACAACGTCGCATTTATCAATGACACCTATCCACGCGCTACGACGGGCGGAGGGGTTATGCAGACCGAGGCGGACTGGAAAGTTGAGAAGACATTCGTAAGAACGGGCGCATCGATTGGATCAGGGTGCACGATTCTCGCCAACGTCACGATTGGCGAAAATGCGATTGTCGGGGCCGGCAGCGTTGTGACCCGAGATGTTCCGCCGAACAGCATCGTCTTTGGGAACCCAGCAAGAGTTCATCGTTATATCGAACAGAACACGGAGGTTGCAAAGTGAGCTTGTCCAGCATTCCTTTTCTTGATCTAGTTACTCCTCACGTAGAACTTGAGCGTGAGTTGACGGGAGTCTTCCAGAAGGCTCTGCGCACGGCGGGCTTTGTCGGCGGGTCGATGGTGCAGGAGTTTGAGGCGGCATTCGCGAACTTCTGTGACACGAAGCACTCGGTGGCAGTGAACAGCGGGACTGATGCCTTGCGGTTCGCGCTCATGGCATGCGGCATAAAGTCTGGTGACGTGGTCGTCACGGTACCGAACACCTTCATCGCGACCACCGAAGCGATTTCTCAGGCTGGAGCGCTCCCCGAATTCGTCGATGTCGACGAGCGGACATACAACATGGATCCTGCGAAGCTGCAGGAGTACCTGGAAAAGAAGTGTGAAAAAGATTCTTCAGGACGGCTGATTAGCCTGCGAAGTGGACGCGTGGTTACCGCAGTGGTGCCAGTCCACCTTTATGGACAGACGGCAGATATGGATCCGATCTTGGATCTCGCGGCAAGATACGGATTGACCGTGGTCGAGGATGCGTGCCAGGCACACGGGGCCGAATATTTCTCCCGGAAGCAGAAACGCTGGATGAAGGCTGGTTCCATGGGACGGGCGGCAGCATTCAGCTTCTACCCTGGGAAAAACCTAGGAGCTTGCGGCGAAGGTGGGGCGGTCACGACGAACGATACTGACATAGCTAGCGCTTGCAAAATGATACGTGACCATGGGCAAGCGAAGAAGTATTACCACGATATCGAGGGCTACAACGGGCGGTTGGACTCGATTCAGACTGGAATTCTGAGTGTCAAACTGAAGCATCTCCCGGCCTGGAACAAACAACGGCGCGAACGAGCAGTTGAGTATAAGAGGCTATTCGAGAAATCAGACTCGTCAATTCAGATTCCCTTTGAGCCCGAATGGTCCCGTGCCGTTTACCATCTTTACGTAGTCAGAATCGAGAATCGGGAAGAACTGATGTCGCACTTAGGGAAAGCGGGAATCGGCACCGGCATTCACTATCCGATTCCGTTGCACCTGCAGAAGGCCTACCAAGGTTTGGGCTATCGAGCCGGAGACTTTCCGGTTACAGAGCGGGTCGCCAGCGAAATAATCTCCCTACCCATGTTTCCGCAGCTGACTGCCGAACAACAGGCGATGGTAGCCTCAGAGACATTGCGTTTTGTCGAGCAGTACTCGCGAAGCTTGGAAGTCACGGGGGTAACAGAATAGATCGAGGGTGACTACTGCTGATGATCAACTATATCGAGTGAGAGAAAGATGAAAATCGCAGTCATTGGCGCTGGCTATGTAGGGCTGACCACAGCCGCTTGTCTTGCTCAAATTGGTCATGACGTTGTTTGCGGCGAAAGCGATTCAAGCAAGCTCTACAAACTCCAGAACGACACGATCCCGTTCTTCGAGCCCAATCTTGAGAAGATCTTCAAAGAAGTCCGGAAGTTGGGACGGCTGAGGTTCGGCTCGACTGAGGAGGCTATCGTTTGGGGTGAGGCGATCTTTATCTGTGTCGGTACTCCTCCATTGCCCAATGGGGATGCAGACCTGTCTTACATTGAGAGTACTGCTCGATCGATTTCAAAGCATGCCGAAGGGTACCGGTT
>Ga0335069_10014095_pt1 | contig 11210 bp, 5 predicted proteins | sample Lox_Sample_11_FD_206714 | JGI IMG/M metagenome (GOLD analysis project Ga0335069, IMG submission 206714) | Soil microbial communities from Loxahatchee National Wildlife Refuge, Florida, United States - Lox_Sample_1.1 | ecosystem: Environmental > Terrestrial > Soil > Wetlands | place: USA: Florida... | reverse complement strand
GACCTGTTCCGGGCTACCGCGCAGGAGGGGTGGAACCGGTTTCTCAAGCAGATCCGCGAGATCGCGGAGTCCGCGGAGCCCGCCGGTGTGCGGATGCTGCGGGTGATCGACGTGGGGTTCCGCAACCTCAAGGATTCGCTGCCGCTCCTGCGCGGGATGCTGTTCGAGAGCTCGCAGATGCGCATCCTGCAGCACAGCCTGCTCGAGCTGTGCCGCCTGCTGGACCGCATGTTCGAGGACCGGCCCAAGGACTCCCCGCGCCTCGCGCCGAATGCGGAGCAACGGCGGTTCCTGATCCGGGTCACGGTGATCGGCGTGCTGTTCTCTGCGGCGCTTGCCGAGCCCGCGGACGTGGACCGCGAGATCGACCTGCTCAAGGGCACCATCATCCGGATGGTGGGCGGTAACTGATCATGCGCGGTCTCCGCGCGCGGGCGCCCGCCGCGCTGCTGCTGGTCCTCTGCCTCTTGAGCGCGGTCTCCGGACCGGCCGCCGCGCAGGACGCCGCGGGGCTCACCATCGAGCAGGCATCCCAGCTCGCGCAGTCCGGCTCGGAGGCCATCCGCATCCGCGACCTGGCCGTGAGGAAGGCGCGCCTCGCCCAGCAGGAAGCCGAGGCCCAGCTCTGGCCGCACCTGGACCTGCAGGCCACGGGGTCCTACCTCGCCAACCCGCCGACGGGATACACCGTCACCAGGGGCTCCCTCGGGGTGCTGCCGGCGCCGTTCAACCTGCCCCTTCCCACCTCGGACCTGAACATCGGCGCGCAGCCCTACGACTACATCACGGGCGCGCTGACGCTGACGCAGCCGCTGTTCACCTGGGGAAAGATCCGCTCCGCCATTGACGCGGCGGCGCTGCAGGTGCAGTCCGCCGGCACGGACCTGGCGGCCCAGCGCCGTGACATCGAGCGGGAGGTGAGCCGCGCATACTTCAGCGCGCTCCTGGCGCAGGAGTCGCAGAAAGTGCTGGCGGCGCTCTCGGGGACCGCGGCGGACATCGTGGCGGATCGGCAGGCCGCGCTGGAAGCGGGAACGGGCACGCGGGAAGCGGTGCTGGAAGCGCAGTCCCGCAAGGCGCAGGTGGACGCGCGGCTCGTGGAAGCGCGGCAGTCGGAGGCGACGGCGCGCGAAACCCTGGGCATGTTGACCGGACTCGACCCGGACGGCATCCATCTCGCCTCCGGATTCCGCGACCGGATGCCGGACCTGGACGAGCCCGCGCTTCGCGCGCGGGTGGAGGAAGACTCTACCGACGTGAGCGCTTCCCGCCTCCGCCAGGGGCAGGCGCAGAAGAAGCTCGCGCTGGAACAGGGCGGTGCGCTGCTGCGGCCCGACCTCGCGCTGGGCCTCAGCCTTTCGGCCACCGGCGCGCAGAACTACTTCGTGCTGAACGGAACGCCGCCGAACTCCACCACCTCCACCTCCTGGACCTGGGACCTGGTCATCTCGCTCAGCGTGAAGATGAGCGTGTTCGACGGGAGCGGGTCCGCCGCCCGCATCGGCCAGGCCGAGCAGGACGTGCAGGCGGCGGGCCAGGCCCTCGCGCAGTCCAGGAAGCTCGCGCGCCTGGCGCTGCGGCAGGGCGTGGAAGCAGCACTGAAAGCGCAGGCGGAGCTGGAAAATAAGCTGGCCGCGGAGCGCTACGCCGACGAGCGGGAAAAGAACGCGCGGGCCGGGTTCGACAGCGGCATGGCCAGCCGCGGCGAGCTGCGCGCCGCTGAGATCGCGTCGGGGAGCGCCGCCCTGGACCGGCTGCTGGCCCAGTTCACGCGCGAGGAGGCCCTTGCCGACATCGCCCACCTGACCGGAGAGCCACTGTGAACCTGACCGAGCTCTCCGTCCGACGGCCCACGGCCATCCTCATGGGAGTCCTGCTGATCGTCGGGATGGGAGTGGCGGGCTACCTCAACCTGGGCGCGGACCTCTTCCCCTCGGTGAACACGCCCATCATCTCGGTGACTTCCTCGTACGCCGGCGCGGGCGCGGAGGAGATCGACAAGGAGGTGATCAAGCCCATCGAGGACGCGGTCTCGGGCATCAACGGCATCGACACCATCCGCTCTACCTCCGGTACGGGGTTCGGCTACTCCATCCTGCAGTTCACCATGTCCACGGACATGAACTCCGCGGTCATCGACGTGCAGAAGGCGCTGGACGGCGCGGTGGGGTCGCTGCCCAGGGATGCCACCCGGCCCGTGATCCAGAAGTTCGACGTGAACAGCCAGCCGTTCCTGATCGCCTCCGTGACGGGGAACGGGACGCCCGAGGAGCTTTCCAACCTGGCGGACCGCGTGCGCGACGACCTGGAGAGCCTGCCCGGGGTGGGCAACGTCGCGGTGGTCGGCTCGCAGAAGAAGCAGCTCGAGATCACGCTGGACCGCACCGCCCTGGAGTACTACGGCGTGAGCACCGCCGCCCTGCTCGCGGCGGTGCGCGCGCAGAACCTCAACATGCCGGCCGGCGACCTGAAGCAGGCCGCGCGGGAGCTGCCCGTGCGGCTCATCGGGGAGTTCGGGGGCGTGGATGACGTCAAGAACCTCCTGGTGCCCACCTCCGGCGGCGGCAGCGTGCGGCTCTCCGAGCTCGCCGCCGTGAAGCTGGACTATCCCGACCCGTCCATCGGGACGCGGCTCAACGAGCGGCCCACCATCGGCATCTTCGTGCGCAAGCAGAGCGACGCCAACGTGGTCACCACCGCCGCGGCCGTGAAGAAGGAGATCGTCGCGCTGGGCCGCACGCTGCCCCCGGGGGACTCGGTGATCATCGCGAGTGACTCCACGCTCTTCATTGATTCCTCGCTCTCCGAGACCCGCCTGAACCTGATCGAGTCCATCCTCACCACCTCGCTCGTGCTGTTCCTGTTCCTGCGGAGCTGGCGGTCATCCGTCATCGTCCTGGTGGCCATCCCCGTGTCCCTGGTGGGGACCTTCTTCGCCATGTACGCGTTCCATTTCACGCTCAACATCGTCTCCCTCATGGCGCTGGGACTGTGCATCGGGATCCTGGTGGACGACTCCATCGTCATCCTGGAGAACATCGACCGCCACATCGCCATGGGAACCCAGCCGCGCGAAGCGGCGGTCAGCGGCCGACGCGAGATCGCGCTGGCGGCCATTGCCATCACGCTGTGCGACGTGGTGGTGTTCGCCCCCATTGCGTTCATGTCGGACATCGTCGGACAGTTCTTCCGCCAGTTCGGGCTCACCGTGGTGAGCGCCACGCTGCTGTCGCTGCTGGTGTCCTTCACGGTCACCCCGATGATGGCGTCCCGCATGCTCAAGCCCCGCGCCGCGTCCTCCGGCGGGAGTCCGCTGCCGGGGCCGGGGAACGAAGCGGTTCCACGGGGGGCTTTCGGCCGTTTCTTCCAGACCGCCGTCACGGGTACCTACCGCAGGTTCCTCCTGTGGTCGCTGGACCACCGCGCGGCGGTCCTGGTCCCCGTGGCGCTGCTCGTGGCCGGCGCCATCGCCCTCATCCCGCTCAAGGTCGTGCAGACGGAGTTCATGCCCACCGCGGACCAGAACAAGCTGATCGTGGACCTGGACCTCGGGGCCGGCGCGGGTTACGCGCGGACAGATGCCAAGGTGAAGCTGGTGGAGGCGCACCTGCTCACGCTGCCGGAGGTGGAAGACGAGTTCGCCACGATCGGCAGCTCCACGGGTTCGCAGAACCCTACGCCGTCGGTGGCCCAGGTCGTCGTGAAGCTCAAGGACAAGGGGAAGCGGCGCGCCAGCGAGGCGGAGGTGGCTCGCGAGCTTCGCGCCTGGGGCCGCGGGCTGCCCGGTGTCCTGTTTTCCGTGACCGAGCCCGGGATCATCTCGCGCACGTCTATAGAAGGGACCAAGCCGCTCATCATCAACGTCACCGGTCCCAGCCGGGACGTGCTGCGCCAGCTCGCCGCCCGGGTGGAAGGCGTGGTCCGCGGCGTCCCGGGGGCCGCGGACGTGGACAATACCATGCGCGCCGCCCAGAGCGAGCTCGCGGTCCACGTGGACCGCCTTGCCGCCGCGAGCTACGGGCTGGCCGCCTCCGACGTGGCCCTGGTGCTGCGCACCGCGCTGGCCGGCACCAACGCGGGAGTCTACCGTCACGGCGGGGACGAGTACGACATGGTGGTGAGCTACCGCAAGGACCAGCTTCGGCGGCCCGAGGACCTCGCCGCGCTTCGGATTACCAACCCGGTCGGCCAGCAGATCTCCGTGTCCCAAGTCGCCACGTTCGATCGCTCGGATGCCGCGCGCGAGATCCTGCGCCGGGACCGCCAGAACGTGGCCACCATTTCCGCCAACACCGCGGGGCGACCGCTGGGGGCCATCACCGCCGACATCAAGGCGCGCATGGCCGCCGTGCGGATCCCGGAGGGCTACCAGGTCGGCTACACGGGTGACCAGGCCAACATGGCGAGCTCCTTCCAGTCGCTGTCTCTCGCGCTGGCGGCTTCCCTGGTGCTCGTGTTCATGATCCTGGTGGTCCTGTACGAGAGCTTCCTCACCCCGCTCATCCGCATGCTTTCCATTCCGTGCGGAATCGTCGGGGCGCTGGGCGCGCTGGCCGTCACCGGGAAGGCCATCGGCATCATCTCGTTCATCGGGCTGATCATGCTGGATGGGCTCATTTCCAAGAACGGGACGCTGCTGATCGACTATACGCACACGCTCACGCGGCGGGGAATGCCGCTTCGGGACGCGCTGGTGGAGGCCGGCATCACGCGGCTTCGGCCCATCCTGATGACCTCGGTGACCATGATCGTGGGCATGCTGCCGCTGGCGCTCTCCCTCGGGGCCTCCAGCGAGATCCGCTCGGGGATGGCCGTGGTCCTCATCGGCGGCCTGGTGACCTCCACCATCCTCACGCCCATCCTGCTGCCGGTGGTCTACACCATGATCGAAGACCTGCGCTCGTCCCGGGGCCGCCGAGCGCCCGGCGCGGGGCCCGCCGGCCGGGCGACTTCCGACCACGGAGGGTATGCACCATGAGCTCCTCGCACCCCAGGCTGGCCGCCGTGGCGGCGGCCTCCGCGCTGGCCTGCGCGCTCGCCGTGCTGGCGGCCGGCTGCAGCGGCAGGCGCGCACCGACGGTCCCGGAGACCAGGACCGTCACGGCGGTGCGCGCCGCGCGCGCCACCATCTCGGTGTCCGTGGAGTACGCGGCCCGCATCCGCCCGAAGCAGGAGATCTACGTGTCTCCCAGGGTGGGGGGACGCGTGGCCACGGTGCGGGCCGAGGTGAGCCAGCCCGTGCGTCGCGGCCAAGTGTTGTTCACCCTGGAGACGCGGGACTACGAGGCGCAGGCTCGGCAGGCACAGGCGGCCCTGGAGAGCGCAAAGGCCAACCTCACGCGCACCAGCGACTCGTCGCTCTCCTCCCAGGTCATCCAGGCGCAGGCCGCCGTGGACCAGGCGCAGGTGCAGTACGCGGACACGAAGAGCCTGGCCGACCGGATGGACACGCTGTTCTCCCAGGGCAGCGTCTCCCGCCAGCAGCGCGACGATGCGCGGGCGCGGGCGGACGGCGCGCGCATCGCGCTGGACACCGCGAAGCAGAACCTCGCGCTCATCCAGGACAAGGGCGGACCACAGTCCGCGGGCGTGGCCTCCACCCAGGTGGACCAGGCGCAGGCCGCCGCGGAGCTCGCCCAGTCCCAGCTGGACAACGCCGTCATCACCTCACCCATCACCGGCGTGGTGGCCTCTCGCTCGGTGGACCCCGGGGAGCTGGTGGCAAGCGGCGCGCCGGCCTTCGTGGTCATTGACGTGTCGAGCATCACCGCGGAGGCAAGCGTGGACGAGGGCATGGTGGCCAGGATCCACGTGGGCGAGCGGGTGGCGGTCAACGCGGAGGCCGCGGACAGCGGCATGCTGGACGGCGTGGTGGACACGGTGAGCCCGGCGGCGGATCCCAGGACACAGGGCTACCTGGTGAAGATCCGCGTGCTGCACCCGGGAACCACCGTGCGGCCGGGGATGCTGGCCCGGGTGTTCTTCCCCGTGGAGCGGCGCCAGGACGTGCTTGCCGTCCCGTCCCAGGCGTTGGTCACGGAGAGCGGCGTGCAATACGCCTACCTGGATGCCGGCGGCGTGGTGAAGAAGGCGGCGGTGCAGACCGGCATATCCGACGACTCGCGAACCGAGATCCTCTCGGGCATCTCCGAGGGGGACCTCGTGATCACGGAAGGGCAGAGCTTCCTCAACGAGGGAGATCGCGTGACGGTGGCGAACCCCGCGGGGTAACTTAGGAGGATGAAGCTCCTCCTGGCCTATCTCCGACCCCACCGGTGGATGGTGGCCCTTGCCATCGCCCTGGCGGCGGTGAACCAGGTCTTCTCGCTGCTGGACCCGCAGATCATGCGCATCATCGTGGACAAGTACGCCACGAACTTCGCCTCCATGCCCCGGGCGGAGTTCATCCGCGGCGTCGCGCTGCTGATCCTGGCCTTCGTGGGCGTGGCCATGGTGAGCCGCATCGCCAAGAACTTCCAGGACTACTTCGTCAACGTGGTGTCGCAGAGCGTGGGCGCCTCGATGTACGCGGATGGCATTGCGCACTCCCTGCGCCTGCCCTACCGCGCCTTCGAGGACCAGCAGAGCGGCGCCGTGCTGCAGCAGCTGCAGAAGGCGCGCGCGGACAGCCGCGACATGATCGGGCAGTCCATCAACAGCGTGTTCCTCTCCGGGCTCACGCTGGTGCTGGTGCTCGCGTACTCCTTCTTCGTGCATTGGTCCATCGCGGTGTCGCTGCTCGTGCTGGCACCCGTCCTGGCCGTGCTGGTCTCCTCCCTGGGCCGCCGCATCAAGCAGGTGCAGGCCCGCATCTTCGGGGAGACCAACGCGCTCGCCGGTTCCACTACCGAGAGCCTCCGCAACATCGAGCTCATCAAGAGCCTGGGCCTGGAGACGCAGGAGATCGACCGCCTCAACGGCACCAACCGCAGGATCCTGGACCTGGAGCTCGCCAAGGTGAAGACGGTGCGGATGCTGATGTTCTTCCAGGGCACGGCCATCAACCTGTTCCGCGCGCTGTTCCTGCTGCAGCTGCTGGTCCTGGTGTACCTGCGCCTGGTCACGCTGGGGGAGTTCTTCAGCCTGCTGTTCTATTCCTTCGCGGTCTTCTCCCCGCTGGGGGAGATCGGGAACGTCATCACCAGGTACGCGGAGACCCGGGCCAGCCTGGACAACGTGCAGCGCATCCTCGCCCAGGAGGCGGCCCCGAGAAACCCCGGCGGCACGGTGATCCAGGGGATCGACACCCTGGAGTTCGCCGGGGTCACCTATCGCCACCCCAGCGCGCGCGAGCCGGCGCTGGCGGAGGTGAGCTTCACCGCGCGCTCGGGGGAGAGCGTGGCGTTCGTGGGCCCGTCCGGGGCCGGCAAGAGCACGCTCATCAAGCTGCTGCTGGGGCTGTACCGCCCGGACAGCGGCCGCATCCTCTTCAATGGGGTGGACAGCGGGCAGGTCAACTACGACCTGCTTCGCACGCGCGTGGGGTTCGTCCCGCAGTCCATCGAGCTGTTTGCGGGGACCATCCGGGACAACCTGGTCTTCGTCCGCCAGGAGGCCACCGACCAGGAGTGCATAGCCGCGCTGGAGGCCGCGCAGCTCCGCGGCCTGCTGGACCGTTCCCGGCAGGGCCTGGAGACGCGGATCGGGGAAGGGGGCCTGAAGCTCTCCGGCGGGGAGCGCCAGCGCCTGGCCATCGCGCGGGCGCTGCTTCGAAAGCCCGACCTGCTCATCTTCGACGAGGCCACCAGCTCCCTGGACACGGAAACCGAACGGGAGATCACGCGCACCATCGACGAGATCATCCGCACGCGGCCGAGCTTCGTGACGCTGCTGATCGCGCACCGCCTCTCCACCGTGGCGGGGGCCGACCGCATCGTGGTGCTCAGGAAGGGCCGCGTGGCGGAGCAGGGCTCGCACCTCGAGCTGATCCGGGAAGGCGGCCTGTACGCCACGCTGTGGAGCCAGCAGGGGCTGGAGCGGGACGAGGACCGCCGCGTGGTGGCCGCCCCGGGGGGATAGGAGCCCCTCCGCGGCGCCGGGGTCCTCGACCCCCGGTCTCCTGCCCGCGGGTTCTCGGCCCCCGCTTTCCTGCCCCGCGGGTACCCGGCGCCCGGACTTTTGCCGGCGGGTCTCAGGGGTCCGGACGATCCAAGGCCTGGCGGACCCTCTGGGCGAAGGACGCGAGGGAGAACGGTTTCTGCACCAGGTCCGCCTCCGCGTCCAGCAGGCCCTGGCCGCTCAGGATGTCGCGGGGATAGCCCGACATGTACAGGACCCGCGTGGCGGGGCGTTCCCGCGCTAGGCGGTCGTACAGGTCGCGCCCGTTCATCCCCTCGAGCACCACGTCCGTGACCAGGAGGTGGATCGGTCCGCCGTGGCGGGCGCACTGCTCCAGGGCGGCTGCCGCGTCGCGCGCCGCGAGGACCGCGTACCCGCGGCGTTCCAGGAGCCGGCAGACCAGGCCGCGCAGCTGATCCTGGTCCTCCACGATCATCACCGTCTCCGTGCCGCCCATCGCCGCCGCGGCGCGCGGCGCTTCCGCGAGCAGCGGCTGGTCGGTGGCAGGGAGCAGGATCCGAAGCGTGGTGCCGCTTCCCGGCACGCTGCTCGCCTCGATGCTTCCGCCGTGCTGCTTCACGATGCCGTAGACGGTCGGGAGGCCCAGGCCCGTCCCTCTTCCTTCTCCCTTGGTGCTGAAGAACGGCTCGAAGATCCGTGAGAGAGTCTCGGGCGGCATGCCTGCGCCGGTGTCCGACACGGAAAGAAGGACGCAGTGCCCGGTGGGCTGCTCCGAGCCGCCCGCTGCGGAGACGGCCGCGGCGCGCGCGGCTCCCGTGTCGGAGGAAGCGCCACCCGCGGGAGCCCGTTCCCGTTCCACGTTGGCCGTCTCGATGGTGAGCGTTCCTTCCCGTGGCATGGCATCCTGCGCGTTGGCCGCGAGGTTCAGGATGACCTGCTCCACCTGGCCCGCGTCCGCCATGACCAGCCGCAGGTCCGGGGCCGCGCGCACCACCAGGCGGGTGCTCTCCCGCAGAGTCCGGCGCAGCAGCGCTTCCGTGCCGCGGATCACGCGGTTCAGGTCCAGCGGCTTCATTTCCAGGGCCTGCCGCTGCCCGATGGCCAGGAGCTGCCGCGTGAGGTTGCGGGAACGCTCCGCCGTGGCGAGGATCTCGCGCACGCTGGTCTCTTCCTCCGACCCCTCGGGGAAGCGGTCGCGCAGCAGCTCGGCATAGCCGGCGATGACGGCAAGCATGTTGTTGAAGTCGTGCGCGACTCCCCCCGCCAGGAGGCCCAGGCCCTCCAGCTTTTGCGCGGAGAGCATGCGCCGCTCCAGGTCCAGCCGTGCCTCTTCCGCGCGCCGCCGCTCCAGCAGCTCCTGCCGCAGCCCCTCGCGCAGGCGCGCGTTTTCCCGCGCGATGGCCGCGTGATTGGCGAACCGCGTGAGAAGCTCCACGTCTTCCCTCGTGAACGGGCGCGGATCCTCGGTCCGAAGCGCCGTGATGACCCCGGTGACCTCGCCCTGCCAGCGCATGGGCACCGCCAGCACGGACCGCAGCGGGTCACCCGCGAAGGCCGTGGCCCGCCCGACCCAGCTGCGGTAATCGGCAACGAGGACGGGCTCCCCCGTCTGGGCCACCATTCCGCTGGCCCCTTCCCCGTAGGCCAGCACCGTCCCGACGTAGTCCCGCGGCGTATGAAAGTCCACCACCAACCGCACCTGGCGGGCTGCCGGGTCGCACAGGTACAACCCCGTGCCGTCCGCCCCCAGCAGGTGTGCCGCGCGCTCTACGATGGTGGCCAGGACCTCGGGAAGCTCGTGGGGAGAGGTGATCTCCAGCACGGTGGACTGCAGCGCGGACAGCTCGTCCACGCGGCGCCGCAGGGCGGCCTCGGAGGCCTTGCGGTCCGAGATGTCCCTCGCGAACCCGTTGACGAACTCCTGCCCGGCAAGGCGGATGTGCGTGGACAGGATTTCCACCGGGAACTCGACCCCGTCCTTCCTGCGGTGGCGGCCTTCCCCGCGGAACGTGCCGACCGTGCGGATGGTGCCGAGCAGGTCCGACCACACCGCGGGCGTTACGCCCGGGTTGATGTCGTAGAGCGTCATGCCCAGGAGCTCGTCGGGGGAGTACCCCACCGACCGGCAGGCAGATGCGTTGACGTAGACGAACCGCGCCGCCGCGTCCATCCAGAACACGGCATCCGAGGCGACGTCCATGGAGGTCGTCAGCATTGCAAGGAGCTGCTCGGTGAGGCGGGCCGTCTCGGGACCCGGTGGGCGCGCCGCGAGCCGGCGGTCCCGGGAAGTGAGGATCTCGGCGAATCGGCCCCACGACGAGGTGTCGCTGTCCATCCTGGTGGCTACCCGGGCGCGACCCGGAAGCGATCCAGCATAGCGCGGGCGCACGTGCAGGGGCAACCGTCCCGGGCGCGCGGCACGCCAACTTCCGCGCGACGGCGCGAGCGTGCTACACTGGCGCCTCGGTCCGGGGACGGACCCGCGCGCGGCCTTCCGCGAGGAGGATAAGGTCATGGAGCAGCGTGTACTGGGGAGCACCGGCCTGTCGCTCTCGGTGCTGGGGTTCGGGGGATTCCACCTGGTGGAGATCTCGTCCTCGGAAGCGGCTCGGCTCCTGAACGCCTACCTGGACGCCGGCGGCAACTACGTCGAGACCGCGGCGGGCTACGGCGACGGCGCCTCGGAGAGCAAGATCGGCGCCGCGATCTCGCGCCGCCGCGGCCAGTACGTGCTGGCCACCAAGAGCACCGAGCGGACGCGGGACGGCTTCCGGGCCAGCCTGGAACGCAGCCTGCGGAACCTGCGGACGGATCACGTGGACCTCATGTTCATGCACGCGGTGCAGACCGCCGCGGAGGCGGACGCCATCCTGGCACCCGGCGGCGCCATGGAGGCAGCCGAGCAGGCGCGCAAGGAAGGAAAGCTGCGTTTCGTCGCCATCAGCGGCCACGGCCGACCGGACGGCCTGCTGCGCGCGGTGCAGCGCCATCGATTCGACGCGCTCATGACCGTGTTCAACTACTTCGACCGGTTCAACTTTCCCGCGGTGGACACCGAGCTGGTCCCGGCCTGCCAGAAGAGCGGCACCGGGCTCATCGCCATGAAGGCGTTCGGGGATGGCTACCTCTACCGCTCGCCGGCGCCCTCCCTCCGCTACGCGCTTTCCATGCCCGTGGCCACCATCGTGGCG
>Ga0335069_10014094_pt1 | contig 11210 bp, 11 predicted proteins | sample Lox_Sample_11_FD_206714 | JGI IMG/M metagenome (GOLD analysis project Ga0335069, IMG submission 206714) | Soil microbial communities from Loxahatchee National Wildlife Refuge, Florida, United States - Lox_Sample_1.1 | ecosystem: Environmental > Terrestrial > Soil > Wetlands | place: USA... | reverse complement strand
TCGTCGCCGTCAAGCAGCACCACCTGGCGGCCGCCATCGAGGACTGCCGCAAGATCGTCGGCCCCGGCACGATCGTCGTCTCCCTGCTCAACGGGATCTCCAGCGAGGTGGAGCTGGAACGGGCTTTTGGGCCGGACAAGGTGCTCCCCGCCTTCGTCATCGGCAACGACGTTCTGCGCGAGACGAATCGCATTCATTAGGCCAACATCGGCCGACTGGTCTTCGGTGCGCCGTCGAACGACCCGGCCGACCCACGGGTGGTCGCCGTCAAGGCGTTATTGGACCGCGCCGGTATCCCCTCCGTGGTCCCGGCCGACATCCTCCACGAGCAGTGGTTCAAGTTCATGCTGAACGTGGGCGTGAACCAGGTCTCGGCCGTGCTGCGGATCCCTTTCGGCGCCTTCGGCCAGCCGAGGTTCGCGAGCTCATCCGGCGCGCGGCCGCCGAGGTGGTGGCGATCTCCGGACCGGAGGGGGTGAGGCTCTCGCCCGACGACCCGGAACGCATCTTCCCCATCATTGCCCGGCTCGATCCCGGTGGAAAGAGCTCGATGCTCCAAGACGTGGAGGCCGGCCGCAAGACGGAGGTCGAGATCTTCGCCGGTGCCGTCACGGAGCTGGGGAGGCGCCACGGTATCCCTACGCCAGTCAACGACCTGCTCGGCCTCGAGATCGCCGTTCTGGAGCAGCAGGCCCGAGTCCGCACCTGAATGATCGCTCCGCTGGGACGGGAGCAGGTTCACGTCGCGGGACTTCTTGGCGGGCGGCCCGGGTCGGCCCATGTCGAACCGCATCGCCTGGTGGGGTGGAGTGATCCCGCACGTGGAACCAGCGTGGCCGGCCGCTAAGATGGGGCATGGCGACCCGCCCTTCCCTCGCCCACCGCTTGCCAGCGGCCCCAGCAGCCGCGCTCACGAGCACCTGCCACTGCGGCGCCGTACGGCTGGTGTTACCGAGCCGCCCGCGCGTCCTCGTCTCCTGCAATTGCTCCATCTGCCGCCGCTACGGCACACTCTGGGCGTACTTCAGGGCGGACCGGGTCCGCGTCGAGCACGCGCAGAAGGGGACGCAGGCCTACGCTTGGGGAGGGCGGCGCCTCCGCTTCGTTCGGTGCGCCCGTTGCGGCTGCGTCACGCACTGGGAGGCGGCGCGACCGAGACCGGCAAGCCAGATGGGCGTGAACGCGCGTTTGCTTGAGCCGGAGGTGCTCGAGGGAATCCGCGTACGCCGCCTCGACGGTGCCCGGACCTGGAAGTTTCTGGACTGAGGGGGCCGCCGCAGCCGGAACAGCTTCCCGGAACCGAAGAGGCTCCGGTGAGTTCACTCAGCGTGCTCCATTTCAGTACATCTTCTTCTTGATTCCATACACCGCGCGAGACCATACACCGCGTGAGAGCGCTAAGGACCCAAGTTTCCGATTCCGCCGTCGAGATGGGACCGGGTCGCCGCCAGGAGCCACCCTTGAGGACGCCGAAGCTGAGCGTGCAGGTCGTCATTGGCACCGTCCTCCTTCTTGCTTGCGGAGGTGGTCAGGTCGGTCAGAACCCGGACGCTGAAACGGTGGGGACCCCCACCTTCGCGCCGGCTGCCGGGGCCGTGGCCGCAGGGACGGTAGTCACGATCAGCTCTTCAACCCCGGGCGCTTCCATCTACACAGGTCAAACGGACCCACCCACGACTCTCTCCTTTTCTTTCACGGTCACGAGCGCCGGGACCTGGTACGCCCAGGCCAAGCTCAGCGGTTGGGCCCCCTCCTCCGTCGCGAGGGCAGACTACACCATCAGCTCCGTCCCCCCTTCCGCGCCGACGAACCTGGTCGCCACGGCGGCTTCCTCGTCGACCATCAACTTGACGTGGACCAGCAACAGCACGAACGAGACCGGGTTCTACGTCGAACGGGCGCCCGATTCCGGGGGCAGGGCGGGGACCTTCGTCCTGGTGGGTTCGGTCGGAGCCGGCGAGACCACGTACCCGGACACGGGGTTGACTGCAAGTACGATATACTGGTATCGAGTTCGAGCTTTCAACGCTTCCGGCGACTCCGCCTACACGAACACCGCGAGCGCCACCACCTCTGCGGCATCGGGGAGCCTACTGGCCTTCACCACCACCGCCTGTCCCGCCGCGAAGCAGGGGCAGGCTTATTCGTGCACGCTCGCAGCCTCGGGAGGGGCGACTCCGTACACCTTTTCCGTCGTGAACTCGTCCTCGTACGCTCCCCTCCCGGAAGGGATGTCGCTTGATCCCTCGACGGGGCTCATTTCGAGCTCCCTGGTAGGCGGCCAGGGGTCGTACGTCGTCCAGTTTCAAGTCGCCGACGCGGCGAGTCACACGGCCAATACCGCCCTGACCTTCGGCATCGCCGGAGCCAACGGCTTCCTAGCGTCGATCTTTCCGTCGAACTCCATCTTTCACCACCGGGTCGACTTTGCCTCGACGGGCTTGCCGGTCGACACCTCACCGGCGGCCCCGATCTATAGCGGTTACCAGTCTGCGACCATCCAGGCGTTTTTCGGGGGCGCGGCCTACGCGAACCTGCCGAACGGCATCCCGGCCATCGAGGTTCCGTACAACCAGCCGGACATACCGGTGGCGACCACTGTGTACCAGTCATACTTCACGTCCGGGCCCATCCCGCCGTACGCCCCGGTCGAAGGCACCTCGGTTTCAGGTGGGGACATGCATGTGCTGGTCTATCGGGAAGGGGGAGGCGGAAACCCGCCGGCGCTGTACGAGATGTGGCAAGGCATCCTCCTGGGCACAAACGGCTGGACGGATTCCTCGAACGCTCTTTGGGCGGACGTCACTTCGAACGCCCTGACGCCGCAGGGCAATGGCACTGCCGACGCCGCGGGATTGCCGGTGGCTCCCCTGCTCGTGAACGCCGACGAGGTGATCGGGACGGGGACTCTGAGTGCGCCGAATGGCACGGTCCAGCATCCCATTCGGTTCACGGTAAATCACATGCTCAACAACTGGGTGTGGCCGGCGACAGAGACGGCCGGAACCGGGTCGTGCACTGGCGTACCGACCCAAACCATGCTCTCGCAGTCGTCCCCGCCGAGCTCATGCTCGATGAGCGGACCGGCGGGGGAGACTTACCGGCTGAAAGCGTCGGTGGCGACCCCAGCGTGCGCAGCCACGAGCCCGCAGGCCGCAATCATCATCACCGCCTTCCGGAACTACGGCATCATCCTCGCCGACAACGGGAAGAGCGGAGGCTTGATTGGAACCCCTGATTCCCGTTGGAACGACTCCGACCTCTCTTGCTTGAGGAGCCTCACGCTGGCGGATTTCGAGCCCGTAAACGTGAGTTCCCTCATGGTCAGCTCGGACAGCGGGGCTGCCGCTCACTAGAGAAGCGATCAGCCCACCCGTTCGGATCGTAGGGATCGACTTTCCCGAGAGTCCTTGATCTCTTGGCGCGCGGACTGGCGCCAGGAGGTCAGGGATGCGGTGGACGTTGCGGCCGGAGTTGGATGGGCGAGAGGCGAGAGTCGCAGGCCGGATGAAGCGTACGGGGAAGCTGTACGCCTTTCTGCGGGAAGTACAGCCTGACCTCTTCGACGAGGCATTCCAGGCGGAGCTCGAGGGGGCTTACGGTGTTCCGCGGGGGCCGTGCCGATCCCCCCGGCGCTCCTCGCGATGGTGACGCTGCTTCAAGCGTACGACCAGGTGAGCGATGCCGATGCGGTGGAGACCGCCGCCAACGACAGGCGCTGGCAACTCCCCCTGGGATGCCTGGGGGCCGAGGAAGCGCCTTTCTCCCAGGGCGTTCTGCCAGCCTTCCGCGAGCGCCTCATCGCGCACGACCTGGACAAGAAGCTGCTCGACCGGACGGTGGAGATCGCCAAGCGCACCGGGAGATTCGGCTGGCAGAAGCTGAAGGCGATGCTCGACTCCTCGCCGCTGCTCGGAGCTTGGCGGGTGGAGGACACCTGGAACCTCATCGGGCGAGCGCTCTCGACGGTGGTGGACTGCGCGGCAGTCGCGCTCTCCAAGCCCCGCGAGGTGGTGTTGAAGGAGGCAGGGCTGAAGCTCCTTTCTGGGCCCAGCCTCAAGGCCACCCTCGACATCGACTGGGACGACCCGGCAGAACAGGCGGAGGCGCTGCAGCGGTTGCTCGGCGAAGTCGACGCCCTAAAGGCTTGGGGGACCAAGCACGCCGGGGACAAGGTCCACGAGAAACCGCTTCAAGAGGCCCTGCAGGCCCTGCGCCGCGTGCTGGAGCAGGACCTCGAGCCCGACCGGGAGGCGGCCTCCGGATCCGACGGGGCGTGGCGCGAGACCGGATGCCCCCGCTCGGGGACAAGGAGATGCGCCACGGGCGCAAGAGCCACTCCAAGCGGTTCAATGGCTACAAGCGCCACATCGTGAGCATCGCCGGGACGGACCTCATCGCTGGCGGTCTGGTCCTGCCAGCCAACGAGCCCGAGCAGGATGCCCTGGAGCCGTTGCTCGCCGACGCGCGCCAGCACGGTGCTCCCGAGGTGGTGATGATCGACCGGGGCTATCTGGGGAGCTCCGCCATCGAGGGCCTGCGCCGCCAGGGCGTGGAGATCCGAGCCAAGCCTTGGCCCAGCCGAAACGGGGGGCGCTTCACCAAGGAAGACTTCCAGATCGATCTCGCCCGGGGCGAGCTGACCTGCCCCGCTGACCAGAAGGCCCACTTCGCCGGCCCCGGCTCGGTTGGGCACTTCCCGGCGGCCGCTTGTGACCCGTGCAGCCTGCGGGCGCGTTGCACGGCCGCAGCTCCAGGCGCTGGCCGCTCAGTCACCATCCACCCGCAGGAGGAGCTGCTGCTCGACCTCCGCCGCATCAAGAAGACCCCCGAAGGCCGGGCCTCGCTTCGGGAGCGCGTCGCGATTGAACATCACCTCGCCCGCATCGTGGCGGTCCAGGGGCCACGTGCCCGCTACAAGGGCGCCCGGAAGAACACCCTGGACCTCCGCCGATGCGCCGCCGTCGCCAACCTCCAAGCTATGGCAAGGGCGGCTTGAAACTTACTGTTCGGATCTCTAGGGACCATCCGCCGCCGGGCCCTCATCCCCAGCACGAAGACTGCCGGTCGTCCCGCAAGGTCCCATCGCCGGCGCCCTCGCCGACTACCTCCGCGGCACGCCGATGAGCTTCGACAGGCTCATCGCCAGCTACCGTGACCCCACGTCGAGGACATCCGGCGTGGGTCGCCTCCAGCAGGGCCGGTCCAGAGCTTTGGCGTGGTTCGCGTCTTCGCCACCGATGAGCCTATCCTCCCTGGCAGGGTCACCGCCTTGCGCCGACGGGCCTTCGGGTTAGGGTAGGCGGCGATGCCGACCGAAGTCATGGAGCGCGCCGCCCGGCTGCTCCTCATCTTCTCGCTTTTGGCCTTCGCCGCGGTGGTCTGCCTGGGAACGCTTCGGGCCAGCCCTGCCCATCTCGTGATGGACACCGACCCCGTTGTGGTCCAGGCGCTACAGTCGTTCCACTCGCACCTCGACAGCCTCGCTTGGCTGGGTGCAGCGGCGCTCGGGGCCGTGCTCAGGCTGCTCGCACCGACGTATCGCGGGCCGCCTTGGGCCCCGCGTGCGCTCGCCCCGACGTACGCCGCCGGAGCAGTGCTGTTCCCGGTCGCCTTCGCTGCGAAGGGGATCGGTCTCCGGTTGGGGGTGGGGCCGTTCGTGAGGCCCATCGCCCCTCTGCTCGCATCCGTGGGCGGTCTATCCCTTCTCGCCGCCGCTGGCTGCGCGCTGGTGATCGCCTGGAGCGTCGTCCTAACCCGGCCCTAACAAGCTCGCTCCGCAGCAGGCCGAAGAGCAAGGTCCCCGTGATCGCGCCCCGCTCGTGGGTGCCGCAGCTGCGTCCCGTTCCGCCCGAGACGTGGGCTTCGACGCGCCGTAAATCGCGTCGCCGTCGCAGCGCCAGAAGCAGTCTGCGTCCGTGAATCCGGCCACACGAAGGGCATCCAGCTGCCAGGCAAGGGGCATGCCCTCCTCCTCGCCCTCGAACCTTCCCACGGCAGCCTCGCGAGCGGCGCGCGCACCCGGCCCGAGAGCCGCGAAGTACTCCTCCCAGAACCGGTCCCAGGCCTCGCCCGGCGTTCCCTGCCGCGCCAGCGCCCTCCGCTTACTCGCCTTCCAGCAAGCCTGCACGCCGGGAATCGACGAGGCCGCGTGGTCAGCGTTCAAGAAGACGCCGCCCGGAGCGAGCGCGGCGGCGAGCCGGCAGTATAGGCGAGCGAGCTGCTCCGCGGTCAGCCAATGCAACGCGGTGGCCGAGACGGCCGCGTCGGGAGCGGCTCCCAGGGCCGAGGTCCACGTCTCGGACCGGAGGTCGACCTCGGCGAAGCGCACCCGCCCTCGGTACCGCTCGCAGCGTCTCCGGGCCAGGGCGAGCAGTGTGGGATCTAGATCCAGGCCGACGACCTGCGCGTCCGGGAACGCCTCCAGCAAGTGCGCGGCGACGCTCCCGGTGCCACATCCGAGGTCGACGATGGTCCCTGGCGTGCCGACCGCCGCGCGGACCAGTCGGACGAGCTGTGCGAAGCGCTCCTGCCGCGCCACCAGGAAGCATTCCTGCATTCGGTCCCAGCGCGCGATCCAGGCGTCGACATCGATCCCCTGCGGGAGGTCCATGGAGGTGCAGAATCCCCGTGCGGACAGGCAGGGTCAAGCGTGACAGGGTTATCGTTACCGGTCGGTCGCATCTCGCCTTACGGCGCGCGGTCGCCCTTCCGGGTGCGCGCTGCTCGCACGCGCCCGCCCGGAGCGCGAAAGGCAATTTCCCGGTGCAACTGAGCGACGCTCTTTCGCAGGGCCGCCAACTCTTGCGCCCCCTCGGCCGTCAGCGTGTATTCCCGCCGAGCGGTGCGCGGAGTCGAAGCGCGGCGCGGTGCGGCACGCAGCCAACCTGGCCTGGCCATACGCTCCAAGAGCGGGCGGGGCTGAGGTCGAAGTCGTGACGGCGAAGCTCCTGGAGCATCCACTGTCCGTAGATGGGTTGAATCGAAGCATGATGGAGGATATGGACCTTCCAGAATGCGAGGACGACCTCCTTGTGCATCGCCTCACTTCCCGGTTTCATCGCTCGCCTCACTCGGACCAAACGTGAACTGGTAGGCGATGCGGGCCGGGCGGGCACCGCCCGCTCGGCTTGCGGCAGTGTTCCACCGGCCCCAGGGCGCCTCGTCCAGAGTCCCGAGCGGCTCTGAAGCAGAGCGGGCGAGCGGAAGACCGGAGTTCATGAGCTATCCGCCCCCGACCGTGGCGACGATCACCCCGGCGGCGGCACCGAGGGCGACCACGACGAGCGGAGGTACCTTCCAGGAGACGAGGAGCACGAAGCAGACGAGAGCGATGAGGAAGTCCGCATGCCCGTGGACTGCGGTTGCGTAGACGGGGTCATAGAGCGCAGCGCCCAGGAGCCCGACAACTGAGGCGTTGATTCCCTTCATCGCGGCCTGGGCCCACATCTTCCTGCGGAAGATGTCCCAGAACGGAAGGGTTCCCGCCAAGACGAGCAGGCCTGGCAGGAAGATACCCACGAGGGCGACCGCAGCGCCGACCAGTGCGTGGGACGGCATCGCGGCAGCCCCCAGGTATGCTGAAAAGGTGAACAGGGGCCCGGGCACGGCCTGGGCCGCTCCGTACCCCGCCAGAAAGGAGTCGTCCGTCACCCAGCCAGGCACGACGACGGCCCCTCGCAGCAACGGGAGCACCACGTGCCCGCCCCCGAAGACGAGGGCCCCTGATCGGTAAAACGCGTCGAAGAGAGCTAGAGGCGATCGCGGCCACACCTCGGATCCGATCTGAAGACCGACGAGGAGAACGACGAAGAGCACCAGGGACGCCACTCCCGCTGCCCTCGACACGGGCACATGGAGGGTGTCCGAGGGCTGAGCGTCGTCTCGGCGGCACAAGAGGAGTCCCGCAACGCCTCCGAGAACGATGGCCACGACCTGGTGGAGCGAGGTGAAGCCAGCGGAGACCACGCCGGCGCCTAGCAGCCCAATGGCGGCCCGTTGACGGTCTGGGCAGAGCGTACGCGCCATTCCCCATACGGCCTGCGCCACGATGGCCACTGCCACGAGCTTGAGCCCGTGCAGCATGCCTGTGGCCCACGGCGCCGAGAGAAGACTCGCTCCCCTCGCGAACAGGAAGAGGAGGAGGGCTGATGGCAGAGTGAAACCTACCCAGGCAGCGAGCCCTCCGAACCAGCCGGCACGACTGAGGCCAAGGGCGAACCCCGTTTGGCTGCTCGCCGGGCCTGGCAAGAACTGGCTCAAGGCGACGAGGTCGACGAACGAGGCATCGTCGACCCACTTCCGGCGAATGACGAACTCTTGGCGGAAGTATCCGAGATGCGCGATGGGTCCGCCAAAGCTCGTGAGGCCGAGCCTCAGGAAGGCACGGAATACCTCAAACGGGGATCCCATCGAGTACCCGATCGATTTTTCCCTGGCCGACTACTCGGTGGCTATAAACGACGGTCGTAGTCGCATCAACGACCGCAGCCGTAGGTCTGATGAAGTGTCGTGCGCCGTCGGCATGAGTCCGCGTGTTTGAGAAGGCCGCGACCAGGTTCAAGCCGATGAATGTGCCCGATCGGTATCACTGAGGCCGCCACCCCGCATGACAACCTCGGTTCGGACGATCTCCACGCCGCGCTTGACGCCAGACGGCGTTGCTGCGGCTACTTGAAGTAATTCCCTCGGTTCGCGAAAACCCACGCGATCCGACCGGTGCCCGCCTCCTCGCGCGGGAACGACTCCTGCGTGGTCGTCCCAGGACACCCCCCTTGCAGGGGAAGCGGCCTCGTGGCTCGCTCAAAACTCGTCGTAGGCGACCTGGTCGGTAGGGACGCCCAGCTCCTGCAGCATGGTCTTGCAGGCCTCGATCATCCTCGGCGGTCCGCACAGGTAGTACTCCGCGGAGGCGGGGCGGGGGTGCTCTCGTAGGTATTCGCGGAAGACGACCTCGTGGATGAGGCCGACGGCTCCCTCCCAGCGGTCTTCGGGGAGCGGAGCCGACAGCGCGGTCCGGAAGATGAGGTTCGAGTGCCCCCGCGCCAACGCGCGGAAGTAGTCGTCGTAGAAGAGCTCCTGGCGCGAGCGCGCCCCGTACCAGAAGCTCACCTTGCGCCGCGTTCCCTCGGTCTCGAAGAGGTGCGAGATCTGGGCGCGCAGGGGCGCCATCCCCGCGCCGCCGCCGATGAAGACCATCTCCCGCTGCGTCGGTTTCAGGTGGAAGTCGCCGAAGGGCCCGAGGGCGGTGACCAGGTCGCCGGGCCGCAGGTGGAACATGTAGCTCGAGCCAACCCCGGGGGGGAGGTCGGGGGAAGGGGGCGCTGCCAGCCGCACGTTGAGCCGGAGGCGCTGCTCGCGCGCCGGATTGCAGGCCAGCGAGTAGTTGTTTCGGCGCCCGGGCGCGGGGTTGGAGACCGCGCACGAGAGGAGGCCCTCTCGCTCCCAGGCGGCGCGGTACGGCTCCGGGACCTCCAGCTCGCCCAGCCGGATCTCAGGGTAGGGAGGGATCTCGACCTGGAGGTAGTCGCCGGGGGTGAAGTCCGGTCGCGCTCCGGGGTCGTCCGGCTCGAGCTCGAGCTCGATCTCCCGGATGAAGATGGCCACCATGCGGCCGCCGGTGACCCGGAGCCGGAGAGACCGCGGGGGCCGGGCGCCGGCGCCGCCCGGTCGCGCCATGTTGAAACGGAGGCGCCCCGCTCGCTCCTCGACCGGATAGGTGGCTAGCCCCCGGCACGCCGGGGGACGCACCGGCGCGCCGTCGTGCAAGCGGTAGCGGGCGTTGTGCTTGCGGCACTCGATGAAGTCGTCCTTGACCAGGCCCTCAGCCAGGTGGGCGTTTCCGTGGGTGCACGCGCCGTCGGTGGCGTACAGCGCGCCGGAGAGGTCCCTCGCGACCGCGTACGTCCGCTGACCCACGTCGACGCGGAGGATGCCTAATGGCGGCAGGGCCGAGGCAGGACCCGCGTCGACCCAGCCTTCCCGGTCGGGCTGGGCCCCGATCCGCACCGGCCCGCCCCGCGCCTTCGAGGGCGCGGGGACCTCGCGCTTCACGAAGTAGGTCGGGTCACGCATCTGCCGGCGCAGGGCGGGGACGATCTCGCGCCAGGCAGCGAAGAGCCCCCGGTAAGGTGCCGGCATGTCGTCCCGGACCTCGAGGTGGAGGCGCGGCAGGGCGTGATACGGGACGGTGGGGAACATGTGGTGCTCGACGTGCCAGCCCATGTTCCAGTACAGGTACCGGTGCAGCCGGTTCATGATCACCGTGCGGCAGTTGAGCCGGTGATCGAGGACGTCCTCGGCCAACCCGGCGTGCTGGGTGTCGCTGTAGACCACCATGAGCCAGGTGCCGAAGATGTTGGTGAGCCCCACCAGGAGGAGCGGCAGCACGCTCCACGACCAGAGGGCGAGCAGGATCACCGCCGCGTAGATGACGAGGTAGATCCGCGCGCGCAGGAAGAGCTTCGGGAACTCGCTCTCGGGGACGATCTCCCGGTCCACCGGGCTGACCCGGCCTAAGACGTGCCGGGCGACGCCAGGAAAGTAGGCCCGGTAGCTGGGGAGCCCGAGGAAGGAGGCGGCGATCTGCAGAGGGGACGGCGGGCGGGGAACGGCGATCTCCGGGTCCCGGCCCACGACCAGGGTGTCGCTGTGGTGGCGAATGTGCGACCAGCGCCAAAACACCGACTCGCGCATCACCATGAACGACGCGAGCTCGTAGAGCGCGTCGTTCATCCAGTCAGTGGCGAACGCGGTACCGTGCCCGCTCTCGTGCCACCGGGAGTCGGACGTGGAGGCGTAGAGGAAGGCGTAGACGAGGTACGGGGCGATCGCCCAGCCGGAAGGCCATAGCGCCACGGTCAGCGAGCCGGTGCCGAGGATCAGCGCCAACCACAGGATGGTGTCGCGAAGGGCCGGGCCGTCACGCCTCCGGACGAGCTCGCGCATGACCTCGGGGGGGACCGGGCTCCGGTACCACTCCGCCTCGGCACGCCCCGCCTCGACGGCGCGCGCCGAGGTCGCTCCCAAGAGGCCGTAGCGCTCACTCCGGGCGGTACGGGCGGACGTCGGGTTTTTTTGGGCAGTGGCGAGCTCACTCATGGTCACTCTCCGCGCGGGGACCGACTGGTCCTAGCCGTCGTGTTGGTCCGGAGGCAACGGTCGAAACAGCGCTTCTACCGGTCGCGGGAAATGCAGGCATCGAGGTCGCA
>Ga0335069_10014093_pt1 | contig 11210 bp, 13 predicted proteins | sample Lox_Sample_11_FD_206714 | JGI IMG/M metagenome (GOLD analysis project Ga0335069, IMG submission 206714) | Soil microbial communities from Loxahatchee National Wildlife Refuge, Florida, United States - Lox_Sample_1.1 | ecosystem: Environmental > Terrestrial > Soil > Wetlands | place: USA... | reverse complement strand
GGTTCATCGTTTGGCTTGTGCTCGGGTTATTGATCTACATCTTCTACAGCCGGCATCGCAGCGAGTTTGCGACCAAGTAGGTTGTTGAGGCAGGCAGGAATATTGGACTGCATGGGCGAGCGTTATCCGCTCTTGCATGTCCAGGGATCATGCACCTGAGATACGCCTCATTCCTTCGGCTTCCATTCTTTCGATAAGAATTCGTAACGGGCCCTCAGTTCATCTTTGTGGGCTGACGGTTCTGCGCTCAGAATCATGACTGGCCAGGCGTCGGAAGCGTTATAGGGCGGCCAATTTGGCATGCCGGGTCCGTTGGGATTGCCGTTCTTGGCGAAGTTGGACCAGTACCGCTGCATCATTTCGCTGACACGTCGGTCGGCATCGCTCCAGATCACGTCGGTTTTGGAATCGAGTTGTCCGAACACGTATTCGATTTCGGCGGAGTGGTATGCGCCGAGCCTCGGCGCCTTTAGATCCTTGGGAAAGGGAGCCATGTCGAAGCGATAGCGATAGACCGGCTGCTTGCCCGTTTTGACGGCGGCTTCGATCCAGGCCCAGGTGGAAAGTGCAATGAACTTGTCACCGGCGTAGTCCTGGGCAGAACGGGCCGCGTGCTCGTCGGTGTCGGCGGGATAAAGTTTCAGGAACTCGGTCGCCTTGTCGCCGAAATCCTTCTGAGCCGTTGCCTTGAAGGTCTCGGCGGTGGGCTTCTGAGGCGCGAAAGCGACTTCGAAGCTGCCTTCGTCCCGATTCCAGCCGGCGATCAGGGCAATATCATTTTGCTTACCGGCGGCGAAGATGTTGGGAACGGAGTCGGGGAGGAAGTATCCATCAATGTCTGGTCCGAACTCGAAGCCCTGAGATTGTGGCGGGATAAAAGGGGCGAGCAGCTTCTCGGCTGGAATGGCGCGCAAATCCGCCAGCGTAGAGGCGCCGAGCTTGTCGTTCAGGATTTTTGCATCTTTGTCGGCGCGCACCGAGAGCGGATCGAAGGAGAGACCACTGTGCGAGAAGGCTGCTCCGCTTTCTCCAATCGCCTTCTGAAAAAGGCCCTTGGCGAGCGGCGATGCCATCTGCGCGCTCACCGAAAATGATCCCGCACTTTCGCCAAAGATGGTGACATTGGCGGGGTCTCCACCGAATGCGGCGATATTGTCGTGCACCCAGTTGAGTGCGGCGAGCTGGTCGAGTAATCCGTAGTTTCCGGCGGAGTTGTGTCCTGACTCTTTGATCAAGTCCGGATGCACCATGAAGCCGAAGATTCCGAGGCGATAGTTCATGGAAACGACGATGACTCCCTGCTGCGCCAGATGATAGCCATCCTGGCGGCTTTCCGAGGTGGTACCGGCGACGAAGCCTCCGCCGTAGATCCAGACCATCACTGGCAGCTTGGATTCGGCGTGTCGGTCAGGGACCCAGACGTTCAGCGTTAGACAGTCTTCGCTGGCTCCGGGATCGTGAAACACCATGTCGCCGAAAACATTGCCTTGCATGCAGTGGAAGCCGAACGCGGTAACCTTCTTCACGCCGGACCATTTCGCAGCAGGCTGGGGTGCCTTCCAGCGGAGATCGCCGATGGGCGGAGCGGCGTAGGGAATGCCGAGAAAAGATCTGACCTTGCCATCGTCTTTGCCTTCGATCTCTCCCATGCGGGTCTTTACCCGTGACGAAGGGGAGGCAGGGAACGCGGTTGCGGACAATGCGAGCGCGAGACCAGCCAGAATGAGTGGGCGAGCGATATGCAGGTGCATGAAGGCTCCTGTGGAAGGTAGGAGAACACCGGATTGTAAAAGAAAATGAGACGTACTGCGCTCGCAAATCTGAAGAGCGGCAACTACAATCGGGGATTATGTCAGCTTCTGGGACCCTGGGGCCAAGTTCATTTATCCGTCAACTTCCGAAAGCAGAGTTGCACCTGCATCTGGAGGGTGCGGTCGATCCAGCCACCTTGCTGGAACTTCGCAAAAATCATGGAGAGCGTTCGAATTTGTCGCAGACCGAGGCGCTTTACCAGTACACGGACTTCCAGTCCTTCCTGATGGCGTTCAAGGAAGTCAGCGCGCACTTGCGCGGGCCCGACGATTACGAACTGGTCACGTATCGGCTGATGCAGCGCTTAAAAGATGAAAACGTTTTGCACGCCGAAGTCTATGTGGCTGTGGGAGTGTGTCTGTATCGCAAGCAGGATTTTGCGGCGATTTTTGAAGGTCTGGAACGAGGGAGGGCGCGCGGCGCCCGGGACTTCGGCATATCTCTGCTGTGGATCTTCGACGCTACCCGCCACTTTGGAGTAGAGGAAGCACAGAAAGTTTTCGAACTGGCGGTGCGCTACCGGGATCGTCATGTGGTCGGGATCGGCATTGGCGGGGACGAAGTGAAAGCTCCGCCGGAGCTGTTTCGCGGAGTGTACGCCTATGCGGAAGATCATGGTATGCGGCTCACGGCCCACGCGGGCGAGACAGGACCGTCAGAATCCATTTGGGGGGCACTCAACCTGCATGCGGAGAGGATCGGCCATGGAGTCGCAGCGGCACAGGATCCCGATCTGATGGAAGAATTGGCGCAAAGGCAGATTCCGCTGGAGATCTGCCTGACCAGCAACGTGCGAACCGGAGTGTGCAAAACGCTAACGGAGCACCCGGTAAAAAGGTACTTCGATCAGGGAGTGATGGTTACGCTGAATACGGATGATCCGTCGTTATTCGGCACGAGCCTGGCCCGCGAATACCAGTTGGCGCAGGATACGTTCGAATTCAGCGACGAACATCTGCGCGAACTGGCGCGCAACTCCTTCGAAGCATCGTTTCTTCCGGCCGAGCAGAAGGTGGAATTGCTGGGCTTGTTTGATGCGGCAGCGGCGCGCTAGCGATGAATCTTTGTTGCCCGAGCGGTCGCCTGCCCAGGACAAGGTTGTTGTAAAATTTCGCGACTCGTTCGCAATGGTCTAACTCTTGGCGAAGACTCTGAAGATCAGCGTGGTGGCGACACTCGCGTCGATTCTGGCATGGCGGGTTCACGTTCCGCAGAGAATGTGGCCACAACATCCGCAATTGGCGGCATTTTTGTTGGCCTTGCTGATCTGCCTCGTTTTGCAGATCTTGTGGTCTGATTCAGAGTCTCACAAAGCGGCAGATGTCGAGCCGCGGCGTGAATCGAAGTCAAAGTCCCGTTAAGTGAGAACTGAATTATGGCTGTGCGTGACATCCTCCAACTTGGCGACCCGATTCTGCGGCAGAGGTCCCTGCCTGTGGGGGATGCCACTGCTCCGGAAATTCGTGACCTGGTAGCGGATCTTACCGACACCTTGGCGCATGCCCGCGCAACCACCGGATACGGGCGAGGGATTGCCGCACCTCAAATTGGAGTCCTGCAAAGAGTGATCTTCCTCAAGCTGCCGGGAGTCGAGCCCTGGCCGCTGGTGAATCCGGAGATCATCGGAGCGAGTGAAGAGAAAGTCGTGGTGTGGGACGCCTGCCTCAGCTTCCTTTCCATATTTATGCAGGTGGAACGCCGGCGCCGCATCACGGTGAGATATCAAAATCTGCAGGGGGAAGTGCTGGAGTTCGAAGCCGGCGAGGACCGCGACCTCAGCGAACTGTTGCAGCACGAAGTTGACCATCTCGATGGAATTTTGGCTATCGACCGGGTGTTTGACGTAAAGACGATCTGCACGCGCGAAGAATTCGAGAAGCGATACAGGGACTCCAGCCCGTACGCCACGGTTACGACATCCAGCCCTGCTGCTCCCCCACCCGGGAAATGGCCGCTGAACATAGAGCCCTGATGCTGCACATCGGCATTGTCGCTTGCAGTACGGAAGGTGCGGCATTGTGCTACCGCACGATCTCCCTGGAAGGATCGCAGGTTCTGGGCCGCCACGATCATCCGGAGGTCTCGCTGCATTCGCATTCTCTCGCGGAATACATGAAGTGCATCGACCGGAACGATTGGGCCGGCGTCGCCGAGCTCATGCTGTCGTCGGCGGAGAAATTGGCGCGGTCCGGGGCTGACTTTCTCATTTGCCCCGACAACACGATTCATCAGGCGTTCGACATGGTGGAACACCGATCGCCGCGTCCGTGGCTGCACATTGCGCGCGAGGTCGCAAGAGAAGCGCAGGGGAAGGGATACAAACGCCTTGCCATCCTGGGAACCCGTTATCTCATGGAAGGGCCGGTCTATCGTGAGACATTGAAGGCGATGGGAATCGATTCTCGCGTTCCCGGGACTGAGCAGCGGCAGCGCATCAACCAGATCATCTTCGACGAACTGGTGAATGGAGTGCTTCTTCCGCGATCCCTGGCTTATCACGTCGAGGTGATACGCAGTCTGAAAGACGAAGGCTGCGATGCGGTTGTGCTGGGATGCACGGAGATTCCGCTGCTGGTGACGCAGGAGTCGTCGCCGCTGCCTGTGTTGGATTCGACGCGGATTCTGGCACGGGCCGCGGTTCGCAAAGCGCTGGAGGGATTAGGTGCAACATCGCTTAAAGTTCCGTAGGCTCGATGGCCTGTTCGCCGTTCTGCGGTTCCCTCCTGAACAGGACGTGCCGGTATGGGCAACTCGAGGACAGTTCAGTTCGATCACGCGCACGGCGGAGGAACTGTCCGTGGTTTGTGCGGTCGAAAATGTTCCGGAAGAAACCCTCCCCACAGAACGCTGGATTTGCGTGAAGCTCGAGGGGCCGTTCCCTTTCTCGATGACAGGAGTGCTGCTATCGTTCCTCGAGCCACTATCGGGCAACGGAGTTCCGATATTCGCCCTGGCAACCTTTGACACCGACTATGTGCTGATCCCGAAACAGTTTGCGGAACGCGCGATGGAGGAATTGGGGCGGACCGGGCATATATTCATCGCGTAGGCGGTCACTTGCCCGCGATAGATGTCCAGTACTGCCAGGGCTCCATTCGACTGTGAAAATGCGCCGAACGCTGCGGTCTTCGTCCGCGCAGCCATCCCGTATGTTGTAATAGAAGTAACCAAACGAATGCCATCGGTCATTACAAAACTTCGACGTCGCGGGAAAGCCCTGCAGCGAAATCTTCGCGGGGCCACAATGGCCGCCCGCGCCCTCGCTTCCACGGAGCACCCATTGCTGGCGCACATCATCCCCATGCGCCGCTGCAATCTTGCCTGCACCTACTGCAATGAGTTCGATGATTTTTCGAAGCCTGTCCCGATCGATGAGATGTACCGCCGGATCGATAAGTTGGGTGCGCTGGGGACTGCCGTGGTTACGATATCTGGCGGCGAACCGCTCATGCACCCCGAACTCGATGATGTGATCCGGCGGATTCGCGCGAACGGGATGATCGCGGGGCTTATCACCAATGGATACCTGCTGGTCGCTGAACGCATTCAGCGGCTGAACCGCGCTGGGCTCGAGTGGCTGCAGATCTCGATCGACAACGTGAATCCCGACGAGGTCTCGAAGAAAAGCCTGAAAGTTCTGGATAAGAAACTGCAGTTGCTGGCCGAGCATGCGGATTTTCACGTCAACATCAATTCGGTCGTGGGCAGCGGAATTGCGCATCCGCAGGATGCCCTGGTGATTGGCAAGCGAGCGGTGGAATTGGGCTTCACCTCGACGATCGGAATCATTCACGACGGCAGCGGACAATTGCAACCGTTGGGAGACGAAGAGCGGCGCATTTATCACGAGATGCAGGCGCTCGAGAAGAGCAGCTTCACGCGGATCAATAAATTCCAGGACAACATTGCGAAGGGATTGCCCAACGACTGGCGCTGCCGTGCCGGAGCCCGATACTTGTACATCTGCGAGAACGGCTTGGTGCATTACTGCTCGCAGCAGCGCGGATACCCCGGAACCCCGCTGGAGAACTACACGCGCGAGGATCTGCGGCGGGAGTATCTGACTGAGAAGGGCTGCGCTCCGCACTGCACCGTATCGTGCGTGCACCAGGTTTCAATCTTTGACTCGTGGCGTGCGCCGCAGCAACCCGCCATGCCAAGTTCGGCGCCAGCCGAAGAACTCGTTCAGATCAAGTAGCAAGTACTACTTCTTGGGCTGCGCCGTCGGCGGCAAAATTCCATTCAAGCGCAGATACATTGCGGCGGAGCTGTAGTGGTCTGCCCAGTCGTTGGTTAGTGCGATCAGGGCAAAGGCGCGAGATCCTTTGCGCCCGCCAAATAGTTCGACCTGGTCGCTCAACTTGGAGTCATCTACTTTACCCAGCGCGGTCGTGCAGAAATCGAAACTGGCCTTGAGTGCCTCTACAAGCTTGTCCTTTCCGTCGGACTCTTTCAGCGGGACGGCTGCTTTTACTTCCGGCGCGTCGCCGATCTTGGAACAAAGATAATTATTCGATTCGACGATATGCAGCACGAGATGGCCGAACGTCATCTGCTGCTCAGTCGGCTTGTAGTTGAACTTGTCCGCGGGCATCTCTTCCACGGCGGCAACTAGATTCTTCTGCTGGCGCGGCAGGATCTCACGAGCGACCGACGTGACCGGATTCTTGTCCTGGGCAAAGAGCGCGGTGGCAGCTGCAAGCACTAGAACACAACAAGTGCGGTTGATCATGACTTCCTCCCAAACAAACTTCCACGATCCGACTCCATTCTACTGAAGTGGCAGCGAAAGCGTAGGCAGCCGATGAAGACGTCCCCGACATGGCAGAATAACGAATGCCAACTCGCACCCCTGAGTTCATCTACGGCACAGCATGGAAGGAGGGCCGGACCGCAGGTTTGACCGAGCTGGCGATAGGCTGCGGGTTCCGCGCGATCGATACGGCCAACCAGAGGCGCCACTACTTCGAGGAAGGTGTGGGGCAGGGATTGGCTGCCGCCTATCAGACAGGAGTTGTGACGCGGGACGATCTCTTCCTGCAAACTAAATTCACCTATCGCGGCGGGCAAGATGATCGCCTGCCTTACGACCCGTCCGCACCGTTGGCGACCCAGGTCGTGCAGTCGCTTTCGAGTTCATTGAGACATCTAGGTACCGACCGAGTCGATAGTTTTGTGCTGCATGGACCGAGTTCTGGTTATAGCTGGACCGATGCCGATACCGAAGTTTGGGAGGCAATGCGAAGAGAGCGTGACGAAGGGCGGACCATACTGTTGGGCGTCAGCAACGTTTCTCTCCTTCACCTGGAGCAAATGGAAGCTGCGGGACTAGAGCTTCCGACGTTTGTGCAGAACCGCTGCTTTGCGCGTCTGGGCTGGGATCGCGATGTCCGCCAATTCTGTAAGGATCACAACATGGTGTACCAAGGATTTTCGTTGCTGACGGCCAATCAAGAGGTCGTGCACAATGCTGCGATCGTGCAATTGGCGGAAGCGCTGAATGTCACTTCCGCTCAATTGATATTCAGCTTCGCGCGCTCGATTGGGATTCTGCCCCTCACGGGAACATCAAATGCCGAGCACATGATGCAGGACCTTGAGAGCATCCGGATGAAGCTGTCGGCGGACATAGTACAAGCGCTCGAGGGGATTGCAGGTTGATTTTCGACCCTGATTTATCGGCCCGCAGCAAGACCGGCCGCGGCCAGCTTGTATACCAGATACCAGACGGCGACAATCGTGATCGCCGTGGAGCGCTTGACCTTCCCAACGCATGAGAATCCGATACCCATCAGCACGATCGACCAGATGCTGATCACGTCTGGAATGGACGCCAGGCCCAGCACGAATTTGCTGGTCTCGGGATCCATGTAGTAGGCCGGATTGGTGCCGACAGGATTGTTGACATTGAATCCTTCCGGATTGATGCCGGCGAACATCGCGATTGTTCCCAGAACCGCACCGACAATCCCGGGTAGTCCCGCGTACATGATGATGGCGTAAGTCTTGCCGAAGGTGATGTCGGCGCCCGCTGCCACCTTGAAAGTGGCGAAAAGAACTGCCGCAACAATCGCGTAGATGAGGAGAAGGAGGAAAGGGCTGCCATAGAAAGCGCCCACGTATGAGTACTTCATGATCTTCGTCTGCTGTGCTTGTTGATCGGGCGTCGCCTTCTCAAAATTCTCAGACGCTTTCTGCGAACGAGCGATTTCATTCTTGACAATCTGTTCAAAAGTGACTTGCCGGCTCACTGCGTAGGAAAAAATCAACGAGAAGATCGAGATGAGAATCCAGGGAGCCCACCAGCTTGCACTGCGCCGCAAGTCGGTGAAGGTCTTTGACGGCGCGATAAACGTGTCAATAATGCGCTCAGCCTGGGAGAGCGGCGCGGTTTCGGGAGTGGGTGTCGGGGCGGGAACAACCGGGGCCGTTGTCATTCGTGCCTCCTGCAAAGAGTTCAAGGCATTCTAGCCGCAGCAGTTCGAGGGTACAAGTTGGGCCGACCACAGAAGATGACCCGCGCCTGGCATTTGTCACACGGAATTAAGATGGTCGAATGTCGAATCTGACACCGGTTGTCGTCGGAGCTTTGATCGCAGAACTGATCCCGGCGGCGGCGTTTGGGTTCTACGGCGAAAAGATCGCGGTCGTAGTGGAGCGCTGGCCGGCTGCGGCGAAGGTTATTGCGCCCGCGGTTCTTGTATCGGTCTATGTCGCGATCGCGACTGCGTCGCATGTATTTCGCTGGAGTTGGTTCGCCGTTTACCTGATCCTGCCGGTAGTGATGGCTTGGCTGTTGTTGCGCGCTTCGGAGCGAGATCCGCAGCAGCGTGGCAATTGGCGGGACGCGCTGATCCTTGTCGTTCTTGGCCTGGCGGTCGATCTGCGCTGGTTCGATGGGGCGTGGCCGCACGGGCAGGAGGCTCTGGGCAAAATCCTGCTTGTGGACGCCGGGCTCTATGGATTTATGGCGATCCGGAGATTGAGCGGTGCTGGATTCGACTTCCGCCTCAAGTGGAGTGATTGGAAAACCGGGCTGCGCGAGCTGGTCTTGTTCGCTCCCATCGTCATTGTCCTTGGCTTAGCGCTGGGCTTCATCCATCCGCATATCGCCAGGCCGGGTCTGAGCGAAGCTATGCTTCGTTGGATCGCGATCTTCGTCTTCGTAGAGATTCCAGAAGAACTCTTCTTCCGGGCATGGGTCCAGAACCTGCTGGAACGCCGCCTGGGGCGGACGTGCTCATTGATCGTGGCCTCACTTTCATTCGGGCTCTCGCACTTCAACAAGAGGTCGGCGCATTTCAATTGGCGCTACGTGTTGTTGGCGGCGATCGCCGGGATCTTTTACGGAAGGGCGTGGAGAGAACGGCGGAGAGTGCCCGCGTCCACGATCACGCATACGTGCGTGGACTGGCTGTGGTCCTGGTGGTTCTAGGGGAACGGTTTTGCGCGCATCAGCGAACGGCACCAGAGGCTTGTGCGAGCGGATGGTAATGGTAATAGCCGAGTCCAACCCGCATGTGATGCAGCCACACATCAGGGATGCAGAGCGCGAAACAAAGGCCGAGCAGGCCCTGGGCGATTCCCAGGAAATAGAGGCTGCGATAACGCCGGAATAGCAGGCAGGAAACAGCTCCCCACACCAGGGTAGCCACCGTGAGGGGGATGTTCGGCAGGTGCGCGAGTGAGAACAAGCCCGCCGCCACCGCGATTGCCCAGTCAGCGCTGAGAACACGCGTGAGACGCGGCATGAAGTAGTCCTGCAGCAGGAACTGCTGGTAAATGGTCCACGCCACGTATCCGCCGACGTGAGAGAAGTCGGGGGAATAAAGCGGGTGATAGGTGCCGATTTCCTGCGCGACGACAATCCCCAGAAGGGCAAATCCCGCTGCGGCAGGGAGAATCCACCATCCCGAAACCATGCCGCGCCAACCAAGACCGAGTTGGTTGAGGCTTGGGCGGCGGGAGACGACTATGGCCAGCGGAGCCAGCAAGGCGAGAGGCCCGAAAATCAGCTGCTCGCGCGACGGCAGCCAGAGCACCGCCAGGATTGCCCCAAAGCCGACCGCCAGTTCAGCCAAGTGGCGGGATGAGGACTTGATTTCCGGAAGCGGCAGCGCCAGTGCAGTGGAATTCGTCGTGGCCAATGAACAAACCTCAGGAGACTTATGAATAGGGGACGCGAGATTTGGTTGCAAAAAAATGTGTCGACGGCCGTGTTCGGCGGCAGCTACATCTGCGGCGTAGCAGCCAGCAGGGTGCGAGTGTAGGGATGCGATGGGGAGTTCGTGAGGGAATCGGTGTCGCCGATCTCGACGATCTTTCCGCGATGCATCACGGCTATGCGGGTAGAGAGATAGCGCACGACGGGCATGGAATGTGAGATGAAGAGGTAGGTCAGCCCGAGATCGCGCTGCAACTGGGCGAGGAGGTTCACGATTTGCGCGCCCACGCTGACATCGAGGGCGGAGACGGGTTCGTCGCAGACGATGAACTTGGGGCGGAGGGCAAGCGCCCGGGCGATACCGACGCGCTGGCGTTGTCCCCCGGAAAACTCATGCGGATAGCGGCGCCGAGCCGATTCGTCCAGCCCAACTTCTCGAAGTAGTTCATTGACGCGGGTACGCACTCCGTCCGCGCCGGCAGCAGCGCGGTGGATGATCAGAGGCTCGGCAATGATGTCTTCCACCCGGAACCGGGGATCAAGCGACGCGAAAGGGTCCTGGAAGATGATTTGAAGATCCCGGCGGAGTCGGCGCATTTCGCCGCGGTTGGCAGCCAGCAGATTCCGGCCTTCGAGTTGGATGGTTCCCGAGGTGGGCTCGATCAGGCGCAGGATCAAGCGTCCCAAGGTGCTCTTGCCGGAGCCGGATTCGCCTACAAGTCCGAGGGTTTCTCCGGAGTGGATATCAAAGGAGACGTCATCGACAGCCCGCACCTCACCCGCATTCCTGCGTCCGAAAAGGGATTCGGAGCGGGGGAATATCTTCGTCAAGTTTCGAATCTCGAGCAAGCTCATCGCGTAAGAAGAACCGAACTGCGGCTTTCCGATTGGTCGGCGCTTAGCCGGCGGCAATCAAGGGAACGGAGGCCAGGGCCGCCAGCAAACCGATGAACCTCCACCGGCTGAAATGCTCCTTCAAAAATACACGAGCCAGCAAAACAGTCACGGCAGGATAGAGAGATGTAATCACCACGGCTTCGTCGAGCCGCCCGTGTTGACTGGCGAAAATAAATAGCGCACTGGCGATAATGTCGAAGGACCCAGCCACTGCTCCGAACAAGATTCCCGAGGTGCGAAGAGCAGGGCGAGCCCGGGTCCACAAAACCGCGATCGTGGTGGTCGTGAATGAGCCGATTCGGGAAAGGGCTGCGATCCAGAGAGGCGAACCGCTTGC
>Ga0335069_10014092_pt1 | contig 11211 bp, 23 predicted proteins | sample Lox_Sample_11_FD_206714 | JGI IMG/M metagenome (GOLD analysis project Ga0335069, IMG submission 206714) | Soil microbial communities from Loxahatchee National Wildlife Refuge, Florida, United States - Lox_Sample_1.1 | ecosystem: Environmental > Terrestrial > Soil > Wetlands | place: USA... | reverse complement strand
TTTGCAGCATCAGTACAAATCTACGAATCTGGAAACTGGAAAGTGAGTCTTTAATGAGTTTTGATGAGATTAAACCTTTTTTGGATTATGGAATTCTTGGAACAATAGTTTTCGTATTGGGAAAGGCTTACTTTAAATTAGTAAACAAAATTATTGAGGTAGTGCAGAACAATACTAAGGCGCTTGAGAATGTTAAGGAAACGATGAATAAGTGTTATATGAACGATATGTAATTTAACAAATAAAAAAGCCCGCTCAATCTTTAAGTTAGACGGGCTTTTATCCTTAATCAAGGCCGCCTTTTTTGAAGCAACTAAGTGCAATCAAAATGCCGTCGCCTTTTTTATCGCTATACCTGAATTATACATTTTTTTTTAAATGAAAGTCAAATTTTTAAATGTCCGCAATTTCTGACTCTCTGAAAAAGTATAATAAGCTTAAACGCTTTTCCGATTACGTTCACGGCAAATTGCGGCGCAATGCTGAAATAGAACTATTGAAAATCGATATGTTAAAGGAGGACATCTATACAAAATCAGATATGTGGGAAAAGCTCGATGCTATATCTAAATGCTCTAGCCTTGTTGAACTAAGGCATTATGAAAATGGAGAAACTAAAGTACATAATGCCAATTACTGTCATAATCCCGTAGTGTGTCCAATGTGCGCAGATAGAGTCAGCAAAAGAAGGAGAGCCATATTTTCTAATCCAATAAAAAAAGCGGTTGATAAATTTTCTGTAAATAAATATTCACCTGGCTGGAAAAAAGAATATCCTTCCCAGTACACTGGTGTTTACATGGCTACGGCAACAATAAAGGATGGAAAAAATTTAAAAGAAAGGATAGATACATTAAATGAGTCATTAAAAAACTTCAGAAAAATGGGACAAAAAAGAAATAATGATACTCGATCTCAAGGAGAATGGTCGAAGGTAATTGCTGGTATAAGCAATACTGAATTAAAAATAGGCAAGGTTTCTGGAGAGTGGCATGTCCACGCACACTTTTTAATTTTTACTTCAGCACCTTTGAAATATGATTTGTATAGCGATACTCACGAAGTGGAAATAGAAAAAGCTGAAGGTTTGAAAAAGAAAGTTACTTTATCGAAATTTAATTATGAATGGTTTTTGGCTTCAGCTGGTGAAGGAATAAATTTTGATTTGATTCCGATTCAATACAAAAGAGAAGTTCACAACAAAAAATGCAATGACTTCGCAGAAAGCGTGCAAGCGCAATCGGTGGAAGTTTTAAAATATAACACTCAATTAACGGCCAAAAAGGGAACTAAAATTCTTAATCCAGCTCAATATGTGGAATTGATTGAAAGAAGAGGAACCCGAAGGCTTTTTAATACAATTGGTTTGTTTCGTTGCGACAAAAGAAATCCAGACGCATTAATAAGTATGAGTGAAAGGGAATTAGAAAGATTACAATATGTTGACAAAGTAGATAATATGAGTTATGATATTTATTCATCTCTATGGCAAAATGGGGGAACGTATCAGGAACCCATGAGACAGGAAAAAGCAATATTTAGCGATAGTGATGAAAAGAATACTCGGTTCGTCGATCTACGCCGGAGAATATTTAAAGCGCAAACCGCAATTTATCAGGGTTCGTATCGTAAACAAAGAAATTACTTTTTGAAAAATAGACATCTATGGAAAGACAAGCTTGAGTTCGAAGAGATGATAGATAGTTTGAAAGGTACATTTCGAACAATGGTGTCCTCACTCTGGGAAAAATTTAAAGATAAAGATTTCCTTCCTGAATTTATCTACGAATTTGATTTTGGTGTAACCGAAACCTACGCTAAAAAAGTTTTACCTTCTTTCGCATAAAAAAAATTAATTTTTTTCTTGTATTATATTGTAATACAATGTATACTATTAGTATATGATTTCTTAACCATTCATTAAATATTCAACAGAGGGAGTTTTTTATGAAAAACTATGGAACGATAAGGATTAGCCAGAATACTGCTATCGGGAAAGATCAATCCGCAAAAACTAAAATTTATGTAGCAAAAAACGTCGAATCCAGCAATGGAGATATTGATCTTGGCAAAAGTATAGAATTTTATAATGAAATTGGATCGGAAATAATTGGATACGTAACAATTATTCATCCTCAAATTATGTGGGGTAGTTTTTCTGAGGTTTATACTCGATTTGTTCATTTTGCGTTAGAAAAAATTATCGATTCTGGGGATTTCGTTGAAAATGATTATGGTATTCTTTTTTTAAAATCAGAAGAAGAAAGGAAAAAATGATTATGTCTAAGCTCCATCATGTTCTGCAGAAAGTATCATTCGGTGAAATTTCTATCGGGGAATCTTTTTTATGCTTCTCCGATAAGGAATGTCTAGGTTATTTCGAGAAAATCAGTGAACTTGTAGCCGAAATGGTTTTAAGCATTGATGTTGAGGCTATTCAGCAATTTTCAAAAAATGATTCTGTCTATAGGATTATCGAAACAAAGTTGACCAATCTTTGGGACAAAGAAAATCTCGCTCATATTGAGCACATAAATAGGATGCTAAAAATTACTACTCCCCAGGATTGTGCTGATGCAATCGATTTTTTAAATAATAATCATATCGAGTATGGCACAATCTCTAAATTGCAATGGTTTAAATTGTGTAAATATCTACTCGATCGCAGAATAGAAAGAGAGATGGACTAATGGAAGCAGAATTAAAGAAATTAATTGAAAGGTCGGAAAGACAAATAGAGGATTTAAAAAAAACCATCAAACATTATGAAAATAAAAAAAATCATAATTGCGATTATGTTAATGGTCTTTTTGATGCCTACAGAGAATTTGTCTATGGATTAAAATCCGCGATGGAGAAGGATTCCCGTACATCTTGATAATATGTTGTTAATTGTCACAGTTTTTAAGCATTTGTCAACGTGTCATTTCAAAACATAATTTAAAATCTTAAATTAGTATCATTTTTGATACAAGAAAGGTTGAACTATGGAGAACTTTGAACTGGAGGAAGTAATTAAAAAATTCTTTAGTTTGGAGAAAGATAAGAGAGGGGATTATTTATCGTCAGTATTGAAATTTTTTTTTAATGAGTGGGTTATTGCAACTCAGGCAGAACTATCAAATCATGATTTACCAGTTTTAGAAATTATCGATCTTCAAACCATAATGTTTTGTGGTGCTATTTTTTCATTAGCTTGTATCAATGATCTTCAGCCTTCAATTCTCACCGATATGCATTACAAAAATCTTTCAGAGATATTCCCCAAAGCAAAAGAATTGTATAAATCAGCCGTCAATCACCTTGATAAGAATTGAAGGAGAAATAAAAAATGCCAGTAACAAAATTAAAATGTAGAAAAACAATTCAGTATTTAGGTTTTAAAGATATAAATTTATTTACTAAAGGTAAAATTTATACTCGATTTGTTGGTAATGTTGTAAAAAATGATTTGCAATTTAAAAGCTATTTAAGTAGTGATTTAATCAAAAAATATTTCTCATTAGTTCCCGCAATCGAACCCAAGAAAAGGGAAAGCAAGATCACTTTCAAATCAAAAAAATTCAGAAGGAAACCTTAATCATGCCCAAAAAAAAAGATGTACTTGATGAGAATATCAATATGTCATGCAAAGAAAAGGAATTAGTTGAAGTTATCATTCAACAATTTTATGAAGTAAAATGGAATAAGGATACTGAAATAATGGCAAAAGATTTTATAACAAACCTTAGAAATGAAGGTTTCGTTATTCGAAAAATAGTTTCCATTAGATCAAGAAAGGATAATTTACCACCGTGGTGAAATATGCAAAGAATGTATATCACTTGCAAATCAAAAAAGAATATGTTTCCTAAAAATTTCCGTGATCTATTCAAGCTCTCAGGATTAACAAATGAAGAAATATCGCAAAAGTGTGATATTTCTTTTTCTCATTTAAGATGCCTATTATATCATCCGTACAATAGAATGAGCAGTAAGGAATTTAATTCAATAAGCTTTTTTTGTAAAAAAATAGAAAAGGAAAATTTAAAATGAACCCGAATTATAAAATCGTTGTAGAGTATGAAGGAACCGACAATTTGCCTTGCCGTTCTCCAGTTTTTGATATTCTTAGCGGTTATTTACCTTTACAAAATAAAGTTTCTAATCAAACGATGGTGTCTATTCAGTGTTCATTTTTAGTCTTTGAAGATCATAAAGAAGAAAAATTAACTTACGTTCCTTCAAATAAATGTAAAATTTATTTCATTGAAGAAAATGAATCAGGATTTGGCGTTGGAGATATACATAATAATCAAAATTAATATAAAGGACTAAAAATGATCTCTTTTAAAAAGGCCTCAATATTTCCTATTAAAAAGGATTGTTATTTCGAATCGAAAGCAATAAATTTTTTAACCTGGGGGATAGGAAAGCTTCCAAACAATGATAATGAAAAATATTCTTCTCTCCATTTGTCACATTCTCACGGATTAACCAGCAATATTTCGGGTGAGCCTGAAACAATAAATAAAGTGATTTTTAATGGTTTGCTTTACAAATTCACTTGCCATAGAGCGGATAAGGCTGATGGAAGTATGAAGAAATTTTCCGCGTGGGTTAATCCTGAGAATATTTCATTCATTAATCCGGGTATGATTAATGATACTGAAATAAGATTTTTTGATTCTCAATTGCTTTTGATCTGTGAAATACCTAAAGCTATCGTAAGTAAATTAATCGATCATAAAAAGAAATATCTTGAAAGGATGAAAGGTTTATATGGAAAAGAAGCAGCGTAGACCAAAAGAAAATAAATTGTCTCACACTATAAATTTTAAGATCAAGGAGAGTGATTTTAGAATACTCGAAAGGATGCGACAAAAAGAATTTTCTGATCCATCAATGTCGAATTTTTTAAGAAATATCGTTCTATCGAAGATTAAAAAAAATGAACAATTGGAATTATTATAGAATGATTAAGGAAAAATAACTATGAAAAGACTATATCTTTACGAAGTGCATTTAATTGTTAAGACAGCTACAACATTAAAAAGTATTACAAATCTAATGTTTGTTATTGCTGAAAATAGAAAACATGCGGCGATTCTTTATTTACAATTTATAAAATCTGAACCGGAAAGATATAAAATAAAAGTAAATGAGATTGAAAAAATTTGCATTTCAAGAGTTTGCAAATGAATATTATAAAAAATAAAATCAAAAAACATTTAGAAAGGAAAGTCAAGCAATACTCCTTAAAAGCGGGGCTTGATTCTATCGAAGAACTTATCAAAAAAAATGAAGAAAATCAAATCTCTTTGAACGTTTTTGGTAGCGGAATTGTCGTAAAAATTCATCGTTTGAATGAAATCATTTTAAAGAAAACTAAAGAAAGAATGGAGAAAGAATTACAAAATTTGGTGAAATCAGGTAAAAGACCGCGTTAATTTTTGTTAAATAAATTTTAAATTAAATAGCAAAAAACCCCTATATTTATTGGTGTTTTTTGCTTTTTTATTTGCATAAGGATAAAAATTTATATATAATTTTTACATGAACATTGAAACGATGCCTTTGAAAGATCGAAAACAAACCGCTAAGCAGATGTACAAGCTTATCGGAGATTATTCGAGAGATTTACATAACATATTTATTGATCGTCATAATTCAATGGTTTCAATGTCTAATTTATCATTACCAGATTATTTTAATGTGGTTAAAACTATTCCCTATCGGCAAGATACGGAACCGCTTGAAGTAATTGGGAGACCTTATCTTCTTTTTCAGAATAAAGATAATGGTCTTGACTGTAAAAAAAAATCAATCTTAATCGGTTCTTATCTTAAGGAGAATAGATTAGAATTTCGATTGATCGGTTCATCAAATAGGAAAGATGGAGAGATTCATCATGTTTTCCCGCAAGTAAGGATGAATGGAAATTGGTATAATGTAGATGCTACATATCCTGATTTTAAATTGTATGAACAAAAAAATGTAACCGCGTGGGAAGTGTTATAATGAATCCTACATTGATGATTTTGACAGGTGATAAAGAAAATTCCAATTGTTATTATGCTATTTCCTCGGAAGATTACCAAAACGGAATGTATATGGGTACTATTTTTGGTAATCTCTGGGATGATATAAATAATGGATTAGCTGATTTCGATAAATCTGTTTTGCAACCTATATATAAAGACCCGACAATAAATGCAATAACTCAGGGAGTTATAGGTACTGCTGGAGCGCTTCTTTCACCGTTTACTGGTGGCGCTTCAATTGCGGTTGCTGCTGCTGCTGACACTGCTCTTACTGCTGCTGGCAGTCATTCGGCTTCTGTCCAGAAAGCTAATGTTTTACAAACGCAAGCTACACAAACGCAACAAATTACCCAGGCTACAAATCAGAATACGGCTGCAATTCAAGCAAAGACGCAAACGGAACAAAGTTATTTACCTATAATAATAGCAATTGGATTAGGTGTTTTAATATTAAAGTAAGGAGAATTCTATGAGATTGGAATATTTAGGATCGGTATCACCTGGTTATACAAGCGCTTCTTCTAGCTTGGATTCTCAAGGAAATCAAACAACGATTTATTATTACCCTGATGGTCACACCGAAACTGGTATCATAGCGGCTCAACCTGCTCAAAGCGCTTATGCCCGTGCGAGTGGTCAAGCGGCGGCGGCGGCGGCTCAAGCCAAAAATGCACAACAGGCCGCACAAGCCGCGGCTCAAGGAGCCGTTGACGCGGCAACAGCGGGAGATTTACAAAAAGCAAATGATCTTTATTCACAAGCTCAAGCGCTTTTGAATAGTTCTAAAAATTTTTCAAGTCAAGCTACAACATTCGCGCAAAATGCCGGAAAGCTTGCTCCAGCTGCTATTGCGGAGAAAAATGCTCAAACTACTCAAAAATTAAATCCTTGGCTTTTAATTATACCAGGTGGAATTATTGCCATTTTACTCATAAGAAAATCTTAACATTTTATATTGATTTAAAAGGAGTTTACAATATGAAAACTGAAGAAAGGCCTGGATATTTAGGAGATTTTTCTGACATCATGGACACATTGACCACGGATGTAATAGACCCATTATCTACAGATTTTTCAACGATAATGAGTTCACTTAATCCGGGTAAAACAACAGTAATAAATAATGCGACCCCTGGAGCACAACCTGCAACGATTTTTTCCGGGATACCTCAATGGGTTCTTTACGGTGTTCCCATAGCTGTTGTTGCAATATTGCTTTTAAAGAAAAAAAGGTAAAAATGAGATTAGAATACTTGGGAGTAGTCACAGGTTCGGCTGAAGAGAATATGGCAAAAGCGAGGGATGCTGCCATGTTAAGAATGGCCAATAACCCTACTCAACAACAAGCTGTAGCTTATGCCAATGCCAAGTATATGAATCCTTTGATAAATGTTTCTCCCCCTCCAGCCGATGCTATTCAAGCTAATCTACAGCAATGGCAGACCTATGATGATACTATCGGAAATCAAATTGAACTTGCTGATGTCGCAAATAAGGCAGGTACTTTACTTCAAAGTCTTATGCCACCAGTTCAATCTTCAAATACAAATAATGCCCCCCCAAGCACTTCTTTATTTAAAAATATTCCTTCATGGGTTTTGATTGCTCTGCCCGTGGCTGGATTATTGTTTGTAATAAAGAAGAGGGGGCAGGGGAAAAAAGAATATGCCTGAATATATAGGAATTCTTGGAATTTTCTGGGAAGAAAAAGTTTTAGATGCAATGAATGTTCCTTTTACTGAAGAATTAATGAACTTTTTCAATACAGCTGAAATTGTTGATAGACCTTATCGGGCTTATCAGCAAGCTTTGAAAAATGGTTATGCTCCTTGGAATTCAAATAGTCCTGATATGTCTTTAATTAATTACATGATGACAATTGATACTCAAGACAATCAGGATAGGATACTTTCTTTTTTAAATGCTATTTACACATTGACATTAACAGGCGACATTGATAGTTCTATTATAAATGGCGGTGAAACTACTTCTCAGACACAACAGGTAATTCAAGATACGGGAAATATTGCAAAAAGTGCAGTTCAAGCAGCAAGTACTGCTGTTCAACCAGCTTTGAGTACTTTGCTTCCTTCATTGACTCCAATTTTAATAATTGGAGCTGTTGGAATAGTTGGATATTTAATCTTTACTCACAATAAATCAAAGGCGGCTTAAATGGCAAAAAAAGTCAAAAGTGAATCTGTATCCACAAATAAACATAGACCTGTAATCATAAAAACTGCAACTGGTTGGAAGCGTCCTAAAAAATCAAAGCTTTTTCCAAATCCGGTAACGATCGCAGGTAAGAAAAAAAGCAAGAAAAAATCTCACAAGAAAAAATTATCCGGCGAAAAGAAAAAAATCCATTCCGTAAAAGCTTATTCACACGAACCATTAATAATTAAGGAGGGATCAAGTATGTACGGAAAAAAGAAAACAGTTCACCATAAAGGAAAAAAATTGCATGGTGAAATGGGTGCAGCGCACAAGAAATCTCATCACAGAAGGCATCATGGAAGATTTATGGGCGTTGGTAAACCTGGAGGGATCGCCGACATGTTGATGAGTGGACTTGTTGTTGGTGCTGGTGCTCTGGGTGGATCGGTTGCAGGAAAAATGACTCCAGTAAATGATGCAAAAATCAAGGCGGGTGTACCTATTGCCGTTGGTATAGCATTGCCTTTCATCTCAAAGAATCAAATGGTTCAAAAGCTTGCACTTGGTTCAATCGCAATCGGATTGTATTCTCTTGTCAAGTCTTTCGCTCCTTCCTCAGTTCCTTTGCTTGGAACCGAAAACATAACATTTCTGACTCCGGCTCAAGCTCGAACAATGGGTTTACCTTTTGCGGGTTCAAGTTTGCCCAGGCCGATGGGTCTTCCTTTTTCAGGCAGGGGTTTTAAAACTCCAGCTGATGTAAGATAATTTTTGAGTATTGATTTTTGATAATTCAAACTTTCAACTTTTTAAAGGAGTTTAATTTATGGCTTTGACTTTACAAGATTTTCAGCAGGGTGCCTATGGTCAGGGTGGAGAGCTGTTGGACTGGACGTATTACAGCACAACAATTCTCGCCAATGGCACTACAGTTCACAATCTTTTTTCAGCCGCTGTTGGCCAAACCTTTGAAGGAACCGTTCAGACTCTGGACTTGACAAATATGCAGAGTGCTGGAACGATTCCTCAAGCTCAGAATCTTCTCGTTGAAGCACTGAAATTTTTCTATACCGGTCATGCTGCTTTCAACAATGCCGCTCTGCTTGCATTTTACTTGCTTCTCGAACAGACAACTGTAGAAATTCAGATTGCAAGTAAGTATGTTATTGGTCAATGGACATTGCAGGAACTTTTCGGAATTTCCACGGCAATCAACCTTGTTCCAACAACAGCTGGTGACAATGTACCGATGGTTGAACCTAACTATCATGGTATTTTCCCTCTTAACGTTCCGATTATTCTTCCTGCTCTTACAACCTTCAAAGTGATCGTTACCCATCAGACTGCTTCGGCGGCTGCTCTTAACGGTGACTTTTTGAAAGTGGGACTTAACGGAAGATTGCTTCGCGGAGCGTAAAAATAGTATAATACTATTAATCGTATATCCGTCGTTAAGGCAAAAGCGTGCTTCACAAATGTGGGCACGCTTTCTTCACCAGTCAAAAGAGGGGCTAATATGTTACATGCTTTACTAAAAAGAATTAACTCGCAAGAACTTCTCAACATATCAAAATATCAATATACGGAAAAGGTTTTGCTTTCCGATGTTGTTCCGGCTGGACAATCCAAGCTTGGAAAAACAAACATTTCTTCTTTGGGTGATTTCCTTTGTCAGTACATTACAGGCGATTATCAAACGGCAAAATTGGATACCGGTTCGGGCCATTATGTAGATGACGGCATTAATCATTTACGCGGACAGCTCGCCGATGGAAACGGACAAAGAAAACTTTTCAATGATTATGTTCCATTTGATCTGTTTTTAAGCCCAGGCAGACAGAAATTTACTTCTGCAACAATTAATGGGGCTGCTCCCCAGAATATCACAAACAATTTGGTTGATGATGCTGGTGTCGCTACTTTGGCTGCTCCTTCACAATCTCTTTTTTATCCTTTAGAATTCGAATATTTGTTTCCTGCCAATGCAGATATTTTGCTTGACGTCAAAAATGATTCGAGCGTTGACCTCGCTTATAATATCTGCTTTCACGGAATTATCATACTGTCGAGTACGTCCGTTTATGGAATAAATAACCAATAACGGGGGTAATCATGTTTTCTGAATTCAATCTTGATTACTCAGGAAAGGTTTATCCTTATTTCATTTATCAGAGATTGGCCGCGAATATTCCACGTCAATATTTTCTCTATACGTTGAGTAATGGATACGGTTATTTTATTCGGCGTATAACGGCTCGATGGAACGAGAGCGTAGCAACAAATAATAATGTCCCTCCAACGCTTGCGGCAACCATTTCTCCCTCTTTAAAGATCGAAATATTTACCCGGGAAAGTGCTCGACAAAATACAGCAATAAGGCTCGATCTATTAACAAGTCCTTCTCGTTTCGGTTTTTCCTCTCCAAATGCAAGTGCACCTAACGGAATAGATTTCCAGGCAGCTTCAAGAAAATCACATAAGCTGATAAATCAGTTTTTGCCTTACAATGACAATATCCATATTGAAATTACAGGGCAAAATAACACTACTCCGCAACCAGCTTTTTTTGATTTGATGATTGAAGGGTATAACATTTTAGAAACTAATAACAGGTGAAAATATGGCCGAAAATATTGAAATACTTACATTCAAGTATAATACACTAAAATTTACAGTTAATAACGCCGTAGATTATGTAAATGTAACTGTAGGGGCTTCGGATTTACTTTCTACTACAGGAGCTAACATATTTAAGGCGGGAGATAATTTCATTATTTTGTCATGTGGTTTAATACTTCCTGAAAATTTCTCTCTAAGTGGTATAGTGGCAAATTTTTCTCCCTTTATCAATTTGCAAGTATCAACATCTTTAGATGTACTTGTAGGAAATGTTTTAGAATTCGGCACGTCCGGGCAATTCTCTCCTATTGTAGCAAACTACGAATATGCATTAGGTCAATTTGTTAATATAAATAACTATCTTACAACAGATTTCAAGCTAAAATTTTCTATGGCTTGTTCAATTTCAATG
>Ga0335069_10014091_pt1 | contig 11212 bp, 9 predicted proteins | sample Lox_Sample_11_FD_206714 | JGI IMG/M metagenome (GOLD analysis project Ga0335069, IMG submission 206714) | Soil microbial communities from Loxahatchee National Wildlife Refuge, Florida, United States - Lox_Sample_1.1 | ecosystem: Environmental > Terrestrial > Soil > Wetlands | place: USA: Florida... | reverse complement strand
CTCGGAGTGGGCGCAGTTGGTAGCCGCGATCGGGCGTGTCATGGGTCCAATGCCGGATGGGAGCGAGTCATGAGCTTATGGCGCAGGCTGTCTTATTGGTCCCCGTCAAATCGCAAGGCGATCGAACAGGATATGCAGGAGGAGATGCAGGCGCTCGAAGAAATCGCCGGCCGCCGAGAATTAGGCAACCTCACCCTCGCGGCGGAGGACGCTCGAGCTTCGTGGGGATGGACGTGGCTGGAGAGTGTGTTGAACGATGTCCGCTACGGGCTGCGTGTGCTGCTCAAGAGCCCGGGCTTTACGCTTGCCGCTATACTGTCGCTCGCCCTCGGAATCGGCGCAAATACTGCCGTCTTCAGCCTGGTATATGCCGTTCTGCTTCGCCCGCTTCCGTATCCGCAGCCAGATCGTCTCGTTCGGGTTGGTGGATATCCAGAGGTCAAGGATGTCACCATGCCCGAATACGAGTTCTGGAAGGAACATGTCTCGTCTTTTGAATCTGCAGCCGGCGAGCGCGGAGTGTCCGATATGAACTTGACCTACGCGGGCAGGCAACAGTGGGTGAGGACGACGATCGTCACAACAGACTTCTTCCGTACCCTTGGTGTGCAGCCAGCACTCGGCCGTGAGTTCGCTTCTGCAGAAACAAAGCCCGGCGGCCCTCGTGCGATCGTGCTTACCAATAGCTTGTGGCGGCGGCTGGGCGCTGATCAGGACGTGATCGGCCGCACGGTTACTACAGCCGATACAAGCTTCACTGTGGTCGGTGTACTTCCGGCCGGCTTCTGGTATCCGGAGGCGACCGATGCATTCGTGCCTTTGCGCGCCAGTGGGAGTGTTAGTGATCGGGGTTCAAATACACTGATGATTGCGCGGCTCAGAACCGGTGTAACCCTGCCTCAGGCGTTGGCCGAGATGCCGACAATTACCGAAGGTTTTCGTGCCGCCTATCCGGAAGATACCGATCAACGTTACAAAGGCTTGACCATCGAGTCTTATCGCGATTACTTGGTGGGGGACACTGGGCTAAAACTTTGGCTGTTATTCGGCGCCGTCACGTTGCTGCTGCTGATTGCCTGCTCCAATCTGGCCAGTCTGCTGCTTGCGAAGCTCGAATCGCGCCAGAAGGAGATCGCTGTTCGGCTCGCCCTTGGAAGCGGGTCGGGGCGGCTGGTTCGCCAATTCGTGATCGAGAACAGCTTAGTGGGCGTCGTCGGCGGAATGGTTGGAATCGCTGGCGCCTACTGGTTGTTGGACGGTCTGTTGGCGGTGATTCCTTTCAAGTTGCCCTCGGCAGGTCCCATTCATCTCGATGTTCCCGTACTCCTTTTCGCACTTGCGTCGGGATTGGCGACCAGCCTCGTGTTTAGCCTTGCTCCACTCCTGACTTCATCGCGCATGGATGTCAACGACACGCTCAAATCCACGGCCAAGGCTGCCGGCTCAACACCCGCGCTGCGACGCACCCGGAATCTTTTGGTTGTGGGCGAGGTTGCGCTCTCTACAATGTTGCTCGCTGCTGCCGGTCTGCTGATCGAGAGCTTATACCGCCTGCACCAGGAGCGATTGGGGTTTAATCCCGAAGGCGTGATCACTTTCTTCACGCCGTCCACACCCCAGAGAAAGTCGAACTTCGCGGCGCTGCGGATATTCGAATCGAACTTGCAGGAGAAGCTTCGAGCGCTCCCGGGCGTTCGTAACGCGGCTGCGGTCAGCCTGATCCCGCTCACGGAAAAGAATAATTTTCCGGCACAGCTTGAGAATCATCCCGAAAAAAGTATCGGCGGGATGGAGATTCGTTTCGTCACGCCGGGCTACTTCGAGACGATGGAGACGCCGGTGATTCGCGGCCGGACCATCGCTTCAAGCGATACAAGTGCTGCGCCGCTCGTTGTTCTGGTCAACGAAGCCGTTGTGCGCAAGTGGTGGCCCAACGGAAATCCACTCGGCGATCGCGTGGTGATTGGCAGGTTCAGAGGCAAGACGATGATCGATGTCAACCACCCGGAAAGGGAAGTCGTCGGGGTTGTTGCCGACACCAGATCGGTTTATTTGAAGGAAGAGCCGCGCCCGACAGTCTACTTTCCGATCGCCCAAGCGCCCTGGTACGACTACAGTATGAACTGGGTGGTCCGGACGAATCTGGTGCCCGGGCTAGCCGGTCAATTGCGACAAGCTGTTGCCGAGGTGGATCCGCTTCAGCGCGTCGAGGATCTGCGCACCATGCAGCAGATCGTCGCCAGCACGACGAGAGATTCGCGCTTCGATGCCTGGTTGTTCGGGATCCTGGCAGGGCTGGCGTTGATGCTATCCGCGATCGGCGTGTTCGGGCTGTTGTCTTACTCAGTGGCACGGCGAACCGCGGAGATCGGGACGCGCATGGCTCTGGGCGCGAGCCGTTCCAGTGTGGTGCGCCTGGTGCTCGGGCAGGGAATTGTGTTGGTTGCGATTGGCTTGGTTATTGGACTCACTGCTGCGCTGGCCTTGACGAGATCGCTCTCGAGCCTGCTTTATGGCGTGCGGCCGACGGATCCTGCTAACTTCGCGACGGTCGCCGTGTTGTTGCTAGTGATCGGGCTGATCGCCGGCTACCTTCCCGCGCGTCGGGCGACGAAGATCGATCCTGTAGTGGCACTCAGATATGAGTGAGCGAGCCGACGAGTGGGGCAGACGCCCTCGTCTGCAGCCGACCCCCTGGCCGGCTGTTCGGTTATGGAGGACTCGATTTCATTAGTGAATGCGGGACCAGGGGTCCCGCGCAGGACTGGGGGCCTGCCCCACATTTATTTCCCGAACCACCGGAGCGGGGCGGTCGTCAGCCACGGGACATAGGTGATCAATAGCACCGTTCCCATCAGGATGAACAGGAACGGCAGCGTCGCCCAAATGATCGTGCCCATAGGCTTCTTGAACCGATACGCGGAGAGGAACAGATTGATGCCGACCGGCGGATGCAGATAGCCGAGTTCGAGGTTGGCGATAAAAATCACGCCCATCTGGACCGGGTCGATCGCATAAGCTGCCGCCAGCGGCTTGATCAACGGTACGACCACCAGGATCGCGGCGAAGATATCCATCAGCGCACCGACAGCTAAGAGTGCGGCGTTCAGCAGCAACAGGAACAGGTACTTCGATTGCACGTGCGTGCGAACCCAGTCGATCAGCTTTGACGGCACTTCCTGATCGATGAGGTAGTTTGTGAACCCCAGGGCAACGCCGAGGATCAGTAGGATTCCTCCGACGATCGTGGCGCACTCAACGAAGACCTCACGGTAGTCGCGTGTGAGCTTCAAGTCGCGATAGATGAACACTTCGACGATGAAGGCGCAGAATGCGGTCAAGGCTGCGGCTTCCGATAGCGTGCCGAAACCCCCGAAGAGTCCCGTAATCATGATCACGGGAAGCAGCAGTTCCCACTTGGCTTGCCAGATTGAGGAACCGGCTTCGCGAAACGAAAATGGTTCGCGAACCGCATTGTTCTTAATGCCCATGTAAACGCCGACGGTCGCGACGCAGCCTACCATGACCAATTCGGGAAGAATCGCGCCGGTGAAAAGTTTTGGAATCGGGGTTTGCGAATACACGCAATAAAGAATCGCGGGGACGCTAGTCGGGAAGAGCAGCCCGAGTGAGCCCGACGCGGTCAGCAGCCCGATGGAGAAATTCTCCGGATAGCGCGTCTTGATGAGCATCGGGACGAGCAGGCCGCCGAGCGAAAGAATCGTCAGACCGGATCCGGCGAATGTGAATACGGTGCAGATGGCTACGGTGGCGATGGCCAGTCCGCCCGGGATCCAACTGAACAACGCAGTGAAAACGCGCAGCAGCCGCTTGGTTGCGCCGCCTTGGACCATAAAGTAGCCGGCGAGAGTGAATAACGGGATCGACGGTAGCAGCGGTGACGCGACCAGGCGATACATCTCGACTGGTACGGAGGCAGCAGGAGTGCCCGCCGCCCAGAAGAGCAGAATCGCCAGGCCGCCGAACACCGCAAAAATCGGAAGCCCCAGCACGGTTACGATCAGCAGGCCGATCAGAGATACCGGAAGGATGCCGGACGTGCCCGGCTCAACTACGAAGCCGTACAGAGGCGGAAGCGCGAGCCCAAGTGCAGCCAATATGCGCCCTTTCCATCCGGGGCTCGCGTGCCAGATCGCGCGCAATCCGATTACGGCGAAGCCAACCAGCATGATCGAGAGGGCTGTCCATTTCGGTACGCTGGGAAGCAGATAGCTTCCGGCATCGCTTTCGGACTTGACGAAGACCCAACTTGCCCAAGCGAGAGACGTGGAGACAGCGGCGAGTATCGCGCCCGAGAGAATCTTCGCCGGTCCGCGCCACGATTCGGGAAGAAACGTACTGGATGAGAGGCCGAGCAAGCGATCTGTTCTTGAAGCGAGCATGCCACCGAGCATGCCGATCCAAAGGGTGAGCTGCTGCACCACGACCGCCGAGCCAGGAATACCCGGCCAACGGAATTGACGTGCCACCATCTCGATGACCGGCAGTAGCGTCATCAGCGAGAGCGCCGCCACAGAAAAGAAGTTCTCGAAGATTTCGAGCGGTGTACTAGGGCCAGATTTTTCCGGCGGCGGTGTTGCGACGCTCACTCGCGCCCCGCAGCGGTGGCGACCGGATGCGTTTTGCGGAACTCGTCGCGAAGTCGTTTGACCTCATCGAACAGATCGGCGGGTACCATGGTCCCGCGGAGTTTCGGCCAGATGCCCTCGGCCAATTGGCGCCACTCACCCATCGCTTTCGCGTCGGGATGTACCACGTTCAGGCCGAACTGCTGCATGATCGGCACTGATCCGGCTTCCGACTTGCGAATTTCTTCGCGCAATGCGACGCCGGCGTTCCGCGCGGACATCAGCAGGTCTTTTTGAATGGCCGGAGGAATCTTGTTCCACACATCTTTATCGATGAGGGTCGCGCCGACAAGCTGGGCGAAGTTGATATCCAGCATGTTCTTCGCGCCGCCGAACCATTGATTGCTTAGCGCAAAAAGCGGAGGCGATTGAAAAGCGTCGATGAGGCCGGTCTGTAAACCCGTCAGGATGTCCGTGGCCGCCAGCGCAACCGGGCGGAATCCGTTGATCTTATACAACTCGAAGGTGCTGTTATCGCCCTGCAGCACGCAAAGCTTCATCTTGCGAATTTCATCGGGCTTCATGGCCGGCGTCTTGGTGAAGAAGTGCACCCAGCCGGCGTCGCCCCAGTTGAGCACAACAAAGCCCCGCTGCAGGAGCCCTTTTTCAAGCCGCGCAGAGATGTGGTCGCGAACGTAGTCGAGTTCCTCGTAGGAGTTCAGCATCATAGGAACTTCGAGAGATGTGACTGCGGAGTCGATACCGCTCAATCCGGCGCCTGATATCGCAACCGCCTGAAGCTTCTTGATTCGAACCTTCTGCACCATCTCCGGCTCGTCGCCCTGTTCGCCGCCGGGATAGATGCGCAGTTCGACCTTACCGCCAGAGACTTTCTTCCACTCCTCGCCCATATTGATGAGAATCTCGTCCCAGCGGGAACCTTTGGGGACGAGAGTGCCAAGCCGGATAACGGTTTGCGCAGGCAACGTGGCCGTAGCGAACAACAGGGCGATCAGAAATCGGGCCATGACAAGCATGTTAGCGCACTGATCCTTAGTGCTGGAGTGTTGGCTGCGCGCTTCGCGTCGCGCCTGCGCAAGCCGGAGGCTTACGCCACGGCCGCACCCCACAGTTGAATAGACACAGAACGTACGTGCAGGTGCGTGGCGTAAGCCTCTGGCTTGCGCAGGCAGCGCGGAGCGCGCAACATCGGTCTAACTAGCCGTGAGGCTGCGGGGCGGCCAAATCGTGCTCGAAGCTGACCGGCGGGTTGTAATACAGGATCCGGCCGCAGCTTTCGCAGAACATGACCTCGCTGGTATTGCGCAGATCCTGATAGAACTGAGGACGCAGCAGAATCTGGCAGGCAGAACAGCGGCCATCGATTACTTCGGCAACCGCGTGACCATGCCACTTCTTGCGGATGCGCTCGTAGTGGCGATACATCTGCGGGCTAACGCTATCCACTAGCGTTTTGCGTTCCGTCTGAAGTTCCCCGAGCTGCTTCTGGTCGACGGCTGTGCGCTCGCGGGCCTGTTTCTTTTCAGCTTCTACTTGCTTTTTCTCTTCGGTCAGCGCGGCTTCAGCTTTCTTGACGTTGGCATCCAGAGGTTCTGCTTCGGACATCAAATCCAGGATGCGATCTTCGGATTTGCGAATCGCCTCTTCGCAATAGGTGATCTCATGCTGGAAGGCGCGGTACTGCTCATTCGTTTTGGCAAGCAGCATCTGGTCCTTCAGCTTGGAGATCTTTTGCGTTTCGACCTTACCGTCATCTTCCAGACGCTTGCGCTCCTTCTGGTTGGCTGCCAATGCAGCACGGTCTGCCTCCAACCGTCGAAGGTGCGATTCCAGCGCTTTTTCTATTTGTGCAATGTGCTTGGGAAGGGTCGCGATTTCCCGCTCCAGCTCAGCAATCCGTATGTCCAAAGATTGTAAGCGGTTGACCTGCGCGATATCTGCGGTCATTGATAACTCATTCTAGCACGGCAAGATTTTTCACCGGAACGTAACTTGCAAGAGACCGTCCAACATGTTAGATGTTCTTGATAGTGCGAGCCCTCCGGACAATTGCTTGTATACTCGCGCTGTCCACATTTTGTCTTGCTGAGGAGCAGCTGCCGCCCGCGACGGTCAAGGTCGGTGGATCTGCGATCAACGTCTCGTTCACATCCGGCAAGATCGATCTCCCGCAAAAGGCCGTCTTGAATTGGGTCTCCGATGCGGCCCGAGCAGTCGCTGAATACTTCGGCCGATTCCCGCTGCCTCATCCGCGCGTCGAAATTCGGCCGGTATCGGGAAGTAGCGGCGTGTTTAACGGCACCACCTGGGGCTATAAAGGTGGGTTCACACGAATCTCTGTAGGCCAACGTACCGATCAGCAAGAACTCGACAACGACTGGATGATGACGCACGAGTTGATGCACATGGCGTTCCCCGATATCGCGGGCGATTACGACCATCATTGGATCGAAGAAGGCATGGCGACGTATATCGAGCCGATCGCGCGCTGCCAGATCGGTTTGGTGGCTCCTGAGCGCGTCTGGGGAGAGATGGCGCGCTATATGCCGGAAGGTCTCCCGCAATATGGAGATCGCGGATTGGACCATACGCACACCTGGGGCCGCACTTATTGGGGCGGTGCGCTATTCCTGTTGGTAGCGGATGTGAAGATTCGGGAAGCGACTCACAATCGCAAAGGATTGCAGGATGCGATGCGCGCAATCATGGACGCGGGCGGGGATATTCGCGAAGAATGGCCGATCGAGAATGCGCTAAAGGTCGGGGACCGCGCGACGGGTCACACCGTGCTGATGGATCTCTACAATCAGATGAAGGCGACGCCGGTGCAGACGGATTTGAACGATTTGTGGACGCGGTTGGGAGTGGCGGTGGTGAACGGCAAAGTCGTGTTCAATGACAATGCACCGCTGGCGAATATTCGCAAGGCGATTACTGCGCCGAGGAACGTGAGTCAAGCGGCGGGGGAGTGATCTGGCACGCTTCATGGGTCGGATGTTTTAAATCCTTGGCGAATCGCGCGGAGTAATGACACCTCGACGCAAGTCACGGAATCACCTTATAGAGTATCGGTTCAGGTTTGAGCCTTCGAAATCCTTCGATGACGAGTAAAGGAACACCGGAACCTACTGCGGCACCGACGATGAATGGAGTAGCGATGATGGTGAAGGGGATTGGCTCGCAGCCGTTTTCAATGCAATCGATGAGGAGAGCGAAAGCTACAAGGCCAGCATCTAGAGTCTCGCAGCAAGCGCCGCGCGGTCGCCGGATGACTATTTCTTTCACAGATTGGCGGTCCTGCGACGTAGCGCCGAGCAGCACGGAGTCGGGCGTGAAATAGATTTTTCCCGTCGCCTTGATGGTCTTTCCGTTCTTCGTCGTAAGCGTGGCAACGCCTGCATAAGTTCCCCTCATCAGGTCCCAGGACGTGGGCTCGACTGCGAGGAGGGCTGGAGCTAGCAGGAAAATCGGCAAACGTGATTTGAGAATTCTGTGCATTTTGGGGGCCTCGATTCAGGGAGCGACCTTGATGACTTTGTCTGGAAGCAGGCGCTTGAAACCTTCGATGGGAAGAATGACAGGCGTAGCTACCACCGTCGCGCCAAGTGTTAGTATGACCAGCGGAAGAATAGTGAAGCCGTCTGGCACACTAGCTGGCACATCCGAACGGAACATTGGACCCAAAATAGCGTCAGTCGGCGCACGCAGTGCGTCAGATAATGGTCCATGACGGTTAATCCGAACTTCTGCTACTTGTTTGCGTGGAATCCAGACACCGTTCAGGTAGACACCGGCATCATCGAATCTGATGTCATTATCGACGTAAGTGGTGCCAGTCTTGGTCACGATCTTGTACTGGCGGCCGAACTTAGTGTGACTAATCTTCCTGGGTAGCTCGGACCAGCGGACAAGGTCGGCAGCGTCGACGTGCGACATTGACAAGATCGTCAGTAATAGGCTGCAGGCAACACTTCTCTTGGGTTTCATGACGGCTTCAGAATACGGCCGTCTTGACGGGAGTAACGTTGCGATTGTGGCGCTTTATTCGGGTGTCACACCGTCAGCGCTGGCAGAGATTGATCAACTCCGCGATTGAGGAGTCCGCAACTACGCGGAACTGCTTTACCATACAGCCGGGCGGTATTTCGCCCGCGGTCACGATATCGGTGACGACGAGCGAGCCTCGGCCGATCCGCTGCTTCCAATCGGAACTTGCAGGATCGAGCTCGCAGATAGCTACGGGATCGAGTCCTACCGCGATTAGCATGGCGCGCGCCCAATCGCGGATCTCTGGGGATTGGGAGACGATCGAGATGACGATATCCGGCCCGGGTTTCGTTTCTCCTTGAAGTGAGGATGGTACAGAACGGAGGCGGAGAGTCAGGCAAAGGACGGCGTCGGGCAAGCTGGCGCGAAGTTTTGCGGCGCGGGTTGGCAGGGCGACAACTACGGTTCGGGCGTTGTTGTCGAGATTGTGCGCCGCAGATGCTTCGATTGTTGTAGTGATGTGCTCTTGCAACTCGGCGCGAAGGATATCACGCATCGCTGCTTCTGGTTCGACAATGAGAATGCGCTCATAAATCTGCGGACGGAGCAGATGCTCCATGCGCTTGAAGACTTCCTCCGGCGAATATCCGTGAGACTGTGCTGACTGGAGGAACACGGTGAGCAGGTTGTCCAGTCCTTCGGAGTTGGCCCCTTGTGTAGTGCGCACGTATACGCCGCTGCCCGAACGCGAGACTAGCCAGCCTTGTTGGAGGAGGTCGTGGTAGGCGGCGCTTACCGTGTTGGCATGAATGTGGTGGCGGCGTGCCAGTGCGCGGACGCTGGGCAATTTGTGGCCGGCCGGCAGGTCTTCGCTGAGAATTCCCAGGACGACCTGGCGGACCAGTTGCTCGCGAATGGATAATTCACTGTTTTTTGTGATCCAAAATCGCATGTGTCCTTGCGACATCATGGCATTTGAGTGAGGTGGGGGACAAGCGGGCGAGTACTATTCTTAGGCGCGCTCCGCGTCGCGCCCTCGCAAGCCGGAGGTTACGCTACGATTCGGATTTGGAGCTTGAGGATTCGCTAGTGCTGGATTTGGTTTCGGCCGGCTTGCTTTCGGACTTCGTCGTCGAATCGGTTGCGCTCTTCTCGCCCTCGGTTTTCTTGGAACCGTTGCCGCTCTTGCCGGCATAATCGGTGACGTACCAGCCCGAGCCTTTGAACTGAATTGCAGGTGCGGAAATCAGACGCTCCAGAGCGCCGCCACAATCCTCATGTACAGTGAGCGGTGCATCAGAGAACTTCTGCATCACCTCGAAAACTTTGTGGCACTTATCGCACTCGTACTCGTACAGCGGCATCCGATAAATCCTAGCGCTGTGGTTGCGGTGTCTTCAATGGAGTCACGATCGGCTGACGGTGATCGTCCGGCTGGCCACTTGTCTTGGCAGGCGCAGCATTGGAGGCGACGTCGCCCTTGCCTTTGGTGACTACTTCGATGGCCTTCTTCAGCAGTACATCCTCGCCGGATTTCGCTTGCGGCTCCGCCGGTTGCACGTTTCCGTCTTCATCCGTCGTCGGAGTCTCGGTTTCAACGACTGGTACGGACGGAGTCACGCCATTGTCTTGGATTGATTTGCCACTCGGCGAATAGTATTTCGCGACGGACAAGATCACGGCAGAGCCATCGTCCATGGTGATCGCCTTGCGAACCGAGGCATCGCCATAGGTGCGCTCGCCTACGACTTCTCCGCGCTTGTCATCCAGCAATGCTGCGGCAGCGATTTCTGCCCCACCCGCGGTACCGCGGTTGACGATTACCACCAAAGGAAGCTTGCTGATGTCGGCCGCAGGATCCGCGGCGATGTCCTGCTTCTGAACTTTCTGCCCTTCGAAATAGGTGATTTCGCCTTTATCCAGGAACAGATTTGCAAGCTTGGCGCCGGCTTCCGCGCTGCCAGTGGAACAATGCCGCAGATCGAGCACTAGCCGCTTGGCGCCCTGCTTTTGAAGTTCATCCACCTTCGTGGCGACGTCTTTCAGCCGCTGACCCTCCAGGGTTTGTACCTGAATCAGGCCAACCTGGTCAGCCAGCATCTTCGCCGTCACTGCCGGATATTGGATGGCAGCGCGCGTGAGCGTGATTTTTTGCGGCTCAGGCTTACGGAACCGCAGAACACCAACTTCGACTGTCGTGCCAGGATCGCCGTCGAGCAGCATCTCAGCGAAAGCGAGCGGCATGTCTCGCGTTGCGACGCCGTTGATGGTCTCGAGCACGTCGGTTGTGCTGAGGCCAGCCTTTTCCGCGGGCGAACCTGGGATCGCGTCCACGACACCCACGTATCCGAACTTCTTCGAAAGCACCAGCCCGACGCTCGCTTTGTGCTGATCCTTGTTCTTCTGCCATTGCTTGTACTGGTCGGCGTTAAGATAGCTGGCGTAAGGATCGATTGACTCCAGGAGACCGTTCACCGCGCCGAGCGTGACGCTCTTCATATCCGGCTCTTCGACGTAGTCGGCTTTTATGTGGCCAAGAACCTCGGAGTAAACCGCCAGGTGGCGGTAAGTGTCGTCCGGAGAGGCGCTTCTGCCGCGCATGGCCCCGAACAGGA
>Ga0335069_10014090_pt1 | contig 11212 bp, 8 predicted proteins | sample Lox_Sample_11_FD_206714 | JGI IMG/M metagenome (GOLD analysis project Ga0335069, IMG submission 206714) | Soil microbial communities from Loxahatchee National Wildlife Refuge, Florida, United States - Lox_Sample_1.1 | ecosystem: Environmental > Terrestrial > Soil > Wetlands | place: USA: Florida... | reverse complement strand
ACCCAACATCGCCGTAACCACCGCAGTTGTGGCCACCCGGACCAGTAGCACGTGGTCCAGACCCACGCGGTTGAAGCTGTTCTCCAGAGCGAGCACACCCTGAATCTCGTGCGCCTTGATCATCGCCGTGAGCACATCGCGCACGGTCAGTGGCGGCTTGCCCTGCATCACCGCGCGGCGTGCGAGATAGTCGGCTACCGCCAGGATGCCACCCAGGTTGTCTGACGGGTGACCCCACTCGGCGGCCAGCCACGTATCGTTGAAATCCAGCCAACGGATCATGGCGCCGATGTTGAAGGCGCCCTGTACGGGGTCCAGCTCGAACGAGGTGCCCGGAACGCGCGTGCCACCGGGCATCACGGCTCCCGGCACCACCGGGCCGAGCAGCTTGGTGCAGGCCGGATACTTCAGCGCCTGGAAGCCGCAGGCCAGTGTGTCCATGAGGCAGTAGGCGGCCGTTTCATAGGCCGTCGTGCTGTCGATCTTCGCGCCGTGCGCGTAATCGGCGAGGCAGACCAGCAGGGCGTCGGGTGCGGGACGCTGGGCGGATTTGATGTCGTGACTGGACATGAAGGCGACTCGTCAGGTGCGTTGGTCGATGGGAACGAAGGGGCGGTTTTCCGGGCCGACGTAGTTGGCCGCGGGGCGGATGATCTTGCCGTCGAGGCGCTGCTCGATCACATGCGCTGCCCAGCCGGTGGTGCGCGCGATCACGAACAGCGGGGTGAACATCGCCGTGGGCACGCCCATCTGCGCATACGAGACTGCGGAATACCAGTCGAGGTTGGCGAACATCGACTTGACCTCGCGCAGCACCTGTTCGATGCGCTCGGCGACCTGAAAGCGCCGCAGGTCGCCTGATTCCTGGCACAGGGAACGAGCCACTTCCTTGATCACTTCGTTGCGCGGGTCGGAGATCGTATAGACCGGATGGCCGAAGCCGATGATGACTTCCTTCGCGGCCAGCCGTGCCCGGATGTCGCTCTCGGCCTGCTCGACGCTGTCGTAGCGTTGCTGGATGTCGAACGCCACTTCATTCGCGCCGCCGTGCTTGGGGCCACGCAGCGCACCGATCGCACCTGTCAGGCACGAGTAGATATCGGCGCCGGTACCTGCGATCACCCTGGCGGCAAACGTGGATGCATTGAACTCATGCTCGGCGTACAGGATCAGCGACGTATGCATGGCGCGCACCCAGGAGGCAGGTGGAGGGCGCCGGTGCAACAGATGCAGGAAGTGACCGCCGACGGAGTCATCTTCGGTCTCCACCATGATGCGCTGGCCGTGATGGCTGTAGTGGTACCAATAGGCGAGTATCGAACCGAAGCTGGCGATCAGGCGATCCGCGATGGCGCGCGCGCCCGCGAGCGGATGATCATCCTTCTCGGGCAGGACGCAGCCGAGCACCGAGGCGCCGGTGCGCAGCACATCCATGGGGTGCGATGCGGCCGGCAGGGACTCGAGTACGGTACGCAGCGCGGCCGGAATGCCGCGCAGCGCCTTCAGCTGCGATTTGTAGGTTTCCAGCTGCGACACCGTCGGCAGTGAGCCGTGCACCAGCAGGTAGGCGATCTCCTCGAACTCGCAACGCGGTGCGATCTCCAGGATGTCGTAGCCGCGGTAGTGCAGGTCGTTGCCGCTAACGCCCACGGTGCACAGCGCCGTGTTGCCGGCGTTGACTCCGGAGAGCGCCACGGATTTCTTCGGCTTGGGCGCGCCGGCGGGCGGCGCCACGGGGCTGGGATTGCTCATGGGTTCTTTCCAAACAGCTCGTCGAGCTTCTTTTCGTAATTCAGGTAACCGAGCACCTCGTACAGCTCGGCGCGCGTCTGCATCATCGGCAGCACGCTCTTTTGCGTTCCTTCGCGTCGCAGGGCTCCATACACTGCCAGGGCCGCTTTGCTCATGGCGCGGAAGGCGGACAGCGGATAGAGCACCAGCCGCACTCCCACTCCGCCGAGCTCAGACACCGTGAACAGCGGGGTCTGCCCGAACTCGGTGATGTTGGCGAGCACCGGCACCCGGACCCGGCTCGTGAACTGCCGGTACTCATCGAGAGTCTTGAGTGCCTCGGCGAAGATCATGTCGGCACCCGCTTCAACATAGGCGCAGGCGCGCTCCAGAGCGGCCTGCTGGCCTTCCACCGCGTGCGCATCCGTGCGCGCCATGACGACGAAGTTCGAGTCCGTACGACCGTCCACCGCCGCCTTGATGCGATCCACCATCTCTTCCGTGGGTACCAGCGCCTTGCCGGGCCGGTGTCCGCAGCGCTTGGCCGAGACCTGGTCCTCCAGGTGCATGCCGGCGGCGCCCGAGCGGATCAGATCCGCGCAGGTCTTGGCGATATTGAAGGCTCCACCCCAGCCGGTGTCCGCATCCACCAGCAGGGGCAGATCGGTGGCGCCGGAGATGCGCCGTACGTCCTCGCACACATCGTTCAGCGAGGTCATACCCAGGTCGGGCAGGCCGAAGGAGGCATTGGCGACGCCCGCCCCTGACAGGTAGATGGCGCGGAATCCACTCTGCCCGGCCAGCAGGGCCGAGTAGGCATTGACGGTTCCCACGACCTGCAGAGGCCGTTCCTCTTCCAGCGCCGCGCGCAATCGCGCACCGGCGGATGTCACCCGGGTCACGCTCATCCCTCCATGGTAATGGGCCCGCGAGCGATGAGGAAAATACATTGAACACCCCCTCTCCATATGAGAAAAGTATCGGGATGGAGCTGCGTCACCTTCGCTACTTCCAGGCGGTGGCCGAGGAGCTGAATTTCACCCGCGCCGCGCGCCGGCTGAACATCGCCCAGCCTCCGCTCACCCAGCAGATCAAGGCGCTCGAGGCCGAAATGGGCGTCGCGCTGTTCGACCGGACCGGCTATCGCGTGGAACTCACGGACGCCGGACGTGCATTCCTGCCCGAGGTCAGCCGAATCCTGGGAGATGTGCGCAATGCCGTGGTCATCGCCAAGCGAGCTGCCGCCGGCGACGTGGGGCATGTGCGCGTGGGGTTCACCGAATCGGCTTCCTTCAATCCGCTGGTGACCGCCGCCTTCCGCAATTTCCGGGTCAGCTATCCGGAGGTCGAGGTCTCGCTCGAGGAAAGCCCGTCCACGGTGCTGGCGGCCGCCTTGCGCGAGGGACGCATCGATGCCGCCTTCGTGCGGCCGCCGCTGCGCACGGGCGAGGGGATCACGCTGCACCCCATCGATGAGGAAGAGATGGTGGTGGCCCTTTGGAGCTCCCATCCGCTGGCCCGCCATGCGGACCTGGAGCTGCGCGATCTGGCGAACGAGACCTTCGTGCTCTACCCGCGAAGCGAGCGGCCGGGACTGGCCGACACGGTGATCGCCGCCTGCGAGAAGGCCGGGTTCCAGCCGCGCGTGAAGCAGTACACGCCGCAGCTCTCCTCGACCATCAATCTGGTTGCGGCGGCCCTGGGTGTATCGATCGTCCCCCGGAGCATGCAGGAACTGCAGCCTCATGCCGTCGCCTATCGGCCGCTGCGCGATCAGCGCCTGACGGCGTTGCTGGGCATCGCCTGCCGCAGCGCCGAATCCTCGGCGCCGGTGCTGAGGTTCGTGGCGACCGCGCGGGAAGTCCGCGAGACGCACGCGAGCGCGCTGCGCTGAAGTCCTGGTTTGGTTGAGCGGTCACCGCGCGGAGTCGTGACTTTGGCGAGCCCGGTTGCGCCGGCCCTCGCGGGAGATACGCCGCCGCGGAAGACAAAATTCCCCGCTTCCGCGGCGGCGCATGACAGCCGGAATCACCGACCATTCCCCAATGTGCGGTCGAGCGCGGCTTGGTCCGTAGCATCGACTGCGATACCGTCCGGCACTATTCGCATTTCTACGAACGTGCGCAGCACCACGTCGGAAACGTGACGCCGATTCGGTTTCGACCCGGTACGCGCCGATCAGCGCAGCTGGCTGTCTTTGCTGCCGCGCCGGTTGTAGCCGCTGAACGCGGCCTGATCGCGGTCTTCGGCTTCCTGGCAAGCGATGCACAGACGCACGCCGGGCACGGCAGTGCGGCGCGCTTCCGGGATCGGCGCATTGCAGTCGGCGCAGTGCGTGAGCGAGGGACCGCTGCCCAGCCGGCTTTGCGCGCGACTGATGCCGTCCTTCACGGTCGCATCGATCTGCTCCTGTACCGCGCCGTCGCCCGCCCAACCCGTTGCCATTGATCTCAACTCCGGTGGCGCGCCCGCTGCGCGCCGCCACGTGAATGCACTTTATCAGCCGCCGAGGATATATGGATCCGCGTTGCGCCGGCACAAGTGAGACGTGCGTATCGCCAAGTCTGATTGATTTAAATCAGTGGCTTACAGAATATTTCTCACACGGATTCGCAGCTCTACCGCGGCTTCGTATCTCCCCGGGGTCTCCCCGGGGCTTCGTATCTCCCCAGGGTCCTGGTGTCTCTCCCGCGGCCCGTCAGGCCTTGTGGAAAAATTTCGCCACGCGCTGGGCGGCATCGGGGGCGAGGCCCTCATTCTTGAAGAGCTCCAGCGCATGCGCATCCCGCAAGGTGAGTCCATCGCTCTCGATGAGCGCCCGCTTGTTGACCTGGTTGGCGTACCACGAGTTGGCCAGGATGTCCTGGCAGAGCGCGCCGAGCTCCGCCTCGAAGCGGTCATCGGGAAAACAGAAATTGACGAGGTGGATGGACTGCGCCTGCCGGCCCGTGTACTGGCGGCAGGTGAACATCATCTCGCTGGCCTTGGCCGTGCCTACCCGGTGCGGCAGCCGCAGGCTCAAGCCCCAGATCGGCGTCAGTCCCCAGCGGGCGTAGACGTCGGAGAACTGCGCGGACTCGGCGGCGACGATCAGGTCAGCGGCGAGGGCCAGTTCGAGCGCACCCGTGCAACATTGACCCTGTACGGCGGAAATCACCGGCTGCGGCAGATTGCTGATCCTGTCGATCACTTCGGAGTGGAAGTGTGGCTTGGCACGCGCCTTCACGTACTCCAGCACTTCCTTCATGTCGTAGCCCGAGGAGAAGTGTCCCTGCGCGCCACGCAGCACCACGAGTCCGATCCTGCGTGTATCCCGGGCGATCGCCTCCACGTGCTCTTCGAGATCCTCGAACATCGCCTTGGTGAGCGCGTTGAATTTCTCGGGCCGGTTCAATGTGAGTGTGGCGACACCACCGCTGTCCTCCCGCAACACCAGACCCTTCATCGCGTCTCTCCTCCGGATCGATGCCACCAGCCGCCACCCAGGGCCTGATAGAGCGCCGCGGTGTCCGCGAAGCGATTGGCCCTGGCCTGGACCAGCGCGAGCTCGGCCTGCTGGAAAGTCTGCTCGGCATTGAGAACCGCCACCTGGCTGATCGTACCCAGCTCGTGCTGGCCTCGCGCGACCTCCAGAGTCGCTCGCGCCGCGTTGCTGGCTTCGGCGCTCGCCTTCACGGCTTCGGCATCGGCCTTCAGCGCGAGCAGGGTGTCAGCCACGTTCTGGCAGGCCTGGATGACCGTGGCGCGGTACTGCTCGCCCGCCTGATCGAGCGCCGCATCCGCCGCCCGATGCCGGTGCAGCAGCGCTCCCGCATCGAACAGCGTCTGCGTCAGCGAAGCTCCCGCATCCCAGAAACGCGTGCCCGTGCTGAACAGCTTGCTGAGACTAAGGGCGCTGGAGCCGGCGTCCGCGTCGATGGAGAACTGGGGCAGCATGTTCGCGAGGGCGATGCCCGCTGCAGCCGAGGCGGCGTGCAGGTTCTCCTCGGCCTGGCGTACGTCCGGTCGCTGTTCTATCAGGCGCGAGGGCAGGCTCACCGGTAAATCCTGCGGCAGGCTCAGATCTTCCAGTCGGAAGCTCGCTTCGGGTTCCTCGGAGGGCAGGCGACCGAGCAGGGCGGTGAGCGCATCGCGGGTCTGGCCAAGCTGCTTCTGCAACGGCGGTAGCGTGGCGGCGGTCTGGGCTTCGGCGGATCTTTGGGACAGCACATCCAGATGGCTCGCTGTACCCAGGTCCTGTTGATGTTCGACCGTCACCGTCAGCTGATGCTGCAGTTCACGCATCCGCTCGGTGGCCTCGACCTGACCGCGCAGCGAGGCTTCCTGGATCGCGGTCACGACCACGTTGCTGCTCAACGTGACATACGCCGCTTCGCGCTGGAAGCGGCTGCTTTCGGCCTGCGCCCTGGCGAGTTCCACCGCGCGGCGGTTGGCGCCGAACACATCGGGTACGTAGCTGAGGCTCAATTGTGCCGTGTACAGGCTGTAGGTCGAGCTTGAGGATACGGTTGGACTGGTGAGCGTCTGCGCGGAAAACTGGGAGCGTGTCGCACTGAAGCCGCCCTGCACGGTCGGCAGCAGGCTGGCACGCTGCGCGGCGTACAGTTCGTGCGCCTGGCGTAGCGCATCTTCTGCCGCGCGCACATCCGGGTTGTTGTGGAATGCCTGTTCGATGAGTGCGTTGAGCTTCTGCGAGCCGAACAGCGTCCACCATTGTGCCGGGATATCGAGATCCTGCACGAACCGCTGGGAATCGCCTCCCGCCACGGGCGCGGATGCGGTCTGGCCCGTGATGGGCGCGCTGCCATAGTCCTTGGCGGGCGGCGCAGCCGGGCGCTTGAAGTTCGGGCCCACCGCGCAGCTCGCCAGCAACGAGACGGCGATGCAGACCGGCGGCAGGACAGCGATGCGGGCCCGCGCGGCCCGACCGGTCTGCGTCTCCGGACGGGTACCGGCAGCCAGTCGCCGCACTCGACTGGCCGGCTTCATACTGCTGCGCCGCTGGCTGTCCATCAGCGCCATACCGGCTGGCCGTGGCGCTCTTCCGCCCAATGCTCCACGACGTGATACATCGAGGGCAGCACGAACAATGTCAGGATCGTGGCGATCGCGAGACCGCCCACGACTACGGTGGCGATGCCACGCTGCACATCGCTGCCGACACCTGTGTGGATCGCGGCGGGCAGCATTCCGAGGGTTGCCACGGTGGCGGTCATCAGGACCGGGCGCAGACGCTCGGTAGCCCCCTTCATGATGGCCTCGTGCAGTTCGAGGCCCGATTTGCGCATGCGGTTCAGGTTGGCCACCATGATGATGCCGTTCTGTACCGCCACACCGAACAGGGCGATGAAGCCCACACCACTGGCCACATTCAGGGTCTGACCGGTCAGATGCAATGAGATGAGTCCCCCAAGGGTTGCGAGCGGCACTACGCCCAGGATGAGCGCGGCCTGGCGCAGCGATCCGGTACCGATGGTCAGCAGGATCAGCATCAGGCCCATGACCATCGCGAGGATCACCAGCAGGCGCGACTCCGCGCGGCGCTGATTCTCGAACTGACCACCCCATTCCAGCCGTACCCGGTTGGGATCGAAATGCACGTGGGCGGCGATCCGATGCTGCGCTTCCTCGAGGTACGAGGTCAGATCCCGGTCGCGGTTGTCGATGCGGATGGTGAGGTTGCGCTGGCCGTTCTCGCGCGTGATCGTGCTCTCGCCCGAGCGGACTTTGATGTCCGCGATCTGGGCCAGAGGCACCTGCATGCCGCTGGACGTGGTCACGAACAGGTCGCTGAGTGCCTCCGGAGTGTTCCGGCTGTCACGCGTATATCGCACGGTCAGAGGATAGGTCCGCTCGCCCACATAGACCGTGGAGACGGGCGCCTGACCGACGCCCGTCTGGATCACGTTCTGCACGTCCGCCATGCTGATGCCATAGCGCGCCGCGCGATCCCGGTCCAGGCGGATCGAGATCTGCGGAATGGGTGGCTCCTGGAAGATCGAGGCGCTGGAGGTGCCCGGGATGGCATACAGCTCGTTGACGATCTGCGCGCCGATACGCCGCAGCATGTCCAGATCGTCGCCGTAGACCTTCACCACCAGCGGACTGTGCGCCCCGCCGATCATGTCGTTCACGCCGTCGATGATGGGCTGACTGATGCCGATGTCATAGCCGGGGAGGGTCCGTGCAAGATCGGTGGCGATCCGGTTCACGAAGTCCTTCTTGCTCTCGCCGGCCGGCCAGGTGTCGTAGGGCTTCAGTCCCACGGGCGCTTCGATGTGCGACATCGTCCAGGAGTCGGTGCCATCGTCGTTGCGGCCCGTCTGCGTCACGACGTAGGAAACTTCCGGGTACTTCAGAATCGCACGCCGCAGGTCACTTGCCATGTCGCTGGACTGATTCAGTGCGAGCCCGGTGGGCAGCTGCACCTGCAGCCACAGGGCGCCCTCGTCGAGATCGGGGAGGAAGTCCCGGCCGACGGTCGCCCCCAGTCCAATCACTGACAGCAGCGCGAACATCGCGACACCGTAGATGATGCGCGGCTCGTGGATGCACGCGGCGAGCCAGCGCTCGTAGTGGCAGGTGAGGCGCTCGAGCCAGCGGTTGTGATAGGCGTGCCCCGGACTTCGGAAGGCGAAGTAGGCCAGACCCGGAACGAGCGCGAGTGCGGTGAGCAGCGCGCCGAACAGCGCGTAGCCCATGGTATAGGCCATCGGCGTGAACAGCTTCGCTTCGGCGCGCTCGAAGGAGAAGAGCGGCAGGTAGGTCGTGATGATGATGAGGCTTGCGAAGAAGATCGGGCGCGTCACCTGGACTGCTGCGGCCTTCACTTCGCTCTCGCTGAGCTCCTCGGAAGGCGTGGCTTCGCGCCGGCGCAGGATGGCTTCGGTCACGACGATGGCGCCGTCCACCAGGATGCCGAAATCGATGGCTCCCAGGGACAGCAGGTTGGCGGAGACCTTGGTGAGATTCAGGAAGGAGAACACGGAGACCAGCGCGAGCGGAATCGCCACGGCGACGACCACGGCGCTGCGCGGGCTGCCCAGGAACAGGATCAGCACGAGGAACACGAGCGCGATGCCCTCGGCGATGGTGCGTCCCACCTTGTGCACGGTCGCCTTGACCAGGTCCTCGCGGTCCAGGTAGGGCACGATGCGGACGCCCTGCGCGGCGAGCTGGCCGTTCAGACGCGCCACCCGCTCGTGCAGACCCGCGAGCGTCTGGGAGGGATTCTGGTACTTGAGCATCAGGACGATGCCCTCGATCGTGTCCGGATTGTTGTCCTTGCCGAGGATGCCTTCGCGTTCCTGGTGGCTCAGGGTCGGAGTCCCCAGGTCACGCACCAGCACCGGCGAGCCGTTCACCTGCGCGACCACCGTCGCGCCGATGTCAGTCAGGCTGCGGATGAGGCCGACGCCACGGATGACGTAGCTCTGATCGCCCCGCGATACACGGCCGCCGCCGGCGTTGGTATTGTTGTTGTTGATCGCGTTGATGACGTCCGTGATGCCGAGTCCATAGTGCTGCAGCTGGCGAGGGTCGAGATCCAGCTGGTACTCCGTAGTCAGGCCGCCGAAGTTGGCTACGTCCACGACACCCTGCACCGACTTGAGCGCCGGGATCACCATCCAGCGCTGGATCTCGGACAGTTCCTGCAGGTTATGGCGGTCGGATTCGAGCGTGTAGCGGTAGATCTCGCCTCCGGGACCGGATACCGGATCGAGCGACGGCGCGGCTCCGGGAGGCAGCACGGTCTGGCCGATCCGCTCGAGCAGGCGCTGACGTACCCAGTAGTCCTCGTAGCCGTCGCGGAACAGCACGGTGATCAGCGACAGGCCAAAAGTGCTGGAGGACCTCATCAGCAGCAGGCCCGGAGTACCGTTGATCTGCCGCTCCAGAGGCACGGTGATGAGCTGTTCCACCTCCTCGGCGGCCAGGCCCGGCATCTGGGTGGTGACTTGGGCAGCGACGTCACCCAGTTCGGGATAGGCCTCGACCGAGAGGGTCTCCCACGCGTAGATGCCGAATGCGACCAGCAGTCCCGCGAGAACAATTACCGCCACCCGGCGGTGCAGGCAGAAGGCGACGAACTGGTCAATCATTGAGAAGGATCCCGCCCTGGACCACCACCTGCTCGCCGGGCTGCAGCCCCGAGCCGATGGCCACGCGGGTGCCTTCCTCGAACTGGGCCTCGACATTGCGCCGCTCGAACGTCCAGGGCGCCGTCGCCACGAACACGCTCGTGCGGTCGTTGTTCATCAGCAGGGCCGAGGCAGGTAGCACCACGCGGCTTTGCGCCGGGCGGCGCAGCGTCACGGTGGCGAACATGTTCGGCTTGAGCGCGTAGTCCGGGTTCGGGAAGGCGATGCGCAGCTTGTCGCGGCGCGAGTCGGCCTCGAGTACGTCGCCGACCGTCAGCACCTTGCCGCGCAGGATCTGATCCGGCCGCGCCGCCAGTACGACCTCGGCTTCCTGTTCCGGCGCGATTCCCGCGAGGTCCTTCTCGGGGGCGAGCGCGGTGACCCAGACCGTGCTCAGATCCGCGACCGTCATCAGCGGCTGGGTCGGATCGTTGATCATGTTGCCGCTGGCCACGCCCAGGGACGTGATGCTGCCGCCAACCGGGGCGCGGATCGCGAGCACGCTGGCGTGCTCGGGCGGCTCGGCTCCGACTCCCAGAATCTTCAGGCGCGCCCGCGTGCGAGCGCTTTCAGCGGCCGCCTGTGCGCGCTCGCTGCGTGACTGATCGAGATCGCGGCTGGAGGCGGCGCCGAGACGGAACTGTTCTTCCTGGCGGGTGAGATTGCGCTCGGCCAGTGCCAGGGTGTCCGCGGCCCGCACGTCATCCGCATAGGCCTGGGCCAGATCCGGCGAATCGATCAGCGCCAGCACCTGTCCCTGGCGCACCCGCTCGCCGAGACTGACGCGCAGCTCGAGAAGTCGGCCCGCCACGGGAGTGAGCACGGGAGCCGTCCGCGCCGGGTCTGATTCCACGACAGCAGGCAGCCGCACTTGCGCGCCCACGGGTTCGGCGGCGGCGGGGGCGACGGCCAGTCGCGAGCGCAGCGGCGAACCTTCGGGGATGATGATCCGGCCGTCCTTGCGGATCAGCGCCGCCGGTTCACTCCCGGCCGCGCCTCCCGGACCCAACAGTCCGAAGCCATGAGTGAGCAGTCCCACCGCGAGCAGGACGCCCAGGCCGGTTCCGCCCCACAGGAAGGCGCTGCCCCAGCCCGTTGCCGGGTGCTCGTTCGTGTGCATGCCGGGTTCCCTTGCAGGACGGGGTCACCGAGTTGTGCGTTGTTGATTGAGCGCGCCGCACGCGAAATCCGCGGCCGCGCAAGCCTGGGCGGGGCGAACTTTAAGCCATAGAGCCCGGGGAGTGCCACCGCGCCGGGTAGCGCCACCGCAGGCGATAACGCGGGGCGGCGCGAAATGTTGACCGCCACCCGAGGGCGGCGGAAATGTTTGAGCTTCAACC
>Ga0335069_10014089_pt1 | contig 11213 bp, 9 predicted proteins | sample Lox_Sample_11_FD_206714 | JGI IMG/M metagenome (GOLD analysis project Ga0335069, IMG submission 206714) | Soil microbial communities from Loxahatchee National Wildlife Refuge, Florida, United States - Lox_Sample_1.1 | ecosystem: Environmental > Terrestrial > Soil > Wetlands | place: USA: Florida... | reverse complement strand
ACGGCGCGGCATCGGTACGCAGAATGAGCCGCGTATTATCGCCCACCACCGTCTCCAGAGTGTCGAGCGATCGAAGCAGGTTGTAGAGCTCCGGCGCACTGCTGTAGGTCCGGCCATAGATGTCGGCGGCTTCGAGACGTGATTTGGCTTCGAGCTCGGATGCATCCTGCTTGGCCTTGGCGCGCAGAATCCGCGCATCGCGATCGGCGTTCGAAGCGATTTCCGCCGCCGCCCGCCTGCCCTCGGCTTGCCGTTCGGCCGCGACGGTTTCGCGCTCGGCCCGCATGCGCGCGATGGTGGCGTTCAGGGTTTCGGCCGGCAGGGTCAGACGTTCGATGCCGACTTGCCGAACGGTCACGCCGTAGACCTTGAGGGCCTGTTCATCGAGACGCTCGCGCAGGCGGCTCTCCAATGTGGCCAATTGCACCTTGGCGGGGTCGGTGTTTATCAGATCGGCGAGATCCAAGCTCGCCGCCGTGATTTCCAGCGATGAGCCGACGAAGCTTCGTAATTGCTGCGCGGCCACATCCGGCTGGTTGCGGACGGCGCGCAGGAATTGCCGGATATGGTCGGGCTCCGCCGGCACCTGCCACGCCACATAGGCCTGCACCAGGATGCGCAGGCCGTCGCGTGTTCCGACGTCCTGCAGTCCGCTCGACGTGGTCCGCAGCCGTAGGTCGACATCGATCGTGCTTTCAAACGGCGCAGGCATCTTCCACGCGACTCCGGGGGCGGTGAGCACGTGGATCGGATCGCCAAAGCGGGTCACCACGACGGCATCGCCTGGACGGACGAGAACGACGCAGGCGCTCGCGACGGCGGCTGCGATGATCGCGAAAGCGACCGCAAATCGTCCGTAGCGCGCGAGCAGTCCCTGCCGCCGACGATCCTGCCCAGGCTCTGAGTCATGGCCCGAATGGTCGCCATGATCATGGTGATGATGACCGTGGTGGTGGCCATGGTGATGATGCCCGAGTATCATGGCTTTGATCCTGATTTGGGTGCGGCGTTGGGTGCCGTGAATTCGTGGTCGTCGTCCTCCTGCTCGTTGTTTCTCCCGGACGGGGAGATGACGTCATTTTTTCCGGGCGTGGGGATAACGTCCCGGTTTCCGACATCAAAGCTGCGCAGATCGATGGTCGGCGCATTCTGGCCGTTCAAGCGGTGATCGACCACGATGATTTCCGAGCCTTTGAGCGCGCCGACCAGGCGCTCAAACCACCGTTCAAGAAGGAATGCCTCCTTGTCGCGCTGCTCTGCGTTGCGATCGGCGTCGAACAGCACGCTCTCGCTATTGGCCCCGTCAACGAGCTGGGCCGCCGCCGCAACCGCACTATTGCGAACTGCCGTTGCATTCATCTCGGCCGATTTGAGGGTTTGGATCGCCTTTGCCTTTTCCTTGGAAACCTGCGAGATGGCGAGAATTTCGGAGGCCTGCACATTATGGTAGGCGTCCGCGGCCCCCGGTGGCGGGTGGATTGCCTCGACCACCACCGCTATGGCTTCGATGCCGCTCGACATGCGATCCAATTGCTCCTGCAACGCAGCGCGAAATTCGTTTGCAAAAGTCTCCCGGCTTTGCCCGAGCACGTCGAGCAGCGTGTATCGCGCGAAATATCGCACCAAGAGCTGGCCGGCTACGGCGCGGATGAAGGTCTCCGGATCCGCAACTCGATAGGCAGAGTTGATTGCAGCGGCGTCCGATGCGCCGATCCGATAGACTATTCGCAAATCCGCATCAGCGATCTGGAAGCTCTGCTGGCCGCTCGCTTCGCTCGCGATGAGATAACTCTGTTCGGACGGATGGGACGCATTCCACAGGCGGTCAGCACTGACTGGCGCCGGGGCCTCTGCGTCAACCAAATGCTGCTGCTGATCGACACCGGCACTGGGCTGCGAGCGTTCCATCGAATTTTCCGTCGGTGACCTCGCGATCGCAATGTCATGAATGATGCCAAGTTCGACCCCACGCATGACGCCCATGGGCCAGGGAAGATGAAAATGTAGGCCAGGCCCAAACACCGCGACGGGGACGCCCAATCGTTCGTAAACCGCACGCTGATTGAGGCTGAGCACTGTAATGCCGGTGACGCCCCAGGCCATGAGGCCCATGACAACCAAGACAGGCAGCATGGCCCTCTGGATAAAGGCGAGCGCCCAGCTGCGCGACAGATCGATACCGAATTGCTGACGCACGGCGGTGTTGAAGGCGCGGAAGTTGGGCACGGAAAAGCGCAGCAATCCGGCCACGCTGCTGTCCGCAACCGTTCGCAATCGCTCGATGGGCGCGAACGGAATGAAAAGCATCGCCAGACTGCGCAGCATTAGTTCGAGCGCGATGACGGCGATCAACAGGCCGGTTGCACTTTGGATCCAGATCGCCCAGGTGAACCCGAGCGAACGCAGGACCATGGATATGCCAAGACCAAGGCATGCGGTCAGCGGGACTCTTAGCAACCGATTGAGCTGCGGCGCATCCGGTAGCATGTCGACCGGGATAGCCGCGTAGGAGCGTTCCAGCACAAGGAGGGGGAACGCCGCGACGAACAGCACCCCGCTCAGCATCTGTCCGAGCACGGGGTCCGCAACGCCCTTTGAAGGCGCAAACCAGCCGACGATGACACCGCCAGCCGCGAAGATGCCGAACAGCAGGACGACCAGCGTCGCAGGCCAGGTCGCCAAGGACGCTGCGCTTGGCATCAACAATGCCTGCGCAACGGCAAGACGACGCCTCAACCACTCGCTTCTGGCCCAATCGGGCACGGCGAAGACCGAATTGTCCGCTTGCACGTTCTCCAGGCGATCGGCCTCAAGAAGTCGGCCGCGGATGTAGGTCACGATTCCGGCTGAGAGGAAGCCCCCTGCTGTGATGAGAAGTGCCGCTCCCAGAAGGGCGAATGCCGAGGGAATGATGAGATTGGGGTATCGATAGGCATTTAGCGGCGCGTAGACCGCCCCAATCAAGCCCAGCCCGATTGAGGAAAGGTTCACACCGATGATCAGGAGCGCGCCAACATACCGCCTGGCATTGTTGAAATGCGTCAGCTCAGCCAGCATCCCGGGCGCCTTTTTGAAGTTGCTGGCAACGGTCGATCGATGCACACGGCGCGCCTTGGCTGAGGACTTCATGGCGATTGCACTAAGCTCTTGTTGGCGATGAATGGCAGCGCGAGCAGTGTTATCGTCGAGCCTGGAGTGATAGGGTCACTGAACACGGCGAACTCCTTCTTCCCGTTGATCCCGGTATCTATCCGGCATTTCGGGCGTGATGGGATTGCGGCGCTCACCAGCCCGCCCGCCTGGTGGCGTGCGCCAGCGCATGACTGACGCCTTTAAGCCAGCGTTGAACGCGAAGCATCCGTATTCCCCGGATGTTGGTTAGGCGGACACCTGAGTGGAAAGGGCTGCGCTTATTTCCCGGCCGGCATGCTCGATGCCGTGACTAGCCGCGAGCAATACGCTGACGGACAGGCGGGGCGCGCGCTTGGAATGAACGCCAGATTTGTATCGATGGCCGTTGCACCGACGTTTCAGACAGACGTTCGCGACGCGCCGATACCGGCTCGACGAGCACCGGTGGCAGTGAGGGAAGCGCGGTCGCGACGAGCCCTACGCTGACGCAGATCGGACAATAGTCATTTGAGGCGGGATGATGATCCTGATCGGCCGAGCCCGCCGGCGCGCGCGTCATGACCGATGCGACTTGTATCCCGTCGGACAGGGGTAGCGGCAATAGCCCCAAATCGTCACGGTGCGTGTGGCCAAACGAAAGAACGATCTGCACCGCCAGCGCAAACAGCGCCAGCTGCGTGCAAGACCGAAGTCTCGATCGGAGCCATTTCATTGTTTCAAGCCGCTTTGTCCGTACATGACCGCCCGTTCCCCGTCTGACGACGGCCAAAAATACAGAGCTGCAAACGCAGCAGACAAATGTATCCGGCGTCATTACGTCGTTTGTTCGACCGCCAAACCATCGTTGGACTTTGGCCGCCTTGGACAGGTTAACTCCAGCCCTGCTTCGACGAAAGAGGATTTCTCGGGTTTGCAAAATGGCAGGTCTCCCATCGCCACCGCCGATCAATGCCTCGTTCGAGTTTTTTGCATGACGTGTCTCCGGAGAGCGCACTGCCGGTACGCTGCCGGACTAGCCACCGCATTTGCCATAATACGTCCTCGCAAGCCGGTAGTGAGAGCCGATGGCAACGAAGTCCTCGCGAAGGCAGTCGAGGCCCACGCGAAATTCGTACCCTCCTTCGCATTGCAAATCTTCAAAATGAAGTCGTACAGTTTTCGCCTGGTTCAGATAAGTCGCGAAATAGCGGCTGGCGATCGGTCGATCTCGGCACATGCGAAGGAGGGCGTACCGCACATCAGACGGAAGCCGCTCGATGTGATCGCGATTCCAAGGGGTATCCTGCGCCGGGAGACCGCCGCGAGCCAGCGCGTTGGATTGAACCAGAAGACTGATGATCAAAGAGCATACCAGTGTCCGTCCAGCCATTTTGACGCCTCGTTGCTGTTACCCTGCTGCTGATCCCTTTCGGCTACGCGCCCGCCTCTAAGGTGGGCTATGAGAAATCAACTGGATCGCTTGCGCGACATCAGTCGGACAAGGAGAATTCGAAAGGCGCGACGAAACTCGTCTGATTGCCTGGCATGGCGGCCGGAAATGGCGGGAAGGGGCTCGCGCGTTTCAGGTCATCCAGACCCTGCTGATCGAGTTGCTGATTGCCCGACGATTTGATCACAGTGCTGCTGATCAGACGGCCACTGCGGTCAATCACAAACTGCACCTCGACCGTTCCGTGCGCCCCGCGCCCGCTTCGCGGGTAGCGCTTGAAGCGCTGCAGATGCCCGAACACCAGCGCGTTATAGGCGTTCGAAGCCGCCTGGCTGAACGGAGCGACTCGTTCGTTCTTCGGCAGCGCACGGGTTTCGGGTGCGGGCGGCATCACCTCGGGCTTCGGCTCCTCCACCTTCTGCTCGACCTCGGGCAGCGTGACCTCCGCCTGTTGCGGTGGTGTTGGCTGCATCACCTCCTCGGCCGGCTTCTCCTCGACCTTGGGCGGTTCTTTCGGCGCCTCGTCGGCCTGTTGCATGGTCGGTCCGACCGCGACGTCCTCGGTCTGCACCTGCGGCGAACTGGCTTGCACGGGCACCAGCGACACCGTGATCGCCGGGAGAACAGTCGGCTCCGCAGGCTGCGCACGGGCATACCAGAGTGCAATCGCTGCAACGATTGCCGCATGCGCGATCAGGATCACGACTGCAGCAACCGTCCACCGTGCGAAGCCGCGGTGTTCCGGCAGATGCAGCGTGTGGGCGTTCATGGCTTGCTCGGCGGCGTTTCCAGCCCGACCAGCGCGAGCTTCAGATAGCCGGAGTCGCGCAGCACGTTCATCACCTCCATCAAGTCACCATAACTCAGCGCCTTGTCGCCGCGGATGAAGATCGTCTCGTCCTTGTGATCGTTGGTCGCGGCATCGAGCGCTTGCGCGAGGGCGTCGCGGGTCACCACGGATTCGCCGACCGCGATCGACTGATCCTCCTTGATGGTCACGAACACCGGCTTGTCCGGCCGCGGCTGCTCCGGCGCGGTGCTCGCCGGCAGGTTGACCCCGATATCGACGGTCGCGAGCGGTGCCGCCACCATGAAGATGATGAGCAGCACCAGAATGACGTCGATGAAGGGCGTGACGTTGATCTCGTGCTGGATCTCGAGGTCGTCGCCGCCGGCGCGGGAGCCAAGACGCATCGCCATGCCGCTACTCCGCTGCGTGGGGCAGAATGGCCGCGCGCATCCCTTGGCCCCGGCTGATGATCAGCAGGAGCTGAGCCGAGGCGTCGCCCAACAGTGTCCTATAACCGGCAATGACGCGGGCGAGATGGTTGTAGATCACGACGGCCGGAATCGCCGCGACGAGGCCGAGCGCGGTCGCCAGCAATGCTTCGGCGATTCCTGGTGCCACCACGGCGAGATTGGTGGTGTGGGATTCGGATATGCCGATGAACGAGTTCATGATCCCCCACACCGTGCCGAACAGGCCGACAAAGGGCGCGGTCGCGCCGATGGTCGCGAGAATGCCGGTGCCGCGCGAAACCTGCCGGGTCATCGCCGCTTCGACCCGCTCCAGCCGCAGGGCAACACGTTCCTTGAAGCCGTCGTCGACGATGCCGTCGGACAGTTCGGCTTCGCGCACGACGGACTGGATCAGCTGGGCGATGGCGTCCCGGGCGTCACCGCAGGAACGTGCTGCCAGCGCGAGGTTGCCCCCCGTTTCCAGCATCTTGATCCGCGCTCGGGCGCGGCTCCTGGCAAGCGCGAGCTCGATGGTCTTGGCGAACCACACCGTCCAGGTGACCAGTGAGGCGAAGGCAAGGCCGATCATCACTCCCTTCACGACAATGTCGGCATTGAGGAACATCCCCCATGGCGACAGGTTGTGCGGCAGCAGCGGATTGGGCCCCTGTGCGAGAGCAGGGTGCGCCGTTGCCATAGCCGACGAAACAACGAACATCATCGGCCTGGCGCGGCGCCAGATCCCAAGGCGGGAGTATCTCTCAGCTCTCTGCTGCATCTTGCTCAAACTCCAGCCGATCGCCCCCAGCCCGGCAACCTCATATCTTTTGCGAAATGCCGAAGAAGAACCCCCGGCGCGGTCCGAATTGCGGCGCGAACACGCCGATACCAGAGCCGTCCCGGATCTCATAGATCTTGTCGAACACGTTCACGACATCGAAGCGCAGCGTTGTCGGCTTGTTCGGCGCGACGAGATAGAAATCGTGCGATACGCCCATGTTAACCTGGGTGTAGGACGGCAGGTGGTCGAGGTTGACGAAGCCGGAACGAAGGCCGCTGCCATAGATCATCGACGCGGTGAACGTCGTATCATACCATTTATAGGAGGCGCCGGCCGACGCGGTCAGGTCCTGGGAATGGTCGGTGTGGATGTAGTGCGTGGCGATGTAGTTCAACTCATCCTGCGCGAACAGGTACTGGTTCGATACGACGTTCGTGCCGATCTGGCGGGCCCAGGCGACGTTGCCGTAAAGCTTGAGCGGGCCGTTGGTATAGCTCGCCTTGAGCTCGAGGCCGAGATTGTTGGCCTTGTCGTAGTTGAAGCCGCTCAGCACATAGGCTGCGCCGAACTGTCCATCGTCGAGCAGGTCGTGCGCGATCTTGTAGTAGCCGTCGACGCCGACCTCGAGGCCCGGAACCGGCCAGATCTTCTGCACCACTCCGACATCGAAGACATGGGCTCGCTCCGGCAGCACCGGATCGTTCTGGGTGACCTCCGGCGCGCTCACCGTGCCCTGGAACAGCGCGATGTTGGTCGGAGCGGCAATCACCTGCTGCGGCGGCGTGAAGGTGCGCGCATAGCCGGCGTGGAAGGTTGTGCCGTCATAGGGCACCCAGGTCAGGCTGACGCGCGGGCTGAACTGGTTGGCGTCCACATATTGCCACATCTGGTCGAAGCGCAAGCCCGCGTTCAGGGTCAGATTGTTGGTGATCTTCCATTCGTCCTGCACATAGGCACCGAACAGCCAGCCGAGCTTGCTGGAGGAATCGTACAGGGTGACGGGATCCAGCGGGGCGCCCGTCATCGGATCGAACGCTTGCCCGTTCACCGGATCGCCGGGGAATGTCGTGTTGATGCTGGTGACCAGGGACTGCTCGGCGCTCGTGGTGAAGCCAAATCGCAACGTGTGCGCATCGGCGATGCGCCAGGCGGTATCTTCCTGGATGCCATTGATATAGCTCTGGCGATAGACGCTCGATGCCACGCCATTAATGAGCAGGTCACCGGTCGGGTCGGGCCAGAAGTGGAGCTGGCTATAGCGGTTGAAATAGGACAGCTGATAGTCGATCCCTTCCGCCGAATGCTGGTAGGCAACGACGTTGAAATGGTTGATCTCCTGCTGCCGCTCGTTCAGGAACGCGGAATCGAAGTCGGTCTGCGTTGCCGTTGCAAAGCCGACTGGCTGGCCCGGGTTGTTGGGGATCTGATAGAGCAAGTTGGAGAAGCCGCTGATCCAGGTCAACCGGCTTTCCGGATCGAGCACGGTGGAGAGATAGAGAAAACCCTTTTCCTGCTGCGTGCGATCGTGGATGGCTTCCTTCTCCGGCGTCGGATTCTCGATGCCGAGATTGTTGTAGAGATAGCGGCCTGAAACATAATATTGCGTCTGTCCGACTGTGCCGCCGTATTCGGCAAAGGGCGTGATGGTCTGGTGGCTGCCGCCATAGAGGCTGACCGTGCCGGTATTGTTGAACGCGTCGCTCTTGGTCTGGATGTCCAGCACACCGGCCGTGCGCAGGCCATATTGCGCCGGCAGCGCGCCAGTCAGCAGGGCCATATTGCCCACGATCCCGGTGTCGAGGATTTGCCCGAAGCCGCCGACGCCGTCGGGCAGCATGATGCCGTTGATGCGGTATTGCAGATTGGCATGCTCGTTGCGCACGTGAAGCTCGCCGGCGGCTGCCGAATCCTGCGTCACGCCCGGCAGCTGCAACAGCACCTTGTCGAGCGCGCCGTTGTTCCCCTGCGGCAAGGCTTCGATGGCCTGATGCGTCACTTGATAGGAATTGGCACCGACCGGCGGAAAGATGTTGTTCCGGGCCGCGTCGAACTTCTCGTTTTGCTGCGTCACCACTTGCTCCTGGGTTGGCGGCGCGGGCGGCTGGTTGGTCGCGACCTGCGGCGGCCTCACGCGCGGCCGAGGCCGCTCCTTGGGGGCAGCGACGCGCGTTGTGGGCAGGACAGTCGGGCCGGTGGCCGCAGGCGCAGCTTGCTGGGTGCCCTGCGCAGGGCCTTCTTGCGGTGCCTGTGCGCCGGGCGATGGTTCCTGCGCCGGACTTGCCGAAGGCGTGGGCGTGACGGCGGGCGACGGCGAGGCATTGTCGTTTGGTTGTGCCAGTGCTGCCGCGCTGGACGCGACGAGCAATGCCAGCGTTGAGGCCGACAGACGGAGCGCGCGGCGTCGCAGGCGCGAGGACGAGAGGCGATACATCACGAGATTCCTGATTGAAGTAAACTTTGGGCAGAAAAGCGACTGAGGCGCACGATTTGAATGAACGGAGCTTCCCCCGCTCAAACCGGCGTGGCTCAGAACGCTGTGCTAGAGCGAGGATCGCGGTACCGAATCAGGAAATCGGTGGTCCACGCGACTGGAAGGCCGCGCATGGTGATTCGACGGCCGAAGCGGCGCGCGCAATCGTGCTGTCGATGATCGCGGCCGCAAATTCGACCTGAACCACTGGCGGCGTTGGCGTCAGCGCGGTGGCGATAGCTGAAGCGGCGGCGCAGATCGGGCAGAGGTCATCGGCATGGCCGTCAGAATGGCCTTGTCTCTCGTGGTCATCAGGTGCGGCAACGGCCGCAAACAGCACGCCGGAATGATGTCCAAGGCCCTTGCCGTCGATCGCGTGAACGTGGCCGAAGGACAGGGCAAGGTTGATCGCGAGCGCAATCAGTGCGCCCCACGAACCCTGCCTGATATTGTCCCTGAACCAGCGCATGCCGAGCCGATGTCGTCACCGCCTAGATGGACGGTCTACCGTGGTATTTTACCCGACCTGCCGGTCCGGTCAATGAGCGGTGCGCCAGGTCTCAGTTGATAAGGGTCTGAATGACGCTGAGTGTTGCCGGCGGATCGCGCTCAGCGCCGAAAATTGAACCTCCGTTGCTGGCGTTATCCGGGCAGGCGACTCGACATTGCGTGCCGCTATCACCTGCTACCCTGTAAACATCCAAAGCTGCTCGCTCGCCATATAGCCGGCAAGCAACATCGCACCGAAACCGACGATAAGCGCCGCGGCACCGACCTCGATCGCGCGCATCGCGAGCATGCCGAGCCCCGCCCGCGTCTGCGCGACGCGACTTGCGAGTCCACGCGCGCTGACCGCGATCGTTGCGATTGCGGCAACCGTTGCCGCCGTGCCCAATCCCATGATCAGCGTCGCACCGATACCGGTCCACAACAGGTCCTGGGCCAGTGCGAAGATCAGGACGATGATCGCGCCGGAGCAAGGCCGTAAACCGACCGCGACCACCGCGGCAAGCCCCCGCCGCCAGCCACCCACGCCGGCAAGCATGGTCGGCTCGGGTCCATGAGCGTGGCCCCAGGCCGATTCATGGTGGTCGTGATCGCAACTGAAGCCGCGCGCGTGAGCCGTGCATCCGCCGACCTGGCATTGGCCGCCGCAGCCGACGCGAAAACGAGATCGGGCGCCGGACGCCATGTCAGTTCGCGGCAAGCGATCAGGAATCCGCGGCCTTTGACGTAGAGAAGCCGCAGGCCGATCAGGATGACCAGGGCATAGCTTGCGATCTCGACCAGATGGACGGTCAGTCCGATCGCCTTGGCTGTCGCGCCGAGCAGAACTGCGGCGATGGCGACGATGACGATGGCAACGACGGATTGGATCCCTGCGGACGCAAATGACAAGATCACGCCGCGGCGCCACGTCTCTTCATTGGCGACGAGATAGGACGAGATGACGGCTTTGCCATGCCCTGGGCCGACGGCGTGGAAAATGCCGTAGACGAAGGAGATGCCGAACAGCTCCCACATCGCGGCCCCATCGTCCTTGCTCGCCCGGATGAAGCCCGACAGGGAGCGGTAGAAGGCGGCCTGCTCGGCAGAAATCCAGCCTGTGATGCCCGACGCGGACATGCCGGCTGCATGAGGCGGCGCGCCGAACGGCGCGCTCCATGCCGGCACGATAGTGGTCGCGGACACGATGAGGATCGCCGCGGTCAGGGCGATAGCATGCGATTTGGTCATGGGCATTTCACCAGGATCTTGTTGGCGAAGGCTTCTCCATAGGTACTGGAGGGTTCGAGCGGCACGCTGTCGAGCTGGCTGAGCCGCGCCCACTCGGCCGCCGTCGGCTGGTGCGGCAGATCGTAGGTGACGAGGCATTGCGGCGCACCGCTCAAGGAAACCGGCTTGTCCTTGGCGAATTCGAAATCGACGAAGATCGAGGGATCGTAGATCTCGATCTGCACCGTCTTGGCGGAGGCGGCCGCTTTCAGAGGCAAAGTGAAATGCAGCGTGAGGGCGGCGTTCTTGTATTCGAGCCAGTAGTCGACCGGGTCCGCGAACTTCAGCTTCTTGCCGTCGGCACGGGCGTAGGTGAAGTAGTCGTACTCCTTCAGGGACTCCACATTGGTCTGGGCGAGCGGGGCCAGTTCGTCGCGCGTGTACTG
>Ga0335069_10014088_pt1 | contig 11213 bp, 7 predicted proteins | sample Lox_Sample_11_FD_206714 | JGI IMG/M metagenome (GOLD analysis project Ga0335069, IMG submission 206714) | Soil microbial communities from Loxahatchee National Wildlife Refuge, Florida, United States - Lox_Sample_1.1 | ecosystem: Environmental > Terrestrial > Soil > Wetlands | place: USA: Florida... | reverse complement strand
CGTCACGGCGGCCAACCCGGCCAGCGTTGCCGCCAAGGCGGCGACTTCGACGATTCCCATCGTCATGGTCTCCGTGGCCGACCCCGTGGGCGCGGGCCTCGTCGCGAACCTCGCTCACCCCGGCGGGAACGTGACGGGGGTTGCGAGCTTTCCGCAGGACCTTGTCCCGAAGCGCCTGGAGTTGCTCAAGATCGCGCTGCCGGGCGCCTCGCGCATCGCGTTCGTGCGATGCCTCAAGTGTGCCGCCCTCGACCCGCCGGCTATGGATGCCGCGCGCATGAACGGCTGGCTCGCCGCCGGGCGGAACCTCGGCCTGACGATGACGTTCGTCGACTTGAGCGACCCGCAAGGCCTCGACGCTGCGATGGAGGCGATTCTCCGGGCACGCCCCGACGCAGTCTTCCTGGCCCTGAATCCCATCAACGGCGTCGTACGCAACGAGCTTGGCGGCTTCGCCGCGCGCGAGCGCCTGCCGATGTTCGCGTCCTATCGGGAGCAGGCGGTCGCCGGCGCGCTCATGGCCTACGCGCCCAGTCAGCCCGACATGTGGCGCGAAGCGGCGACGTACGTCGACAAGATTCTGAGAGGCGCCAAGCCCGGCGACCTTCCGGTCGAGCAGCCTACGACGTACGAACTCGTCATCAACGTAAGGGCCGCGAAGGCGCTCGGGATCGCGATCCCGCAATCGCTCCTGCTGCGCGCCGACGAGCTGATCCAGTGATCAGCGCCGCACCAGGACCACGGCGAGCTCGCCGATCCCTTTGGGGTGCGGCACGCGCGCATAAGGCGGCGCGGGCCACTGCCAGCGCGCATCGTCGAAAAGCGCGCGCATCGCGTTGATGTCGCAGTGATACGGCGGGCCCTCGATCAAGCCGTCGGCGGCGCCCGGCCGGACGGCCTGCATGAACAGCCCGTACAGGCGCCCGCCCGGACGCACCCAGGCCGCAAGCTGTTGCGCGTAGCGGGTCCACAGGTCCGGGTGCAGCGCGCAGAGGCACGTCTGCTCGTACACCGCGTCGAGGGGCGAAGACGGCGACCATTGCGTGACGTCGGCCTCGATGAGCTGCGCCGACGTGCCGGCGGCCGCTACCCGCGCGCGCGTGCGCTCGATGGCGGCAGGGGTGTAATCGAGGGCAGTGACGTCGAACCCGCGCGCGGCGAGCAGCGCGACCTCGTAGCCCGATCCGCAGCCGGGCACGGCCAGCCTGCATGGGACGAGCTCGCCGGCGTCGAGCCAGCGCGCGAGCTGCGGGCTCGCTTCACCGCGATCCCACGGCGTGTGATCGCGCTCGAAGTGCGACTGCCAGAACTCGGGCGTCGGGCCTGGCATCCGGCGATTCCGCTACTGCGACGGGCTCTTCGGCTTCGACTTCACGGGCGCCGCCGGCGGGGCGTCCGGCGCCCACGTGAGCGACGCGTTGCCCGCGGAGCCGTCGCTCCAGTTTCCCGACATCGTGATCGTCTTGTCGGCCCAGCGTCCGGTCATGCTGCCGGTCACGGTGTCGCCTCCGGGGCCGACGGCTTCGAGCGTCATCGCCACTTCGCCCCGCGGACCGATCGATCCCTTCGCGTGCGGTCCGTTGCCCAGCGAGCGGCTGAACCACGACGCCGACAGCGTTCCGTGCTGCGCCGTGAGGAGCGCGTTCCAGCACCGAATCCCCGCGTCGCGCACCGCCTTGCACACCTTGCCTCGATAGAGGCCGTCGTACTGGTCGGCGCTGGCGGCGGGCGCCGGCGGCGCCGCGGCCGCGACGGCCTTGGGCTCGGGCTTCTGCGACTTGGCGAGCGCATCCTTCGCCGCCTTCAATTCGCTCGCAAGCTTCGCCTCCCGCTGCGCGCTCTCGATGGCCGCCTTCTCCTCTTCCGCCTTGCGCTTGGCGGCTTCCGTCTGCGCGAGGGCGTCCTGCGCGGACTTCAATTCGGCCGCGAGCTTCGCCTCCTTCTGCGCGGCGGCGTCCTGCTCCGCCTTGGCGGCCACGCGCGCGGCCTCCTCCTGCTTCTCCGCCCGATCGCGATACACCCAATAGCCAACGCCGATCGCGGCGGCGAGCGCGACGATCACGCTCGCCGCGAGCGCGGTGCGCTGCCGCGCGGGATTGGGCGCGATGGCCTTGCCGCCGGCCGTCTGCTCGTCGCTGATGGCGAACGTGCGCACCGGCCGCGCGATATTCTTGAACGAGCGCTCGCCGAGCTGCCGGATCGACAGCGTGAGCTTGTTCTGGATCTGGTCGTACACGCTCCCCGAGATGCACACGCCGCCGGGGTCGGCGACCGTCTGGATGCGCGCCGCGACATTGACGCCGTCGCCCAGGAGATCGCCGTCCTGCACCACGACGTCGCCCAGGTTGATCCCGATGCGGAACCACATGCGCTGGTCCTCGGGCAGGTGCTCGTTGCGCGTGCGCAGCGCCGCCTGCACTTCGGTCGCGCAACGCACGGCCTCCACGGCGCTCGGGAACTCCGCGAGGATCGCGTCCCCGGCGGTATTGAACAGCCGCCCGCGATGGACCTTGAGCATCTCCTCGAACACGGCGCGGTGGCCGCGCAGGGTCTGCACGGTGCGCTCCTCGTTCTCGCCCATCATCCGGCTGTAGCCGTACACGTCGGCGATGAGGATCGTGGCGAGCCGGCGCTCGACCGGTGCGGTCGCGTCGGCGGGCGGTTCGCTGGACATGGGCGTGGCTCGTCCGCCGCGGGCGCCGTCCGTCCCTCTCGTTCGCAGCCCCGCGTCGGCGGTGGAATAATGCCACGATCGTGAGCGGACCGATCACCTGCGGGTTCTTCATCATGCACGGCATGCTCCTGCTCGCCGCGCGGGCACTCGAAGAGGCGCGCGCGATGCACCGCGAATACGGGGATGTCCTGGCTCAGCTGCGCGACCGCGAGCGGGCGCAGACCCTCGCGCGGCAGGGGCAGCAGGAGGCCCGCGTGGAGCGGATCGCCGCCGTGCGGCGGGAGGCGGCGCGCGAGCAGTCCCGGCTTGCCCGCCTTCGCTCGCTCGCCCAAACGCTGGACGTTCCGGACGGGACGCAGGCGATCCCTGCCCCTTCGGCGGGCGACGACGATGCGGCGTGGAGCGACTACGTGCGCCGCCTTGCGGCCGGCGCCCGCGAGCTCGAGGCGGCGATCGGGGCAACGGCGCCCGCGCAGGGCGAGCGGCTGCGCGCCGCCCTGGCGGCTTCGGCCGCGGCGCCGACGGTGGACGAGGTGCTGTCGGCCTACGTCGCACAGCGCCACATGAGGTCCGGCCTCGACCCTGCGCAGGCCGAGCGCTTCCGCGAGACCGCGGCGCGCGTGCTCGCGCGTCTTCCGCATCCGCCCGGCGCCGCGCTTCCCGCCAATCTGGAAGCGCTCGCGAAGGAGATCGTGCTCGCGCCGACGGTCGAGCGCGCGGAGGCGCTCGCGACGCAGCTGCGCCTCGCCGTGCAGGAGGCGCGCGAAGCGCAGGCCGCGCAGCAAGCCGAGGCCGCGGACGCGAGGCGGCTGCTCGAAACGCTGCCCCAGGACGCGCCGGCGCCGCTCCTGCGCGCGCTCGAGCACGTGGCCGCAGGTGTCGCGCGGCTCGACGCGTCGCTGCGCAAGGCCACGCAGGACGTGCTCGACGAGTCCGCCGCCGATCGCGAGCACGCCGAGCAGGCGGCCGCGGCGCTGGTGCTGCAGGAATCGTTGCGAGACCTCGGTTACGAAGTCGAGGACATCGAAGCCACGCTCTTCGCCGACGGCGGCACGGTGCATTTTCGCCGCGCCGGCTGGGAGAACTATTTCGTGCGCATGCGCCTCGATCCGCAGGCGCATTCGTTCAACTTCAACGTCGTGCGCGCACGCGGCGACGAGGAGACCGCCGAGCGAAGGCGCCAGGACACGCTCGCCGAGGACCGCTGGTGCGCGGAGTTCCCGAAGCTCCTGCAGACGCTTGCCGCACGCGGGTTGGTTCTCGACGTCACGAGAAGGCTCGACGCGGGCGCGGTTCCGGTGCAGGTCGTCGATGCCGCGAGCCTTCCGAAGATCGCGGCGGAGGACGACGCCGGACCGCGCGCGACGCCGCTCGCGCGCAGGCTCACGTAATCCATGGACACCACGCCGCGCTGGATCACGGACGTCGCGCGCCTGCTGGCGATCCGTTCGCAGTTCGTGCTCGCCGGCAATATCCGCGACAGCTTCCTCACCCCGCTCGACGGCGGCGGCGTCACGCTGGCGCCGCTCCTGCGCTGCCTGTGGGCGCACTTGGCGAAGCTCGATTACCGCTTCCTGCTCGTGTTCGATCCGGTCGACGGCGTGCGCCCGTATCCGAACGAGCCTGCGGCGGTCGAGCTCGCGACGAAGCTCTTCGACCTGAAGCTCGCCGACGGCGCGATGCCCACGAGCCTCGAGAACCTCACGGGGATGATGCGCAAGCTCACCGCCATGCGCGAGGCGCGCTGCGCGCTCGTGGTCGATTATGCCTCGCGCATCGCCCGCCAGCCCGACCGCCTCGACGCCGCCGAGCACCGCTTCTTCGTGGCGGCGGAGCGCATCTCGCTCACCGCGCATCCGATCGTGCCGAAGGGCGCCGACATCGCCACGGCCAACGGCAAGGCGCGGTTCAACCCCGTGCTCTGGCTCGTCAACCGCGGGCAGGACCTGCCGTCGTGGCTCGCGCTCGACTCCACGCGCGTCGCGGCGCTGAGCCTCGGCCTGCCGGATTACGAGGCGCGCCTGACGGCGGCGGCGCATCTCGGAAATCTCTTCACGGGCTACGAAGCCGGCGCGCCCGAGCAGCAGGACAAGTTCGCGCGCGACTTCGCGCAGATGACCGACGGACTGCCGCTCGCCGCGCTCGCCGACATCGCGCAGCTCGCCGACCGCCTTGGGCTGGGCTTCCGCGACGTCGACGACGCGGTGCAGAGCTACAAGGTCGGTGTCACCGAGAACCCGTGGAAGAAGGACTACCTGCGCGAGCGCATCGCGGGCGCGCTGCCGTTCATCGAGGAACGCGTGCGCGGACAGCGACCGGCCGTGACCAAGACCATCGACATCCTCATGCGCTCCGTGATGGGCCTCACCGGCGCGCAGACGCGCGCGAGCGGCAACCGGCCGCGCGGGGTGCTTTTCTTCGCGGGACCGACGGGCGTGGGCAAGACCGAGCTCGCGAAGACGCTCACGCAGCTCATCTTCGGCGACGAGCGCGCGTACATCCGCTTCGACATGAGCGAGTTCGCCGAGGAGCACACCGGCGCGCGGCTCCTGGGCGCGCCGCCGGGCTACATCGGCTACGACGCGGGCGGCGAGCTCACCAACGCCATGCGCGAGAAGCCGTTCTCGGTCGTGCTGTTCGACGAGATCGAGAAGGCGCACCCGCGCATCCTCGACAAGTTCCTGCAGATCCTCGAGGACGGCAGGCTCACCGACGGGCGCGGGGAGACGGCGTACTTCTCCGAGGCCATCCTGGTGTTCACGAGCAACCTGGGCATCACCGTGGAAGACGAGCACGGCCGCCGCGTGCAGAGCGTGTCGCCGGGAGATCCGCAGGACGTGGTCGAGGCGCGCGTACGCGCCGCGATCCAGGACTACTTCAAGTTCCGGCTGTCGCGACCCGAGATCCTGAACCGCATCGGCGACAACATCATCGTCTTCGGCTTCATCACGCCGGAGATCGGCGCGCAGATCTTCGACGGCATGCTGCGCAACGTCATCAATCGCGTGCGCGACGAGCACAAGGTCGAGCTCGCGATTGCCGACGGCGTGCGCGAGCGGCTGCGCGAGCGCTGCACGAAGGACCTCGCCAACGGCGGCCGCGGCATCGGCAACGAGCTCGAGTCGGCCTTCGTCAATCCGCTGGCGCGCGCGATGTTCCGCTTTCCGCTCGAGGGGCGAAACAAGGTTTCCGTCACGGAGCTGGCGGTCGACGGCGGCATCATGACCGTGCGGTTGGAATGAAGACGGCAACCCTCGAGCTCAACAAGGCGCACTGGCCGGTCACGGTGCTCGGCCCGGGCCGGCGCGTCGGCCTATGGTTCCAGGGCTGCTCGATCCACTGCCCCGGCTGCGTGTCGCAGGACACGTGGCCGCGCGACGCACGCAGGACCATCGCGGTACGCGACGTGGTCGCCTGGTGCCGCAAGGCGTCGGGCAACGCGCTCGACGGCGTGACCATCAGCGGCGGCGAGCCTTTCGAGCAGCCCGCAGGACTGCGCGCGCTGCTCGCCGCGCTCGCTGCGTGGCGGCGCGAGGACAAGCTCGACTTCGACATCCTCTGCTACAGCGGCCTGCCGCAGCGCACGCTCGAGAGGCAGCACGCCCAGATCCTCGCGATGCTCGACGCGATCATCCCCGAGCCGTACGTCAACGACTTGCCGCAGGGCAACGTGTGGCGCGGCTCGCGCAACCAGCCGCTCGTCCCGCTGACCGCGCGCGGCCGCGCGCGCTACGCCGCGCACCTCGCCGAGACCGCCGACGCGCACGGCAAGCGCATGCAGGCCGCGGTAGAGGGCGGCCGCGTCTGGATGATCGGCATCCCGGGACGCGGCGACATGGCCGCGGTCGAGGCCTTGTGCGCGAGCCGCGGCCTCGCCCTTACCGAAGTATCGTGGCGCAGGTAGAGTTGGCCTCGCATGGCCAACGAGCACGTCCGCGTCTGCCCCGTCTGCGATGAGGAGAACCCGCCGGAGCGCGCCCGCTGCCGCTGCGGCGCCTCGCTCGCCGGCGTCGACTTCTCGCTCCCGCGCGTAGCCGCGGCTGAGCCCGACCCGCCTTCCGCCGTCGCGGCGGCGCCGCCCGCCGAAGCGCCGGCTGCGGCACCGGCATCCCTCGTCTGTCCGTACGCCGACTGCGCGCAGCCCAATCCGCCGGGCGGCGAGCGCTGCGTCTACTGCAACCGTCCGCTCGCGCTCCCCGCGCAAGTCGCCGGCGCGCGGCCCCTGCCGGCGGCGCTGCGCGACCGCTACCGCGTGCTCGAAGCTTTCCCCGCCACGGGCAGCGAGGCCGACATTCAGCTCGTCGCCGACATGCGCGGCGGCGACAAGGCAGTGGTCAAGCTCTACCGCAAGGGCATCACGCCGGATTTCCGCCTGCTGGCGGTGCTCGCGCAATCCGTAGGCGACGCCGTGGTGCGCGTGCTCGACAGCGGCGTGTCCGAGGGGACGGCGTACGAGGTGCTCGAGTACGTGCCCGGGGGCACGCTCGAGGACCTGATGCGCGCCGGTCCGCTGCCCGTGTCGGACATCTGCCGCGTCGTTCAGGAGATCGCGGACGCGCTCGCCGGCATCCACGCCCATCACATCCTGCACCGCGACCTGAAGCCGGAGAACGTGCTGGTCCGCACCGTTTCGCCCCTCACGCTCGCGCTCACCGACTTCGGCATCGCGTCCATGTCCGCCGCGACCCAGCACTTCACGTCGGTGGCGCGCACGACCAAGTACGCCGCGCCCGAGGTGCTGACCGGCGTGCTCGATGCCAAGGCCGACTGGTGGTCGCTCGGCATGATCGTGCTCGAGGCCGCGACGGGGCACCACCCCTTCGACGGCCTCAGCGAGCAGGTGATGAGCCACCAGCTCGCCACACGGCCGATCGACGTGCGCGGCGTTTACGACGACGCGCTGCGCGAGCTGTGCCGCGGCCTGCTCCTGCGCGATCCCAAGCGCCGCTGGGGATTGGACGAAGTGTCGCGCTGGCTCGCCCACGATGCGACGCTGGTCGTGCCGGCGGACGCCGAAGGCAGCGCGACGTCGGTGCGCCCCTATCGTTTCGGCACGACGGAGGCCACGACGGGCGCGGAGCTCGCGGTGGCGCTCGCCAAGCACTGGGACGCGGCGCGGCGCGATTTTTCGCGCGGCCAGATCGCGCGCTGGATCGAGCAGGAGCTTTCCGACTACAACCTGCTGCGCGCGCTGCGCGACGCGCAGGAGACGAAGGGCTTTAGCGACGACGGCAAGCTCCTGCGCTTCCTGGTCGCGGCCGCGCCCGACATGCCGCCCGTGTGGAAGGGCGCGCCGGTGACCCGCACGGCGGTGATCGAGACCGCGCGCAAGGCAGTGGGCGGCGACGACGCGGCGTCCGACTGGCTCGAATCGCTGCTGCGCGACGACGTGCTCGCGTGCTTCGGCGGCGACGCGCTCGCGAGCCTCGACCGCGCCTGGCGCGAGGGATGGGACGCGTTCGCCGCGACCTGGGCCGGCGTCCAGCGCGCCGAGGAGCAGTGGAGGCAGTCGCCGCGCGACGTCGGCGGCGGGACGCACGCCGTGAGCTTCGACGATCTCGCCTTCGTCTCGCCGCACCGGCTCCCGCTGCCGCCGCAGCGCGAGATGAACGGCGCCATCCTCCTCGCGATCGACGACCCCGCGTACGTCGATGCGCTGCGCGGCGAGGTGAACGCCGGCCTCGCCAAGGTGACCGGATGGTGCCCGTGGTTCGAATCGCTATGGGAGAAGACGCAGCACGACCCGATGGGCGTGCTCGCGGCGCACGCGCTGCTCCCGCATGCGCAGGAGGCGGCCGCCGAGGAGACGCGGCGGCAATCGGCCACCGCCGAGGCGCGTGCGCGCCTGTGCGACGACGTGCGCGAGGCGTTGCGCCAGCGCGTGTCCGACGTGCTCGCGCTTTCTCCCACCGGCGACGAGGACCTCGAGCCGGAGACGGTATCGCGGCTCCTCGAGGCTTTCAGCGGCGTGCAGCTCGCCTGCCAGCGCGTCGAGCGCCTCGGCCACGTCGATGCCCGCTACGAGGAGCTGCGCCGCGCCGCGGAGAAGCTCTCGTCGTTCGCGTTCGCCGCGCAGCGCGCATTGGCGCAAGCCGAGGAGGTGCACGGCGTGAACGCGATCTTCATGACGCCCGCCCGTCTGGTGGGCGGCCTCGTCGTGCTGGGCGTCGCGCTGCTCACGCGCGTGCCGGCGGTGATCCTGGTGCTCCTCGGCGCGGGCATCGCCGTCGTCGGCTACCGCTGGTACATGGGCTTCCACGCGACCGAAGCCTCGCTCGCCAAGCTTCGCCTGTTCGGCCTGCACGGCCGCACGTTCCTGCGCGCGACCGACGGCGAGGAGGCGAGGACTGCCTAAGGCGCGGGCTGAACGACGCGCGCGCCGATGTCCTTCAGCAGACGCTGGAAGTCGGGCGATTCGAGCACTATCTTGCCCGCGGCCGCGCGCAGCCGGTCCACGGCCTCGGGCGGCAGCACGAACGATGTCGGCAGGTCGTTGACGTAGGCGAACTCGTCCTTGTCCTTCAGCATCGGGAACGACACGTCGATCGCGTACAGCCTGGCCGTCGGGGCGTTCATGAGGCCGGAGAGCGACGGGTCCTTCTTCGCGTCGAACGCGGGTGAATCGCGGATGCGCCGCATCGTGTCCCAGCGGGCGATCGTGTCGCGCAGCAGCTCGACCGTCTCGTACGAGTAGCGGTCGATGGGGACGCCCGTCGCCTTGATCAGGATTTCTAAGTTTCCGGGCGGGCGCTCGGTCCGGTCCCAGCCGGTGGCGGGCACCGACAGCGAGTTGACCACGACCACGATGATTCGCTTGATGTGGTCGAGCGGCGTCGTGCCCCCGTGCAGGCGCACCGCCTCCATCTCCTCGAGCGTCTCGAGCACCGCCCGCATGCCGAGGTTGTCCGCGAGCCCGCCGTCGACCAGGTGGATGTACGGCCGCGCCTTGCCGTCCTCGAAGGACTGCATCTCCTCCAGGCGCTTGATCGCGCGCGCCGCCGGTCGCGCCGGACTTTCCGCGTTGGCGGCGACCGTGAGCCACTCCGGGAACTTGAAGCCGCAGGTGCCGCCGTAGTTGTTGATGGTGACCGGCGAGAGCACCAGCGGGACCGCCGACGACGCCGCCGCCGCACGCGCGAGATGAACCGGGCTCAAGTCCGAGCAGAGCACGTCGAACATCGACTGGTTGAAGCCCACCCGCGTCCCCGTGGAGATGTCGGTGCTCATCACCGCGACGAACGGGCCGCTGCCCTTCTCGAGGTCGGCGAAGGTGGCGCCGTGGAACAGTATCTCGTCGTAGAGGTCCGCCGCCATCTCGGAGCGGCCCCACTTGTCCGACCCCAGCGCCGGCCAGTTGAACGGATTGAGCGAGCGCGCGAGGAGCTCGCCCTGCACGTTGCGCTTGAGGAAGCTCTCCTCGTAGATGTCGAACAGCTTGTCGCCGTACAGGCCGTAGGCGAGCGCGGTGAAGCTGCCGCCCGACACGCCGGTGATCACGTCGACCGCGTCGATGAGCCGCGCGCGCCTGCCGTTGGGGGCTACCACTTCGGTCTTGCGCAGGACCTCGAGGACGCCGTATGCGAACGCCGCCGCGCGCGTGCCGCCGCCGGAGAAGGTGAGGATCACCAGGGCATCGCTCGGGTTGTCCGCCGACTTGCGGGCCTGCATGGTCTGCAGGCGATAGCCCTCGTTGGGATGGACCTCCGTGATGGGCGGATTGACCGGGCGCGTCGCGCACCCGGCGAGGACGAGAAGCATTGCAACGAGAAGAGAACGAAGGATCATGAGGAGGATTGCGCGTCAGTGTTGCGCCACAGTTGGTAGAGGATGATCGCGCCGAACGTCGCGGTGCCGATGCCGCCGAGCGTGAATCCGCCCAGGTGCAGCGCGAGGTCGCCGGCGCCGATGGTCAGCGTGGCGGCAACCGTGACCAGGTTGCGCGCGCGCCCGAAGTCGACCTGGTTCTGCACGAAAATGCGGCAGCCGGTTGTCGTGATGAGGCCGAACACGACGATGGCGAGGCCGCCCAGCACCGAGCCCGGTATGGTCCCGATGAGCGCGCCGAACTTGGGCGAGAAGCCGAGCACGATCGCAGTGAGCGCGGCGACGACGAACACGAGCGTGGAGTAGATTTTCGTCACTGCCATCACGCCGATGTTCTCTGCATAAGTCGTAACTCCGGTGCCGCCGCCGAAACCGGCGAGGATGGTCGCGATGCCGTCGCCCAGGAACGCGCGGCCAAGGTAAGCGTCGAGATTCTGGCCGGTCATCGCGGCCACCGCTTTGACATGGCCCAAATTCTCAGCGACGAGCACGATGGCCACGGGTGCGATAAGCGCCATTGCGCGCGCGTCGAACGCTGGCGCCGCGAAGCGCGGCATCCCGATCCACGGTGCCGCAGCCACGGCGGAGAAGTCGATCGCCTTGCCCAGGCCGAAGCCGTTGGCGAGCAGGGCGTACAGGAGATAACCCGCGAGGCCCCCGAGCAGGATCGGAAGGCGCCGCGCAAGGCCGGGCGCGCGAACCGCGACAAGACCGA
>Ga0335069_10014087_pt1 | contig 11214 bp, 9 predicted proteins | sample Lox_Sample_11_FD_206714 | JGI IMG/M metagenome (GOLD analysis project Ga0335069, IMG submission 206714) | Soil microbial communities from Loxahatchee National Wildlife Refuge, Florida, United States - Lox_Sample_1.1 | ecosystem: Environmental > Terrestrial > Soil > Wetlands | place: USA: Florida... | reverse complement strand
GCTTCCATGCTGCCCAAGGCAAACAGCCCCGAGGTGATTAGGATCATCGCGGCGATTGGCGGCACGGAGGTGCAGCACTTCGAAGTCTGGCAGGACAAAGCCGGCAATGCCCCCCCTGTGCCAATAGACACCGGCGCCCGCTTTCCAGCCTTGCCGCACTCACCTGACCAGGAGCCCAATGGCCTCGACCCTTCCGACCCCATCGATACTAATCAAATCATGCCCAGGCCGTGCAAATTCATCAGCACAAAGCTGCCTTTGTGTTCGGTCATTCGGCCAACGTTAACAGCCAACGCCGGGGCGGTCGCAGCGGCGACAGGCTTCGCCAACTCAGGCCTTTTTAATGGACAAAGCAGAGCCTTTTTCAACTTCCTGTTTGATTTGGCCCAGGATGCAGACGAGGCCCGGCGCGGCTTTTAACCAATTAGTCCCGGTCGCGTAAAAGCGCAGCCCCTCTCTCCGTCCAGTGATGACTTTGGGCGGGAGAGGGGTGGCAGCTGAACGAACTCATTGGACCTGGAGCTCCTCAGTATCTGTTGCTGCTAACTGGCTGCCGACTTCAGTTCTTAAATCTTATTTGGTCTCGCACAATCGGGATCGTTCTCGGCATTGAACCGGGCGGGGCATCTGCGGGCAGGACCTGAAGCTGGAGCGTTGTTCCCGGTGCACCGCGAATCAGGTTCACCACGTCGAGAAGGGGCAGGCTATGCACGTCCACAAACGCGTTGTCTCCCTGAGCCAGGGCTACGATTCGATCACCGGGCTGAAGCTGTCCACCGATTTGGGCAGGGGTGCCCGGCAGCAATGAATTGATCACGGGATATCCATCTTTGATTCCCAGGGCCGCACCGATTCCCACCGGCGCCGTGGTTCGAATGGCCGCCAGCGCGGCCGCCCGGTCGGCCGGATCGTCAAGTTGATCGTGATACTGCAACGCGGCATCTGTGTCCTTCTGCGCCCAACCGGAAAAGATTCCGGCGATAAATTCCGCACGCTGTTTTTCGGGAACCTGCTCGGCCAAAGCAAAGGCGGATGTCGGGTCCGAAGTTACCATTGAAACGGCCGCGGCTTGCAATACTGCCGTCCGCCCTGCGCTTTCGGGCAGTTCGCTCGCCCACGTCAGTGCCAGTTGAGGATTGCCGGCCAACTCGATGCCGAGCCCTGCTTCCAGGCCGTATTCGGAAATAGCGCGAGCGCGCTCTTGCGGTGGACGCAAGTTGCCTTGCGTCCACTCGGTCACCAGGGTCATCAGAGCTGTTTCGCGCTCCGTGGGATCGGTGATTTGTTTCGCTGACCGCATGGCCAAAGCGGGATCACCAGCGGCCAACGCGCGAAAAGCCTCGCGCGTTTGCGCCAGGCGTTCCAGCTTGTTGGTTCCGGGAGCGGCAGGTTGGGCACTTTGCCCGCGGACGGCCAATTCAATTTTCGGGAGAACCGCGGGTGCAGGAAGTTCTGCCGGTTTGGCAGTCTCCGGCTGCGGGCCTGGCGTTGGTTCAGGAGGTTCGGTGAGTGAAACTGTTTGCGGTTGCTGCGCTGGCGACGCTTCGGTTCGCTTTGACCAGTGAGAACCGGCCAGCATCGCTGCCGCGATCACGGCTACGAGCACCAGCGCACCAGCGATTTTAGCTTTCATCAGGTCCGCTCCGTTCTGCCACGACTATCCCGTCTGCCCTCGGCGAAATCAAGCAGGAATTGGGCGCTCTATTTTTAGAAAGACGCGACGAGCCGTTGCGGGCCTATCTCGCCGATGACCCGCGAGCCCAGCCTAACCTGGTGGAGCGCCAAACCAGTGTAGGAGTGGATCTCGGCGAACAGGTCGCCGCCAAAACCGCCCTCCAAAATGCGACGGCGGAATTAGCGGAACGATTGTTGCCGAAGCTGGCAAAGTAGCATCGGAATTGCAGCACTTAGCTGAGACTCCCGGCGCAATTAAATGTGTCGCCTTGCAAGCGCGCTGGACTGTTGCGCGCGCTCCCAGAGGCTGTGTCAGAGTGCAGTGGCCCGCCGCCGGTCGGCTCGGGCTCTAGCCCTCACAGAGCTGCGATTGGAGGCGGCCTCCCTCGAGTACGCCGAAACCGTATTCCACCCCAGTTGCGACGAGCCGTGCGCACCTTAGGTTTTTGTATGATTAGGGGGTTTCAGGAAATTGAGTTTGCCAAGCCGGCCGATGGCGCGCGGCTGCAGTGGGGGCCCGCACTCGAGGCTGGACTAATCGCCGGGGCGATTCTCCTGGTTGTTCCGAGGGGTAGTCCCTGGTCGCAGTTTACGTTCTTCTCTCCGATAGTGTTGGGCCGCAACTTAGCTGGCGTGGGCAATTTTCCATTGCCCCTGATATGGATTGTGCATCTGGTACTGGCCCTGGTTTATGGAGTGATTGTATCCGCGTTAGTATCGAAACTTACAAACTGGCGAGCGATTCTGGTCGGCGGCTTGGTCGGGTTGGTTCTTTATTTTGTGAATCTTGGTTTGGTGGCGTTGTGTTTTCCGAATCTCATTCGAGCGGAGGGGTTAGTCGCGTTTACGCACGTCGTTTTCGGTCTTTTGGCGGCGGGAGCGTACCGGGGATTGCTGCACAGGCGGATTTCGCGGGGAATAATGTAGGGCAGTGACCCTCGTGCCCCATTGAGGGCCCAGAAGATCACGATTCAAAACTGGATGGGAAAATCGAGGAGGAGCAATCCGAAGATTTTGAATCCTTGTCAATTGGCTGGTGAGTGGATAATCACCGGCGATGGGCAAACCGAGCGATATCAAAACTATCGGCGCAACGCTCTATTTTTTGCCGGTCCAGACACGCGTGCCGCTGAAATTCGGCACAGAGACGCTAACCACGGTGACCTGCGCCCGGGCGCGAGTGCAGGTGGCGGACCGGCATGGGCGAACAGCCGACGGTTGGGGCGAGACGCCATTAAGCGTGCAATGGGTCTGGCCAGGCGCACTCCCTTACGAAGAGCGGCATGAGGCGTTGCGTCGGTTTTGTACAGAGCTGACGGATTTGTGGGCGAGCATCAGCGCGCCGGGCCATCCGATGGAGATTGGCCACGATTTCCTGGAATCGATTTTGCCCGCCTGGCTTAACGGTTTTAACCAGCGATATCGCCGTGGAAAAGAGCCAATGCCGTGGCTCGCCGCGCTGCTTTGCTGTTCGCCATTCGATCTCGCCGTCCACGACGCATACGGGAAACTGCTCGGCCGGCCAACTTACGAGACTTACACGACAGAATTCATGAATCGCGATTTGGCTGTCTTCTTAAAACCAGCGTCGGGAAACGTTTCGTTTCAGGGAAAATTTCCGGCGGACTATCTGGTCGCGCATCCACCGGAAGCGCTCGTGGCCTGGCATCTGGTAGGAGGACTCGATCCGTTGGAGCTGCAGGAATTACACTCCGGGAGCGCCGGCGTCTCGCTGGCGCAGGAGCAGGATGGCTATCCCGTATTGCTCGAAGATTGGATCCGGCGCGACGGATTGAAATGCCTGAAGCTCAAGCTGCGTGGCAACGATCCGGACTGGGATTATCAGCGGCTGTTAAACGTTGGCGCGATAGCAATCCGCAATGCAGTGAATTGGCTGTCGGCTGATTTCAACTGCACCGTTACAGACCCGGAATACGTGAACGCAATCCTCGATCGGTTGCGTGACCAACAGCCGCGCATCTACGGAATGATCTTATATGTCGAGCAGCCGTTCCCGCACGAGCTCGAGCGAAATCCGCTCGATGTGCGCAGCGTTTCAGGCCGCAAGCCGCTGTTTCTGGACGAAAGCGCCCATGACTGGAAGCAAGTGCGGCTGGGGCGCGAATTGGGCTGGTCAGGCGTAGCGCTGAAGACTTGCAAGACACAGACCGGCGCCTTGTTGAGCGCATGTTGGGCGAAGGCCCACGGAATGGCACTCATGGTGCAAGACCTGACCAATCCGATGCTCGCTCAGATTCCGCACGTGCTGCTGGCCAGCAGAGTCGGCACGATTATGGGCGTCGAGACTAATGCCATGCAGTTTTACCCAGCCGCCTCCGCTCCGGAAGCAAAGGTGCATCCAGGCCTGTACCAGCGGAAGGAAGGACTGGTCGATCTAGGGACGCTCAGAGGGCCGGGGTTTGGGTATCGATTGGAGGAGATCGTAAGGCAATTGCCCGGCCCCGTTGCGGAGTCGCATAAACGTGGCGTTGCATCCGCCTGCGACTCGCTTAGCGATGGGTCATGCTCAACTCCAACACTCGCCAACGGGCTCCTCGCCAATCCAAAGGCATAAAAATCGCCCAAAAACTAGGCGTTTTTCGCCATTAATGGCACTAGGGTTGCTGCTTCAAACGCCAAATTCAGGCTAAAATGGCCATTTCATGAACAAGCGGCTGCGCATCTTGCATTTGGAAGATGAACCGGATTTCCCTGATCTGGTGCTTTCCATGCTGGAAAAGGAGGGCCTGCAAGCCGATTTGGCGGTGGCCAGCAACCGGGAGCAATTCGAAAAAGCGCTGGAAAAGCAGGATTTCGACCTCATTCTGGCGGACTACCATCTGCCCGCAAATCCCCTTTCTACTCGTGTCCGGGACAATAGGGGAGCAAGCGGCGATCGACGGTTTAAAGGCTGGCGCCACGGATTACGTCTTGAAGATGTGGCCGGATCGTCTCGCCCCGGCGGTTCGCCGAGCGATTCAGGAAGTCGAGGAGAAGCGCAAGCGCCGCAAGGTGGAGACGGAATTAATCCAAAGGGAAAAAAACCTCCGCGAGAGCGAGCAACAATACCGTTTGATTTTCGACGGCAATCCGACCCCCATGTGGGTTTTTGATCATGAAACGCTGGCTTTCCTGGAAGTGAACGATGCAGCAATCCAGCATTATGGTTACAGCCGCGAAGAGTTTTTGAAGATGGATGTGACGTCGCTCCGGCCAGTTGAGGAGGTGCCGGCGATGATCGAATACTTGCACAGGCTCCTGCATGGTGCCAATCCATCAAAGATGGGCCTGGCCGGTGTTTGGCGGCATCGAAAGAAGGATGGGACACTAATCGACGTCGAGATCAAATGGAGCCCGATTTCGTTTCATGGCCGCATGGCGTCGCTAACCATGGCCAACGACATCACGGAACGACGCCGCATGGAACATCGCGATGCCGCACTTTCGAAGCTGGGCCAAAGCCTGAGTTCGGCGACCTCACCCGAGGAAGCGGCCGGAATTATTCGAACCATAGCGGAGGATTTGTTCCATTGGGACGCGTTTGCCCTGGATCTATATGATGAGGGAACGGACCTGGTTCAACCGATTTTGAACCTGGATACCAACCGCAGCGGAAAACGGATTACCGTGGAAGTGGGCCAGGGGCGGAAACCCAGCGGCCGCGCCCGGCGCGTGATCGCCCATGGAGCCGAATTGATTTTGCGGGAAGAGCCAATCGCCATGCCAGCCGACGTTGTGCCTTTTGGAGACAAGTCCCGGCCATCAGCCTCCTTGATGCTCGTGCCGATGCGGAATCGGACAAAGGTAATCGGCCTGCTTTCGATACAGAGCTACAAGCTCAAAGCATACTCCCAACAGGACCTGACCACGCTGCAAGCTCTCGGTGACCACTGCGGTGGCGCGCTGGAGCGGATTCGCGCGGAGCAGGCCCTGCATGAAAGCGAGATGCTGTTTCATTCGGTTTGGGAAAACTCCGTTGATGGCATGCGTTTGACCGACGAGCACGGAACGGTTGTCGCGGTCAACGAAGCTTTCTGTAAATTAGTCGGGATGCGGCGGGATGAACTTCAGGGCCGGCCATTCACGGTAATTTACGCTGACAGCGAAAACCCCGAGCGGATTCTTCAGACTTACCGGCGCCGGTTCCAGGAACGAGTGATCGAACGGCAAATTGAGCGCAAACTGATGTTGCGCAACGGAAACCTGGTGATCCTGGAGGACACCAACTCTTTTGTGGATTTGAGCGGGCGCGCGCCGCTGCTGCTTGGGCTCTTCCGCGACGTGACCTCGCAAAAACAACTCGAGGAGCAGTTGCGCCAATCCCAAAAAATGGAGGCCATTGGGCAGCTTGCCGGAGGCGTGGCGCACGACTTCAACAATATCCTGACCGTCATTCACGGCCATGCCGCTCTGCTCATGAGCGGGGCAAATCTCAGCGGCGTCTGGGCAAGATCTGCCCAGCAAATCAGCCAGGGAGCCGAACGCGCGGCGTCTTTGACCCGGCAACTGCTCGCCTTCAGCCGGCGCCAGGTAATGAAGTTGCAGTGCCTGGATATGAACGAGGTTGTCAGCAACATGACCCAAATGCTGGGGCGTTTGCTGGGCGAAGATATTTCGCTGCAACTCAATTACGCGGCACAACCGGCGCTCGTGCAAGCCGACGCCAGCATGCTTGAACAGGTGCTGCTGAACCTCGCGGTCAACTCGCGCGATGCCATGCCGAAAGGCGGCCAGCTCAGCATCCGTATCTCAGTGCAGGACGTAAGCCTGAATCAACTCGTCCGGAATCCCGACGCGCAGGCTGGAAAGTTTGTTTGCCTGACCACCAGCGACAACGGCTGCGGCATTGCTCCGGACAACCTGCGACGCGTTTTTGAACCTTTCTTTACCACCAAAGAGATCGGTAAAGGAACCGGCTTGGGCCTCGCGACCGTTTATGGCATCATCAAGCAGCATCAGGGCTGGATCGATGTGGAGAGCGAGCTCGGAAAAGGCACCACCTTCCGAGTGTTTCTGCCGGTCAGCAAGGAAACGCTAAAGCCTAAAGAGGAGCCACCTTCGGAGCGCCCAGTGCGTGGCGGAACCGAAACCATCCTGGTGGTCGAAGATGAAGCGCCGGTCCGCGAGTTGGTCTGCAGTCTCCTGGCTCGGCAAGGATACAAAATCCTCCAGGCGGAATCCGGACCGAAAGCACTGGATGTCTGGAAAACCAGCAAGGACAAAATTGATTTGCTGCTAACCGATCTGGTGATGCCCGACCGAATGAACGGGCGCGAACTGGCCGAGCGGCTGTGGGCGGACAGGCCGCGTCTGAAGGTAATTTTCACCAGCGGATACAGCGCGGATGTGGTGGGCAAAGATTTTGTGCTGCGCAGCGGCCTCAATTACCTGCAGAAGCCCTATCCCCCGCAAAAACTGGCGGCAGTGGTCCGCGATTGTTTGGATGCGGTGAACTAAGGCGCTGAAAGCGCACCTTGAGGAACCTGGAAGAGCCGACGAATCCGCGCGGTCGGCCGTTTTCCAGCGCAGCGCGGGTGAGAATTTGACGAGTGTGAGTAGAACGACATTTACAGAATCTTTGGTGAAAAGGGGCCGACGCCGCGTCTTGCGCTCCCTCCCAAAGCGAAATTCATGCCAAGTTTTTCTTGTGCTAAACCACTCATAGTCTAGAATTGACCCGATGGCACAAGGCCTACAACTGTCACAAAGGTTAACGCAATCGCTGGTGCTGGCGCCCCAACTGCAGCAATCGCTGGCCCTGCTCCAGGCGCCGACCCTCGAGCTTAAAGCCCTGGTAGAGCAAGAGTTACAACAAAACCCGGTCCTCGAGGAGGCGGCCACCGCGCCCGAGACCGAAGTCCAGGAGAAGGAAGATTCAGATACCGAGACGGAGTCGCCGGCTGAGAAAGTGGACCCCGCCGAACCGCCGGAGGATGTCACTCATGACGCGACTGCCGAAAAGGTCGACGACGGCCCGGTAGACGATTTCGAAGCAGAATTCGAAAGACTGGTTCAACTCGACCAGGAGTGGCGGGATCATTTCGCGCAAACCAATCTGCCAACGCGTGCTTCCGCCGAAGAGGAGGAAAAGCGGCAGTTCATGTTCGATTCGCTGGTGGTAGGGACGTCGCTGCAGGAGATGCTGCTGACACAGGTGCGGGAATCTGCGCTGGCGGAGGAGCAATGGCCGCTTGCCGAGATGCTGATCGGAAACATCGACGAATACGGATATTTGAAGGCAACGGTGGAGGAACTGGCGGCTTCGACCGGGATTGAGGTGGAGAAGATTTCATCCGTGTTGAAAGTGATTCAGTCGTTCGATCCGGCCGGAGTTGGTGCGCGCGACTTGCGTGAGTGCCTGATGCTTCAACTCGAGCGTTCAGGCCAGCAAAACACGCTGGAATACCGCATTGTCAGCGACTTCATGGAGGCGCTGGGCAAGCGGCGTATACCGGAGATTTCCCGCGGGACGGGCCAATCCGTCGACGAAGTTCAGGAGGCGCTCGAACGAATTGCCCGGCTGGAGCCACGGCCGGGCCGGGCGTTTCTGCCGGACAATGATCAATATATTCTGCCCGAGGTTTACGTTCAGAAGAGCGGGGATGATTTCAACGTCACGACCAACAACGAGCACATCCCGCATCTTCGGATAAGTAATACATACAAAGACCTGATGGCGCATCGCGAGAATTCCGCCGAGGTCCGCAATTACATCCGAGAGAAAATTCGAGCGGGAAAATTCCTGATCAAAAGCCTGCATCAACGCCAGCAAACTATCCTGAATATCGCCAAGGAAATTGTGCGCCGCCAGCGCGAGTTCATGGAGAAGGGCGTCGCATTTCTTAAGCCGCTGACTATGGTGCAAGTAGCCGAGATCGTCGGCGTTCACGAGACCACCGTGAGCCGAGCCGTATCGGGCAAGTACATGCAAACGCCGCAGGGCCTGTTCGAGATGAAATATTTCTTCACGGCGGGAATCCAGACCGCCAGCGGCGATGGCCTCTCGAATACCAGCGTCAAAGACATGATCGCTGAGATCTTTAAAAAGGAAGACCAGACCAAGCCGTTGTCCGATCAGGAAGTGGTCCGAATGCTACAGGAAAAGGGGATCGTGATCGCGCGGCGGACCGTGGCCAAGTATCGCACAGAATTGAATATCTTGCCGTCGAACTTACGGAAGGTGTATTGAGCTTCCTCCTCGGGCGCAGCAGCGTCCCGGTTGCGGTTGTGCGCTGGACCAGAAACCGCTTCCAAAGCTCCTTTGCCCTGTCAATGCGCTAAGCACCTGCTCGCTCTGCCTGCCGCTAGCGCGTTCGGGTATGTGTTTTCTTTGGCGACAAGGCCGACGGAGGATGGTAATCAATGGCCTATTCTATGAACTTGTTTAAACCAGGCCTTGGAACGATTTTACTCATATTGCTGCTCACTTGCATGACTACCAACACGCTGGATGCGGCTGACAAACAAATTACTGCCCCCGGCGCAAAACTGGAGAAGCTGGCGGGAGACTTTGAATTTACTGAAGGGCCGGCGTGTGACGCGCAGGGAAACGTTTTTTTTACTGACCAGCCAAACGACAGGATCCTGAAATGGAGCACAGACGGACAGCTCTCCACGTTTATGAAGCCCTGCGGGCGCGCCAACGGGCTTTCCTTCGACTCCGCAGGTAATCTCTGGGTCTGCGCTGACGAAACCAACGCGCTCTGGCGAATTTCCCCGGCAAAAGAGGTTACGGTCGTGGTCAAGGATTATCGCGGCAAGCTGCTCAACGGCCCGAATGACGTTTGGTGCCGGCCCGGAGGCGGCCTTTACTTCACCGATCCGTACTACAAACGGCCCTATTGGAAGCGAGGCCCAAAAGAGCAACCGGAATGCGTCTATTATTTACCGGCCGATGAGAAGGATTTGCGGCGCGTAATCGAGGATTTCAAACAGCCGAACGGCATCATTGGCACACCGGATGGCAAGACTCTTTACGTAGCGGATATCGGAGCGGGAAAAACCTATCGGTATGCCATCCAGCCGGATGGTTCGCTGAAAGACAAGCACCTGTTCTGTGAAATGGGTTCAGACGGCATGACCATTGATAACGAGGGGAATGTTTACATCACCGGCAAAGGCGTGACCGTATTCGAGCCGGCAGGACAAAAAATTCAGGAAATCGAAGTGCCGGAGAAATGGACAGCCAATGTGTGTTTCGGAGGGCAGGACCGGCAGACGCTTTTCATCACCGCAAGCAAGGCCTTTTATGGTATTAAGACACGCGTAAAAGGAGTCGATAGCCAGTGATTGGTCAGGTGAAGCGCCATAAACACCGCGCTCCCGGGCCAGACCAACGCATCGTTTCGGGCTTGAATTTGCCGGAAACCTCTTCAGCCGCGCGGCTCGGGACGCGGGCCGTTATTCCGCAGAAATGTGCGAGGCCCGCGGCGTTTCGTTTTCCTATCGCGAAACCAGCGAATCCCTCCGGCCCGGTTGTTTCGCGACGGCTGTTTTCCTCGCCGCTGGGCGGCGGTAATACTCGAGCGTGAGGGTGTAACGGAGCAGCTTGCGGCAATCGGCTTTTTCGCTGGTCGCCCGGCGATACCAACCCTGGCATGACAGTTCGCCTTCGGCCAATTTTTGCCGGGTCCGAATAGCGCGCGCGAGTTCGTCGCTCAGATCGAAATCGCCGCCGATGCACTCGACATTGGGACAATCGAATGAGAAAACCGAGCGCGCCACGTCAAGATTTACATCATATTTGATTTCAGTGCCGCGCGGCGTGCCTTCGGGACCGCAGTAAGCGAGCCTGACTTTCAGGGATTTCAGATCCCGGTACTTTTCCGACAGAGGCGGAGATTCTTTGACGCGCTGGTCTCGCTCGAGCCGATATTGCTGGCGAGCACTGGTCTTGCCATTGTGTTTCATAAGGGGTTGGCGGCGCACTTGCGAGCCATCTCCTTGCGGAGTTTTCTCAGCTCGCGGAACCCCACGAGTTTCTGCCGCTGCTCGTCCCATAAACGAAAGCTGAAGGATTTGAAACTGGAGGCGAGGGTAACCGGTTTGACGGTTTGGAACAGCGGCTCGGATTCGTGACATTTTTCCAGGTAATAGTTGGGGATCCGGGGGCTGAGATGATGAATATGATGGAACCCAATGTTGCCCGAGAACCACTGAAGAACGCGGGGGAGTTTGTAAAACGAACTGCCCTGCAAAGCGGCCATCGTATAGTCCCATTGCTCCCGCCTCTGCCAATAAACACCCTCGAACTGGTGCTGGACATAAAAGAGCCAGACGCCCGCCGAACCTGCCACCATTACCGGGATAATCTGCAGGACGAGATAGTTCTTCCAGCCAAAAATCCAGCTCATCAGCAGAGCGATTATCACCAGCAGCGCATTATTCAGATACACGGAGCGCTGCTCGCGGGGCGGGGCTTTGGAACAAGGAAAGCGCTCTTTGAACAGAAACAGGAACAGCGGAGCGAGAATAAACAGGATGAAAGGGTTACGCGCGAGGCGATAGGCAAATCTTTTCCAACGGGACGCTTCCAGATAC
>Ga0335069_10014086_pt1 | contig 11214 bp, 13 predicted proteins | sample Lox_Sample_11_FD_206714 | JGI IMG/M metagenome (GOLD analysis project Ga0335069, IMG submission 206714) | Soil microbial communities from Loxahatchee National Wildlife Refuge, Florida, United States - Lox_Sample_1.1 | ecosystem: Environmental > Terrestrial > Soil > Wetlands | place: USA... | reverse complement strand
AGATATTCTTTGTCACGCTGTATTTCGTATCCGGTTTTACCTGTGATATCGGCCAAAGAAGCAATGCTGAAACTGGAACGGATATACAACTGTTCGGCACGAGCGTCAATCGCAGCTTTATCTGTTCTTGGATCTCCTGTTGGGGTAACCCCGTACGCTGTCGGATCACCCGCTACTGCCTTTCGAATCTCTTCTTTCTTGGCTGCTCTCTCTGCATAGAATTGTTGAGCCCATGCAGGAGGTCCAAGATCCAACGGCTTGCTACCCGGTACAGGCTGGTTAGTCAAAGGATCTACCAGGATCTGCATCTCATGACCGTTCTTGCCTGTGATCTTCTGCGGTATAGGCTCCGGAACCACTCCCATAGAACCTGCCAACACTCTCTGTTCAGGAGTCCAATTTTTGGACTCACCGTTCATCAACTGTTGCTGAAACTGCATCTTCATCTTCGCTTCTGGAGATTGCTTGTCCAGAGCTTCGTACTTCATCTGTCGTGCAGTCTGTTGCAACAGCGGATCTGCGCTCTTGTCTCCCAATACAGCATCTATGCCGCCTGCCGCTTCTACGGCCTGCTGGCGCTTCTGAAGATCGTACTGCTCCGTAGCCCTCTGACGGGATTCCTTGCTCCCTGCAATCTCCTCTTGGCCCACTGCAACCTGTGTCTCTGCCGCTTTGGTCTGTGCTTCCTGGAGCCTTGCCTCACGTGTCAATCCTTGAGGCTTAGGCTGCATCGTCATCAAAGCAATCTGAGGAATGATGTGAGGATTAGCCTCGAAGAATTCCTTAATCCCTCCAAACCCAGGTACTCCACCCTTCTTCTTGTCCTTCCCCTGTCCGGTTTCCCCTCCAGACTTCTTCCCCTTATCTCCCTTTTGAGGAAGTACGAACTGAGCCTTGGCTTGCTTGGCCTGATTAAACACTCCCACGTATGCCTGATACGCGGCCTGAGCCTTGGGATCGTCTACCTTTCCCTGAGCCGCAGAGAGCGCATCTTGATACTGCTGGTACGCGGCTTGTTCAGCCGAATCTGCGGCAGCGATAGTCGCTTGAGCCTGCGTGTAGTTTCTTTTCTCTTTTTCGGCATGGCCTTGCATGTACCCCTTTAAGATGGAATCTCCGATTGCAAGTGCTGCGGTTCCCTTGCCCTTGAATTGCCCTGGAAGTGGACCTGCTGGCTGCGTACCACCAATAACCTCTGGGGGGATGGAAATCAAAGGAACAGTACTGGTGTATGGCGATATTTGAATCTGATCTGGGTTTACTGCCATGTCTGCTCCTTTCTAAAATGCTCCTGCAATACCCGCCCCAGCTCCAGCCAATGACGATATGAAACCAAGGCTCGTGGCCTTCTGCTCGTTCTGAAGTTGCTGCAAATTGCCGTATTGATTGGCTGCTGCGTTAAGACCCTGAAGCCCAGTTGAGGTGGCGGCTGTACCTTGCGAAACATTCTGCCCGCCCAACCCTGCCAACGATCCAAAAGACCCCAAATAAGATCCCGTAGTCAAATTGGAAATTTGGGCACCCTTGGTAATGTCTGCCTCTTCCAGAGCAAGATTCCTTTCGCCACCGCGTGGGTTATCCTGAAGAATATTCTTCTTGGCTGCGTTGGATTGTTCAGTGATCTGCTGAATGGCAGGAGCGTTGGCTCTCGCAAGTGCCGCTGGATCGCCGCTGGCTACCTTGCTATAGTAGGTTTCAGCCTGCTCTAGGCCGGGGAGAGCCAAATTGAAAAGAGTAGACCCTTCCGCTGCGGAGGTCTTCCCTGTGCTGGCCATCACGTCAGCAAGATTCGCCTGAGCATCCTGTAGTTTCTGCGACTCTCCTGATGGTTTTCCGATTGGAGTATACCTCCTCCTCTCCGAAAGCCTATCGCATTTATGGAATTGATTCTACCGCTTTTTGCGCATTAAACCATTCTTCGAACTTCGGGAGGAAATCTTTCTTCTCCAGCGTCATCACCCTGGCCCCTACAAGTTGACCGTCTACCGAGTGGTAAAACGGTACCGTAGCAACTTCACGAAACCCCAACCGCCTCGAAAAGTTCCTTGCTGCCAGATTTGATTCCACCTGAACCCCGTGCAGCACATCAATCTTTAAATCGATCAGGGCGTATGCCACGGCCAGTCTTGCCAGATCTCTGGCCGATGAACGCTTGGATGCGTTATTGAAAAAGCAGAAGCCACAGAAGGCCGCTCTTGCCCCGTCTACTCCTCTCGGGGAATCCACCCATGAATAACCGACAGGCTTGAGGTTCTTGTTCTCCTCAACCTCCGCTAAGACTTGCATCGTCTTCCGTTTGTCGAAGAAGGTGACGAATGAATCCATCCCCAAAAAATCACCGCAAAACACGTCCTTAATCTTTCCTTCTTCTTTCGTGCAGGTGTAGAGATAGGGGAGCATCCCATCGCGGAATACAGGAACACCACTCATGTAGGGACATACTTGAAGAGTTTCCGTTCCGTAGTATTGCCACCCATTCATCCAATCACCTTCCCTTTCCTCTTGATCAGATCCTGAACCTCTTGCGGATCAGCCCCACAGAACGGAGCGTGCTCCAGAGCTACATGCGCTTCCCACTCATCAATGCTTCCGTGAAACCGATCCCTCAATGCCTGCCTGTCGATACCATACTGCTTCAATGGTCCATACCAGGTAGCCTTACCGTCTGTGGTCCTCGACTTTACCGTGTACGTGATGTGGCCGGTTTCAGGATGTACGTGAACTTCATGAACTACGATCTCTGTCTTTGCCATGCTATTCCATCCAAGAGATGCATCCGGAACTGCATCCTCCGCTCATGTGTCCGTTATACGAAGCCACCACATAACTGATAGTTCCATCCGGACACAACGGACACTTTATTGATCCCTGCCCTCCGTGTCCCTCTTTAAGACCTTTAGCCTTCGCATCAGCATGAGCACTGTTAATGGCCTGAGTTGCTTTCCTGTCTTCTTCTTCTCTTTCTTGCTGTTCCTTCTCGGCCTCCTCACGAGTAGGGTACTTTACCGATGGGCAAGACTTAAGGTTCTCTCTTTTGGCCTGTACGCACGGTATGTTTGCAAAGCATCCATCGGCGCTTCCAAATTGTTCGTGGTAGACAACCCCAGCTTTGCAGTTCTTCTCGTGTATCCCTGTGAAGTGAACACAGGTCGTCATGATGCCAAGGATGGACTTCTCCTTACGTTCTGCTCGCTTCTCTTCGTACGTCATTTTCTTTTCTGGCACAAATCCCTCCATTTTGTATTTCCAAAAATATTTGCTGAAGCTTTTCGTTGACGGAATCCATATTATCCGGAGTGACGTGCAAATAAGGAATAACCTTTTTTATTGCCTCGCCAGCTCCATCTATCTTCCCGAATTCATACCCAATAATAAACGTCGGTTCTACAGAAGATCGAAGCTCTTCTACTTGTGCGTCTGTCCAGTTTAAGCGAACCTTTAGTTCTTTCAGTCCATCACTGAGTACTTGTTTGATATCCTTCATTTGTTACCCTCCTGAGTCCAAATTTTGGACTATACCTTCACTGACACAGTGGATATAAGATTTTCTATTAAAGATTCTGCCTGCGATGCATTGATCTTGAGATAGGGGGCAAGTATTTTTACAACTTCTTGAGCACCATATATTTTCCCGAACTTATGTCCCCAAATGAACATAAATTTGAGCATTGGATATACCGTATTAATTATTTCTATTTCTGTGGAGTCTCCATTTGCCATCTCCACAATATCACTCATACACTTATTGAACATATCATCTATGCTTTCCATATACCCTCCTTAGAAAAATGCACCTGCTGTTGGGGCTCCCGTGATTGGAGATCCCCCTCCACCGCTTTGTAGAATCTGCCCTCCACTTGCCGTAATAACGATTACGGCCACCATTTGAAACGAATCGAAGTTTGCTTGAAGCCTATTCTGAGCTGTATCGGAGCTTACTGGCCCAAGTAAAGAGATGAAATTCGATCTCTTCTTCACAGCGTAGTAGTAAACTCCGTTCTTCTGAACATCACCCCCAGATCCACTGACGGTCCCTAGATCTAATTGATACTCCAAAACCGCTCCTCCAGATGTAGAGGACAGGATAGGGACCGTCCCATTGAAGCTTGATGGGGTGACCCCTGTTACCGTCATGATCTGACCTGCTACGAGCCCTGTGGCCGCGCAGTTTACTGTAACGAGGTTTCCTGTACAGGAAATACTGGAGATTGCATATTGTGCTGGCGTAGAAAGAACATCTGTTCTTCCAATCAAATTTACCCCGCTACCGTCCGCGAAAGTGAAAGGGGATGATGGTATTGATACCGTCACCGACCCCATACCGTTTGTGATTGTAGGAATAATCTGATTTGCGTTCGGAGTCGTTGACATCAGATCGTTCAAAAATGAGCTACGAGATTCCCTTTGCACTGGGTTGCCAAGCTGTCTGTAGCTTGTGAGAGGATTACTCCCTGCGGCCTCTAATTGCGGAGCCAAAACCGAAACGGCATATGTCTGCTGTGCAATCCCTGAAGTCAATGCATCTGTAGACTCTACTGGAGAGCCTACGTTTTTGATTCTATTTCCACTAAGATTCAGATGGTTGGCCAGTTCTACTTCACCGTTATAGCCAGCTAAGGAATTACAGAAATCAGTCAACTGGTTCAACCATTGCTGATGGACAGGATCTATACCTTGAAAGTTGAGCTTCGGTAGTTGGTTCGGTAGAGGCACGAATTGATTATAACGCTGTTGGCAGATTTATTGGAAGGAGTGGAGCGGAGTACGAGAGTCCAACTCGTCGTTTACTGTTTGGAAGACAGTCGCCTTAGCGCTCGGCCAACCCCGCTTAAATTTGGTGGCGGATACCAGAATTGAACTGGTCACCTCATTCTTATCAGGAATGCGCTCTTCTCAGTATGAGCTAATCCGCCATGGAGCCGATTACGAGATTCGAACTCGTTACCTCTTGCTTACCGAGCAAGCGCACATCCTAATGTGCTTCATCGGCGTTAATTTGGTGGCTCACCGACGAATTGAACGCCGATCTGGAGTTTGTAGGACTCCGGTCCTTGACCTTTGGACGAGTGAGCCGTGGAGCTGCGGACAGGATTCGAACCTGCCTTGATCCTTCTACGATCTCTGGCTTCGGAAACCAGCTCGATACCGCAGCAAACTTTGGGGCGGCCTGCCGGACTCAAACCGGCATAATCTTTGTTAGGACCAAAGTTCTCTGTTCATTGAGATAAGGCCGCAAGTATGGTACCCCCGGAGAGATTCAAACTCCCGACTGTTTGGATAGAAGCCAACCGCTCTATTCGCTGAGCTACGGGGGCACAACTCAATATTTCCGAATTGTTTCAATAACCCTTATAGAATCTGAAAATTTAATCCACTCACCTCGTACCACGTGTAGATTGAATTTCTTAAGCAATTCCTTCTCTGCTGATTTCCTATTACGGCAGAACTCGTAATGCTTAATGTAATACCTTCGAAGAGGATCGTATGTCTGATAGGAATCCAATCTCGCTTCGGTGTCAATAGTCATTCCAATTTTCAAGTATTCCGGCCATGCATGGTTTCCTATCAAATAAACCAGACCCTCTTTGCACTCTCTGTAGGTTGCGCCTCTCGATATTTTCAATCTTAGAAGATTTATACCCCATATTTTTCTAGCGTAACCAAAGCTAAATTTCTTATTCCCTCCAGGACTCATCAATCCATAAACTCTGATTGCTTCTTTCAGAAGAAATTCTGATATGTCAAAGTTCTTTTCTTCGGAAAGGAATCCGGTCTTAATGAGTATCTCAATTGTCTTCTTACTTTTTTCGTTAGCTTTATCTAAAGGATTGCTCAAAAGCTCTCTCCTGTATTTCTTAACTGGTCCCGCGCTAGAGACTCGAACTCTATCAAGACGGGGTAAAAACCCGTTATGCACCCTCACATCCACGCGGGGAAAATGTGTTGATTATACCTTTTAAACTGGTGCGAGCAGTAGGAGTCGAACCCACGTGGTCACCGGGTAAGGGCCGGGTGCATAACCGTTCTGCCATACTCGCGTGGTACCCGTACTAGGATTTGAACCTAGATCTCGCTCACATCTAGAGCTTGCGGTGTATAAGGCCGCTGTTCTGCCATTGAACTATACGGGCACATAAAACTTGGAAGCTCATTCGGTAGTCGAAACCGATCTGCTTCTTTATGAGTGAAGCATCCTCACCTTGAGGTATGAGCCGTGGCGGGAGACCGGATAATCGAAATCCGCTGGCTAGATTTGGAGTCTGGCCTGATCCCAGATCGTCTCCCAACTTTTCAAACATCGTTACCAACTAAAAACCGCCTCCTGAGAGACGGTCTGTGAGCCCCAAGAATGCTACAGACCTTCTTACACAAATCCCCATATACGCATGGCCGTGCGCTTGTTGATAATGGTGACGCCGTGTTTGAAGGTCTGTCTCATAGGAGGTCAACAATGAAAACGAACAACTACAGAGTACAACACATCTGGGAAAGGTGCAAACTAAACTGTCTCCAGTTCTGCCAGCTCTGCTTCCAGCTCCGCCCTGCGCTCCTGCGGAGTCTTCAGGTTCTGCAACTTCGCCTTGATCTGCTTCTTTCGTGTTTCGCGCAGATCGGATACACGGTCCTGAATCTCACGGTTGATGGTCTTCAACTGAATGTTCACGAAGTCTGGCTCGTCAACCTTCTGAGCAGCGTACTCCTCACGAAGAGACCTTCCGAACGCAGCCAAAGTTACCAACTCATCCAGATCCATGCGGTCCTTGTTGAATGTCTTGAAAGTGTCAAGCATGTGCTACCTCCTTTCTTTCCGTTTTCAGAACTTCTGCCACTGTCAGCAGTTTGGTTGACATCACTTCATCAATCAAACTGTACTTGTTCTCTCGCAAACCCTGAATCAGGTTCGGTATGGAGTAAAAATCTACCCCTCCTGTGATGTCAAATACCTGCATATCAAGACCTGATCGCTGCATACTGTAGATCAAAGCAGGTGAATCTCCACGGCACTGGAACAGATAAACAGGAGGCTCCTTGCTGAACTTCTCGCAGTACTTCTGATACACCTGCGGAAACAGCGGAGCGTTGTTTTCTCCTCCATCGGACACAATAGCGATTCCATCAACTTCGATATTGCTCTGAAGCATCCGATCCAGACCACACCCGATTGATGTTCCTCCTCCATCCCTGATATGCTGCGTTGACTTCCTGATCATGTCCAACGAGCATCCCGTTACATCAATGGTCATTGGAGACGTGTCGAAGAAGATCAACCATACCTTGCCTTTCACAACCTTAGCCAAGGCCGCTGATACGTGCTTTGACACCTCAATTGAAGAACTCATCGAACCGGACTTGTCTGCGAGTACCAGCCAATTACCTGACGGTCCCATACTCTTCAGTTGCTTGTCCTGCAACCCGCGAAGCTTGTCCTTTAGCCCCTCATCCTCGATGTTCTCTACGGCCTGAGTGGTCTTTAGGATGTTCGCCTTGCTCGTTGCAGCCTTCGCTAATGCCTGCTCGAATGCTCCACGCAATGCTGGATTCGTCTTCACTCCTAGCTTCTCCAGCATCTTTGTGTTTGTCACCAACTCGGTTGGAGACATCCTCTGAATCAAAGCAAGCACAAGATCAACGTCCTTCGCCCTGTTCCCCAATGCTCCGAGTGCAATCAAGAACGGAATCTTTCTGTTTACGATTTCCGATGCCGCTTCTGATGCCGACATGTCTTTCAGTTTGGATATCACCTCAAACACCGATCCCGATGGTTTCTCACCCTTGAACAGTATTTTGTCGAAATATTCATTCGGCTTGACATGAGCAAGAGCATACAGCTCCTTCATCACTTTTCGGTGCTGTACGAGAACATGGTTGCGATTACGATCATTCTCTTTTTCGTGCAAGTACGCCTCGATCAGACGCCTTACCTTCAACATTTTTCCTGACGGCCTCACTTCGAGGATGAATCGATACGCACGAAGCAACTCACGAGGCCCAAGCAGTGCCAGATGAGCCAAAGCATTCTCTGTGAATTCCTCATCCATCGGGACTGTCAAGGAAACAACAGGCAATGCAACCTTGGCATCGCGGATCTGTCCATGATTCCGGTTCCAAGAAATCAAGTGAGCAAAGAACTCAGACTCATTCCTTGCCGCCTGCTGTCCGATAGAAATGTAGTCGGAAAGACGTCCATGAGGACTCTTGATCAGTTCAGATAAAATCTTGTTTTTGGTTAATCCACTCTCCATGTCTACGATACCTTCCTTTCTGCAAGGTACTTTACGTAAAACTCGTAATCCAATCCTCGCAACTTACACCATTCATCGGCTGGCATTGAACCTTTGGATTTATTGCAAGCCCGGCAACAACTCAGGTAATTGGAGGTGTCATTTTTACCTCCAAACTCCAAGGGTTCGAAGTGATCTATTGTCAGAGGAGCCTTACCGATGGGAACTCCACAAAACATGCACTTCAGGCCATCTGCCAACCATATTTTTTGTTGGACGAAACCAGATATTTCGTAGCGAACCTTGCGATGAAATGCCTTTGCTGGCATGATCAAGACTTCAGGATTGTCGGAACGCTGTAGGTACTCAGTCCACTCTTCAATAGAAAGCTCTTGAACCTTCTCAAAGCCCTTCCAGTCAGTATTGGGAAGCAGTAAAACAGCTCTAGCGTTTTCTCCCCCTACGACAAGGCCTTCAATCTTTATCAGTGATCCGATGTCACCATTCAGGACAGGACGATGACGTAGCTCCAGTTGATAGAAGCGATCTCCGCTTGACATGTAATAACCCTCCAAAGGTTACTGACTGAAAGTCGGTATTGGTTTGGTGTTTGATTCTGCATCGACCTTGCGGCCTAGCGAGAAGCCCCGGTATTTTCGGCGGGGCTTCCACTTACGAGGTGAAAATCAACATGTACCCATTACACAGTGTCAGTCAATCTTGGTGGAGGCTTCCGGATTCGAACCAGAATTCTAGTGTGAGTAGAATTTTTCCATGTAGCTTCTAAAAGTATTCATTTCTGAAAAGTCGTCAGAAGTTATTTTAAAAGCCCCCGTAAACTTGTGGTTGGGGAGGTAGGAATTGAACCTACAAAAGCAGCTTTGTAATAGCTGTGCATGTATACGTTCGCAGTGTCCTGTCTCCAAGAAAGTCGCATACGTTTTCCATTATGCTTCTCCCCAACATATATCTCCGCAAGTCGATCATGCTAATCTCTTTCGAGATCATGGTCGGAGTTGAACCGACTACCCTTTGATTACAAGTCAAATGCTCTACCAATTGAGCTACATGAAAGCCTAATCAGTAGCGGAGAATCCTCAAAACTCAACAAACTGATTACAACATGTTGGCAGAAATCTGTCAACTAATTCTGGAGCAAGCGCTCGGAGTCAAACCGAGATCTGAAACTTTCGTAGAGTTCCGCTTTATTCAATTAAGCTACGCCTGCTCATTGCGCATCCATCGTACGTTATAGATTCTAGATTCCAGAAATACACGCCTGCCCTCTGGCCTGTTCATCCCCACGCTTACCCTCAATAGGAGCATGGATTCAGCGTACAATAGAAAAATGGTCTGGGTAGACAGAATCGAACTGTCATCTCGTGATCCCAAATCACGGGCTTGTCCCTCCAGCTATACCCAGATGGTGCCAAGCCAGGGAGTTCAACCCTGCTCTACCGTGCTTCAGGCGGTCGTAGCGAGCGCGTCTACTTGCTTGGCATAAACTTTGGTGGACCATGGTCGGGATCGAACCGACGACTCCGGTTTGCAGGACCAGCGTGTTCCCAACTACACCACATGCCCACTTCTTACAACACTTGGAGGGAAAGGAGGAAGTCGAATCCTCTAAAACATGGGCCACAACCATGCGCCGCACCGTTTGGCTTCATTCCCCGTGGAGCTGGCGAAGGGAGTTAAACCCTTTCTGCACTCATTACAAGTGAGCGCTACCTTTCGAGGTCACCAGCAAACTCTACCTCGCTACAAACCTTTCATCCCCTGCGGAGTCGTGATAAAGATACGGTGCCCATTCCTTGACCTCCGACCCCATCGCCTTCAATATGAACCTGCTCGTATGAATGTTTGCTGGCAACGGCCTACGAATCAATTTCATACTTGCCTGCTCAGGTGTTCTATCCGCCTTGCGATGATTGTCCCTCCGGCAGCAAGCTACAAGATTTTCCCATGTTGACCTGCCGCCTTGAGCCCTTGGAATGATGTGATCCAAAGTCAGGTCTTCAGATCTAAATCTCTCTCCGCAGTACTGACATTTGTACTGATCTCTCATGTAGATATTTTTTCTACTAACTATCTGCATTCGGATCGGAACATGCCGATACTCTTTTAACCTAATCACCACCGGGAGAAATACACACGGATAAATCTCTTTATCCGAATGAACCTCTACCGTTGCCTTACCCTTGCTCAACAGCACAAGAGCACGGCGCACTGGGATGATGCGGAGCGGCTCAAATGAGTTGTTGAGCTGTAGAACCGGGTTCCGCATTAAACTTCCCATACCACACCTCGCCTAAACTTCAGGCATTATCGAAAAGAAATCGTCTAACCTTCTGGTTATATTTTCTACAGAATCACAGTTGTATACTTCTCCTGAAATCAACTTGCATCCTAAACGAGTTGCAGACTCAATAGCAACCCTTTCCCATGAACGCTTGCATTTCCATATTTTCACTAATACTGCCGTTGGTGAAGACGTTCTATGAGAACACAATCTTGAATTGACATCGTTCGTAAATCCTAATTTTATGCGACTGGCATCAAATTCTGGAATGAGTTGTATTAGATAGAAAAATCCATCATCACATTCGCTTATCGTTAATGGATCTTTCCTTCCAAAACCTTCTCTACTCCTTATATCTCTGACGCGATCCGCTTCTTCAGGAGAAATAGTTACTACAAGTTGTTTGCTTTCTGGATCTCTTGTTTTGAAAGTATTTATTCCTTTTTTAATAAGGTACTTTCTCATATTTGATCGATCCATACCTAATTCTGCGGCTAAATCTGATAGGTATACCACGGTGTTCATACCTAAGTATACCACACATTCTATGCTACCTCTTCTCCATCTGGGGCCTCATCGCGGCCTCGAACCGCGTCTTGCTCGTTACGAATGAGCCGTTGTTCCCGTTCAACCAATGAGGCGTTACGCTTCAACACTACTACCGCATGAATCTTCTTCAAGTCGGCGGTG
>Ga0335069_10014085_pt1 | contig 11214 bp, 10 predicted proteins | sample Lox_Sample_11_FD_206714 | JGI IMG/M metagenome (GOLD analysis project Ga0335069, IMG submission 206714) | Soil microbial communities from Loxahatchee National Wildlife Refuge, Florida, United States - Lox_Sample_1.1 | ecosystem: Environmental > Terrestrial > Soil > Wetlands | place: USA... | reverse complement strand
AGTAACGACGAGCAGCGCTTTTTGAAGTGACATTCGGTTTTTCCCTACCTTCCGGTTATCCGTATCTACAAGCCTTAATTCCCTGCCACAGCGAGAGTGGCAGCCTGTCATTTTTGTGCGCGAAGGCCCGGCGGCACATTCAAGCGGTGCCAGGTCTCCGTCACGTTTGGTCATAATTTTTGATTGCGTCATCTAAAAGTATTAGGGTCGCAAAGTCAAGAGGATTTGACGATTTGCACAGGCGGGGCGCGGGGATTCCGTTTTTCATACAGGATATGACTAGCGGGATTTCCACAGTTGGTGGAATTGGGATCGGTTCGTCGTGTGATCGGGCGATCAGACCCGCTGGCACGACGTGAATTTCAAGGTCTCACCAACCACCAAGGACACGAAGGAGCACGAAGGAAATTGAGACCACGTTACCGCTAACCTCAGGGCTGTGACAGCTCAACCGTCAGCCGTTGGCGTGGGCGATCAGGAAGATGGCCAGGCAATACGAGACGAACATCAGGAAAAGAAAAGTCTTCCCTTTCGACGGCGCGCCCGCGAATTCCTTCCAGACGAAGACTCCCCACAAGGCGCCGACCATGGGAGCGGATTGGCCGATGGCGTAGGAGATGGCGAAGCCTGTAGCTTTGCCGGCGACGACGTTGAACATGGTGCCGACGCCCCAGATGATGCCTCCGAGAAGGCCGAGGAAGTGGCCGGAGGCGGGGGCGCGGAAGAATCCAGCGAAGTCGACGGGGGCTCCGACGAGGGGCTTCTTCATGAAGTAGACGTTCCAGATTGCGCAGGAGAGCAGGGCTCCTAGGGTGAGGAAGACTACGGAGCTGTAGGGAGTGAGGAAGTGGCCGCGGGTGGCTCCGTAGGCTACGAAGGGGTTCCAGAGGCCCATGAGGACGCCGGAGACGATGCAGACTACGATGCTTTTGCTGGAAACAGTGCGGCCGCCGGGGAGTGTGCCAAAGGCTTTGCCGTCGAAGACAACGGCGATCAGGGCGAAAACTACGCCAAGTGACAGGAAAAGAAGATTGCCGGTCGGCTGGAGGATGTAGCTGAGCATGGTGCCGACGACGAGCGCGATACCGATCGAGACGGGGAGGGCAACGGCTAGGCCGGCCATGTCGATGGCGGCGACGAGGAGCAGGTTCGCTAGGTTGAAGATCGCGCCTCCGACCATGGTCCAGAGGATGTTGGAGCGGTCGGCAGATTGAACGTTGTTCAAGAAGCTGGTGGCGTCATGCCCCGTGCTGCCCATGGTTAGGGCCAGGATTAGCGAGATTACGAAGATGCCGACGGCGTAGTCCCAGTAGAAGAGTTCAAAACGGTAGTTCTTGACACCCTTATAGGTGTTAGCCCAGGAACCCCAACAGATGGCGCTGGTGATCATCATTAGCAGTGCTAAACCAAACGTCTGGGGAATAAACATTTTGTCTCCTTGCTGTTGTTAGCTCTCAGTTCTCAGCTCTTAGTCCTTCGCTCTTCATTCTTCCGCCCTGGATTGCACTACTTTCCTTTGATACGCGATACGAACATGTCCAGGAAGCGGTCGGCGTCTACCTCGACGCACACTTTTGCGTTCGTGGCTACTTTGTCTACGCCTTCGATTATGTAGCGGTCGCCGTGGAGGACGTTGCGTTCGATGAATCCATGACGGTTGGCTACCGTTTCGCCGCGGGTGAAGTCGCCGCGGGTTTCGACGTCGACGTGCATGGGTGGTGCTTTCACCAAAGTGGAGTCGACGGCTACGCCGACGGCTAGCGGGTCGTACATGGGCGTGCCGGGGGAGTCGAATTGGGCGGAGAGGTCCACGAGGTACTTGGCAACTTTGTAGATGAAATCGTTGATGGGGCCGTGGGTCTGGGCTAGCTGATCGAGTTGCTTTTTGCCGAGCAGAGTTTTGTCGCCTACGTCGAGGCCGACCATGGTGACGGTCCATCCGGCCTGGAAGACGATTTGGGCGGCTTCGGGGTCGTTGTAGATGTTGGCTTCGGCGGCGGCGTTGACGTTGCCGCCGGTGATGGCTCCTCCCATGATGACGACGTCTTTGACGAGCGGAACGATGGAGGGATCTTTTTCGACGGCTAGCGCGATGTTGGTGAGCGGGCCTACTGGAACTAGGGTGATTTCGTGCGGCGCGGCGTGGACTATTTCGATGATGAGGTCGGGGCCGTAGCGCGGGTCGACCTTGCACTTGCTGGGAGGGAGTTCGATGTTGGCCAGGCCGTTCTTGCCGTGCCAGAACTCGGCGGTGATCAGCTTTTGAAAAAGCGGGTGCTGCGCGCCGGCGGCTACCGGGATGTCGCAACGATTGGCGAGCGAGACCATGCGCAGGGCATTTTCGAGACCTTGCTGCGCGGTGACGTTGCCGGGGACAACGGTGATGGCACGGACATCGAGCTCGGGCGAGTTGAGCGCGAGCATGAGGGCCATGGCGTCGTCGGTGCCGGGGTCGGTGTCGAAGATTACTTTTTTGGAAGCGGCGGCTGGAATCGCGAGGGCTAGAGCCATGAAGAGAGCGGAGAGTGCAAAGCGCAAAACGTTCACGCGGCGGGGGGCCCGACTACTTGAACTGTTCAGAACAACCTCCAATGGGAATCGGGCCGTAGCGTAATTGTGATGGGGCGAAGTGTCAAGGCTAGCGGCATGGCGCGGGAAGGGCCGTTTTAATTCGGCCGAGCAGAATGGCCTCAGGCGGTGTCCATTTGCTGAGCGCGAAGTGGGTTTTCTGTCACTTGTGAGGGTTGCCCAACTCTGAACCGCGCCCCGAATGGAGACTAGCCAGTGCGCGCTACGAATGTGCAAGTATTTGCCCAGCCGACGAGATTCGCAATACACTTCCTTCCGCACCCGGCCCTCACTTGTCTGTGAATCCACAAGGCGAAAGCTTTCCAATGACGCGTCATTCCTTGCTTCTTGCGGCGCGGAGCAACGATCCTGCCGAGCGCTCGCGGGCGATGGATGTCATTACCGCCGCGTACTGGAAGCCGATCTACAAATATGCGCGGGCGAAATGGACGCTTGGGGCCGAAGATGCCGCCGATTTTACTCAGGATTTCTTCACACGCCTGCTGGAAAAAGAATTCCTCGAATCCTACGACAGCAGCAAAGGGCGCCTGCGAACATTTCTGCGGACCTGCGCCGATCATCAGTTCATGAATCAGCTGCGCGATTCCAAACGGATCAAGCGGGGCGCGGGACGCGAACACGGCGCACTCGATTTCGAGGAGGCAGAGCGCGAGTTTGCGGCCACAGCTCACTCCGAATCTCCCGAGGATTATTTCGACAAGGAGTGGGTGCGGAGCCTGTTTGTTCTCGGGTTGCAAAAGATGCGAGTCCAATGCGAGAAGGCAGGCAAGTCAATCCAATTCCAGCTATTCGAGCGATACGATCTTGACGACGCGGAACCCAAGCCGTCCTATGCGCAACTGGCCGAGGGATTTGGCCTGGCCACGACCGATGTGACGAATTACCTGGCATTTGCCCGCCGCGAGTTTCGCCGCTCGGTGCTCGATCAACTGCGGGAGATGACCGCCACGGACGAAGAATTCCGCCGCGAAGCGCAGGCGCTGCTCGGAGTGGAAATCAAGTGACCCAGCTTTCCGACAAAGTCATAGCCAAACTGCAGGCGGACATGCAAACCCCCGACCTGACAGGGACTCGTTACAGTCTGGTCCGCTACCTGGCACGAGGAGGCATGGGGAGCGTTTGGCTGGCCGAAGATACGCTGCTCGGTCGCCGCGTCGCGCTCAAGGTTCTCGACTTTGTTTCCGCCACGGACGATCTCGCGGCGCGGCTGCTCCGGGAGGCGCGCACTCTCGCGGGCCTGGAGCATCCCGGCATCGTGCCCGTGCATGATGCCGGCACTCTCGCGGATGGCCGGGCTTTCTACTGCATGAAATATGTGGAAGGCGAGACGCTGGCACAGTATGTGGCAGGAATGAGTTTGCCCGACCGGCTGCGGCTCCTCGAAAGAATTGCAGAGCCGGTGGACTTCGCACACGCTCGCGGCTTCATCCATCGCGACCTGAAACCGGACAACATTATGATTGGCGCGTTTGGCGAAGTATTGGTCATGGACTGGGGATTGGCCAGGGCGGGCGCCGCTGGCTCGGACGAGCGAAATGAAGTCGCCGCGACGCGAAAACCGTCGAGTGTGAGTTCCCAGGTTACGGGTGAAGGGAGTGTTCTCGGCACTCCGGGCTACATGTCACCGGAACAGTCGCGCGGCGATGTCACCGTCGACGAGCGGACCGATATCTTTTCGCTGGGAGCGATCTTACAGTTCCTCGCAAAGACCACTGGGCCGCCAGATTCGGCGCCGGGTGAGATCACGGTACCTCGGCGACTGCAAGCGATTTGCGAAAAAGCCATGGCGGCGGATCCCAATGCGCGTTACCAGTCCGCCCGCGAGATGACGGCGGACGTCCGGCGCTATTTGAACGGCGAGCCGGTCAGCGTCTATCCGGAGAGCCTGCTCGAACGTGCCGGCAGGACTTATGCGCGGCATAGTACGGCGGTGATCCTGGTTGCCGTCTACCTGCTGATGCGATTCTTGTTTATTTTGTTGGCGCGGCGCTAAAGGAATCACGAAAAACGGGTAATAGCAAAGTAGAAGGTGAATTTCAACGCGAGGTTCGCTTATGAACAAAGTTTCACTTGGGATCGGGCTCGGGGCAGTCCTGGGCGCCATTGATGGAATGACGGCGTGGTTCACGCCCGCTGTGCGCACGCAATTGGCTGGAATCGTCATGGGTTCCACATTTAAAGGAATCGTGGCCGGAGTCTTGATCGGGGTGTTTGCCCGCAAAGTTCATTCCCTGGCCTTGGGAATTGTCTTCGGCCTCGCTGTGGGCCTGGTGCTGGCCTCCATCATTGCTCAATTGCAGCACGGCTACTACTTCCAGATCATGCTGCCGGGCGGCATGGTGGGCCTGATTGTTGGCTACGCCACCCAAAAGTACGGGCGCCTTGCCAAAACGCAACAAGCCTGAGCGTCAGGAACAAATCGTTCAAAAGCCAGGGGGGATGTCGGATCGTCGGAACACGATCGTGCCCCCGCTTGCGACAAATCCAGAAACAGAAGATCAGGAGAGATCCAATGAAACGATTCGCGATTACAACCATGCTGCTTATCGCGGTGTGCGCCCCGCTATCCGCGGGGCAGTCCGGCACCACGCTGCCGCCGCAGTCACAAATCAAGATGACGACCTACGTCCTCGGCATCCTTCGCAAAGGGCCGCACTGGGGAGAAGGCACAGCCGATGAACGCCAACGTATCCAGGAAGGACACCTGGGCAACATCCGCAAGATGGCCAGCATGGGAAAGCTAATCGTGGCCGGTCCGGTCGATGACGCGAACCTTCGCGGAATCTTTATCTTCAGCACCAGTTCTGTCGACGAGGCCAAGGCCCTAGTGAAGGATGATCCCGCGATTGCAACCGAGCGGCTAGTGGTGGATTTTTATCCATGGTACGCAGCGGTGGGATTGAAAGTCGACCTGCAGACGATTACCACGACCGACACTCCGCGCGAGCAGGTGATCAAACTCGTGACTGCGATTCAACGAGCTGACTATGAGGGAGACCGGCCGGCCTTGCACCGTTTGTATAGCGAACTCGATCCATTCGTCGAGAACAAAGAACTGGCCTCCCGAGTGCATTACTGGCGCGGATTCGCGCTATGGCGCAGAGCCTTTAATGGGTTCAACGAATCTGTGGATGCAAAAGATCTCGCAGACGATCTGGAGCGGGCCGTCGGCGAATTCTACGAGTCGGGGGAGAAGGATCCGAAGTTTATGGACGCCAAGATTGGGGCCGCTTCGTGCTTGAGCAACCTGATGTTTCTCAACCGCAAAGACCCAGCCAAGGTGCAGGAACTGCTGGCCCAGGTGAAGACACTACTCCGGGAAGCGGGGAATGCAGATCCCGAAAATCCGCGGCTGGCGTGGGTGATCGGGCCCAATTTATGGTACGCGCCGCCGGAGTACGGCGGCAGCCAGGAGAAAGCCATGGACACCTACCGGCAGGGTCTGGAGTCGATCCAAAAACTCAAGACGACCTCGACAACCGATCCGCTCAACCCCACCTGGGGCGAAGCGGAATTGCTGATGAACCTGGCTTGGTCGAATTTACACCGGACCGCGCCAGACTTTGACGCGGCTGAGTCGTTCGCGCGTAGAGCACTCGACCTCGTGCCTTATTGGCACTACGTAAGAGACATTCTGCTGCCGCAGATCCACGACGCCAGGAAGCACTCTAAGCTGGGCGTGGATCGATTACCAGAACCACAACTGCGACCGGTGGCCGGGTTCGGAGGACGCGCCCGGCTCGTTTGACCTTGACCTTGGCGAGCGCGCTCTTCTACATTCACATGTCGGAACTGAATGCCCATCGAGTCGGGGTCGGTACCGGGAAGAAAGCGGGTCTCGTCGCATGAATAAGAAGAATACTGTCCGCAAGACTGGGTTGCGTCAGAAGGCGCAGTTGATGTCGGCATCGGAAATTGAGCGCACGCTGGTGCGCCTGGCGCATGAAATTCTGGAAAAGAACGGCGGTGTGGAGAGCCTCGGACTGGTGGGCATCCGGCGGCGCGGTGTGCCGATTGCGGAGAGACTGGGAAAAATTATTCAGCGGGTGGAGAAAAAGCCGGTGCCTGTGGGCACGCTTGACATTACGTTCTATCGCGACGATCTCTCGACGCTGGGGGAGAAACCCGTGGTGCAGCAGTCGGAGATTGGATTTTCGATCGAGGACAAGAAGATTGTTTTGATTGACGACGTGCTTTACACGGGGCGGACGACGCGCGCGGCTCTGGATGCGCTTTTCTCACATGGCAGGCCGAGCCGGGTGCAGTTACTGGCTTTGATTGACCGCGGGCATCGCGAGTTGCCGATTGAGGCGACGTTCATTGGGCGTAACGTGCAAACCACGGACAATGAAGTGATTGAAGTGAAGTTGACGGAGATTGATGAGGCGGAGAAGGTGTTGTTGATGGAGCGGTAGAAAATAGGATCATCGGGTGATTTAAACCCTTCGGCTCTTCTACAAGGTTTTGAACCGTACCCGGATAGCTTAGAAGGAACAAGCTTCTGCCGCGGACTCGCGGTTGAGGGTTCCGGAACGAAACATTCGGTATCCGGAGTCCGAGAAGAATACAGAGATCCTTCACTGCGCGTCACCTCACTTCGTTCGGCTCCGCTCCGTTCAGGATGACAATGGCTGAAGCTGTTCAGGATGACAGTGGGTTGAGTGAGACTGTCGGCGGACATCTGTTCACGCAAGTTTTCTAGCGGCTGAGGAGACTTACAAATAGATCATCGAATTTCTTTTCGTCGACTTCGGTCTGGACTTCGGCTGCGTGGAGATGGGCTGGTGGGGTCAGATGTTCTTTCCACTTGGCCGGGTCCACTGCATCTGGACCGCTGTAGGGCTGGAAAAATTGCGGGACTCCTTCGGATGGCTTCCAGACAACGGTGTGGCCGTATTTCGGGCCGTGGGTGATGTCGACGTCGAGATACATCGTTTCGGACTTGCGAATCACGGACGGATCGAGCAGTGACGCTACCAGCACCTCATCCCACATCATGGACCACATGGAAGTTCCGGCGGGCGGCTTCTGGTCGAGATAGACCTGCTTGATGTGGCTTGCTAACGGCCCGCCTGCAGTGAAGATGCGCTGCATGAGCGCCGCGCTCGACCAGACTTGTGCTCCGGCTTCGAATGGCGAGACTACGATTCGCTTCCACGGCTGGCGCATGACGATGGCGGCGGCTTCGGGATCCCACCACCAGTTGAGTTCCGGGCCACCGGTGCTGCTTCCACCCATGATGTAGATGGCTTTGGTCAGTGGGACAATCTCGTGATCCATGGAAACGGCGAGGGCGACGTTGGTGAGCGGGCCGGCGCAGTAGAGAACGACTTCGCCGGGATGGGCACGGATGGTGTCGACGATGAAATCGGCGGCGCGGCCGGGTTTCGTCTTTACTTTTGGATATCCGCCGGGCGGGGGCCAGGTGGTTTTGGGATCGGGGGCGTCGGGATTGAAGGAGCCGTGCCAGCCTATGTAGGAGCCGTAGAGTTTTTCGCGGGCTTCCTGCTCGCGCTGCGTGTTGAGGAGCGGAATCTCGGCGCCTTCGATTACGGGGACGTCGGTACGGTTGGTGATTTCGGTGGCCCAGAGGGCGAAGGCTGTGGCTGGCTTGACCCATTGATCGCCGCTGACGGTGGTGATGCCGAGCAGGTCGACCTGGGGCGCGCGGAGCAGCATAAGAAGAGAAAGGAAGTTGGTGCCGGCGGGACCGGCGCTGTCTTGATCGGCGAGGACTTTGATCTTGGGAGCGGGTGGGGGGCTCTGCGCGGTTACTCCAGTGGATGCAGATAGTGCGAGGTAGAGTGCCAATCGGAATAGGCGGTTCATCAATGCGCGACTCCTGCGTGAGCGGCCGATTTTAATGTCGTGCCCTTACTATTCTCGTTCTTGAGCATCGATCAGCTCTTTCCGACCAGACCTTGGGCCATATCTTTGGCAGCCTGCTGGAGGTCGGAGGGGCGGCCGAGGTCGCGCCAATAGTATTCGTCCGCGCGGAATCCCGCGATTTTTTCGCCCTCGCCAGCGAGGCGGAGATAGGAATTGATGACGGAGAAAACGCCATCTTCGGTGAGGCGGGTGAGCAGACGCGGGGAGATGACGTGGATTCCGGAGAACGCGAGCGGTTCGATGCGGGCCGATTTGCGCACGATTTCGGCGGTCGCTTCCTGGCCGAGGCGGCGCCCGCAGAGGAGAAGGTTCTCGTCGAAAACGAGGTAGCGCGAGGTCACGCGATTCTGGACGGCCAGCGTGGCGATGGCTTTGCTGGCGGCGTGGGCGTCGGCCATTTTTTTGAGATCGATGTCGCTGAGGACATCGACGTTGTGGACAATGATGGGCTCGTCGGGCTTGCGGGCGTCGGCGAGGAGCAGCGGCGCGGCTTTCTTCAGGCCGCCTCCGGTATCGAGCAGGACGGGCTCTCGGGAGATGCGGATAGTCATGCCGAAGTTCGACTTGGCTTCGAGGTAGGCGAGGAGCTTGTCGGCGAAGTGGTGGACATTGATCACGACTTCACGCACGCCGAACGAGCGCAGGCGCGTGAGGACAATTTCGAGCAGCGTGCGTCCGTCGATTTCGACGAGGGCTTTGGGGCGATCGTCGGTGAGCGGGCGGAGGCGCGTGCCGAGTCCGGCGGCAAAGACCATGGCCTTCATGACTGCTTCTCCAGTTCGCGGTGGTGGAGGATGACGTCGATGCCTTTCCTGCGGAGATGACCGGCGAGTTGTTCCGCGAGGTACACGGAGCGATGCTGGCCGCCGGTGCAGCCGAAGGAGACCATGAGATTTTTGAAGCCGCGGCTCTGGTAGTTGGCGACGCTCGAATCGATGAGGGCGATGGCGCTTTTCAGATACTCATGGACGGCGGGCTGGGCTTCGAGATATTCGATGACCGGTTGGTCGCGGCCGGTGAGGGGCTTGAATCGTTCTTCCCTGCCAGGATTCGGCAGACTGCGGCCATCGAAAATGAAACCGCCACCGTTGCCGGAGTCATCCTGTGGCAGGCCACGGTGGAAAGAAAAACTGGTGACGCGAACGGCAAGCTTGTCCGTCGCGGCGGGGGCGCCGATGGAGTGGAGCTTCTCGGAGCCAACCATGGTGCGGAAGGATTCGAGCAGTGTGGGCAAGGCAACCGGCAGTTCGACGTTGTGCAGAAGCCAGCGCAGATTTTTTAGCGCGTGGGGAACGCTTTGCAGGAAGTGAGCCTTGCGCTCGTAGAAGCCGCGGAATCCGTAGGCCCCGAGCGCCTGCAAAATGCGGACGTAAACATAGGCGTAGTAGTAGTGCAGGAACTCGGCGCGATCGAGCGAGACGAAGGTGCTCAGGCTTTCGAGATAGCGGTCGAGCAGATGCTGGCGCAGGCCGGGGGGAAGGTCGGCTTTGGCATCGAACAGGAGTGATGCGATGTCGTATTGCAGGGCGCCCTTGCGTCCGCCCTGGTAATCGAGGAAATACGGGTTGCCGTCGGACAGCATGATGTTGCGCGACTGGAAATCGCGATAGAGGAAGTAATCGTGTTTCGCGCTGAGAAGGAATTTGCTCAGGCGGGAGAAATCGTCTTCGAGGGCCTGCTCGTTGAAAGGAATGCCGGCGAGGCGAAGGAAATAATACTTGAAGTAGTTAAGATCCCAGGCAATCGACTGTCGGTCGAAGCTGCCGCGGGGGTAGCAGACTTTGTAATTGACATCGCGGCCGGCTTCGACTTGGAAGCGCGGCAGGACGGCGACGACTTTGCGGTAGGCGTCGATGGCGACGGGGGCAATGTCCGAGGCGGAGCGATTTTGTGAGAGAAATTCGAAGAGTGTGGTGTCGCCGAAGTCTTGTTCGAGGTAGGCGCCATGAGCGAGGTCTTCGCCATAGATTTCGGGTACGGGCAAGCCGTGGCCGCGAAAGTGGCGCGAGAATTCGAGGAAGGCTACGTTTTCTTCGCGGATTCCGTAGAGAATGCCGATGGCGGTGTGACTGTGCGCGGAGAGGCGGATGATCTTGCGGCCGGAGCCGCCGAGTTCGCCTTGGAGAGGCTGCAGGCGGTCGGCGGGTACACCGAAATGGCGCTCGAAGAGGGTTTGCAGTGCGTCCATGCGAAGGAGTAGTGTACCGAGTTTTTGGGGAGCAGTAGAGTGCGGAGGAAGTCGTTTCGGCGCGCTCAAGACGACTACGGGGCGAAAGCCCGCACTTTGCACTGGACTTACGCGGCGGATCAAACAACGTGCACGGGTGAAGTAGGGGTCCCTCGACTCCGCGTGGCTCGCTGCGCTCGCCCCGCTCCGCTCAGGATGACAGCTTGAAGTCCGTTCGGGCGGGCTAGAGGTTCTTCTGTGTCCAGGTTTGAATCCAGTCCAGGGCCTTGTTCAGGTTGTCGAGTGAATTGGCCACGCTGAAGCGGAGATAGCCTTCTCCGTAGGCACCGAAGGCCGTACCGGAAAGACAGGCTACGCCCGCTTGTTCGAGCAGGACGTCGGCTAGTTTTTTCGAGGGCCAGCCGGTGGCGGTGACGTTGGGAAAGACGTAGAAAGCGCCCTTCGGCATGCGGCAGGAGAATCCTTTAATCTTGTTGAGGCCGGCGACGAACGCGTCGCGGCGGCGCTTGAATTCGGCGCTCATTTTGTCGACAGATGACTGATCGGCG
>Ga0335069_10014083_pt1 | contig 11215 bp, 17 predicted proteins | sample Lox_Sample_11_FD_206714 | JGI IMG/M metagenome (GOLD analysis project Ga0335069, IMG submission 206714) | Soil microbial communities from Loxahatchee National Wildlife Refuge, Florida, United States - Lox_Sample_1.1 | ecosystem: Environmental > Terrestrial > Soil > Wetlands | place: USA... | reverse complement strand
GCTGGGTTTAGCAGAATTAACGTTGGTGTAATTCCTGCCGCTAGGTTTTGGGATATTAGTCCACATTAGAATTCAAATCCTGTAATTGGTAGTGTCGTCGCCTGGAGCGGCGTTTGCACCCCTTTACTTAAGGTTGAAATATAATTTTCCAATCTTTCAGCGTATTTAGCATTAAACTTGTCACCATCAGGGATACGAGCCGTACCTAATGAGTAAAGATAAGAAGCCGCTATCCGCCAACCCAAGATTGTAGTATCTAAGTTCTCCGGGTAAGCTACGGTATCTGAAGTCGCCGAATACTCGGTAGGCTTTAGGAAGTAATAAATCCGAATCAATTGGGAAAGGGCATCAGAAGAGGTTGGGGTAGGGAAGATTTCAAACCAATCGCCATGGTCGTCAAATTGGGGGAGCGACTTAGACGCATTCCCCCTTAGCCAGGAAAAAGAAGACTGCCCCGCAAGGTTAGAGATATCTACTTGTTGGGCTTGTTTGTAGTTACTTGGGTTAGTATCGGTATAATTAAGTTCAATAGCTTTCAAAAACAGCATATCCGTAGGGTAAAGGTAAGTCCCCACATTAGCGGTAGCCGGAGTGTAGGCCTCTTGGATTTGGGAAGCATCTACACCACGGGAGACTAATCGCCTATGAAAATCTTGTAGGGCTTCATTGGCAAAAATAATCCCATTGGCATCAGTCAAGCCATTGGAGTCGGTTTGGACTTGGGCACGGGCGAAAGCTAAGACGGTTGCTAAAGTCATATAATTTCCTTATCCTTGGGCGCTTCAATTGAATCGCCCAAAGGAAGAAAACTAGAGGTTAGTTCGAGATTGCGCTCTCAATTCTCTGAATTCTTTGTGTTGCCGCCGTATCTTCAAACCTAGTAACACCCAAAGTCACCTTACCCCCAATAGAGGTATAAAGGTTAAGTGGGTTGTTAGAGTCTGGTGTGGAGACGATTATCGGAGTCGGAGGCTGGAAAAAACCCCAACCAAAACTGTCTTGTCCCAACACTGTAGTCGGGAATACGGGGACAGTTGAATTGTAGTAATTCTGCCAGGACGATTCCAAATAACGGACGCCACGGAAATTAGTCATGGTGCCTTTTAAGAGGTCGTCAACCGAAGTATAACGGCCCACGTCAATCCAGCCGCCGGAAGCGGTGGCGGACATTAAGTCGGCCATAACTTGCGGATGGATAACTGCGACATAGTAATCGCCATCAAAAGGTTGGACACCGGCGGCGTTAGCTGAACGCAGCATTTTAACCGCACGGGTCATTTCGTTTTGGGTGATTAAGTCACCAGCACCCAAACCGGTGCGGGAAGTCTTACCACCAGCATAAATAACACCATTAGTGCCGCCGTTAACTACGTTTTGGATAGCGGAGTCAACCATGCGGGCTAAAGCGTCATTTACGGATTTAGAAGCCTCATCGACTACTTCAATGGCCGAAGAGTGCATTAAAAGGTCGGAAACCTGCACTAAAATACCAAACTGGTTCTGCCCAGTCGAGTAAGAAGTAGCACCCCAAGTCACAGCTGTTGGGTTGGTGCCTTCAGTAATGGCAGCCACACCTTCAGTCGAGGACACAGGGAAACCACCGGCAGTTGCCGCAGCCCCGCCTTGGACAGAAGCTCCAGCACCCCAGACCGAACCTGATAGCACCGAGTTAGCTCCGGTTGTGAAAGTCATTCCGAAGTTAATCTTAACCGGCAACTGGTTGGGTTGGGGGAACACAATGCGGTCATAGCCTTTCGGCACGTCACGCTTTTTGCCCAAACGGGCGTATCTTAACTGAGGTTCAAGCACTCTTACAATATCACTAATGTAAGAAACCAAAAGTTCGGATTGGTTATTACTTGAGCCACCCCACGAACTACTACGGACCGTAGGATTTGCGGCCATATAATTGGCCTATCGTTATAGGCTGATTTTTCGCAAAGTCTGGGATAAAGAACCAGGTTCTTGCCGCTCTATTTCCATAAGAGCTTCCCGTTTCTCCGCTCGGGTCATTTCTCCAATCGGTTTTTCGTCCCCGCTTTTAATGGCAGTGGATGCGGAACCTCCAGCAGGAGAAGAACGTTGGGGAGGGGGTGTTAATTTACCGGCTCTAGCTAACACCGAGATAGCAGCGTCTTCCATATCATAGCCAGCCATTACTTTTTCCTTAATCTTGTCTTGGTAATCGGCGGCATCCTGATATTTAAGTTTAGAGAAGTCTTTGTAGAACTCAACTTCTTTTTGGGCTGCCTCAGCGGCTGCTTTAGCTTCATCCCGCTCTTTAGCGGTCATTTCAACCTTTTCGGACAGGTCTTTGAATCTGTTATCGGAACGAGGGGGTTTTTCAATCTTTTCTTCTTCTTGGTCATTTTCCCCTTCGTTATCAGTTGGTAAATCATCTGACATATCAGCTCCTTACATCAACCCAGGCGGCGAACTCTGGGCGAGAATTAGTTGTTATACATCAAACCTGCGAGGTGACTAACCTGCAAGCGAGAATTAATTAATCTTAAACCTGTCCAAATGCTTCTGCGAACAGGTAAAAGAGTCACACACAACGACTAGCTTATTTGGGTTATCGGGGTGGACATGGACTTTAAGTTCCCTTTGGTTGATTACGTCGATAGGATTTGAGTCCTCAGGGCAATAAGAGCACCTTAACTCTCCAATCCCTTTAAAATGAGGACAAAGGGTGTATTGCACATGGGAAGGCTGTAAATTATCTATCACCCCACAGAACTCACATGTTCCCGCAATAACCCTGGGATACATGTAACTATACGAGACGGATTTGCTACCTTGACGTTCTATTTGTGGCATTTTCGTTAAATTTCCGTTAAGCTTTTAAGCTTCTGACAAGCTATTAAGCTTTTTGTTAATTGCGTTAATCTCTGATTTATAAGCTTCAGCCAGCTTATAAAAGTCATATCTCTTGGCCCATTCCAAATTCCCCTGGAGCCTGTAAATCTTTGGGCTGTTGAGTTCATAGTTTTTAGCTTCGCCTAAGAGTTGCTTTTCCAAATTCTCTACCTGTCCATCGAGTAACAGTTCCTTCAGGGTGTTCCAGTCATCGTTTTGGGAAAGGTTAGAGATAGCTTCAACCAACCTGCTTAAACGGGCTTTACGTTCCCGTAAAACCGGACTGGTGTCAATCTCTATCTCCTCTTGGAATAAAGCATTGTTCATTAGGCTCGGTTAGACTGGTTGTGGGCGTAAATATCTACCTGCAACTTATCATTAGTGGTGACGTTGCCGGTAAAAATAACCCCGATACGGGCAAAAGTATCTAAGACCGGAAGGCCTGAGTACTGACCTGCTCCCAGTGAAGAGGCGGCGGCTGAACCTATAGTTCCGCCAATAGAAGCGGCAGTTTGTCCACTAGTAGTTGAGGAAGCGGTGTTAACAAAAGTCCTTTGTCCTGGGCCTAATACGGGGATATAAGTCCAATCAGCCGTTGTGTTGTTGTTGACGGTGACTACTTTGGTTCGGGCTACGTCATACCAAGTCGTGCCGCCGTCGTCAGTTGTTTGGAAAGTCACTGAAGCTGACGTGCCGACAAGCGAGGCTTGGAATTTCATGGTTAAAGCGTCTGTGTCTTGCGGAAGGTTAAAAGTTTTGGTAGTCATACCGGCTACCGAACCTGCCCCGACATCAGCGGCATCTGAATAGCTTAAAATCTTAATGGGTTTTCTTATTGACATTGTAGTTTGTAATTAATTATTACGACCTTTTAAGTTGAGTATTTCCTGCCGAAGAAAGTCTTTTCAGCGGCAGTATTTAATCTGGCTTTGGTGCCTTTCCCGCTATATTTGGCTTCGTGTTTCTTCTCCATCATCTTACCTTTAGCGGTTTCTTTATTACCTTTCATGGCACCAATCTTATTCATAACCTTATAAGGTATAGAGCTGTTTGCCCCATACTCTTTCTTTAATTTGTTCTCCAAAAATTTAGGCATGTTAATACTCCGTGGTTAATACACTGGAAACTCCCAGTGACTTAATAGCTAATCTGTTGTATAACCCCTCCGCTCGATTTACGCCTTGGACGCTTTGGGGATTTTGGGTCAACGTAGTATCCCTAGGCACCACAAACCTGCGGTAAGTAGCATTCGGGACAACGTGGTCAAAGTTGGCGCTCCCAGCGGCAGTTACCACGCTTCCTGAACTATTGGTGGAGGTTATCCATTTAATTGCCACGCCGGTATTGATAGCCGCCACTTCAACCATGGTCGTATCATGGCCTAAATTGAGGATAGAGGAAGTTGTGGCATTTTCCGAAGTCCAACTGGCATTAGCCGGAAACGGCGAAGGAAATCCCTGTAAAGGATTGCTATTTTTGTCAGTTGGGAGTTGTTCGGCGTAAGTGTTCATGTTATTGTGGGTTAGAATGGACGAAACTTGTAGTTTCCGAGGTGGTAACTACGACTTCCTGGGTGATAGTGAAATCAATCCCATTCTTGTCGGCTACGGCCTGGAAATCAGCTTTTAATGCGTCGGTCATTGTTGTAAGTTATTAGTTGGTTCTGGTTGAATCTCTGTCTTTAATGGGCTAACCGCAGCAAGAGGCGACCTTTTCTCGGCACCTGCACGTAGCCCGTTTTTGCGGGCAGGGGCAACCACCGAGCCTCCCTGCTGTTGCTGACTAGCCATCATTTGATTAGGGTCTAATTTTATACCCGCCTGGGCAGCCATCTGTGCCTGTCCTTCAGGCGGTAAATCTTTAAAACTAATACTTTCTGAAACTTTCTGCTGTTGCTGTTGGCCTCCCTGAGCTTGTCCCCCACCCATTTGCTTGCTTTCGGCTAAGAACTTCTCGTGTTCAGCGATATGGAACCACATTGCCCAAGTCCGTTTACCTGGAGTTATCATATTGTGAGTGTAAATATGGGTAGTGTGGTTATCTTGGGGTTGGGCAGCCACGTATTTATCATCAATGAGTTGTTGGTTCTCATCCTCAGCTTTCATCTCATCTAAAGTCTTAGGCAGCATAATGTCTATCAAACTTGGGTCTTGCAGGAACTTGGGGAAGAAAACGTATTTGTTAAAGTTTCTTAACCCGTCAGGGTCTAGCGTCTGGACTAAGTTTGGATAGAGTTGCATCAAATCCCGTCTTAATACCAGCTCTTTGTATTCAGCTTCTTTAGCGGAGTAAACTAACACGCCAGGGGGGAATTCGGTATTAAATAGGCTCATGTCAATCATTTGGCTATCGATACCTTTAACTCCCACAATATTGGCCATCTTTTCGCCTAACTCATCGGAATATTTAGCGTAGCGATGGAACCAATGGCTCCAAAACTCCGCTTCACCGAACTGCAGGACTTTACTCTGTAAGCTCTGTGCCATATCAGATAGTTGCTGGTCAATAGCCGCTTCGGTAGCAGTGTTGTTGCCTTTTTTTTGTTGTGGTTGCGAAGCAGTGTTAGTTCCGACAGGTTCGTTAGCTTCAGTAGTTAAAAGGGAAATAAACTGCAATAACTCAGGCGACATTGGTTCCTGGGTGTTAATTGGCCCAACTGAATTCTCACCCACCGTAATCCCCTCCAACTTAATATGCTGGTTAATCTGGCGGGACATAAAATTGGTAACATCTGTTACGTTGTCGTTATACCAATAAAGCGGATTAGCTTTATCCTTAGCAGCTATATAAGCAAGGTTTAAAAGAACTGACTTAGCCCTGTGTTTATCCTCTAATAAATCAAACACCCCAAAGGAGATTGATGAATGCGGCTCACGGAAACACTCCTTAACTACAATAGGCCATTTTGAGCCTTTATCACCATCGCCGTAGTCTAAGTCCTCAAAATCCAGTTTCTCGGAGTAAAGGATTTTAGAAAAGTCTTTATCTACCCAATAACAAGCCTTATCTCCGTCGTCGTCATAACCATAAAACTCTAAGATTTGGTAAATATCGGAAGTTACCGAATTAGGCGCAGGCTCAATGCCTTTCTTAGCTAAATCCCTGACTGATTTGTAAGACCACAAATATGGGTCCATTCCTGAAGGAATTTCCTCTGGTTTAGAGATGCCGTCAATTGTGCCGTTTTTAATCAATCTCTTTAATTCAACTTCGCTCTTGCTTATCCATTTCCAGTAATATCTCCAATCCTGGACTTCTTCGAACTCAGGGTCATAACCAAAGACTAATGGGTTAATAACACAAGGCTCCATTATCTTCCGTTTCTTATTGAATTTATAAGTCTCGCAATAACCCCTGCCAAACGCTAAAGTATCCCAATCCCAGTCGTAATCCAGCTTAGCTTTCTCCATTTCAATATAGTCCGATTGGGCTAAGATGTTGTAAGCATTAAGCTGCTCCTGCTCAATTCCTTGTGAAGGTAGGAATTTAATCTGCATCTTATCATCATAAAGGGATGAAAGTGTGCGATTAAACAAAGTCAAAAGCAGCGTAGACGCAATGTTCTGGTCGCCACGCTGCAAATTGTTAAGCAAGCCTAATTGCCTTACTTGCCTGCGTTTGCGGGCTAAAAGGAAATTAAAAGACTCTAAATATCTATCTTGGATGTATTTTAGTTTGTCGCTGCCCATGAAAAAAAGACTGAAGATAATTGAGTATTCGCCGCCAAAAACCTAACCTTTGGGGTAAGGGGCGAAACTTAGGTATCCTTAGTCTTTGTTCGTGTCTAATCCGATTGTAAAGCCGTCGCAACCGCCTCTGCCTTTTAGCTTCTTGTAAATCCATTATAGCAAAGATTATTTCTTTTGTCCACTAAAAATGTCTTGGAGAGCTTTAGGCTTGCCTGAAATCGTCTTAATGCCGTGTTTATTAAACCTAGGCTCGCAAAGGATAAAGATGCGGTAACGCTTCTTGCCAATCACTACCCTAGGGTTAATATCTTCATTAGCTACTAAGCCTTTAGACCAAATTAAGGCTTTCATATGCGGCCAATGGGAATTAAACAACTCCTGTTTAGTAGGCACTTTAGCGTTGGGAATCATGGCAAACTCAAAGATTTCCAAACTCATTGGACGGCCTGAGGCTGAATCCAAAAGAGGCTTGCCCTCGGTTTCTATAGTTGTCCCATACCAATCATTCCGGTTGCCCATTATTCCAAATCTCCACAGTCCGGTCTCCAAACGCCCGTCCTGCGTTAGCTTTTACCATTTTGTTAGTCCTAATCGCAGTATCATTAACCACCATAGTAAGCACAGCAGCATCAACGCAATTAGGAGACATAATCCCTTCCCTAAACAAATCTTCCTTAGGCTGGATAATAATCTTGCCGTCCTTATTTTTATACTTCACATACTCAAACTCATTCCAACCAGGGTCTTGTAACAATCGACCTCCTGATAATAACCATCTGCGCTCCCTAAAATGCCATTCAGCTTTAAGGTTTTGGTATTGCTCATCCTCGCTCTTCTCGCCAAAGCTTACGCCTCTTACAGGGAAATCCATATCTTTTAGCCTGTCAAATACTCCTTGCCCTATACCGGTTTTATCAATAACAATGAAATCGCAACTAAACTGACGATAATAATCCACGACCTGGCCCACCAAGTCCATCGTATTCTGAAGCCTTTGATTGAAAAGAATCTGCTGTAAATTACCAGACTTGAGAACAATACATGAATTATCGCCGCCAGCAGCAGGGTCAACGCCCAGAATTTTATAACCGCTATGCTCATTGGAGTTAGTTAAAACGCTTTGCAGCTCCCTGTCAGTTAAAAGCCTTAAATAACCTTTTTCATCAATTCCCTCATCAAAAGCATCCCAATTGCCTTCAAGGTAGGCTTTCCGTTGATTCTCAGGCAACGATTCAAGTGATTTATAATACTCGCTAGGCAAGTGAGGATTATCAGTAGGAAGAGCGGGGACAAAAACAAATTCATATTGTTCTTTCTCATCAGGTGGGAACATCCGTTTTACCCACATATTCTTTACCCACGCCTCGCCTAATGGGTTACAACCGGCTATGAATCGGACATCCCTAATCCCAGGCCAGCGATGGCGAGAACGCAACATATCAAAAGTAGTCTTCGGATTGCGGTTTATTTCATCGATTGCAATGACTGCAAACTCAACCGAGAGATATTTGGCTGGGTCATCCAAGTTTCTAAAAGCAATAATTCCGCTGCCGTATTCTGGAGCAAGCGTGAATTCATGTTTAGCTTCGTTAAATCTACCAAGCCAGTCTGGGAATTCGAACTTAACCTTTGACAGATGTCTGTCGTTAAGCGATGGGTAATCTTCACAAAAAAGCCCAGCACGAACACCTTTAATCTGATACTTAGCATAATATTCCATTAACCAATAAACACAAGCCCATCTAAGCCATCTGGATTTGCCGCTTCCTACACTTCCTCCGAATAAAGTATATTTAAAACGCTTAGAGGCTAATAAAGCTTCTTTTTGTTTCGGAAAGAAACCGGATAATTCTGTAAAACTAATCTCTTCGTCATTCATCCAACTTTACTATCTTAGATTTAACTTCGCCGCTTAATTCCATATCTTGTTTAGGCTGTCCTTCTGCCATCCGCCATACTAATTCCTCTGGTAAAGCTTCCATAAATCTTATCTTTTCATCTTCTGGCAACAATTCTAAATACTCACGAGCGAATGTTTTAAGGGATTTAGCGCCTTTTGGCCGCCCACCTGGATTACCTGATTGTCCTTTAACAAACTGATAACCCTTAATATAATCGTATCGCTGTTTTTTACCCTGTTCTGTGCGTTGACTTTGTTCTTCTTCCATTGTGTAATATTTAATCTAAAACCACACTTAAAATACTTTTAATACCTTTAGGTAAAGTTTTGTGAAATTTTTCCCATTTCTCTACCATTTCATCAACTGAAACTTTTGCTCCTTTTGGGAATTTTATTCCTACAAAATAATCAACCTTGATTGGCAACGTATACCGATGTAGAGATTTAACTTTTTTTATAAATTACATTAAAAATAAACCAATTATTTACCCCAATCTTTTCGGGTAGTTACATCAATCATTTCTTTGACTTCTAATGGGTATTTTTCGATTAATATTTTGACTTCTTTAGCTATAAGACTATTATAAAACTCTTTACAAACTTCACATCGCCCGTAAATGTGGGATTTAAAGCAGGTGCATTCTTTCATAATCTAGGATTGCTTTTATAAGATTGTCGGGGATTTCTTGTTTTGGTTGCTTCCAAGCAATTATCGGCAGGCCGTTGGCAAAACCGACAATTTGGAATTGTCCATCTAGTTCAGGACCCCAAGAATAATTAACAGCGAAATACATTTCCTTTATTATAGCAAATTTAAGTATTTTTGTCTATTTTCTTTTAAATATTGGGGCCAATCGCTCTCATCTGTCCAAAATTTAAACTTCCTATTTGGGTCATTAAATCTTCCGTCAAATATATCTCGGTTATTTTTAGCGTTTTCAATTATTAAATCAGTTGGCGTTCCGTAATAACTATCAGTTTGGTCTTGTTCGCCTAAAGTACGGGTGCTTTGGACTTTGCGTCTTACTTCATTTTCTCCACCCTGATAAGTAAAATGCCAACCTCCGTTTTCTAATTTAATTTCGCCTTTTTGCTTAATATTATTAATGATTTCATTCTTTAATCGGTTATAAGTTAAACAAATCGTTCCTGTCCAATCCTCACTACACCTGTTATTTAGCCTATAGTAATAAACTAATTGCTTAAAACCATAAATTTTGTCATCAGAAATTTTTAAGTCAGGATTCCAAATCTCATCAGCATCAGATATATAAATAATATCATCATCTTTGCAGTTTTCAAGCGGTTTTCGTATCATTTCCATAGCGTAATAGACTTTCATCCAATAAGGGTTGCCAAAACTGGTATTTTTACTTTCCTGGGCTTGTTTGACAATTTCAGGGTCAGCCATTAAATCAAACTGGAAATTGATAATTTTATCCTCCCATTTCTTAAATCGCTCCTTATTCTCTTGGTAATAACTTTTCTCAGGTAAGCCGTTAAAAGCCTGCTTTGCTTCACAAATTACGAATTTATCTATGACTTTATCCAAAACATTCAAGCGGATTTCTAAAATATCTAACTCGCCATGGAACAAAAACACATCATAAATCATAAATCCTCCAAAATTTTAATATCTCTTAATAAATGCGCACTTGGCTGCCCTGGGGTTAAGTAGGCCTTTTGTCCTATCCGGCTGTCGCTTTTAAGGCCTTTTAAGACATCTTCATAATCCGCTCCGACCGCCTCACAATTCTTCGCTATCTTATTAGCAAATCCTATTGACATCGCCAAAAACCCGTTTGTGGCGTGCTTTACCATGGCTGCGCTTTCTAAAGTCATAAATAACAACGACCCTTTATACCATTTGTAAAACTCTTCCATCTGGGGTCTTAAAGCTTTCGAACAGCCGATTATTTGCCTATCAGCGTTTAAATAAAGCTCTACACCTTGGGCTATCCTTAAGTTCTCTGGATTGTAAACAAAATCCCTACCTAAAATCTTCCTAAAGTTCTTTAAAGCAGTAACTGGAATAGGCGACATTATAATTACTAACTTATCAGATTTTCTGGCTTGAGCTAAAACGTTCTCAATTTCTTCCAAATTAACGCTGTAATCCTCATTAATTGGGGTATCGATGGCTATAATTAAACACTCCCCAGCTAAGCCTAATTGGTTAATAGCTTCAGTTATGGTTTTAGCTAAATGTCCTTGGCCTATAATTTCCATAAATAAAATAAATTACGTTCTAAAAGTTGGGCATCGCCTGGGTAAACATCCCATTCTAAATAGCTTCTTAATTCTTCATAAACCGATTTAGGATGTTGGAGAATGTTTTCTTTAGGTAGTATGTAATTCGAACCTGGCGCAAATTTATTGTATTCCCGCTCGTTCATCTTAAAAAACTCTTTAATTTGTTTAGCCCACTTAGCGGGCCGGACATTTAAATACCAATAATCGTTTCGCTCGCAATACATTCCCCCCTCATACCAACACACCGGCCTATAAGTATGGTGTTCTAAGCTTAAAATCGGCGTAAATGTTTGATTGTCTTTAATCTTTTTGAATTCTCTCGGTTTAATGTAGTCAAATAGATTCGCCTTCGTATATACCGCACAGTCTGGGAGATTGTCGTAATTATCAATGATATAACTGAACTTATCATAAATATCCGAACCCATATTGGGAACGACAATAGCATTATCCAAAGGTATCTCAGAGCGGTCATATAAAATTACATCATTAGTATAATCTTGGATGTAAGAAA
>Ga0335069_10014082_pt1 | contig 11215 bp, 9 predicted proteins | sample Lox_Sample_11_FD_206714 | JGI IMG/M metagenome (GOLD analysis project Ga0335069, IMG submission 206714) | Soil microbial communities from Loxahatchee National Wildlife Refuge, Florida, United States - Lox_Sample_1.1 | ecosystem: Environmental > Terrestrial > Soil > Wetlands | place: USA: Florida... | reverse complement strand
GGAACCGAGGTGGAATTGAGTATTCCCGGGCCGCACGCGTACAGCAGCCCTTCACCGGACCGGTCCTGGCTTACGGCGAAGGCTTTTGGCCCGAGCCACACCGGCAATTCATGAGCGACGATCCCCAACGCCTCCGGATTCTCTGTGTCGACGATCATCCCATCGTGCGACAGGGGATTGCCGGGCTGCTCGCCGCGGAGCCGGACATGACCCTCGTGGCAGAGGCGGCGAACGGACGTGAAGCGATCCAGCAGTTCCGCGCGCACCGTCCGGACGTCACGCTCATGGATCTGCAGATGCCTGAGATGGGCGGGCTCGACGCGATCGGCGCGATCCGTAACGAGTTTCCCGACGCGCGCATCATCGTGCTCACGACCTATGCCGGCGACGCGCAGGCGCTGCGCGCGATGCAGGCCGGCGCTCGCGGCTACCTCCTGAAGAACGCATTGCACAAGGAGCTGCTCGACACCATCCGCGCCGTGCACGCCGGGCGCAAGGCGCTCTCCTCGGAAGTGTCGTTCGAGCTGGCGGAGCATGCGACGGACGACGCGCTCACGCCCGCGGAGATACGCGTCCTGCGGCTGATCGCGGAGGGCAACGCGAACAAAGAGATCGCCAGGGCGCTCGCGCTCAGCGAAGAGACGGTGAAGGGTCAGGTACGAAACATCCTGTCGAAGCTGGACGCGAAGGATCGCACGCATGCCGCGATGATCGGACTCAAGCGCGGGATCATCCAATTCTAGGCTGGCATCACGCCTCCTCGGTCCACCCGGGCCCCTCGGCCTGAACCGAAAGGGGCTGCGGCTCCGCTCTTTCGAGGCTTTCCACGCCGTCGGGCCGTTCGTAGACTCGACCTGTGCGAAGACTCTTCTCGACGTTCGCCGATGGTGCCCCTGGGGCCGGGCTTCTGCTCATGCGCGCGGCCGCAGGCGGCGCGCTGCTGGCTCACGGCGTCGCTGGCTTGACCGCCGGCTGGGCGCCCGCTGCGGTCGGGTTCCACATTCTCGGCACCGCGATGGGGGCGCTCCTGGTCGTGGGGCTGTGGACGCCGATCGTTGGCGCGCTTGCGGCGATCGACGCCGCGCTGAACGGGTTGGTCAACCCCGCCGATGCGGGCTTCTACGTGCTGCTCGCCGCGCTCGCCGCTGCGCTTGCGCTGCTTGGGCCAGGCGCCTGGTCGGTCGATGCGCGCCTGTTCGGCTGGAGGCGCCTCGAGATCCACAACGGCAACGCACACGTAAAGAGGCGCGAGCCGCGCCCCTAATGAGGGTGGGGCGAGCGCCTTCTGGGTGGGCGCCACCGACTCTTCGGTGGTCGTGCGGAACACCGATCGAACCGTAAGTCCACACCAACAGAGGCTCGCGCGCGAGCACCGGCCGGCCCGATAGTGCCGATCAGGGGATCCTAGTTACGGAGGTTACGAATGAATCTCGCGAATGTCATTCCGCTCAGCGCGCCTCACGCCGTCGCCCACGCAAAGAGCGAACACCCGGCAGCCGTGGATCCGGTGCGCGTGCGCTTCGACGCATTCGAACTGGACGAGGCCAATGCCCTGCTGCTGCGCAATGGACAAGCCGTCACTCTCGCGCCCAAGGCCTTCGCAGTGCTTTGCGCATTGGCGCGCACTCCCGGCAGCCTGGTGACGAAGAACGCATTGCTCGACCTCGTCTGGGGTCATCGCTTCGTCACCGACTCGGTGCTCAAGACGGCCGTCAGCGACGTGCGCGCGGCGCTCGACGACGACCCAAAGCGGCCACGCTACATCGCGACGGTATCGCGGCGCGGCTATCGGTTCATCGCTGCCACAATGGGCGCGTCATCGCAACGTGCGCCGGCCATCGAGCGGAACGTCGCGGCTGCGCGCGGCCACCCGGCCTTGGCGGCGCTCACGGCACTGTGTCGCGGCGATGCCGCGGTCGCCGACCTGATCCGCGCCGTCGCCGCCACGCTGGAGCGCGATGCGTTTGTCCTCAACAAGTCGTAGAGCGTGCGCCGCATCTCGATTTTCTGCGAGCTCATGCGCGACGACCTCGCGGACACCGCCGGCGCGCGCAGCAGGACGAAGCGGACCACCGCGATCAGCCGCGCGCCGGTCTCGTCCTGCACGGAGAGCACCAGAGGTCCTGGTCATCGGGGCGTGCGGCGCGGAGCCGAAGCGGCCCGCGCGCGGCGTGTCGTCAGCAACTGGTCGACACTCCGTTCGCCTCCGTTGTTGCCTCCGTAAGACGGCTTCCGCGGAATGGTTGAGCGAGCGGCTCCCCTCGGCTATCGAGTGAGGTGTGGCTCATGGCGGCGACGTCCTCGCCCCGATGGAAACGACCAAACTTGAGGCGCAACCGCAACCGGCGGAATGCCAGGTCACAAAGGCCGGATCCGCAAGGACCTTCGCCCAGGCGCACATTGTTCAAGCACATCATCACTCGGAGCATGGAGCACGAGTGCACTGCGTCATGCAGGACGGGAATTCTGCGATGAACTCCGGCTGACAGGGCAGAAAGTCACCGCAAGTCCTCGCACAACTGCGCCTGTGCATCCTGGCATCCCCCCGCGCATCTGACCTTGCCGTACGAGTCCCTCGCGACATCGCCGCCGGGTTTCGTCGAGCACAGCAGGCGGCCCGTGTCGTCCGCCGCGCAATAGCCAACGCCGCACAGCGCGTTTCCGTACTGGTCGCGTATCACGCCGCCGCCTTGCCTCGCACAGCGGAGCTTGCCGGAGGAGTCCATGACGCAATCGCCTCTTCCGCAGTAGACGGTTCCGTAGTTATTACGGACGCAGTCCCCGGCGAAGCCAGGCGAAATGACACCAAGGGCCAAAGCGCAGGCTGCAACGACGCGAGAGATCATGGCATCTCCAATGCGGCAAACCCGCAGGGGCGGGGCGCGTGCCGCGGTTGATTGACGGGAAGTGCGCGACCGACGCCGAAACGAACAAGGATCGTCATGTTCGGGCTCGATTGATTCAAGACGTCCTCGCACGATAGCGGCTACGCCGTATCGAATCCTGAGGAAACGCTCCAGATTCGGTCGGATTTGGGTCATTGAGCGGGATTCGATGCGGCTTTCAGCGAAGCGAATCAACGCATCGAGTCGGGGACAAGCGGGGGGCAGTGTCGCGACGGAAGCGAAGCTCCCGATGATTCCGGTCAACGGCACGAGCCCGTGCTTAGATTCGATAGACGTGGCCGTCCGTGATCCGCAGGCCGGCGGCTGCTACGAGCAGGCATACCGACATCCGTCAGCGAGATGTTTGCCTGCGACGCGAAATCCGTCTCGATAGGTTTTCCCCTGACCGCGCCCCGGCGGGCTCGAGGGGGCCCGGCCCGAACGCCGCGCGGCGCGGCATCAGGATTCACAACTCTGGGGTCGAAAGCCGGCCGCCGACGGCGACGGAACCGCGACGCTTCTCTTACGACTTCGGCGAGCCGAAGTCTTAGCATGAGTTTCCCGACGCCCGCGCGGAAGCAGGGACCCGGTTTTCGTCTCGACTGAAAAGCGCCCTCTGGAAGGAACGATGATCGTGGAGAAGCTCGATGAAAGGGTGGTGGTGATGGTTCGCCGAGTGGCATCCGCTTTGGCACTGGAGGCGCGCCTGCTGGGCGGCGGTGGCGCCGGTGCGCGACGGCCGCGCTGCTCGCGGCAAACGGCCAGTGAACTACCCAGACGGGCTCCCGATTCTCGTGCCCGCGAGGTCCGATGCACGATCACCAAGTTCGCAAGTTCCGATCACCGTGGCGAGACCGTTTCTGGAGATACGAGCGATGAACCTTGCTCTGTTCTCAAGCTGCCTGGCGAAGACGCAGACATCTCTGCAAGAATCGGCAGTTCGCCGGATGGCCCCTCGACTGCGCCGGGCCGCGATGATGCAGTCTTGCTGCTTGGTATTACGACGAGGGCAAACGTTCTCGACGTAATAGAAGTTGCCGGAATCAAGCTGCAGGTGACAGCGATCTCGGCCTGCTACGACAGTGTCGGGAAGCTCGCCCATTACGTGGTCCAGGCAGCAATTTGCGCCGCACGGCGCGAGGAAATCCGTGGCGAGCGATGCGATCGCTGCGGGTCGGTCCCTCAAAGCACTGCCGGTGCCGAGCAGCGTCACGCGGCGCAATCATGCACGTCACCCGTGGCACGGATCGACGTCGGAGCGCGCCCGTTACGTGCCGGAGAGGGCGCCTCGCATGCCGTGGTACCCCGTGGCTAGCAGCCTTCGGTCGGCACCCTGGCGGCAGGCTTTCCGATTCATTGTTGAGCGTGATCAAGCTCGCGACTCGGCGGCGGCGGAGAATTCATTCGTAGCGCGCGATCCGTGATGGTTTCGGAATTGTCGATAAATGGCCCTTATTCGACGCACGCGCAGACGCCTGCCGGGTGTAGGCGGCAGGGTTGTCTCTCGACGACCGCCTTGTCGCGGCCTGGCGGGCTCGAGCCCATGCAGCTGCCGGATGTGTACGCTCGGTCATGGCTCGCGCTTCGCCTCCGGCATTCAGCCCTGAGAGGCTCCTCATGGCCATCACCGTCACCCACGACTCCACGCCGCCGATAGAGACGCTGCGGCCCGCAGTCACCATTCGACCACCGCACGTCTCGTGGAAGGCGCTCGCGCCTGTCATCCTCGCGGTGGTGCTGGCGCTGATTCCACCGCCCGGGGGGCTCGCGTCCCATGCGTGGTACTTCTTCGCGATCTTCGCCGGCGTGATCCTCGGCCTGGTGCTCGAGCCGCTGCCGGGGGGCGCGATCGGACTGATCGGCATCACCGTGGTGACTGTCCTCTCGCGGTGGGCGCTGTTCGCGCCGGCGGAGCTCGCCAAGCCCGGTTTCAAGGCGTACAACGCGGCGCTGACCTGGGCGCTGTCTGGCTTCGCCAACACCACCGTGTGGCTGATCTTCGGCGCGTTCATGTTCGCACTCGGTTACGAGAAGACGGGGCTCGGCAAGCGGATCTCGCTGCTGCTCGTCAAGAAGATGGGCCGGCGCACGCTTACACTCGGCTACGCCGTGGCGGTCGCGGACACGCTGCTCGCGCCGTTCACGCCGTCGAACACCGCGCGCTCCGGCGGCACGATCTACCCGGTGATCCGCAACCTGCCCGCACTCTACGACAGCAAGCCGAACGATCCATCGTCGAGGCGGATCGGCTCGTACATCATGTGGGTCGCGATCGCCACCACCTGCGTGACCAGCTCGATGTTCGTGACGGGTCTCGCGCCCAATCTGCTCGCCATCGAGATGGTCAACAAGACTGCCAAGGTGAGCCTGACGTGGACGCAGTGGTTCGTGGCCTTCCTGCCGATCGGCATCCTGCTGCTCGCGCTGATCCCGCTCGTCACCTACTGGCTGTATCCGCCGGAGGTCAAGGCTGGCGACGCGGTGCCGAAGTGGGCCGGCGAGGAGCTCGCCAAGATCGGCAGCCTCACGAACCGGGAGATCATCCTTGGCTTGCTGGTGCTGCTGGCGCTCGGCCTGTGGATCTTCGGCGGCGATTACATCAACGCCACCACTGCGGCGCTGGTCGTCATCTCGCTGATGCTGGTGTTCGGGGTCGTCAGCTGGGACGACATCGTCAAGAATTCGGTGGCATGGAACACGCTCGCGTGGTTCGCGACGTTGGTTGCGCTGGCCGATGGTCTCAACCGGGTCGGCTTCGTCAAGTGGTTTGCCGACACCATCGGTGCGCATATGAGCGGCTTCTCGCCGTTCACCGCGATGATCCTGCTGGTGCTTGTCTTCTACTTGACGCACTACCTGTTTGCGAGCATCACGGCGCACGTCACGGCGATGCTGCCGGTCATGCTGGCGGTGGGCGCGACGATTCCCGGCATGAACATGACGAAGTACGCGCTGCTGCTCTGCCTCACGCTCGGCATCATGGGCATCCTGACGCCGTTCGCGACCGGTCCGAGTCCCGTCTACTACGGTTCGGGGTATCTGCCATCGAGGGACTACTGGAGGCTCGGCGCGATCTTCGGTGTTCTCTTCATCGCGGTAATGCTGATCGTTGCGGTGCCTTGGCTGGCGCTCGTTCAGTGACCTGCCCGGCAAACTCCAATTGGCCAGGCGATAAAGGAGCTCCACCCGATGGCAACCAAACCGTTCGTCTACCAGGATCCCTACCCGCTTGGCGAAGACAAGACCAGCTACAGAAGGATCGCGGGCTCGGAGAGATATGTTTCAGTCTCTTCCTTCGAAGGCCGCGATATCCTCAAGATCGATCCCGAAGCGCTGACCGTCCTCGCCAATCAGGCGATGCGTGACGTCTCCTTCCTGCTCCGTCCGGAGCACAACGAAGCCGTGGGCAGGATCCTGCGCGACCCGGAGGCATCGCAGAACGACAAGGGCGTGGCAGTGGCGTTCCTGCGCAACGCCGAGATTTCTGCCGAGTTCGAACTCCCGGTATGCCAGGATACCGGTACCGCGACCGTCATCGCCAGGAAAGGCCAGCAAGTCTGGACCGGCGGCAACGACGAGGAAGCCCTCTCCAGGGGCGTCTACAAGACCTACACCGAAGAGAATCTCCGGTACTCTCAGACCGCAGCGCTCGACATGTACCGGGAGGTCAATACCGGCACCAATCTGCCGGCACAGATCGACATTCAGGCGGTGGACGGCGAGACCTACAAGTTCCTCTTCATGGCGAAAGGGGGCGGCTCGGCCAACAAGACCGCGCTCTTCCAGGAGACGAAGGCGTTGCTCACCCCGCAAAGCCTCTTGGAATTCCTGGTCGACAAGATGAAGCACCTCGGCACGGCCGCCTGCCCGCCGTATCACATCGCCGTCGTCGTCGGCGGTACCAGTGCCGACGCCTGCCTGAAGGCGGTGAAACTCGCCTCAGCCAAGTATTACGACGGGCTTCCCACGAATGGGAACGAGTACGGCCGGGCGTTCCGCGACCTGGAACTCGAGCAGAAGCTGCTCGATGAGGCGTACAAGATGGGAATCGGCGCCCAGTTCGGCGGGAAATATTTTGCCCACGATGTCCGGGTCGTCCGCCTCCCCCGGCATGGCGCGTCGTGCCCGCTTGGAATGGCCGTATCCTGCTCGGCGGACCGCAACGTCAAGGCGAAGATCACAAGGGACGGTATCTTTGTCGAAGAACTCGACCGCAACCCCGGTCGCCTCATACCGGAAGAATATCGAGGCAGGCAGGCGCACGGTGTGCGCATCGACCTCGATCAGCCGATGCGGGCCATCCTGGCCGAGCTTTCCAAACACGCGGTCTCGACTCCGCTTCTGCTGAGCGGCACCATCATCGTCGGCCGTGACATTGCCCACGCGAAATTCAAGGAGCTCATCGACGCCGGCAAACCGCTACCCGAGTATCTGCTGAAGCATCCGATCTACTACGCCGGTCCGGCCAAGACCCCGAAAGGAAGGGCGTCCGGCTCCTTCGGTCCAACGACCGCCGGCCGCATGGATTCGTATGTGGATCTGCTCCAAAGCAGGGGCGCCAGCATGATCATGATCGCCAAGGGCAACCGCTCGCAGCAGGTCACCGACGCCTGCAAGAAGTACGGCGGGTTCTACCTCGGTTCCATCGGCGGCCCGGCGGCGGTGCTGGCAGAAGAAAACATCAAGAAGGTCGAATGCATCGACTTTCCGGAATTGGGAATGGAAGCCGTCTGGAGGATCGAGGTGGAGAATTTCCCGGCGTTCATCCTGGTGGACGACAAGGGCAATGACTTCTTCGAGAACTTAGGGCTGTAGTTCGTTCTGTCGGTCTGTCCAAGAGCGGCGCGCTACCGCGATCGGCCACCCCGTCATGGCACTCGGGTGACGCGGAACATGTATGGTGACGCCGAACGAGGGACGCAATAGTCGGAAGCGAGGGGGCGAAATGCACGCATGCTCTATGGGTCCAGGAAACTGGTGGCCAACGTCCCATTCGGCTCGCTCACCGGTCTTAAGGCGTTTGTCGTAACCAGCGCGCTGTCGGAGCTCAAGGCCCAGGAGGAACTCATATCCCCGCTGACCGGATGTGGTGACGGAGAAGATGTCGGTGCACGATGCCCGCGAGATCCGGACGATGGGCCAGAGCACGACATCGACATCTTCGGCGCCAACTGCTTGGGCGCGGCGGATGCCTGGAATCAGGTGCGCATCGGTGGTGCGCTGGGGGCGACGCGCCGGCGGAGGCGCTGAAGCGGGGATCGATTGCGATCTTCTCCGATTCCGGCAACTTCACGAACACTACGCGTCCCACCGCGCCCAGCGCCAGCGTAGCGCGCTTTGACGCGGTCGCCGGCCCGACCGCGAAGTCTTGTCGAACCAAGGCGCGTCGTGGGTATGTACGATAGCGTCGCAACGAAGATCGGAGGAATCAAGTGAATGACGGTGGCAATGGACTCCTCGATCCCATCGATCGGATATCGGAAATTCTTTTCGGTCTGATCATGGCGGTGACCATTGTTGGATCGCTCTCTATCGCGACGGCCGGACAGAACGAGGTGCGGACGGTCATGACGGCGGCGCTCGGCTGCAACCTCGCATGGGGACTTGTGGACGCCGTCATGTATCTCGTGCGCACGTTCACCGAACGAACACGCAACCTAACCTTGGCGAAACAATTGATTGGCGCGGATGCGGAGACGGCGCGTCGCTTGATCATGGCGCAGCTACCTGAGCACGTCGCGATGATTACGGGCTGGGTTGAGCTCGACGGTATGCGGCGCCGGCTGCTGGCCTTGTCGATACCGCGGAGCATCGGTCTGAAACTCAGTGACTACCTCGCAGCGATAGGTATTTTTCTGCTCGTCGTCGCGGGCACCTTTCCCGTCGTTGTCCCGTTCCTGATGACTGACAACGCCGCACTTGCGATGCGGATCTCGCGCGCGGTGACGTTGGCGATGCTTTTCGTGGCAGGCTTTGTACTTGGCCGTCACGCCGGGCATGGACATCCCGCGGGAACCGGTATGGTTATGCTGCTGCTGGGCGTTGCGTTGATCGCGGCGGTGAAGGTACTCGGCGGATAATTCGCTTTGGCTGGAAATTCGCGAGTGGCGATGTTGTGACCTTCGAAGTCACCCCGATCGTCGGGGCGTTGTTCAGCGCCGCGCGAGGTGTGTCGCATCGCGAAGCCAATGTTGCTGCGGCGCGCCGAACGCGCAGCGTGAGTCCGCTTGAGCGCGGCGCTCGGAACGACTGACGGGAGGACAAATGCCGGCAGGGAGTCAACGGCGAAGCATCCTACCCATGCTGGACTGGCTCTTCGGATATCACAGGGACTGGCTCAGGCACGATGTGATTGCCGGCCTGATAACGGCGGCAGTCGTCATTCCGAAGGCAATGGCCTACGCCACGATCGCCGGCTTGCCTGTGCTGGTTGGCCTCTACACGGCGCTCGTGCCCATGGTGATCTACGCGGTGGTCGGGACGTCCCGGCCGCTGAGTGTGAGCACGACCACGACCCTTGCCATCCTGACGGCGTCCCAACTCGGGCAGGTTGCCCCCGGAGCGGAGCCGGCGTCTCTGATCAGCCCTTTGGCGACGCTGACTCTCCTGGTGGGGGCAATTCTGTTGGCGGCTTCGCTGCTTCGGTTGGGCTTCATCGCCAACTTCATCTCGGAACCGGTGCTCGTTGGCTTCAAGGCGGGGATCGCGCTGGTCATCGTGTTGGATCAGATTCCCAAGCTACTTGGCGTCCACGTTCCCAAGAGCGATTTCGCTCATAGTCTCATTGCAACGGTGCAGTCCATCCCTCACGCATCGCTGCCGACGCTGATCGTGGGAATCGTAACGATCGCGCTGTTGGTCGGGATCGAGCGCATTCTGCCGCGAGCGCCAGCGCCCCTGATCGTGGTGGCAGCCGGGATCGCGAGCGTGAGCCTGCTTGGATTGCAGGAGCGAGGCGTCGAGCTGGTCGGCCATCTTCCTAAAGGGCTGCCTTCACTTACGTTCCCGGACTTTTCGCTCTTCCGACAACTCTGGGCCGGGGCTCTGGGCATAGCGCTGATGAGCTTTACCGAGACGATTGCCGCCGGACGCGCGTTCGCGAAGAGCGGAGAGCCGGATCCACGTCCTGACCGAGAGCTGCTGGCGACGGGGCTCGGAAATGCATTTGGCGCGCTCTTGGGCGCCATGCCGTCTGGCGGCGGCACGACACAGACGGCCGTAAACCGTCGCGCCGGCGCGCATACGCAGGTGGCCGAGCTGGTAACGGCGGCGGTCGCGCTACTGACCATGCTTCTGCTGGCCCCACTCATTGGGGCAATGCCTCAGGCCACGCTCGCGGCCGTAGTCATCGTCTACTCGATCGACTTGATCCAGCCGGCGGAGTTCCGTGCCATCCTCGATATCCGGCGTATGGAGTTCGTCTGGGCTTTGACCGCCTTTGCTGGCGTCGTGCTGCTGGGTACGCTCAACGGGATCCTCGTTGCTGTCGTAGTGTCGCTCGTGGCCCTCGCGCAGCAGACGGCGGACCCGCCCGTCCGCGTGCTGGGGCGCAAACCGGGCACTAATGTCTTCCGGCCGCGCTCGGAGGAGCATCTCGCGGACGAAACGTTCCCGGGCCTGCTCCTGCTGCGGCCCGAGGGGCCGGTCTTCTTCGCCAATGCGAGCCGCCTCATGGAGAAGATAAAGCCGCTCGTGGAAGAAGCCAAACCCCGCGTCATGGCGCTCGATCTCGGCGGGGTGCCCGATATCGAGTACACCGCGCTCAAGATGCTGACCGAAGCCGAGCAAAGGTTGCGCGAGAGCGGGGTGTCGGTATGGCTGGTCGGGCTCAACCCGGAGGTGCTTTCGGTGATCCAGAGGTCCTCGCTTGGCAAGCTGCTCGGGCGGGAGCGGATGCACTACAGTCTGGAGCTGGCTGTCGCAAAGTACCTGGCATCTATGGGTCAAGCCAAAGCCCCTGTACGCCAAGAGCAAGGCTCGGAGTACCGATGAATCGCGTACAGGATCGCGGAAATCCTGGCAGCCGGCGGGAATCGCGCAACCGCGGGCTAAGAACCGTGCTTCACTACCAGATCGCGGGCAGCACCCGATATTTCGACGCCGCCGGCTTCTCGGGACGCACCGTAGGTCCGCTGACAAGCGCCTCCAGTGCAAGAGCGCGGCCAACCCTGGCCACTTGCTGACGGGTGTCCGCACAAAAATTGCGGCAGACCCGCTTACGCCGGGAGTATTGCTTCGCCTCGGCTAACTCTTCCGTAGCGCGTCTCTGGCTCGTCGGCTCGCGAATACGACGAGGAAATCCTTCACTCGGGCACCGGTCTTGAGGCGTG
>Ga0335069_10014081_pt1 | contig 11216 bp, 5 predicted proteins | sample Lox_Sample_11_FD_206714 | JGI IMG/M metagenome (GOLD analysis project Ga0335069, IMG submission 206714) | Soil microbial communities from Loxahatchee National Wildlife Refuge, Florida, United States - Lox_Sample_1.1 | ecosystem: Environmental > Terrestrial > Soil > Wetlands | place: USA: Florida... | reverse complement strand
ACAGGTTGCAAAGTGCGGGGTGGAGTGTTGGTTGCGGGGCACGGACAGCACTTTATCGGGGTGAACTGCAGTACATCACCAAAGTAACGAGTTCCCTTCGCTCACCTGCACTTTCTTGCTGATTTCCGCGTTGTTGGTCGGTGGGTTGGCGTGCGGCAAGTCGCACGCGGGTTCAACGTAACAAAACAACAGAAATCTAGGGGGAAATGATGAGGCGTGGTCAGCTTCCGAAGTTCTTCACATGGTTTGCGGTTGTAGCATGCGCACTATTGCTATTGGCTGCAATTCCGGTATGGGGACAAACAGGTTCGTTGGGAACCATGACTGGAGTTGTGACTGACCCCAGCGGCGCAGTGGTTCCTGACGCGACTATAACAATTAAGGAAAAGGCAACAAGCACAGTACAAAGTATCACGACGAATTCAGCTGGGCGATATACCTTCGTGAACCTGAGGCCTGGCGACTATGAAGTCTCCATTACCAAGCCGGGATTCTCGAAGGTGTCGATTCCAAGCGACATCGTCTCGGTCGGTGAAACAACGACTAACAACGTCACGCTGAAAGTAGGCAGCGAGAACCAGACGGTGGAAGTGGAGAGCTCGGGCGTAGAGCTGCAGACGCTGAATGCGACGGTCGGAAACACGGTGAACGGGCTGTCGCTGGAGTCGCTGCCCAGCATCCAGCGCGACACCAGCACGTTCCTTACGCTGCAGGCGGGCATCAGCCCGGACGGCAGCGTGGCGGGCGCGGTGGTGGACCAGAGCTCTTTCCAGTTGGATGGTGGCGAGAACACCAACGACATGGACGGTAGTATGAGTGTGTACACCACCAGTTATGCGGGAGACCCGACGGGTGGCGCTGCCAACCAGAGCTACGGACTGGCTGCGGGCGCGACGGGCGTGATGCCGACTCCGGCGGACAGCGTACAGGAGTTCAAAGTCAACGTCGCCGGCCAAAGTGCGGACTTCAATAGCTCGGCGGGCGCGCAGGTGATCATCCAGACGAAGAGCGGAACCGACCAGTGGCACGGCACGGGTTACTGGTACTATCTGGACAACAACCTGAATGCGAATACATGGGAAAACAACAACCAGGGGGTTCCGAACTCAAGTTTTCACTACAACCGGTTCGGGGGAGCGATTGGCGGACCACTCATTTCCAAGAAAGTTCTTGGAGGTAAGACATATATTTTCGCCAACTACGAAGGATTCCGTTGGCCGAACTCGACGACGATTGAGAGGGCGGTACCTTCGGAAGGAATGCGGCTGGGGTTGCTGACGTTCGGCGGCACAACGTATAACCTGAACCCGATACCGGTGACATATCAGGGCGTGACCTATCAGCCGGCGCAGTGCCCGGCGGGACCGTGCGACCCGCGCGGCATCGGCATCAATCCGATGATCCAGCAACTCTGGAACAAGTACATGCCGCCGTCGAACGAAAGCGGATGCGGACTGAGCCGTTGCGACGGAACTAACACACAAGGCTACCTGGCCAACGTCTCAATCCCGCAGTCATCGAACTTCGCCGTGACCAAGATCGACCACAACTTCGGCGACAAATGGAAGTTCTTCACCAGCTACCGCTACTACAACCTGACCAATGCCACGACTACGCAGACAGATATCGGCGGATTCACCCCTGGGTCGACACTGGGCGTGCCGCAGTCGCTTTCTAACAATCCGCAGCAAGCGTGGTTCTTAGTGGGTGGACTCGACGCGAATCTGTCGAACACGTGGACGAACTCGATCCGGTATAGCTACCTGCGGAACTGGTGGCAGTGGGGACGCTACGGCGGCCCGGTGCAGTTTGCGGGATTGGGCGGGGCGCTGGAACCAGGCGGTGAAACCTCGACGCAGGTGCTGGCTCCATACAACGTGAACACCCAGAGCACCCGTACGCGGTTCTGGGACGGGCAGGACAATATGATCCGCGATGATGCCACGTGGATCCACGGTAAACACATGGTGCAGTTCGGCGGCATGTATCAGCACAATTTCAACTGGCACAGCCGTACCGACAATGGCGGCGGCATCAACTACTACCCGGTGTATCAGATCGGCTCCGGGACCGGCGGCAATGGCCTAGACATGACGGGATATATTCCCGCGAGTTACACCGGTTCTTCCACGACCTGGGGTCGCGATTACGCGATGATCCTGGGCATGGTGTCGATTTCGCAGGTGGCGTATACGCGCAGCGGTAATGACTTGAAGCTGAACCCACCGCTGACCCCCGCTTATGACAAAGTGAAGGTCCCTTACTACAACTTCTACGGCGGCGACACCTGGCGCATGACGCCCAGGTTCACTTTGACGTACGGGTTGGGCTGGACGCTGGAAATGCCTCCTACGGAAGCATCCGGCAAGCAGGTTGCGTTGGTGGGACCCGACAACATCCCGATCAGCACGACGGCCTACATGAATGCCCGGGAGAAGGCAGCGCTGGCGGGACAGGTGTATAACCCGCAGGTCGGTTTTACGCTGATTGGTAATCTGGCTAACCATCCTTCGTACATCTACAACCCATACTATGGGGAGTGGAGTCCACGTCTGGCAGCAGCGTGGGACGTGAATGGCGACGGGAAGACCGTAATCCGTGGCGGCTATGGTCTGACCTACGGCCGTCTCAATGGAGTGGATCTGGTGTTGGTTCCGCTGCTGGGAACCGGCTTGATCCAACCCGTGCAATGTCCCAATGTGCTGGCAAGCGGGACTTGTGGAAACTCACAACCCAATCCGAATACAGTGTTTCGTGTCGGCACCGACGGGTTGGTAGCCCCGTTGCAACAGGCATCCCAAACGCTGCCGCAGCCTTTTTTCCCGGGGGTCAATGGCGCGGCAACGGCGGCTGGTGAAGCGCTGGACCCGAACTTCCGGCCGAATCACGTGCATACGTTTACCGTGACGGTGGCGCGCCAGCTCAACAACAAGATGAGCCTGGAGGCGGGCTACATCGGGCGCATCATCCGGAACGAATACCTGCCGATCAACCTGAACGCGGTGCCATACATGATGACGCTGGGCGGACAGACGTTTGCCAAAGCCTACGCCAACATGGAAATCGGCTATTGCGGTGGGGGCAGCATCCAAGCGATGGGTGGCAGCACCTGCATCGGCAATGCCGCGGCAGTAGCCCCCCAGCCTTTCTTTGAAGCAGCATTGGCCGGCACCGGTTACTGCAACGGCTATGCCAACTGCACCCAGGCGGTGATTGCGAATGAAGGCAACAACGGCACTGGCAACCTAGGCATCCAGAATGTCTGGAGCCTATGGAGTGACCTTGACAACGGCGCTTTCAACTTCGCGCGCAGCATGATGAACACACCTTTGCCCGGCGTTTATGGGGGACAAGGCCAATTGACAGCCGGCGTCGGCATGAATGCCAGCATTGGGTACGGGAACTACAATGCTCTGTTCGTGACCTTGAAGACCCAGTCGTGGAAGGGGCTGACGCTACAGTCGAACTTCACCTGGTCGAAGGCACTGGGCACCGGCGCCGAAGTTCAGGCAACCAGCGAGGCAACGCCTCCGGATCCGTTCGATTTGAGAAACGGCTACGGATACCAAGCGTTTGATCGTCGCTTCATCTACAACCTGTTCATGGTTTACCAACCCAACTTCTACAAGTCGCAGTCGGGCATGCTCGGCCACCTGCTGGGCGGTTGGACGTTTGCTCCGGTGTTCACCGCCGGCAGCGGGCTCCCGATCACGCTCGGCACGGCCAACGCAATCAACGGTGGCGGGCAGGCATTCGGTGAAGGCGACTCGGTCAACTTCCTGGGGTATGGAGTCTCCGAAAATGCCATTCCTCTGTCACCCAAGATGTGCTACTCCAATGCTTCGGCGCACTATAACGTAGCTGGATCGAACGGAATCGGCACGTCGGGCTACGGGATCAACATGTTTTCGAATCCGGAGGCGGCCTGGAATAATATTCGCCAGCCGATTCTGGGCTATGACACACACGATGGTGGCTTCGGAGTTTGTCGCGGGCTTCCGTACTGGAACCTGGACCTGAGCGTGAAGAAACAGATCAAGATCACGGAGCGGGTCACCACGGAGTTCCAGTTCGTATTCACCAACGTATTGAATCATGCCCAGCTGGGCGACCCGCCCGGTGACTACCTGGACACGAGTACACCGTCTTCATGGGGAACTCTACCGGGATCGGTGAGCTCCACCAATCCGCGCCAGATTCAGTTTGGTGCGCGTGTCAGCTTCTAGGATTCCGTGTGACTTTCGGCCGGGAGCGTTGCTCCCGGCCTTTTTTTGCGCGGTTGCACACAGCAGGCGAGAGAGGCGCGCCCGGGGCGTGGCATACAATGGAAGCGGGCACCGCGAACCGACACGGAGGGATGTGTGAGCGGTTGAAACAGGCGGTCTTGAAAACCGCTGTACTCGAAAGGGTACCGGGGGTTCGAATCCCTCTCCCTCCGCCATTATTGTTGGTCTTAATTCCCGCTTTTTCTTTTGTTTGTAAAGCGACCTCGGATTCGTGTACTTGTGTTGACCTGCCCCCCCAGAAATTAGTCCATTGAAAATGTGACTTCTCCATTTGCCAGCGGTGCTTGATCTTGTGCCGTTCTGGTTGGGGGCGACAACGGACGGAAAAACCGTGGCTATTGACCAGCGAGGGCGCGAGCAGTCGCAGGCCATGCTGGTGGAGAACTTCCGGTAGAAATCGTGCGATTTGTACCGTTGGCTTATTGGCGCACGTCCGCGGCGACACACTGGAAGTTGGCGGCGTCGTCCGTGCTTCCGGCTTTGGTCCAGCGAGCTTCCTCGGGGTAAGGACAGAGCGGCCGGGTGCGATCCACTTTGCCGTCTGTCTGATGTGAGGCAGTGATCCGGTCGGGCGCCTTGCCTTTCTCAACCCACACCTCCAACTCATCGAGCATCTGGAAGTGGTCGGTGCCTTCACCGCCGCCGCAGTGCTCCATGCCCGGAACCATGAAGAGGCGGTAAAAATCCTGCGTGCGTTTCAGGCAATTACCCTTGCCGTGGCCCATAAAGTCGATAACGCTCTCGTAATAGTTGACGCTGCTAAGCGGTGTGATGTCGGGATCGGACCAGCCATGGTACTGGATAAGCTTGCCGCCGCGGTCGCGAAAGGCTCGCAGGTCAGGATCTATCGCGTTGTAGAGCGCGCCGAGTTTCTGGTCGGTGAACTGGACATCGTTGTCGAGACCGTCGGAGCGAGTGAAGCGGAAGGTGTGGTAGTCCCAGTTAGCGTCCTCGAAAGCGACATACTTGAGGAAAGGGATGCCGAGTCCGGCGTGTCCGCTCTTGCCGGGCGTTTCGCCGGCCACCCACCAGATCCATCCACCGAAACCTTCTTCGCCGCCGGGAACGAGGCCGGGGTAGAGTTGGTTGCCTTTGTCGTCTTTCAATCCGGCGTAGATCTTTTGCAGCGCGGCGACCTGTGCGGTCGTAAGACAGTTGGGCGCGTCGGAGGCCTTGCATTCGAGGAACGATGGATCGAAATGGCAGCGGCGTGGATCGCTGAGCAGGCCGTCTTTTACGCCGTCCAGTTCGTCACACTGTTCTTTAACTGCTTCGCCGATGAGATGGATTTTCGCGGGCGGAAGGTAGCCGGGGCCTTCCATGGCGAGTGCGATCCAGAGGTGTCCGCCGACGTAGTGACGAGTCCAGTTGTTGGCGGGAGAGCCGGCGATGATGCCATCGTAATCATTGGGAAAGCGCTGCGCGAGGATGAGGGCTTGGCGACCGCCTTGCGAACAGCCTTGGAAGTAAGAGTGCGCGATCTTCGCGCCGTAGTAATCGGCGGTGATGGCCTTAGCGGCTTCGGTAATGATGTGAATGCCGCGATAAGCGAAGTCCACGGCGCGCTGCATGTGGCCGAGCGCCCAACTGCCGTCGTCGCCGTTTCCTTGATGGCCGGTGTCTGTACTGGCGACAGCATAACCACGACGCAATGGTTCGAGCATGTCCCCGTAATTGATGGAACCGGCGAGACCTCCATTTCCGACAGCGAGGAACTTGCCGTTCCAATGCTCGGGTAGCCAGAGCTCGAAGCGGACTTCAGGCCAGATATTGGCGACAACGCGACAGAAAGCGGGGACGTTCGTAGAGTCGTTGGGAGAAGCGTTGGGCAGGATCCAAGGTCCGGCGGCAACGACCTTGGCTGCGGAGATGGTGACATCAGGGATGTGCAGCGAGGCTAGTTGTTCGCAGGGTTTGGCGAAGGCGGGCGCGGAGAGAATTGCGATAATGACGATTCGGTAGAGCACGATGCATTGTCGCTCATGGGGCGGAAGAATTCACCACAGAGGCACAGACGATAAGCTCTTCGCTAAAAGCCTTGAACTGCGGACGGTGAGGCTGGATTGTCGCTCGAGAGCAAGGGGATGCGGAGAAAGAAGAGGACGAGCATGGCGAGCGTGCCGGCAAGGGTGACGAAGAGGGCTGTGCGCAGGCTGCCGGAGCGGTTGGACAAGTAGCCGATGAACCAGGGGATCGTTGCGGCACCCAGGGTAGAGAGGGCGAACATGGCTCCGGCGACGCGCTGGGCGACGGAGCCGAAGGCGCTGGACATGTATCCGATGGAGATGGGATAGAGAGCGGAGAAGCCGAGTCCGGTGAGCGCGGCGCAAGCGGCGACGCCGATGAATGACTTTGAGTACAACAGGGCAGCGATGGCGATGAGCGCGAGCGAGGCGCTGAGGCGGGCGAATATGGCATCGGGAACGCGACGAAGCATAGCGGGAGCGAGGAGGCGGCCCACGAGAAGGGCGCCGTAAAAGTAAGAGGGAGCGGTGATCCATTCGGAGCCGCTAACGACGGTAGCGCGGTGAGCGTAGGTGGCGAGCCAGATGCCGAGAGCGCCTTCGGTTCCGACGTAGAGATAGAAGAGCGCGCCGATGAGGATGCCAGTGGGCGTAAGGAGATCGGATAAGCGCGAGCGCGGAGTGGAGCGCGATTCGTCGGCTTCGGCGGTGGGAAGATGGAGCGGGGCGGCGATGACGACGATGAGCAGCAGCGCGAAAGCGACGGCGAGTGCGATGAGATAGGCGCTGGTGCGTCCGCGGGATTGAAAGGCGGCGAAAAGGAGTGGACAAGCAACGGCGCCGAGGCTCCAGAAAAAATTGAGGAGGCTGAGGGAAGCGGAACCGCGCTCGGGGTGGGCGCGCGCGACGAGGACGCTGGAGGCGGGGACGGTCATGCCGCTGGATGCGCCGAGACAGATAACGGCGAAGAGTCCTAAAACATACGACTTCGAAAGAAGCGCGCTGACGCCGGCGATCATCATCAGCAGTCCGATGACGATGCTGCGGCGGAATCCGATGCGCGGGAGCGTGTAGCTGGATGCAGTGGTGCTGACGAGAGAAGCGAGGTATTGGGCGGAGACGAGGTATCCGGCTTGCGCGTCGTTGAGCTGCCAGCGGGCGGAGAGCAGCGGGAGCAGCGGGCCGAGGAGAACCGTGGTGATACCAGTGGGAACGAAGACCGCGTAGGCGATGGTGCTCGGGGTGAGGGGCTTTTTCGTTGCGGAGAGCAACCTGGCGGGCTGGACGGTGCGTGCGATGCTCCGAATATACTCTAGGCTTATTGTGATGGAGTTGGAGCGAAATCCCTCAGGGGCGAAAGCCCAGCGCATTTCAGGCGATTACGGACGGCCTGAAGGCCGCCCCCTTCAAAAATCTGCAGGCCTCCCCCTACGTTACCGGCGGACTGGGGGCTGGAAGGCGCAACCGGTGGGTCGAGTGCCAGGAACAAGAACCCCCACCCGGCCAAACGAAGGCCGGATGGGGCACCCGGTGAGATCGCCTGGGGAATACAAAACCCCACAACGCCAAAAGAAAGCGGAGTGGGGCACCCGAAGACGAGGATGGGCGTGCTGGGTTGGTTCGCTCGCGCTGGTTTCCGTGCTGGGCGTCGCGGTTTCTATGGCGCAGGCACAGAAGGGCGCTGCCGAATCTCCGATTCGGTTTGAAGACATTTCGGCGAAGGCGGGGGTTCACTTCGTCACGGAAAATTCTCCCACGGAAAACAAGAACCAGATTGAAACGATGGTTGCGGGCGTAGCGTTGTTTGATTACGACGGCGACGGCTACCTCGACATTTATTTCGTGAATGGAGCGGAGATTCCGTCGCTGAAGAAGACGGACCCGAAGTACTGGAACCGGCTGTACCACAACAATCATGACGGAACGTTTACGGATGTGACGGAGAAAGCGGGACTGGCAGGCGCGGGCTACGGGATGGGGGTGGCCATTGGGGACTATGACAATGATGGGCGCCCGGATGTATTCGTGGCGAACGTGACGGGCAACCAGTTGTTTCACAACAACGGCGACGGGACGTTTACGGAAGTGACGTCGAAGGCGGGAGTGAGCGGCGCGGAACTAGATGGAAAAAAGATGTGGTCGGTGGCGGCGGGATGGTTCGATTACAACAACGATGGGCTGCTGGATTTGTTTGTGGTGAATTACTGCAAGTGGGAAGTGAACAAGGATCCGTATTGCGCGGTGAAGGCCGGGGTGCGGGGTTATTGCCATCCAAAGCATTACGCGCCGCTGCACAACACGTTGTATCGCAACAACGGTGATGGAACGTTTACCGACGTTTCGCAGGAGACGGGGATTGCGGAGCACATGGGCAAGGGGATGAGCGTGGCCTTTGCCGATTACGACCACGACGGGTTTCTCGATGCGTTTGTGGCGAACGATACGACGGCGAACTTTCTGTTTCACAACCTGGGTGGAAAGAAGTTCGAAGAGGTTGGCGTGCAGGCGGGCGTGGCGTATTCGCCGGACGGAACGGCGCTGTCGGGAATGGGGTCGGATTTCAAGGACGTGAATAACGATGGGCTGCCGGACATCTGGCACACGGCGGTGGAGCATGAGACGTTTCCGTTGTTCATCAACCAGGGCAAGGGCGACTTTGTGGACATGACGGTGGCGAGCGGGCTGGCGAGCACAACGACAGAGATGTCGGGATGGGGCAATGGAATTGTCGATTTCGACAACGACGGGTGGAAAGACCTGTTTGTGGCGCGCGCGAACGTAATGGACAACATCGAACTGCTCACGGCGAGCCGGACATACGCGGAGCCGAACGCAGTATTTCGGAACATCGAGGGCAAGAAGATTGAGGATGTAAGCAAAACGGCGGGAGAGGATTTTCAGTTGGCAGCGCCACATCGGGGCGTGGCGTTTGGGGACATCGATAACGATGGTCGCGTCGATGCTGTGGTTACGGTGCTGGGCAAGCCGGCGGAGATCTTGCACAACATCACGGGCGGCGGGAACCATTGGATATCACTGAAGCTGGTGGGGACGAAGAGCAACCGGATGGGGATTGGGGCGCAGGTGAAGATCACGACGGAGAATGGCAGGTCGCAGTGGAATGAGGTGACGACGTCGGTGGGATACGCGTCATCGAGCGATAGCCGGGTACATTTTGGTTTGGGGGCGAGCGCGAAGATCAAAGAGATTGAGATTCGTTGGCCGAGCGGGAGCCGGCAGGTGTTGCGGGATGTGGAGGGGGACAGAGTGGTGACGGTGGAGGAGGCGGGTGAGTAGGCGCGCTTTCTTAGCGCGTTCAAAAGAAAGTCGAAATCCCTACAGCGGCTAAGGCCCGGATTTCTCGCCGGGTTCAAACGGCACGACGGAAGAGGTTGCTGAAAAAGTCAGTTTGGGCGCGAGAAATGATCACAGGGGCTAAACAGGCTGCTGAAAAATGCGGGCGGTGGTCCCGACTTCACCTCGCACCGGTTTTTCGTGGCCTGCTCTGCCGATTGTGATTCGGTTTTCTTTGTCTCTGTCCGCCTTTTGCTCGGCGGCAGAGACACTACTCCCTCGATTTACTGCGCGTAAATCAGGCTCACCATGCGGCGCAGGTTCTGCGCCGTCATCACCAGCCGCACCAGCCAGTCCACCTTGCGCCGACCGCGCAACTTCACCTGCCGCAGTACCCGATCCAGCTTGCACCAGCCGAACACCTTCTCCACCAATTTGCGTTTCTGCTGACTCACCCGAAAGCCTTCGCTCGCCCGCTCTTCCGCCCGCAGGCTGTTCTTGCACAGGTTACGTCCCTTCTCGTACTCGGCCACGTGCGGCAGCACGTCGCGCTGTCGCAAGCTCGCGACAAACGTCGGATCCTGATACTGCTTGTCGGCCCCCAGCGTGATCGCCCGCCCGTCACGCGGGAACTCCTCCAGCATCGCCAGACACGCCTCCCGCTCCGCCGTCGTGCTCGACTGCGTAGCGCACACCGCCACTACCAGCCCGTTACGGTTTTCCGTCAGCACGTGTCCCAGATAGCTGGGCAGCGATGGCGCCGCCGCGCTCTTCTTGTACAGCCGCGCTTCTTCGTCCGTGCTCGACTCGTGCGTGTCGCACAGCAGAACCTCACCGCCGTGCCCTGTGCCCCGCGTCGGCGGATCGTCCTTGGGATGAAAGCTGTCGCGATGCGCCCATGCCCGGATCAGCGTGCCGTCCACCGTGAAGTGATCCTCGCTCAGCAGCTCCCGCTCCCTCGGCCTGCTCCCGCACCGCCTCGAACAACCGCTCCGTTACCGCACCCTGCATCAGCCGCTCCCGGTTCTTGGTGAACACCGTCGCGTCCCACACCGCCTCGTCCATCCCCAGCCCCACGAACCAGCGGAACAGCAGGTTGTAATCCAGTTGCTTCATCAGCAGCCGCTCGCTGCGGATGGAGTACAGAATCATCAGCAACAGCGCCCGCACCAGTTGCTCGGGTGCGATCGACGGCCGTCCCCGCCGCGCATACAACGCCTGAAAATGCAGGTCCAGCTCGCGTAACGCTTCGTCGCACATCCGCCGCAACCCCCGCCGGGGATGGTCTTGCGGAATCCGCTCCTCTAAACCCACGTAACTGAAAATCCCGGCTTGCTTCTCGTCGTTGCCTCGCATCCTTCTCTCTTACCCCAATCTCCTGTGGAAACCTCCTGCCTCTTCTCGTTCCTTTTTTCAGCAGCCTGTGAAGCCCGGACGTATTTTCAATCGTTTGCGGTGCGGCTGAAGCCGCACCCTGATACGAATTGGTCGCTCGAGAGAATTTTTCAGCCCGCCGCGGCGGGTAAAGCCGTGTCCCGTTCCACTCACGCTTGTCCTACATTGTCAGAGTTCTTTCGGCGCTGTGATTCAAGTGTTGCTACTGCTGCGGGCGGGCTTCGGGGAGCGAGGGGTCGTCGGATTTCTGAAGCGCTTGCTGCGCTTTGTTTAACTC
>Ga0335069_10014079_pt1 | contig 11217 bp, 3 predicted proteins | sample Lox_Sample_11_FD_206714 | JGI IMG/M metagenome (GOLD analysis project Ga0335069, IMG submission 206714) | Soil microbial communities from Loxahatchee National Wildlife Refuge, Florida, United States - Lox_Sample_1.1 | ecosystem: Environmental > Terrestrial > Soil > Wetlands | place: USA: Florida... | reverse complement strand
CCGAAACTCTGGATCGCCGGTGACCAGCGGAACTTTCAGTTGCTGCGCCGTCGCCGCGGCAAAGGCATCGGCGTAGGCGATTGGATGGTGCGCCTTGAGCAGGGCCGCTGCTTGCACCAGCGCGCGATCAACACTGCGCAGCGTGATCGGCAACGCATCGATGCGCGCCGCCACTTCGTGACCGGCGACCTCGCCCTTCTCCCGCCGCACAATGTACATCACCTCTCCCCAGTTGATCAGGCTGAGGTACAGCCGCACGCGCCGGCGCTCGGCGTCGTGCAGCAAGCTGCGCACCGTGGCGCCGCTCGACTCCCCTTCGAAATAAGCGAGCACTGCGTGCGAATCGAGGACGAACCCGCCGCGACGTTTACTTGCGGGCTTCGCGACGCCGCTCATCTCGCAGAGCCTTCAGCGTGGAGCGACCGGCGAAGCGCTTGAGGATGCCGAACGACTCCCCCGCACGCACATGGCCGAGTGAGCGGACGATGATGCAGCCGTCGCCGTCCGCAATGCTCACCTTGCTGCCGGGTTCGATCTTGTACTTGCGCCGCAGTTCCGCGGGGATCACAATCTGCCCTTTCGGGGTGGCGGTTGACAGTGTCATATGTACGTCTCCTCAAATGTTATAACGTCGATGACCATATCACCCTGCTTCTGACCTCGGAAGTACCGCAGGTCACGAACCAAGGCGCTGTACCTGCAGCGGTGCGCCCATCTCTTGGTAGAACCGTTGCGCCTCGCGCAGGGCAGCCTCTGCCGCATCCGTATCGCCTTCACGCCGCGCGAGGTCGGCGCGTAGCTCGTAGAGGCGGGGCAGGATCAGACGGTAGCCGATCTCGCCGGCCCTCGACTCGGCGCGGTCGAGGAGCCGGCGCGCTTCGGCGAGCGATGCGCCTGCGCCACCATCGAGGTGGATGCGCGCGAGTGCGCGCAAGGCGCAGACCTCGACGGCAAGGAGCCCGCGCTTGCCCGCCAAGTCCAGCGCGCGCTCGGCTGCGGCCTGTGCGTCCGCGAACGCTCCGAGGGCGCAATGCGCGAGGGCAAGATCGCACAAGAACTCCGGTTCGCGGGACAGGTCCACTCGCTCGGCGATCGACAGCGCGCGCTCCAGGGCCGATACCGCTGCCCGTGCGTCACCTTCAAGGGCCAGGGCGCGGCCGAAGCTCTGCAGGGCGAGGGCCTGCGACAATGGGCTCTCGATGCGTTCGGCGATCTCCAGACTCTCGCGTGCCGCCCCGCTTGCTCGTCCGGCCTCACCGCGCTCGCACCACACCAAACTTTCCTGGCCGAGTAGCCAACCTGTCACTTCCACAGCACCGTTCGTCCGCGCCAGAGCGATGCCGCGACGGATATGGTCGAGGCCCACGTCCAGTTGCCCCACGTGCACATACGGCCATCCACGGAAGCCAGCCACGGCAGCTGGGACGTCGTAGCCCACGAGCGGCGACGCCCGCTCTACATCCTCGCGTGAGTGGCGCAGCACCGCTTCCATCGCTGCGGACATGGCGGGGACGAGGCCAAGCCGCTCGCAAACGAAGAACAGCCGAAGCTCGAGGGCGCACGCCAGTACGGAGTCGCCCGCCTGCTCGGCGAGACGGAGTCCCTCTTCCGTGAGCTCGCGTGCACGCCGCGGATTGCCGAGCGAGAACAGACATGGGACGGAGAAGGCGTTGTAGAGTGCGGCGAGCGCCCGCGGGTCGTCGTTGCGTCGCGCCCAGACCTCGCCCTCGTGCAGCAGCTCGTTGGCCTCCGCTTCCGTCACGCCCAGGCGCCAGCCGTACTCGAGGATCATGAGGCGTGACTGCTGGCCGAGTTCCAGCGCCAGCGCGGCGTCGCCCACTTGCTCTGCCAGCTCGCGCACCCGGTTCCAGTGGCGGCGCGCCGCCGCCGAGTTGCTGCCGGCGATCCATTCGGCGGCGCGTCGGTGCCAGCGCGCCGCGGGTTCGGCTTCGCCGCCGAGATCCCAATGATGCGCCAGCAGCGCGGCGTGCTCGTCCGGTTTGTCGGCGTGCAGCTCTTCGAGGGCGCGGGCGACCGCGACGTGCACCCGGCGGCGCTGTGCCGCGAGCTGCGAGCGCTCCGCCACCTCGTGCGTCAGCGGGTGGCGAAACGCGTACTCGACCTCCGGGTACAGCGACTCCTCGTGAATGAGCTCGGCGCGGCGCAGCGCATCCAGCGCCGCAGTCAGGTCTTCTTCCCCCTTTAGCAAAGGGGGACCGAGGGGGATTTGTGGCGCGCTGGAAGAAATCCCCCCTGCCCCCCCTTTTTCAAAGGGGGGAAAGAGCACCGCAGCCAGTAGCCGCTCGGAAAACCTCAGCCCGATCGCCGCGGCGGTTTGTAGCACCGACTTCTCGCGTTCCGGCAAGCGGTCGATGCGCGCCGCGAGGATGCCGTGCACCGTCGGCGGAATCTCCAGCCGCTCGATCGGCGCGACCAGGCGATACGCGCCGCGTTGCCCGACGAGGCTGCCCGACTCGACCAGGGAATGGATGATCTCTTCGATGAAGAACGGGTTGCCGCCGGTGCGCTCACGCATCAGCGCCGGCAAACGTGCCAGCGACGGATCAGCACCAAGAAGGTCCGCGAGCAACTCGTCGATCGCCTCGGCGCCGAGCGGATGCAACGGCAACTGCTGGTACGACGGCCGCGCCATCCACTCGGCGCTGTACTCGGGGCGGAAGTTCAGAAGCAACGTCGTGCGCGTCCCTGGCACGATGTCGGCGACCTGCGCGATGAACGCGTCACTGCCTTCGTCGATCCAGTGCGCATCGTCCACAAACAACACCGCGGGCTCGCGGACGCTGCGCGCCTGTATCAGCCGCCGGGTGAACGCGAAGAGCTGGCGCTGGCGTACGGCGGGGTCCATGGTTGGAGCAGGACGTTGCGGGTCGGGGACTCCCAGGAAGTCGAAGGCGAGGGGCAGGAACGGATCGAGGTCGCGATCGAGCAGCAGCATGCGTCCGGCGATCTTCTCGCGCGCCAGCTGATCTCCATCTTTGTGCGTGATGCCGAAGTAGTCGCGGAACATTTCCAGGATCGGCAACAGGGGGACCAGCTTACCGTGCGACGGACAGTGCGCCTCGTAGACGGCGACGCCGCGCCCCCGGCAGTGTTCCACGAATTCGAGGCACAGCCGGCTCTTGCCGACGCCGGCCTGGGCGACGACGCCGACGACGCCGCCACGCCCTTCGAGGGAGCGGTTGAGCGCCGTCTCGAGCACCGCCAACTCGTCGACGCGGCCGACGAAGCGTGAGAACCCGCGCTCCCGTGAGCGGTCAAGCCGGCTGCGCAGCGTACCGACACCAGTGAGTTCGTAGACGGTCACCGGCACGCTGACGCCCTTGAGATCGAAGGCGCCGAGAGCGCGCAGCTCGAAGTAGCCCTGGACCAGACGCGCGGTGTGCTCCGTGAGATAGGCGCTGTCCGCTGCGGCGCGTGCCTCCATGCGCTGCGCCAGTCCCACGGTATGCCCCTGCGCCGTGTAGTCCATGCGCAGATCGTCGCCGATCTTGCCGACCACCACGTCGCCGGAGTTGAGGCCGATGCGCATCGACAGGCTCACGCCCGCGGTGCGACGCAGTTCGTCGGCGTAGCGCTTGAGCGCATCGCGCAGATGTAACGCCGCGTAGCAGGCGCGCTGCGCATGATCTTCGTGGGCGATCGGTGCACCGAAGAGCGCCATGATGCCGTCGCCGGTGTACTGGTTCACCGTGCCTTCGAAGCGATGCACGCCGTCGGCGAGGATTTGAAAGAAGCGGTCGAGAATGTTGTGCCACTCCTCCGGGTCGACTTGCTCCGCGAGCTCCATGGAGCCCTTCACATCCGCGAACAGCACGGTCACCTGCTTGCGTTCGCCCTCGAGGGCCGAGCGCGAGGTGAGGATTTTATCGGCGAGATGCTTTGGCGTGTAGGCGCTAGGGGAGCGCGGTTCCTTTGTAGCGGCGGGTCTCTGAGCCGCGGGCTCTGCAGCGCCGTGGTCCACCCAACCTGACGCGGGTTTGAAACCCGCCGCTACACCCGGAGAGGAGGGGGGCAGCGCAGCGCCACACTCGCCACAGAACTTTTCGTCTGGTTCGCAGGCAGCATTACACTGTGGGCAGTGGCGCTCGAGTGCTGCGCCGCAGTTCACACAAAACCTACGCCCCGGACGGTTGTCGTGTGCGCACGCCGAGCACTGCACGCTCACTGCTCCTCTCCCGCGGCGAGCATTGCGGCCAGCCGAGCGCCATGCGGCAGGGAAATCCGAAATTCGAAATCCGAAACTCGAAACAAATTCGAAGCTCGAAAACCGCAATGCGGCAAACGGCTCATTCGCTCTTCCGTACGATTGCGCCAAAGATGTTCATCAGTTCGGTTGCCTCTTGAATGAGCGAGCCTCGAGTCCCATTTCGAGTTTCGGATTTCGAGCTTGTCATCTGCTACCCGATGAACCCTCCTCGGCAACACCGATCTCGCTAGCGAGCCGAGCCGCATGGCCGCCCGCTCCCATCTCCGCGAAGGCGCGCTGCGCCTCGCGCAGCAGGCGTGCACTGTCTCGGGCGTCGCCGAGATCCATGGTGAGGCGCGCGCGTTCCTCGATCAAGAACGGCGTCTGGGCGCGCGCGCCGGTCTCGGCGACGAGCGCTTCGGCACGCGCCAGGCACGCCTCGATGGCCGCCTTCGCGCTCACGCCGTCGAGCGCGCGCAGCACCCGCGCTTGTGCGAGCTGCGCGCGCACCTCCCAGCCGCGCGTACCGCGCTCCTGCGCCAGCTGGATCGCCCGATCAGCGGTGCCGCGCGCAACCTCGGCGTCGCCCACTCCGAGCCGCGCCTCGGCTAAGAAGGCGAGGTGGAGAGGTTCGAAGTCGCCGGAGAGGGGCAGTGCTTGCGCCTGTTCGAGGGCCTCCAGCGCGGCGTGTGAGTCCTTGGCGGCAAGCCGGACACGTCCAAGCGCGTGGTACGCGAACGCTTGCCCGAACGGGCTCCCCGCACGCTCCCCATACTCAAGCGCCTCGCGGGCGTGCCGTAGCCCGGCGTCCACCGGGTTCCCAGCGTACTCGTCCGCAAACACGCGAAACAAGAGGGTCAAGCTCGCGAGCTCCCACTGGCCAAAGTCGCGCAACCGGCGCACCGCGGCTTCGACGTCGGCGACGCCAGATGCCAGCCTCCCCATTTCGACCAGCGCCCAACCACGGCGCGAGCGCGCCCAGACTTGCGCGGAGATGCCCATCCGATCCAGACCGAGGTTCGGATCGTCACCGCCGATATCGAGCGCCTCGTCGTACACGCGGAGCGCGTCGTCGAGGCGGCCCGAGGAGGTGTAGATGTGTCCGAGATCGGCGCGAATGACTGCGCGGAAGTAGACATCTCGCACCTCGTCGGCGAGTCGGACGGTCTCCTCACCAATCTCAGCGGCCTTGGCGAGCTGGCCGGTCAGCCAGTACGCCGGCATCAGGGCGGATTCGATGTCCAATCGACTGCGCGCATCGCCTTGCCGCGCCGCGATCTGCCGCGCCTCAACGGCCAGGGGCTCAAGCTCCTGGCGGGAGAGACCGACCCGCCATGAAGCCTGCAGCAGCATGACCCGAGCGCGTAGCCCATGATCGCGTCCTTCCGCGTCGTCGAGCAGCGCGGCGGTGAGAGTGCGCACGCGTGCGAAGTGCTCGAACGACCGCGCGACGTCGCGCATCCACAGCCAGTCGGCGGCCCGGCGATGCCAGCGCGCCGCCGCGAGCGCCTCGCCCGCCTCTTCCCAGTGATGCGCGAGGAGGGCGGCCTGCTCGTCGAGCTTCTCGGCGTGCGCCGCTTCGATCGCCCCCGCCACCGTCGCATGCGTCCGACGCCGGCGCTCCTGCAGTTGCGAGCCCAGCGCCACCTCTTGCGTGAGCGGGTGCTTGAACGCGTATTCGGCTACCGGGTAGAGCGCCTGCTCGTACACGAACTCGTTGGTCTTGAGTGTAGCCAGCGCCGCACGGATCTCGCTCTCTGGCAGCTCGGCGGCGGCGAAGAGAATAGGCTCCGCGAACTCCTTACCGATCACCGCAGCGGCCTGCAGCACCTGCTTCTCACGCTCCGGGAGTCGGTCCATGCGCGCCGCCAGCACGGCCTGCACTGACGCGGGCACGGCGAGGCGCTCGATGGAGGTGACCAGTCGATAGCTCCCGCGTGTCCCCTGCAGGTTCCCCGACTCGATCAGCGTCTGCACCACCTCTTCCGTGAAGAACGGATTGCCGCCGGTGCGCGTGTGGATCGCCTCGGCCAATCCGCGCGTGCTCGGATCGCTGCCCAGAAGATCTTCGAGCAAGTTGCGGATCGCCTCCGGCCCGAGCGGCGCCAGCGGCAGCTGCCGGTAGTACGACTTCTGCATCCAGGCGGCGTGGTACTCGGGGCGAAAGTTGAGCAACAGAAAGCTGGACGCGCCGGCGATCGCCTCGACCCACTGTTCGAGAAAGACCTCGCTGCCAGGATCCATCCAGTGGAGGTCCTCGATGAGCGTCGCGAAGCTCCGGGCGCCGCCACGCGGATCGGCGCCCTGCACCAGGCGGCGCAGCACCGCGAAGATCTGGCGCTGCTTGACTTCCGGGTCCATGCGCGGCACCGGCCGATCCGGGTCCGGCACGCCAAAGAACTCGAACAGGACCGGCAGAACCTCACGGAAGCTCTCATCCAGCAGCAGCATGCGTCCCGCGATCTTCTCCCGCACCGTGCGATCATCGTCCTGCTCGGTGATCCCGTAGTAGCCGCGAAACACCTGCAGCATCGGGAGGTACGGGATGTTCTTCCCGTGCGCCACGGCGTGTCCCTCGTTCACCGTCATGCCGCGGGCTCGGCAGCGCTCGGCAAACTCGAAGCACAACCGGCTCTTCCCCGTCCCGGCCTCTGCCACCACGCCGACGACCTGGCCGTTGCCGGCTTGCGCCTGTTCGAGTGCCGCTTCCAGCGTCGCCATGTCCGCGTCGCGGCCGACGAAGCGTGTCAGGCCGCGGCTGCGCGACACGTCGAAGCGGGTGCGCGCGGCGCCGATCCCGACCAGGCGGTGAACCTGCACGGGTGCGCGTACTCCCTTCACCTGAAAGTCGCCCAGGTTCTCCAGCTCGAAGTAACCTTGCGCGAGGGTCGCCGCGGCGCCGGTCAGGTAGCAAGTGTCGGGTGAGGCCAGCGCTTCCATGCGCTGCGCGAGGCCCACCGTGTGTCCCTGCGCGGTATAGTCCATGCGCAGATCGTCGCCGATCTTGCCGACGACCACCTCGCCGGAGTGGATGCCGATGCGCGTCGAGAAACCGAGGCCGTGCGTCCGTTTGACCTCGGTAGCGTAGCGGGCGAGCTCGACGCGCAGATGCAATGCCGCATAACAGGCACGCTGCGCGTGGTCCTCGTGCGCGATCGGCGCGCCGAACAGCGCCATGATGCCGTCGCCGGTGTACTGATTCACCGTGCCTTCGAAGCGGTGCACGCCGTCGGTGAGGATGGCGAAGAAGCGATCGAGAATCGTGTGCCACTGTTCCGGATCGAGCTGCTCGGCCAGCTCCATCGAGCCCTTCACGTCGGCGAACAGGACGGTGACCTGCTTGCGCTCGCCTTCGAGGGCGGACTTCGATTGCAGGATCTTCTCGGCGAGGTGCTTGGGGGTGTAGGAGCGGGGATCGTCCGGCAGTCGAGAGTCGAGAGTTGAGAGTCGAAAGGCCCGATGTTCCTCACTCTTGACTCTGGACTGTCGACTCTCGACTTCTTTCAGTTCAGTGCCGCAGCCGCCGCAGAAGCGATGATCCGGCGGGTTGACGTGCTGGCACGACGGACAGCGTCGCTCCAGCGGCGCACCGCAGCCGCCGCAGAAGCGGTTGCCGGTAGGGTTCTCGCGTCCACACGCGATGCAGCTCATGCTTCGATCGACCTCGCATAGTCGTCCCAGCCAGTCACGCCCATTTGCGCGAAGAGACGTCGCGCTTCTGCCAGGTCGCGTGCCATACCGTGCGCGTCGCCGCGCAGGCGGGCGAGTCCCGCTCGCTCCAGCAGAAGCAGCGGCAGCCAACCCTTGGCGTTATTGCGCTGCAAGACTTCCAGCGTCTCTGCAATCTGGGCATCGAGCTCATCGAGGTGGGTCGCGCCGTTGACCATGCGCAACGCGCGCACCCGGAGAAAGCCAACCGCGCGTGCCGTATCGGTTGATGCCAGTTCCGCGCTGCTGCGCACCAGCTCCAGGCTGCGCTCGTGCTCGCGCATGCCCGCCAGACACAGTGCCTGGTGGGGATCGATGAACAAGCTCCACTCTCCGCCCGCCCCGGTTGCTAAGATTCGCTGTCGCGCGTGCTCGAGAAATCCGTTGCCCTCTTCCCATCGAAGCCCGAGCATGCTCGCGTTCCCGCACGTCAGCAGCGCGTACACGATGTTCCGATCCGAGCCGTACCGCTCGGCCAATTGCAACGCTTCGTCTGAGGCGCGCTGCGCGCGCGGCGCGTCTCCCATCACCCAGAATGGCCAGAACCGGTCGCTGGCCGCCGATGAAACATCCGAACCGATCCCAGTTCGGGTGAGCAGCTGCGGGAAGCGCTCGGCAAACTCGAGCGCTTCCCGCGGACGGCCGAGGATGCTGAGCACCGCACCGCGAATGCCCAGGGACTCCACATAGGGCCGCCAGCCGAGCACCTCGATTTCGGCGGCGGCATCACCGCCGGCGATCGCGATGCTCTCGTCAAAAACTGCGAGGCTTTCCTTCCAGCGCGATTGCCATGCGTAACCACGCCCCAGAAAATGGCGCGCGAAGAGCCCGATGGCCCGGTCGTCCTGCGCATCGGCAATCGCGATGGCGCGCGTCGCGTGCTCGACCATGCCGACGAAGTCGCTATGCGAACTCTTGAGGTTGCCATAGGCAGCTTCGACCAACGCCTCCGTCCGGCAATCACCGGCTTGCCGGGCGAGATCGATCGCTTCCACGAACACCGCTTCGGATTCGGTCGGGTCGGCGCCCAGACGATCGAGGGTGTTGATCAACTCGGGATACACTTCGAGTAGAAGCCGCGTGCGCCCGGCGGAGTCCGGGAGCTTGACGAGCAGACTCCGCGCCTGGCCCCAATTGCGACGCGACGCCACCAGATCGGTGATCCGGACCCAACGCGCCGCGCGCACATGCCATGTGGCCGCCCGCAGTGCCTCTCCCGCTTCGGTCCAGTGATGCGCCAGCAGACCGGCGTGCTCGTCGAGCCGGTTCGCTTCGGCGGCCGCGATGGCCTCGGCGACGGCGGCGTGCCGCGCGCGTCGTGCCGCGGTGAGTTGCGCACCCAGCGCAACCTCGTGTGTGAGCGGATGCTTGAAGGCGTATTCTGCCACGGGATAGATGGCGCGCTCGTACACGAGTTCGGCGGCGAGCAACGCTGCCAATGTCGAGTCGAGATCTTCTCGTTGGAGGGCGGATTTCCGCGACGCCGGAGGCGCGGTCGGTCTCGCGGCGCTCGACCGCGCAGGGTAAAGAACCACCGACTCGAGCAGCGGTCGTAGAAACTCCTTGCCGATCACCGCCGCCGTGTACAGCACCTGCTTCTCGCGCTCGCCGAGGCGGTCGATGCGCGCCGCCAGCAGTGACTGTACGGTGGCCGGCACTTCGACGGCGTCGAGTGGACCGTTCAGCTCGTAGGCGCCGCGACTGCCGACGAGGCGGCCGGTGTCGAGCAACGAGAGGACAATCTCTTCGGCGAAGAACGGGTTGCCGCCTGAGCGCGCGCCGATCAGAGCGGGGAGCGCCGCGACCGATGGGCTCGAACCGACCCAATCGCGCACCAGCTCCGCCAGCGCTTCCGGCCCCAGCGGCGCCATCGGCAACTGCAGCACCCAGGACTTCCGCGTCCAGTCGGCCTGGTACTCGGGGCGGAAGTTGACGAGCAGCAGCGTGCGCGTCGCGCTCACCGCCTCGACGATCTGCGCGAGGAACAGATCGCTGCCGGGATCGATCCAGTGCAGGTCGTCGATCAGGAGCACGATCGGTTCGGCCTCGGTGCGCAGCTGGATCAGGCGGCGCAGGAACGTGAAGAGTCGGCGTTGCCGTACCGCGGGTTCGAGCTGGAGCGGGGGCACCTTCGGGTCGCCGACGCCGAGGAAGTCGAGCACCAAGGCGCGCTCTTCGGCGAAGGCGTCGTCGAGCAGCGCCAACTCGCCGGCGATCTTCTGGCGCGCCTCACGCGGCCCGTCCTGCTCTGTGATGCCGAACAGATTGCGCAGCAGCTCGAGCAGCGGAAGGTACGGAATCGTCTTGCCGTGCGCCGGGCAGTGCGCCTCGTACACCATGAGTCCGCGGGCACGGCAGCGCTCGACGAACTCGGCGCACAGGCGACTCTTGCCGACGCCCGCCTCTCCTACCACCGCGGCGACGCGGCCGGTGCCTTCGAGCGCGCGCGCCAACGCCGATTCGAGCGCGTCCATCTCGTCACCGCGGCCGACGAAGCGCGACAGCCCGCGGGCGCGTGAGGTGTCGAGCCGCGTGCGGTGGCTGCCGACGCCTTCGAGGACGAACACCGCGACGGGCTCGCGGGCGCCTTTGACTGCCACCGGCCCGAGCGACCGCAGCGCGAGAAAACCGTCGACGGGCTTCTGCGTGTGTTGCGACAACGCGATGCCGTCCGGCGGCGCAAGTTGCTCCATGCGCTGCGCTAGGCCGACGGTGTGGCCCTGGGCGGTGTAGTCCATGCGCAGATCGTCGCCGATCTTGCCAACGATGACCTCGCCCGAGTTGAGGCCGAGCCGGAAGGAGAAGTTGACGCCCGGGTCGAGGCGCAGCTCGTCGGCGTACTGGCGCAGGCGATCGCGCAAATGCAGCGCGGCGTAGCAGGCGCGCTGCGCGTGGTCTTCATGCGCGATCGGGGCGCCGAACAGCGCCATGATGCCGTCGCCGGTGTACTGATTCACCGTCCCTTCGAAGCGATGCACACCGTCGGTGAGGATGGCGAAGAAGCGATCGAGGATCGAGTGCCACTGCTCCGGGTCGAGCTGCTCCGCCAGCTCCATCGAGCCCTTCACATCGGCGAACAGGACAGTGACCTGCTTGCGTTCGCCTTCGAGGGCGGACTTGGACTGGAGGATTTTGTCGGCGAGGTGTTTGGGCGTGTAGGCGCGGGGCGCGAGGTTGTTAGTTGTTAGGTTGCTAGTTGTTAGGGCGGAGCCGGTCTGGCTTTCAACTTTCAGCTTGGTGCTTGGAGCTAGGGACGCGCCGCAGTCGTCACAGAACTTCTGGCTCGGTGGATTCACGGTGGA
>Ga0335069_10014078_pt1 | contig 11218 bp, 10 predicted proteins | sample Lox_Sample_11_FD_206714 | JGI IMG/M metagenome (GOLD analysis project Ga0335069, IMG submission 206714) | Soil microbial communities from Loxahatchee National Wildlife Refuge, Florida, United States - Lox_Sample_1.1 | ecosystem: Environmental > Terrestrial > Soil > Wetlands | place: USA... | reverse complement strand
AGACGGTCACGAGCTTGGCGTTGTTGTTCGCCCGACGGTTGATGCCCTGCACGTAGTTGTAGATGAGCAGGGCGGCGATGACGCCGATCAGGATGGCGCCCACCAGGATCAACGTTCTCCGAGAACTCACTCGCCGACCTCATTCCTCGCTGTTGCGCGGTGCCCCACTGCGGGACGCCGCTGGACATCTTGGCAACCAGGAGATCCCCAGACCGGGATACCCCCAAAACCGGTGTCCTTATCCTTCGGTCGCGGTGGGTCCCGAATTAACCGAAAACCGGGAAAATCCGCAGGGAACCGTCGCGTTCGCGCGCACCGGCCCGGACTCATACCGAGCAACGCTCGTTTTTCTGCGCCCGCCGCGGGTGCGCCCGGCTTCAGGCGTCGTCGTCGGCCCGTGCGCCCGGTGCCTCGTCGCCGCCGCCGACGGGCTGGGTGGGCTCGGCGGGCTCGGCAGGCTCGGCACCCCCGGGCCCGGCCGCGGCGGTGTCGCCCTCGGCTGTCGGTGGGGAGCCCTCCGCGCCTTCGCCCTCCGCGGCGAAGTACTCGGCCCAGGCCTCCTGGCCCTCGGAGTCGGGGGCGCCGATGTAGTTGCCCTCGTCGTCGTAGGCGTGCTCGCCGAAGTGCTCCTGGTACTCGGCTGCCACGACGCCGCCCTCGGCCGCTTGCTTGATCGACAGGCTGATGCGCCGCCGCTGCAGGTCGAGGTCGATGATCTTGACCCACAGCTCCTCGCCGGGGGTCACGACCTGCTCGGGCAGGTCGACGTGGTGGGCCGACATCTCGGAGATGTGGACGAGCCCTTCGATGCCGTCGCCCAGCTGGACGAAGGCGCCGAAGGGCACGAGCTTGGTGACCCGGCCGTAGACGAGCTCGCCGACGCGGTGGTTGGTGGCGAACTCCTGCCACGGATCCTGTTGGGTCGCCTTGAGCGAGAGGCTGATGCGCTCGCGGTCGAGATCGACCTCGAGCACCTGGACCTGGATCTTGTCGCCCACCTGCACGACCGAGCCGGGGTGGTCGACGTGCTTCCACGACAGCTCGGACACGTGGACCAGGCCGTCCATGCCGCCCAGGTCGACGAAGGCGCCGAAGTTCACCACCGAGGAGACGGTGCCCTCTCGGACCTCGCCCGGCTTGAGGTTGGCCAGGAAGTCCTCGCGCTGCTCCTTCTGGGTCTCCTCCAGCCAGGCCCGCCGTGACAGCACGACGTTGTTGCGGTTCTTGTCGAGCTCGATGATCTTGGCCTCGAGCGTCGTGCCCACGTAGGGCTGGAGGTCGCGCACCCGCCGCAGCTCGACCAGCGACGCCGGCAGGAAGCCCCGCAGGCCGATGTCGAGGATCAGGCCGCCCTTGACCACCTCGATGACGGGCCCGCTGACGACCCCGTCGGACTCCTTGATCTGTTCGATCGTGCCCCATGCCCGCTCGTACTGGGCCCGCTTCTTGGAGAGGAGGAGCCGACCCTCCTTGTCCTCCTTCTGGAGGACAAGCGCCTCGACCTGCTCGCCGAGCTGCACGATCTCGGCCGGGTCGACGTCGTTGCGGATCGACAGCTCGCGGGCCGGGATCACCCCCTCGGACTTGTAGCCGATGTCGAGCAGCACCTCGTCCCGGTCGACCTTCACCACCGTGCCCTCGACGATCTGGCCGTCCTCGACCTCGACCATCGACGCGGTGTAGGCGTCGTCGATCGACATGCCGCCGAGATCGTCCTCGATCACCTGGCGCGGCTGGTAGCTCCCGTCGTCGGCGAACGTGCCCATGCCGGCCGGGGCCTCGGGCGGGGTGGCGACCGGTGCGGTCGCCACTGCGGCGGTGGTGGGTTCGGGGGTCGCAGCGGAGGGATCCGCTTGGGTGGGGGCCTCGTCGGACAACGTGATCGCCTTCTCGGATGGAGGGTCGGGCCGCGGAGGGCGGCAGACGGATGCGCGCGGGACAACCCGGCGTCTAGGGGACGGGACAGCCTATCTCAGGAAGACGGACGGCGAGCGAGGAGCAGGTGCTCCGGATGCTCGAGGTCCGGGGGACGCCGGGCGTAGTCGCCGGGGGTCACCGACCAGACGTGCTCGGGCACCAGGCCGGCGGCGGTGGCGAGCAGGCGCAGCTCCCGCGGCGTGAAGCACGAGGTCCACAGGTCGTGGCCGGCATCGTGGCCGGCCTCGTCCTTGACCTCGATGCGCTCGTGGTTGACCCCGGCGTCGGCGTCGAAGCGGTCGGTCTCCTCGAGGTAGCGGACCTGGAAGTAGGCGGAGAACGCCGACACGCACACCAGTCCGCCCGGCCGCACGGCCCGGGCCATCCCGGCCAGGATGCCGCCGTCGGGGTCGGCCCCGGGGTCGAGGTCGGGCGCCGAGGGTCCGCCGGCGAGCCCGAAGGCGCCCTGGCAGAGGGAGATCACCGCGTCGAACTCGGCCTCGAAGCGCAGGTGGCGGGCATCGAGGCGCTCGAACGTGGCGCCGGCGGGGGCCCCGCCGCGGGCGAGATCGACGAAGCGCTGCGAGATGTCCACCCCGTGCACCGAGATCCCCTGCTCGGCCAGCGCCCAGGCGTGCCGGCCCGGCCCGCAGCCGACGTCGAGGACGCGGCACGACGGCGTCAGCCCGAGCACGTCGACGAGGAACGCCACCTCGTTGGCCGTGCCCTTCGTGAACGAGTAGCGCAGGTAGGCGGCACCGAGGTGGTCCGCGACCGGCTCGAACCAGTGGTCCGGACCGGGCGCTACAGGCACTGCCAGTGCGGCGGCATCCACACCCACTTCTCAGGAGTGCCCGGTCCGCACTTGTCGACGGTACCGGCCGCGTACGCGCCGTAGCTGAACACGACGATCAACACGACGAGGAAGAACCAGAAGGCCCTCGAGCTCCGCTGGTAGCGGGCCATCCCCCACCTCCTCGGGAAGCGCCGACCCGATCGCGCGAGCCTACGGCCCCGGCGCGGTGGGCGGGGGGATCACGCCTTGGCGTCGGCCCAGCTCGGTCCGAAGGCGAGGTTCACCGCCAGGGGGACGCGGAGCTCGAACGCACCCGACATCGCGTCGAGCGTCATCTCCTGCGCCGTCTCGTGCTCGTCGGGGGGGACCTCGAGGATCACCTCGTCGTGCACCTGGAGGATGAGCCGGCTGGTGGCCCCTGCCACCCGCAGCGCGCGGTCGAGGCGCACCAACGCCACCTTGAAGATGTCGGCCGCGAGGCCCTGGATGCCCGCGTTCATCGCCTGGCGCTCGCCGGCCTGGCGGATGCGGTAGTTGGACGAGCTCAGCTCGGGGATCTGGCGCCGCCGCCCGAAGAGCGTCTCGGTGTAGCCGCGCTCACGGGCCTCCGCCACCGTGCGCTCCATGTAGTCGTGCACGGCCGGGAAGGCGACGAAGTACGCGTCGAGGATCTCCTGCGCCTCGGGCGTCGAGATGCTCAGTCGCTGGGCGAGACCGTACGCCTCCATGCCATAGGCCAGGCCGTACGACACCATCTTCGCCTTCGAGCGCTGCTCGACCGTCACGTCCCCCGGCGCGACGCCGAAGACCCGCGATGCCGTCTCGGTGTGGATGTCCGTCCCGCTCTCGAACGCGGCGATGAGCCCGGGGTCCTCGGCCAGGTGCGCGATGCAGCGGAGCTCGATCTGGTTGTAGTCCGCGACGAGGAAGTCCATGCCCTTCGCCGGGACGAAGGCCTCGCGGAAGCTCCGCCCGATCTCGCTGCGCACCGGGATGTTGTGCAGGTTCGGCGCGTCGGAGCTCAACCGTCCCGTGCGGGCGACGGTCTGGTTGAAGGTGGCGTGGATGCGCCCGTCGGGTCCCACCGCCTCGAGCAGGCCGTCGCCGTAGGTGGAGCGGAGCTTCTCGACCTCGCGGTAGCGCAGCAGGTGGTCGACGATCGGGTGCTCGCCCGCCATCTTCTCCAGGGACGCGGCGTCCGTGGAGAAGCCGGTCTTGGTCTTCTTCTGTGGCGTCAGCCCCAGCTTGTCGAACAGGATCGTCCGCAACTGCGGGGTCGAGTTCACGTTGAACTCCTCACCCGCGTCCTGCCAGATCGCCTTCGTGAGCTCCGCGCACTCCGCCGCCATCTGCTCGTTGAGCTGGCGCAGCAGGCCGGTGTCGACGGCGATGCCCGTGTGCTCCATGCGCGCCAGCACCCCGACGAGCGGGACCTCGATCGTGTCGTGGAGCTGGCGCAGGCCGTTGGCGTCGAGCGCGGCCAGCAGCGGGTCGACCAGGTGGGCGACGGCGAGCGCCCGCCGGCCCGCGTCGAGCGCAGGCGGTACGCCGGTACCCCCGAAGTCGAGCTGTCCGTCGGGCACGGCGTCGGCGTCGGGCAGGCGGAGCCGCGCGTAGCGGCTCAACAGCTCGTCGAGCACGTAGCGGCTCTCGGCCGGGTCGAGCAGGTAGCCGGCCAGCGCCGGATCGATCTCGAGGGACTCGACCTCGACGTCCCTCTCGAGCAGGGCCCGCATCAGCGCCTTGGCCCCGAACACCGCGAGCGGCCGACCTCCGGTCCCGACCAGCGCGGCCAGGGCCGCCTGCACTTCCGGCGCGTCGAGCTGCTCGGCGGGGACGTACACGACGTCCGCGCTCACCGGGTCGCGGACCAGCGCGACGCCGAGCAACGGCGACCGACCGTCGTCGGTGCCGTCCCAGGCCGCCGCGATCGCCAGGACGCCGTCTCGTCCGGCCAGCTCGTCCAGGGCGGCGACCGCCTCCGCAGCCGTCCCGGGCCCGGTCAGCTCGGCCTCGAGCACGGGCACCTCGGGTACGCCACCGGCGACGGTGTCGCCGAAGGCCTCGCTCAGGCGGTCGAACAGCGAGTGGAACTCGAGGAACTCGAACAGGTCGCGCAGCTCGTCGGGATCGACCGATCCCCGCTGGAGGTCCGCGAGGTGCACACCGAGGTCGACGTCGCGGAGCAGCCGCATCACCTCGGCGTTCTGTCGCACCTGCGGCTCGGCCTCGGCGAGGTTGGCGGCCAGCTTCGGCGTCTGCTCGGCGACGTGCTCGAAGATGCCGTCGATGCCGCCGTAGGTGTTGATGAGCTTGGCCGCGGTCTTCTCCCCCACACCGGGCACGCCCGGCAGGTTGTCCGACGGATCGCCGCGGAGCGCGGCGTACTCGACGTAACGACTCGGCGGTACGCCGGTCCGCTCGAGGATGCCGGCCTCGTCGTAGAGCGCGTAGTCGGAGACCCCGCGCTTGTTGTAGAGGACCTTGACCAGCGGGTCCTCGACGAGCTGGTAGCTGTCGCGGTCACCGGTGACGATGATCACCTCGTCGCCGGCATCGCGCGCCTCGGTGGCCAGCGTCGCGATGAGGTCGTCGGCCTCGAAGCCGGGCTGCTCGACGATCGGCAGCCGGAGCGCCTCGACGACCTGGCGCACGAGGCCCATCTGCTGGCGCAGGATGTCGGGCGCCTCGGACCGGTTGGCCTTGTAGGTCGTGACGGCCTCGTGGCGGAAGGTCGGCTCCGGCCGGTCGAAGGCGACCACCACCTGGTCGGGCCGGTGGTCGCGGACCAGGTTGATGAGCATCGACGTGAACCCGTACACCGCGTTCGTCACCTGGCCGCTGGCCGTGGCCAGGTCGGTCGGCAGGGCGAAGAAGGCGCGATAGGTCAACGAGTTGCCGTCGACCAGCATGACCTTCATGACGGCGGCTGGAGCTCGCCGGCGAGGACCTGTTCGCTGACCGCCCGCATCGTGAGTCGCTGTTGCATGGCCGTTCGCTGGATGAAGCTGAACGCGTCCTGCTCGGACAGGCCGTGCGCGTCCATCAGCCTGCCCTTGGCCCGGTCGACCAGCTTGCGGGTGGCGAGCTGCTCCTCGAGGCTCTGCGCCTGGTCGTGCAGCGCCTTGATCTCCTGGAACCGGCCGATCGCCACCTCGACGGCCGGCACGAGCTCGCTGCGCTGGAAGGGCTTCACGAGGTACGCGAGCGCACCGGCGTCGCGGGCCTGCTCGATGAGGTCGCGCTGGCTGAAGGCAGTGAGGATCAGGACCGCCGCCAGCCGGTCACGGGTGATCTCCCGGGCCGCCTCGAGCCCGTCGACGCCCGGCATCTTCACGTCCAGGATGGCGACGTCGGGGGCCAGCGCCCGCACCAGCTCGACCGCCTCGTCGCCGCGCCCGGTCTCACCGACGACGTCGTAGCCCTCCTCCTCGAGGGTCTCCTTCAGGTCGAGGCGGATGATCGCCTCGTCCTCGGCGATGACGACGCGGGTGGGCACGAGGTGATCGTAGTCAGCGGCCCGCGGCGATCAGCCGGTCGAGCAGCTCGTCCTGCACGCGCTCCAGGCGCTCGATCTCACCGATGACGGCGGCTCGGTGGCGGGCCATCGCGTCGGCGTGGCGGGCCGCTTCGCGATGCTCGTGCTCCGCCAGCGGCGTCTCGCTCAGCAGCGACCGGATGCGGGCCTCCTCGGCCTCGCCCGCAAGGTGCGCGAGCTGCTCGTCGACGACCGCGAGCTCGTCGCGCGCCTCGCGGAGCCGGTCGGCGTTCTCGGTGAGCCGGCGCTCGAGCAGCGCTCGTGACATGCGTCCGAGTCTAGGGCCGAGGCGGCCCGGCCCCCGCTGTACGCTGGCCGGGCCGCGCGCGGCGGTGCTGGAACTGGCATACAGGGCGGGCTCAAACCCCGCTGTCCTCCGGGACGTGTGGGTTCGAATCCCACCCGCCGCACTCACCCGCCGCATCTCTCCGGGTCTGCCGGACGACCGTCGGGGCCTGCAGGGGGACCGACGGCGCCCGCGACCCGTCCCGCATACCTCCCCGCGGCGCGCCGGTAACGTGCGGGCGTGACCCGCGACCACCCCTCCAAGGCCGCCCGGCGGCTCCGTGCGCTGGCGATGGCGGCGGTCGTGACAGGGGTCGTCGCCGCCGTCCGTCGGGCCCTGCTCGACCGCGACCAACGAGCGTTCGAGCTGCGGTACGGCCCGTCCTCCGACGGGTCCACGCCCTCGTGACGGTTGGTGAAACCTCGCGCGGTCGGGCCGGGTCAGAGGAGGAACCACCACTGAAGGGTCCCGCTCACCGATGATCGCGTTCACGTTCCCCGGCCAGGGTTCACAGCAACCCGCCATGGGGGGCGCCTGGCTGGACCACCCGTCCTGGGAGCTGGTGGAGGAGGCCTCCGCCGCCGCCGGTCGCGACGTCGGGCGGCTGCTGCTCGACGCCGACGCCGACGAGCTGCGCGCCACCCGCAACGCCCAGCTGGCCACCTTCGTGACCAGCCTCGTCGTGCTCGACGCGGTCGAGCGCCTCGGCGTGGAGCCCGGTGCCGTCGCCGGCCACAGCCTCGGCGAGTACACCGCGCTCGTCGCCTCCGGCGCCCTCTCGTTCGAGGACGGCGTGACGCTGGTGACCGCCAGGGGCGAGGCCATGCAGGCGGCGGCCGAGGCCCGCCCCGGCACGATGGCCGCGGTGCTCGGCCTCGACGACGACAAGGTCGAGGTCGCCTGCGCCCGCGTCGACGAGGACGTCTGGGTGGCGAACTACAACGCACCCGGGCAGGTCGTCATCGCCGGGTCACCCGACGGCGTCGAGGCCGCCAGCGCGACTGCCAAGGACCTGGGTGCCAAGAAGGTCATGCCGGTCGCCGTGAGCGGTGCCTTCCACACGCCCTACATGTCGCCCGCGCGCGACGAGCTGCGTGCCGCGCTCGGCGCCGCCGACCTCCGGGCGCCGGACCTGCCCGTCTACGCCAACGTCGACGCGCTGGCCCACGTGGGCGGCGACGAGTGGCCGACCCTGCTCGGCGCCCAGCTGTGCAGCCCCGTCCGGTGGCGCCAGACGCTGCACCACCTCGAGGAGGCCGGCGCGCGCACGATCATCGAGCTCGGCGCGGGCAAGGTGCTGTCGGGCATGGCCAAGCGCACCGTCGGCGGCGGGTGCCGGACGCTCAACGTGGCCACCCCCGACGATCTCGACAAGCTGCTCGAGAACATCGCCACACCCGCCGCGGCCGCCGCCGGCGTCCACGAAGGCGAGCACCTGTTCAGCACCGAGCGGCTCGTGGTGAGCCCGAGCGCCGGCGTGTTCCGCCCGGCCGAGGGCACGGGACCGGGCCGCGTGCTCGAGCCTGGCGACGTGCTCGGACGGGTCGGACACGACGAGGTCCGCTCGCCGTTCGCCGGCACGATCATGGGGATGCTCACCGACGACGGCGAGCGAGTCGCGGCGCAGGAACCCATCGCCTGGCTCCGGGTCGGCTGATGGCCGTCGCGCCCGGTCGGGGCATCCGCATCACGGGCTGGGGCACCGCGCTCCCCGACAAGATCGTCACCAACGCGGACCTCGAGGCCACCCTGGACACGACCGACGAGTGGATCGTCGAGCGCACCGGCATCCGCGAGCGCCGCGTCGGCGGCACGACCGCGTCACTGGCCGCCGAGGCCGGGGCCGAGGCCCTCACCCGCGCCGGGCTGACCGGAGCCGACGTCGACGTCGTGCTCGTCGCCACCTCGACGCCTGACCTGACCATGCCGGCAACGGCCTCGCTCGTGCACGAGCAGCTCGGCGTCCGGGGTGGCGCCTTCGACCTGAACGCCGCCTGCTCCGGGTTCGTGTACGGGCTCGTGGTCGCGGCCGGCCTGGCCGCGGTCGGGGCGGACCACCTCCTGCTCATCGGCTCGGAGACGATGAGCCGGATCACCGACTGGGACGACCGCGCCACCGCCATCCTGTTCGCGGACGGCGCCGGCGCGGTCGTCGTCGACGCCGTGGAGGGGCCGGGCGACCTGCTCGGCCACGACCTCGCCGCCGAGGACGACACCAGCCATCTGCTGTACACCGAGCACGGCGGCTACCTCCAGATGGAGGGCCGCGAGGTGTTCCGCCGGGCCGTGCGCTCGACGCTGGAGTCGATCGACCGGTGCCTCCGATCCGCCGGCCTCACCATGGCCGATGTCGAGCTCTTCGTGCCCCACCAGGCCAACATCCGCATCATGGAGGCCATGGCCGACCGGCTCGACTTCGACATGTCACGGGTGGCGGTCGTGCTCGACCGCACGGGCAACACCAGCTCGGCGTCGATCCCGCTCGCCCTCGCGGCCGCGGCGGCCGACGGACGGCTGCGGACCGGCGACGTCGTGCTGCTCGCGGGTTTCGGCGCGGGCATGACCGCCGCGACCGCGTTGCTGCGCTGGGGCGGTGAGCCGTGAGCCGGGTCGTGCTGGTCACCGGCGGGGCCCGGGGCATCGGGCTCGCGTGCGCGCGGGCGTTCGCGGCCGCCGGTGACCGGGTCGCCGTCACCTACCGCAGCGCGCCCCCGACCGGGGCCGGGGCCGAAGGGCTGTTCTGCGTGGCCTGTGACGTCACCGACGCCGCGCAGGTCGACGCCGCGTTCGACGCCGTCGAGGCCGAGCTCGGTCCGGTCGAAGTGCTCGTCGCCAACGCGGGCATCACCAACGACATGCTCGTGCTGCGGATGGACGACGACGCCTTCGCGACCGTCGTCGACACCAACCTCACCGGCGGGTTCCGCGCGGCCAAGCGGGCGGTCCAGAAGATGATGCGGGCCCGCTGGGGCCGGATCATCTTCATCTCCTCGGTCGTCGGCGCCACCGGGCAGGCCGGGCAGGCCAACTACGCCGCCTCGAAGGCCGGGCTGGTCGGCCTGGCCCGCTCGCTCGCACGCGAGTTCGCGTCGCGCCACATCACGGTCAACGTCGTGGCCCCCGGTCCGATCACGACCGAGATGACCGCCTCGCTGAGCGAGGACCGCCGGTCGGCGATCACCGACGCCGTCCCCCTCGGGCGGTTCGGCACCACCGAAGAGGTGGCGGAGACGGTGCGCTTCCTGGCGTCGGAGGCGGCCGGCTACATCACCGGCGCCGTCGTGCCCGTCGACGGCGGGCTCGGCATGGGCCCGTCGTGACCGCTACCGTCGATCTCCGTCCAATCCCCCCGAAGCTCCTTCCCATCCACGATCGGAGACCAGTCCAGTGAGCGACGACGCCAATTTCGAGCGGTTCAAGAAGTGCGCGGTCGAGGTGCTCGCCGTCCCGCCCGAGAAGGTGACGCGCGAGGCGCGCTTCGCCGAGGACCTCGACGCCGACAGCCTCGACCTCGTCGAGCTCGTCATGGCCCTCGAGGAGGAGTTCGACGTCGCCGTCGACGAGGAGGAGCTCGAGGGCGTCGAGACCGTCGGCCAGGCGCTCGACCTGGTCAGCTCGAAGCTCTGATGGAGGGCCGCCGCGTCGCCGTGACGGGCGCCGGTGCCCTGGCGCGCTGCGGCATCGGCACCGAGGCCTTCTGGGACGGTCTGTTCGTCGATCCCGGCGACGCCAGTCGCGCCATCGAGGACTTCGACCCCGAGCCGTGGTTCGACAACGTGAAGGAGTCGCGGCGCACCGACCGCTTCGCCCAGTTCGCCCTGGCCGTCGCCCAGATGGCGCTCGACCAGGCCGGCGACGTCGCCGTCGACCCGCTGCGACGGGGGGTCATCTACGGCACCGGCGTCGGCGGCCTGCACACCCTCGAGGAGCAGATCCTCACGTACCACCAGAAGGGTCCCCGCAAGGTGTCGCCCTTCCTCGTGCCGATGATGATGTCGAACGCGGGCGCAGCCGCCATCTCCATGCGCCACGGCTGGCAGGGACCGTGCCAGACGGTGGTCACGGCATGTGCGACCGGCGCGCACTCGATCGGCGCCGCCGCCCGGCTGATCGCCATCGGGCGCTGCGACGCCGTCATCACCGGCAGCTCCGAGGCGGCGATGACGCCGGTCGGCATCCAGGGGTTCCTCAACATGACCGCACTGTCGACGAGCGGCTACTCGCGTCCGTTCGACGTGCGCCGCGACGGCTTCGTGATGGCCGAGGGCGCCGGCGCGCTCGTGCTCGAGGAATGGGACCACGCCATCGCACGCGGCGCGACGATCCTGGCCGAGGTGCTGGGCGCGGGCGACACCGCCGACGCGCACCACATCACGGCGCCCGCACCCGGTGGCGCCGGCGCCATCGCCTGCATGGAGCAGGCGCTCGACGACGCCGGCCTGCGTCCGGAGGACATCGCCCAGATCAACGCCCACGGCACGTCGACACCCAAGAACGACGAGGCCGAGGCCGAGGCCATCGCCAAGGTGTTCGGGGCCTCCTCGCCACCGGTCACCTCCATCAAGGGCGTCACCGGTCACGCGCTGGGTGCCGCCGGCTCGCTCGAGGCGGTGGCGGTGATCCAGTCGATGCTCACCGGGGTGATCCCGCCGACCATCGGCCACACCGAGCCCGACCCCCA
>Ga0335069_10014077_pt1 | contig 11218 bp, 10 predicted proteins | sample Lox_Sample_11_FD_206714 | JGI IMG/M metagenome (GOLD analysis project Ga0335069, IMG submission 206714) | Soil microbial communities from Loxahatchee National Wildlife Refuge, Florida, United States - Lox_Sample_1.1 | ecosystem: Environmental > Terrestrial > Soil > Wetlands | place: USA... | reverse complement strand
GGCTCGTTGCGGCGCCCATCGCCGGCTGGCTGATCTATCACGGCGTCGATTGGGCAGCGCTGTGCGTGTTCGGTTTTGCGGGTTTGAGCGATGCCGCCGACGGATACCTCGCCAAGACGTTCGGTCTCTCCTCTCGCTTCGGCGCCTGGCTCGATCCCGCAGCCGACAAACTGCTGATGCTCGTCAGCTTCGTGACGCTCACGGTGGTGGGCGCCGTGCCGTTGTGGCTGTCGGTGCTGGTGATCGGACGCGACGCGGCCATCGTCGTCGGGGTCGCGTTCGCCAAGGCGCTCGGCGCGCCGCTGGAGGTGAAACCGCTGATCGTCGGCAAGGCGAGCACCGTGATCCAGGTTCTCTACGTCGCCATGATGCTGCTGCTGCTGGCGCTGGACGTATACGAGCCGATGCTCGAAATGGCCGGCGACATGGCCGTGGCCGCGATCACGCTGGCGTCGTTCCTCGCCTATGCCTATGTCTGGCTCATGGCCGTCGCCGTCCGCTCCAGAGCCGCCTGATGCCCGCGCAGATTCCCTTGCCGCTTCCCGCCCGCGCTCGACTGGGACGCGAGGATTTTATCGTCGGCCCCGGCAACAGCGCGGCGGTGACCTACCTCGATTCCTGGCCGGCCTGGCAGGGACCGGCGGCGGCGATCTTCGGGCCCGCCGGTTCGGGCAAGTCGCATCTGGCGGGAATCTGGGCCGAACGCGCCGGCGCGGACATCGTCGAAGCGGCGGCACTGACCGAAGCCATCCTCGCCCGCCGGACGCCGCTGGCGATCGAGAACGTCGACGCGGCGCCGCTGCCGCGCGAGGCCGAAACGGCGCTGTTCGCCCTGCTCGAGAGAGGGCATAACCTGCTGCTGACCGGTCGCGAGCAGGCAGGCGAATGGCCGGCGCATCTGCCCGATCTCAAGTCGCGCTTCCGCGCGCTGCTGGCCTTTCCCATCTGGTCGCCCGACGACGCGCTGCTGACGGGGCTGGCCAAGAAGCTGTTCGCCGACCGGCAGCTCAACGTGCCCGATGCCGTGGTCGCGCACATGATCCGCTCGCTCGAACGCGCCCCCGGCGCCATCCGCGATTTCGTGGCCCGGGCGGACGCCGCCGCGCTCGCCGCCAAGCGGCCGGTGACCATCGGCTTCATCAGGGAATTGTTGGCGAATCAGGCGTAGTCTCGCGACATGACAGCGCGGGGTTTTTGCTTTACGCTGCGAAGCGGCCACTAGGTAAATCCTTGATGTCAAAGGCAAAGAGCAAGGTCGAATTCGACCAGGCCACGCCGCAGGATACGTCCGCGGACGAGGCTGCGATAGATTCCGTCACGGCCTGCCCACCTGCGATTGCGATGAATTCGCCGGAACGGTTCGTCAACCGCGAGCTGTCGTGGCTCGCCTTCAACGGGCGAGTGCTCATGGAGGCGCAGAACCGGCGACATCCCGTCTTGGAACGGCTGCGCTTCCTGTCGATCTCCTCCTCGAACCTCGAGGAGTTCTACATGGTCCGGGTCGCGGGCCTGTACGGCATGGAGAAGGAAGGCGTGGTCAAGCTGTCCGACGACGGCCTGTCGCCCGGCCAGCAGCTCGCCAAAATCTCCCAATGCGCCGGCGCGCTGATTGCCGATCAGCAACGCGTGTGGACCGAACTGCGCGCGGAACTGGCCGATAACGGCATCTCGGTGATCGAGCCGGACGACCTCAAGAACGGCGACCGGGCTTGGCTGGACGCGTTCTTCCACGAGCAGATATTCCCGGTGCTGACGCCGCTGGCGATCGATCCGGCCCATCCCTTCCCGTTCATCCCGAACCTCGGCTTCACGATGGCGCTGAAGCTCCTGCGCGCCCACGACGGGCGCACGGTGATGGCGCTCTTGCCGGTGCCATCGCAGCTCCAGCGCTTCATCCGTCTGCCCTCCACCAGCCACAAGAAGCTGCGCTTCCTGCCGCTGGAAAAGGCGATCGGGCTTTATCTCGACCGGCTGTTCCCCGGCTACACGGTGACCGGCACGGGGCTGTTCCGCATCCTGCGCGACAGCGACGTCGAAATCGAGGAAGAAGCCGAAGACCTCGTGCTGCTGTTCGAATCGATGCTCAAGCGGCGGCGCCGCGGCTCGGTGATCCATCTGACCTGCTCCAAGTCGATGCCGGAGGACCTGCGCCGCTTCATCGCCGACCACCTCGATCTCAAGCTCGAGGAATTCGAGCTGGTCGATCACATGCTGGGCATGGCCGATCTCAACCAGTTGATCCTGAAGGAGCGGCCGGGCCTGCAATTCAAGCCGTTCGTGGCGCGTTTCCCCGAACGCATCCGCGACCACGGCGGCGACTGCTTCGCGGCCATCCGTGCCAAGGACATCATCGTCCACCATCCCTTCGAAAGCTTCGACGTGGTGGTGCAGTTCCTCAGGCAGGCGGCGGCCGATCCCGACGTGGTGGCGGTCAAGCAGACGCTCTACCGCACCAGCCACGATTCGCCTATCGTCGCCGCGCTGATCGAGGCGGCCGAATCGGGAAAGTCGGTGACCGCGCTGGTCGAACTGAAGGCGCGCTTCGACGAGGCGGCGAACATCAAATGGGCGCGCGACCTGGAGCGGGCCGGGGTGCAGGTGGTCTACGGCTTCATCGAGCTCAAGACCCACGCCAAGGTCAGCCTGATCGTGCGCCGCGAAGCCGGCCAGCTGCACACCTACGTGCATTACGGCACCGGCAACTACCACCCGGTCACGGCCAAGATCTATACCGACCTGTCGCTGTTCAGCGCCGATCCGGCGCTCGGGCGCGACGCCGCCCAGCTTTTCAACTACGTCACGGGCTACGCCGAGCCGCGCGAGCTGGAGAAGATCGCGGTTTCGCCGCTCAATCTGCGCGAAACCCTGGAACAGGGCATCGACAAGGAAATCGCCCACGCGCGCGCCGGTCGTCCGGCGGCGATCTGGGTCAAGGTGAATTCGCTCGTCGATCCCGACATGATCGACTGTCTCTACAAGGCCAGCCAGGCGGGGGTGCGCATCGAGATCGTCGCCCGCGGCATCTGCTGCCTCAGGCCCGGCGTGCCCGGGCTTTCGGAGAACATCCGCGTCAAGAGCATCGTGGGCCGCTTCCTCGAGCACGGGCGCATCGTCTGCTTCGGCGCCGGCCACGGCCTGCCCTCGGCCAAGGCCAAGGTCTACATCTCGTCGGCCGACTGGATGCCGCGCAACCTCGACCGCCGCGTCGAATCGCTGGTGCCGATCGAGAATCCCACCGTGCACCAGCAGGTGCTCGAGCAGATCATGGTGGCGCAGATCAAGGACCAGGCGCAGAGCTGGCACATGAAGGCGGACGGCGGCTACATCCGCGACCAAGCGTCCGAGTCGCCTGACGCATTTTCTGCACATACCTACTTTATGACGAATCCCTCGTTGTCCGGCCGGGGGAGAGCGTTACGAATCGATCAGCCGCGTCCCGTTGTCGTGCCCAGCCGCGAGTAAGCATGTCCGGTCCGCCAATCCGTCCCGTCGATGCCGGCGAAGGCGGGATGCCGCAGGCCCGCGCCGCGGCGGAGGGCCGAATCGCGATCGTCGACATCGGATCGAATTCGGTGCGACTGGTGGTGTTCGAGTCGCTTTCGCGCTCGCTGCTCACCGTCCACAACGAGAAGACCATCTGCAGCATCGGACGCGATCTGGCGACCACGGGCTTGTTGCAGAAGGACGGCGTCGAACTGGCGCTGGAGGCGCTGAGGCGCTTTCGCATGCTGATCGACAAGCTCGGCGTGACGACGCGCGAAGCGGTGGCGACCGCGGCGGCCCGCGACGCGATCAACGGCGACGAATTCGTGCGCCGCGCCGAAGCCGCCTGGGGCGCTCCGGTACGCATCCTGAGCGGCGTGGGGGAGGCGAGGCTGGCGGGCGAAGGCGTGCTCGCGGCCATTCCCGACGCCGACGGACTGACGGCCGACCTCGGCGGCGGCAGCCTCGACATGGTGATCGTCCGCGACGGCCAGACGCACGAGGCGTTTTCCCTGCCGTTCGGTCCCCTGCGGCTGATGACCTTTTCGAAGGGCGATCTCGACCGCACGCGGCAGATGGTCGATTTCGAGCTGGGGCGCTGGCCCAACCTGCGCGGCCTGGACCAGAAAACGCTGTACCTCGTCGGCGGCATCTGGCGCAGCGTGGCGCGCGTCGACATGCTGCGCGAGGAATACCCGCTCCACATGCTGCAGCACTACGCCATCCCCGCCGGACGCGCGACGGAGCTGTGCAGTCTGCTCTCCAAGCAGGGGCGAAAGTCGCTCGAACTGCTCACCGCCGTGTCCAAGCGGCGCACGGAGATGCTGCCTTACGGGGCGATCGTGCTGCAGCGGCTGATCTGCGCGGCGCGATTCAAGGCGGTTGTGGTTTCGGCCAACGGCGTGCGCGAGGGGCTGGTGTACTCGAAGCTCCCGCCGGAGGAGCGCGCCAAGGACCCGCTGATCCACTACGCCGGGATGGAGAACGCGCGGGCGAGCCGCTCGCCCGGCCACGCGATGGAGATGTTCCAGTGGGCGTCGCCCCTGTTCCCCGACGAGGACGCCCATGACCGGCGCTTGAGACAGGCGGCCTCGCTGTTGAGCGATCTGGGCTGGCGGCGGCATCCCGACCATCGCACCCGCGGCACCTATGAGGACGTGCTCAACATGCCGTTCGGCGGCGCCGACCACCGCGCCCGCGCTTTCATCGCGGCCGCCGTTTACCACCGCTATGCCGGCGACGAGGACATGCCGGACGACCTGCGCCTGCCCAAGATGCTGGACAAGCAGGAGGAGCGCCGTGCGATGCGAATCGGTCTTGCGGCGCGGCTGGCCTTCGACCTGACCGGCTCGGCGGCGGGGGAACTGCCATATTACCGGCTGCGGCTGACGCCCACCAAGGTGGTGCTCGAGGTCCCCAGGCGGCGCAGCGCCATCGCGGACGACACTGTCGCCAAGCGGCTGGGCGCCCTGGGCGCGGCGCTGGACCGCAATGCGGAAATCCAGGTTATCGGCGGATAACTCCGGCTCACCACTGCGTTATAATGCAGGTGCTTGCATCCCGCTTGGGGCGGCGCTTTAAGACACAAGTCCGGAAACCCCTGCCGGACGGTAAGGAGAAACGATCATGGGCGGACTGAGCATCTGGCACCTTCTGATCCTCGGCGCGATCGTGCTGGTGTTGTTCGGCGGTCGCGGCAAGCTGTCCGACATCATGGGCGACTTCGCGAAAGGCATCAAAAGCTTCAAGAAGGGGCTTTCGGACGAGGAGCCGGCGGCCTCCAAACCTGCCGAGCAGCCGCAGACGCCTGCCGACAAGGATCCGGCCGCGCACTGACAGCGAAGAAGCCGAGGCGCCATGTTCCCAGACCTGAGTTGGAGCCACATGCTCCTGGTCCTGGTCGTCGCCCTGGTGGTGGTCGGCCCGAAGGACCTGCCCAGGCTCATGCGCATGATGGGCCAATGGGCGGCCAAGGCGCGCGGCATGGCCGACCAGTTCCGCCGCAGCTTCGACGAGATGGCGCGGCAGAGCGAGCTCGACGAACTGAGGAAGGAGCTGGAGGAACTGAAGCACAACCGGCCGCTGGCCGACGTCGACGAGAAGATGTCGGAGGTTCTGTCCGGCCCCGCGGTGAGCTTCACCCCCGAAGCCAAGTACGGCCCGGCGCCCGCCGAGCCGCCGGAACAGGCCGAGCTTGATCTGGCGCCGCCCGTCGATCGTGGCGAGCCGGTGCCGGAGCCCGCCGAGCCGATCGCGCAAGGCGATATCCATCCGCCGCCGCCATGAACAAACCAACCCCCGCCGACGAAGCCGAGATCGAGGCCTCGAAGGCCCCGCTGCTCGATCATCTGCTCGAACTCAGGAAGCGGCTCATCTATTCGCTGCTGGCGCTGTTCGCCGGCTTCATCGTCTGCTTCGCCTTCGCCAATCCGATTTTCAATTTCCTCACCGCGCCCTTGGCTCATGCGCTTGAAGGCCAGCCGAACCGGCACCTTATCTATACGCAGCTCTACGAGAAGTTCTTCACCAACGCCCGGCTCGGCCTGTTCGCCGGGCTGTGCCTGGCGTTTCCCGTGATCGCCTCACAGGTGTGGATGTTCGTGGCCCCCGGCCTCTACCGCAACGAGCGCAAGGCGTTCCTGCCGTTCCTGCTCGCCAGTCCAGTGCTGTTCGTGGCAGGGGCGGCGTTCGTCTATTACATTATGCTGCCGTTCGCGATCCGCTTCTTCCTCGGATTCGAGACGCAGACCACCAAGAGCACGCTCGGCATCGAATTGATGCCCAGGGTCAGCGATTACCTCGACTTCGTGACCACGCTGATCTTCGCCTTCGGGCTCACCTTCCAGATGCCGGTGCTGTTGTCGCTTTTGGGGCGGGTGGGCATCGTGACGGCCAAGATGCTTCGCAGCGCGCGGCGCTATGCCATCGTCGGCATCTTCGCGCTGGCCGCGATCTTCACCCCGCCCGACATCTTCTCGATGATCAGCCTCGCCGTGCCGCTGGTGTTCCTCTACGAGGTCTCGATCCTGCTGGTGGCCATGATCGAGCGGAAACGCGCGCAGGAGGACGCCGAGCGGGAGAAGGAAGAAGGAGCCTAACACAGGGCGTCCGCCTCGCCCCCTCTTGGGGGAGAGGCCGCGACGAGCGAAGCGCGTCGCGGGTGAGGGGGTGGTGAATGGTCTCTAATGCCACCAGGTCGGCGCGGGCTGGCGAAGCGCCGTTGCGCGTCAATGCGCGCCGGGTGCGCCACGAGCCCACCGACGCCGAACGCAAGTTCTGGTCGCGCGTGCGCGGGCGCGCGCTCGGCGGGTACAAGTTCAAGCGTCAATACCCTATCGGCCGTTTCATCGTCGACTTTGTCTGTTTGGAGCATCGGCTGATCGTGGAATTCGACGGCGGCCAGCATGCGCAACGCGAGGGTTACGACAGGGAGCGCACTGAGTTTCTGCGGGCAGAGGGCTTCCGTGTCATGCGATTCTGGAACGACGAGTTTCTGAAATATCCGGACGAGATGATGGAAGGTGTGCTCTTGGCGTTGGAGACGGGTACAAATCCGTCTGATCGCTGACTGCCGTTGATCTCGCGCGCCGCGGCCGGCTCGGAACGCATGATGCCCCCTCACCCGGCGCCCGCTGTCGCGTGCGCCGGCCTCTCCCCCAACGGGGGCGAGGCGAGGCTTTCAGAGATCCGGCCTCCACGCCAAGCAGAGGTGCGATAGAATGAACATTTTGACCGCTCGTCCCGCCCGTGCCATTACCTCTCGCCCGGGAGAGTCTGAAATGCACGACATCCGCTTCATCCGCGAAAACCGCGACGCCTTCGTGGCCGAATTGGCCCGCCGCCCCGCCTTCAAGGACACTGCCGGAAAGGTGGCCGACGAGATCCTGGAGCTGGACGCGAACTGGCGCGGCGCCAAGACCGGCTTCGAGCAGCACCGCGCCCGCCAGAACGAGGCCTCCCGCTCCATCGGCCAGGCCAAGAAGAACAAGGACGAGGCGCTGGCCAAGGCGCTGATGGATGAGGTCGCTTCGCTCAAGGCCGCGCTCCAGAAGGACGAAGCCGACGAGCGCGAGCTGGACGAGAAATTGAAGAACGCGCTCGCGGTGGTGCCCAACCTGCCCGCCGCCGACGTGCCCTATGGCGAGGACGAGAACGCCAATGTGGAAGTTCCGGAGCGCGCCTGGGGCGAGAAGCCGAATTTCGCGTTCAAGCCGAAGGAGCATTTCGAACTCGGCGAAGCGCTCGGCATGATGGATTTCGAACGCGCGGGCAAGGTCTCGGGCGCGCGGTTCGTGTATCTGAAAGGCGCGCTCGCCCGGATGGAACGGGCGCTCGGCGCTTTCATGCTCGATTTGCAGACGGAGGCGAACGGGTACACCGAAGTCGTGCCGCCGTTGATGGTGCGCGACGACACCATGTTCGGAACGGGGCAATTGCCGAAGTTCCGAGAAGAGTTGTTCGAGTCGATTGCTGGCGCTGATATGCAGGAGCTTCAGACCAGCATTTGCGAGACTATCTCGATGGTCGTTCGTAGGTTGGTCGACGAATACGATCAGGAAGATCTCAAGGCGATACTCTCAAGCGGCCCGAATTTTGGCATGGACAACCTGAACATCGGTCTTATGGATACTCCCAATCGCCGATGGCTCATTCCCACCGCCGAAGTGCCGCTGACCAATCTGGTGCGCGAGGAAATTCTCGACGAGGCGCAATTGCCGATGCGGGTCACGGCATGGACGCCGTGCTTCCGTGCGGAAGCCGGTGCGGCCGGCAAGGACACGCGCGGTATGATCCGCCAGCATCAATTCTCGAAAGTCGAACTGGTGTCGGTCACCACGCCCGAGCAATCCGTCGCCGAGCACGAGCGCATGACCGACTGCGCCCAGGAGGTGCTGAAGCGGCTCGGCTTGGCGCACCGCGTCGTCACGCTGTGCACGGGCGACATGGGCTTCGGCGCGCAGAAGACCTACGACATCGAAGTCTGGCTGCCGGGCCAGGACCGGTTCCGCGAGATTTCGTCGTGCTCGAACTGCGGCGATTTCCAGGCCCGCCGCATGAACGCCCGCTACCGCCCCGCCGGCGAGGGGTCTTCTGACGGCCGTCCTGGCGGGGGCCAGTCCGGCCGTGCCACGCGCTTCGTGCATACGCTGAACGGTTCGGGCCTGGCAGTGGGGCGTACTCTAATAGCGGTTCTGGAGAACTATCAGGAGGCCGACGGCTCCATCCGCATTCCCGAAGCGTTGCAGCCGTATATGGGCATGAAGAAGATCGAGAAGAGATGAGCAGGTCTGCACGCACCTTTCCTCCGCCGTTCTCGGTGGAGGTGGCGCGAAGCGCCGGAGGGGGTGCCCTCCTTGCGGCCTTCGGCGGCGCACCCCCCGTGAACGGGAAGAGAAAGCAGCATCGCCATGCCTGACAAGAACCTGCGTATCCTGGTCACCAACGACGACGGCATCCGCGCCAAGGGGCTGGAAATCGCCGAGGCCGTCGCGCGCTCGCTCAGCGACGACGTCTGGGTGGTGGCCCCGGAAAACGAGCAGTCCGGCGCCTCGCATTCGCTGACACTGACGACGCCGCTGCGCCTGCGCCGCCTCGACGACCGGCGCTTCACGATCACCGGCACGCCCACCGACTGCGTGATGATGGCCACCGCGCACCTGATGAAGGATCGCGGACCAGATCTCGTGATCTCTGGCGTCAATCGCGGCATCAACGCGGCCGACGACGTCACCTATTCGGGCACCATCGCCGGGGCGATGGAAGGCTGCGCGCTGGGCATCGCCTCGATCGCGCTTTCCCAGGCGTTCAACTACCACGAAAAGCGCGAGGTGCATTGGGATTGCGCCGCCGCGCACGGACCGGAGCTTGTCAAGAAACTGGTCGAAACCGGCTGGCCCAAGGACGTTCTGATGAACGTGAACTTCCCGGATTGCCCGCCCGACGAAGTCGCCGGGATCGAAGTGGTGGCGCAGGGCACGCGCGAACTCGGCACTGTGCACATCGAGCGGCGCGTCGACATGCGCGACAATCCCTATTTCTGGATCGGCTTCCGGCGCGAGCGCTTCACCGCCAGGCCGGGCACCGATCTCGGCGCCTTGAGAGTACGCAAGATCTCGGTCACGCCGCTGCAGCTCAACTTGACTGACTTCAAAGTTCTGCAGGCGATGAAGGGAACGATCGACACCGACTTCGGCGCGCCCGCGGAGCCTTCGGAGGATTCCACCGGCGCTCTCATTCCCGCCAAGGAGCGCTCGCCAGGCTGACCGCGATGCCCGAAATCGATCCCCGCGCAATCGAACTTCTCATGGCGCTGCGAACGCAGGGGATCACCGACGCGGGCGTGCTGTCGGCGATCGAGCGCACGCCGCGCGAAGTTTTCGTCGAGGAAGCTTTCGAGCACGCGGCCTATAACAATACTGCGCTGCCGATCGCCTGCGGTCAGACCATCAGTCAGCCCTTCGTGGTGGCGCTTTCGACCGAGGCGTTGGAGCTCGGCCCCAATCTGCGCGTGCTCGAGATCGGCACCGGCTCGGGCTATCAGGCGGCGGTGCTGTCGCAACTGTGCCGGCGCGTCTATTCGGTCGAACGCCACAAACCACTACTGCTTGAGGCGGAGCGGCGGTTCAAGGCACTAAGGATTGAGAACATCGCCACGCGCCTGGGCGACGGCTTCCTGGGCTGGCCCGAACAGGCTCCGTTCGATCGCATCCTCTTCACCGCCGCCGTGCCCGAAATTCCTGCCGTGTTTAGCGAACAGTTAAAGCCGGGCGGCATCCTGGTGGCGCCCGTCGGAGAGGTGGCCGGCCCCGATTTGGAAAGCTTTTCTCAACTATTAACAAAGATGATCCGAACTGAGACAGGCTGGAAGAAAGAGGCGCTGATCCCCGTCGTATTCGTGCCCCTGATACCGGGGATGCCGGCGGAATCGCGGAATGCCTATGACGGCGAGGAGAGCAAGAGGTGAGCGGTCTTCTGTTTTGATCGCTGCTGTCGCTTTGCTTGCGCCGTTGTTCGTGGCCGGATGTTCGACGCCTGAAACCTATTTCGCATGGGACTACGCGCGCGATCCGCAGGCGCGGCCGCACCCGCTGCCCGTCAAGGTCAATCACGTCGCTGCCGCCCGGCCGCGCTGCATCTGCCAGCCCGTGCCGGTTCCCACCGCGCGTCCGGACTGGACCGATAACGCGGCGAAGCCCGCCGCTTCCGTGCAGCAGGCGAGCCTGCCGCCGCCTTCGACGGCGCGGAGCGATTTCACCTGGCCGGTGCACGGCCGCGTGATCTGGGAATTTGGTGTACGCGAGGGGGGCGAGCGCAACGACGGAATCAACATCGCCGTGCGCGAAGGCGAACCCATCCGCGCCGCGGGCGACGGCACCGTGACCTACGAAGGCGACGAGCTGAAGAACTACGGCAACCTCGTGCTCATCAAGCACGACAACGGCTACGCGACGGTGTACGCGCACGCCGAAAGCTTCATCGTCTCCAAGGGCCAGCACGTCGCGCGCGGGCAGGTGATCGGCTACGGCGGTTCGACCGGCGACGTCTCCACGCCGCAGCTCCACTTCGAGATCCGCCGCGGCGCGCGCGAGCCCGTCGATCCGCGCACCCTGCTCGGCCCGTTGCAGATGGCGAGCCGCTACGCTTCCGTGCGTTCCGTATTTGGCCGCAGCGCGATCACCGCGGCGAGCGAAGCCGCCACCGCGATGACGCCGATTCCCGCGCGCATGCCCAGCCG